>Ga0210003_1000822_pt1 | contig 28076 bp, 30 predicted proteins | sample LantaG_FD_182804 | JGI IMG/M metagenome (GOLD analysis project Ga0210003, IMG submission 182804) | Deep subsurface microbial communities from Baltic Sea to uncover new lineages of life (NeLLi) - Landsort_02402 metaG (SPAdes) (version 2) | ecosystem: Environmental > Aquatic > Marine > Oceanic >... | reverse complement strand
TATGGCTGTTTTTTTTTTTTTTTTTTTTTTCAAAGTTGAAAGCTCTCTCCCTGTCGACCTCGCCAGTTCGAAAAGCAGTGAAGCAAGAAAAAAAATGAAGAGCACTTCTCTCGCTCGCTTCGACGAAGAAAGAAAGAAAGAGAAGAGGCTCCTCATTCCCTCTCCTTCGCGCGCAACGCAGCTCAGCAACCGCGCGCGTTCGAGCCCTCCGCTCACAGAGGAGCACCGCGCGACCTCGCTCCAGGCCCTCGTGCAAAGAGTCACGAGCAATGCAGGCCCCTGCCGACCAGGAGGCCGCGCCCTCCCCATCCGGCGGCGGCGGCAGCGGCGTCGTGTCTTCTTCGACCTCGACCTCGACCTCCGCTTCTTCCGCCAAACCCGCTCGCTTCCTGATGCCCAACGGGCAGACGCTCGCCGCCGTGCTCGCGGCCAACGACCCCGGGGCGGGCTGCCCTCCGAAAAAGGCCTACAGCAGCGGCGTCAAGGGGAGCGGGTCGGCGGCGCACGAGAGGAGGTGGCGGCGGGAGAGCGGCAAGGTTTCTTCTTCGACGACGACGAGCGCGGCAGTCGCGTCGACTTCTCTTCCTTCAACCTCTGAACCCGCCTCGTCTTCGACCTTCCCCGAGCAGCAGCGCGCCGTCGACTCCCTGGGGCGCAACCGCCGCCGCCGCTACCTCAACGACAAGACCCTGAGGGACCTGGCGGGCCCGCTGTCTTTCGAGAAAATCACCTCGCTGTTCGCGCCGGCGCCGTTTGGGGGCGGCAGGCCGTCGCCGCTCTCGCGGCTCGTCGCCGGCGGCGGCGAAGGAGATTCCGAAGGCGACGAGGATTCGAACGCTGCCGCCTCCGCCAAGGAGATCTTCCAGGCCTACTTCCTGACGACGACGCCCGACAGGGAGGCTGCGGCCCTGGAGGCGTGGGAGAAGGCCGTCCGCGGAGAGAGGGAGCGCGCGAGGCGGGAGCGGCGGGAGCGGCGCCTGGCGGCAAAGCAAGCAGCCTCAGCAGCAGCGGGAGGAGGAGGAGGAGCTGAAATTGAAGCTCCGCTTCCTCCTGCCGCTCCTTCCTCCGCATCGCTCGTGGCCCTCTCCGCCGCGGCGGGCTGGCGGGCCTGGTCCCTCGTGGAGCCCCGGATGCGCGCGGCGCTGCGGAGGGCCGGCGCGGCGAGGGTCGCGGAGCTCGAGGCGCCCGTGCTCGAGGCGCTGACCAACTCGATGCTGCCGCCGCTTTCTGTTTCTTCTCCTTCTCCTTCTTCGTCGTCGTCGCCTTCGAACGAAGAAGGGAGAGAAGCTCCTTCTGCCACTCTCCGCGTCGACACCCCGGGGGGTTCCTACGAGCGCCTGCTCGTGCGCGGCGTGGCGCAGTTTCACGGGCTCAGGGCGTCCAAGGGGCGCGGCGAAGAAGGGGACGGAGAAGGAAGCGAAGCGTCGTCGTTCCTGCTCCTCTCTGCGCGGAGGCAGCAGCAGCAGCACAAGCTCCCGACGCCGCCGGCCTCTTCTTCCGAGGCGGCCACCACCTCCGCCACTTCCGCCTCCGAGTCCGAGGGGGACGGGAGCACCAACAGTAAAGGTAGGCGGCGAGGGCAGCAGCGGCAACAGCAGAGGCCTGCCGCTCGGGTCGAGCCGCTCGTCCCGGCAGCGGCACTCACCGATGTCGTCGCCGCGCTCGAGGCCCTCTCTGCCGCTCCCCCCGCTCCTTCTTTCTCTTCTTCTTCTTCTTCTTCTTCTTCTGCTTCTTCCACCTTTTGTACCATCACCGCTTCTGCTTCTGCTTCTCCGGCTTCGGCTTCCTCCTCGGCGGAGGCCCTGAAGGAGGCCCTGGCGGCTGCCGCCGCGGCGAGGGCCCTCGCCTGAGTACAAAAAAAAAGAAAAAAAAAGTTCGGTTTATTCTTCTTTCTGAAAAATCTGTGTTAACAAAAAGTGAAAAACTGCCCTTTCTCCGAAAAAAAAAGAGTAAAAAGTCAAGCCCCCCCCGGTTCTCTCTCTTTCTCTTTCTCTTTCTCTTTCTCTTTCTCTTTCTCTTTCTCTTTCTCTTTCTCTTTCTCCTTCTCTCTCTTCTCTGTCTCTATGTCTAGCTCTAGCTCTAAGCAGCCGGAACATCAGCATCGGCATCGGCAGCAGCAGCAATCGGCGGCGGCACCCTGAAGTTGTCATCGTATTTCGAGAGCTCCGCGTCGGTCAGCAAAGCCCCGTCGAGCGCCTCGCAGATCTTCCCCTCGTCCATCCCGGCCCCGATGAACACGATCTCCTGCCGCCTGTCGCCGTATCTCGACGCCAGGGCCCACGCGACCGTCTCGTCGTCGTCGGCAGGAGCAGAGGCAGAAGGAGCGGCAGAGGAAGAAACGGGTTTGGGGTCGAAGTCCGCGAGGATGACCGCGCGCTGCGCCGGGTCCTCTGGCCATTCGGCGGCGGGAACGGCCGACCACCAATCGCCCTCGTCGCGGATCTCGAAATGCTGCCCGGCGTGCGACCAGTAGAAGGCCGTGGCGTGCGAGTGGGACATCCACATGAAGCCCTTGGAGCGGAGGACGGCGCGGATAGGGGAGGCGTTCTTTTGGGACTCGGCGTCTTTCGCGGCAGCGTCGTCGGCGTCTTTCTTTGTTTCGCCTCCTCCTTTTCCTCTTTCCTCCTCTTCTTTCTTCTTCTCCTCCTCGCTCTTCTCCGTCGCCGAGTTGGTCGCCACGGGCAGCCACCGCAGCACCGTGTCCCTCAGCCTGCCCGGGTGGAACGGCCTGCGGCGGCGGTAGACGAACGAGCGGATGCCGAAGCGCGCGGCCGCCGTCGTCTCCTGCCGGAGCTTCTTCGTCTTCGGAGCGTGGCTGTGACCTTTGTGGTCGTGATGCTCGTGGGTCTCGGTGCAGCCCTTGGCGGCGCACTCGCCGCCGTGCTCGTGCTCGTGATGCTCGTGCTCGTGATGCTCGTGCTTGTGATGCTCGTGCTTGTGATGCTCGTGAGAGTGAGAATGGGAGTGAGAGTGCTCCTTCTTCTTCTCCTCGCCCTCGTGGTGGTGGTGGTGGTGAGAGTGAGAGTGCCCTCCCTCTCCTCCCTTCTTGTCCTCCCCCGTCGCGGCGCAAACGGCGCAGCCCCCTTCCCCCCCTTCCTCCAATTCCTCGGCCAGCGCCTGCGCGTGAGCCACGGCCCCGCGGTGCTGCCCCTCGACGTTCAGGTGGGCCACGAGCCCCGTGGCGTCGCGGCCGAAGACGGCCTCGAGGTCGACTCGCCCGCGCTCGCAGGCCGAGACCTTGGCCAGCGGGTTGAGCGAGGCGACGATGGCGCGCAGCGACGCGAGGGCGTCGCCCTGTTCTTCTGAGACTGTTCCGGTGGCCTCTTCAACAGCGGCGGAGCCCTTATCAGATCCGCTATCCTTTTTCGAGTTTTGCAGCTGGTCGATCTTGTTCAGGATCACAAAGTCTGCGCACTCGACCTGCTCGACCAACAAATCCACAACGGGCCTGAGGTTCCCGCCCTCCCCCAAATCGGGCCTCGCGGCCAGCGGCGCGCGGGAGGCGAAGTCGGCGACGAAGCTGGCCGCGTCGACGATCGTGACCATCGTGTCGAGGTGCAGGCGCGAGGCCAGCGGGTGGCCGTTGGCGACGGCCTCGGAGAACTTGTCGCGGATGTTTTGGGGCTCGGCCACGCCCGAGTTCTCGAGGACGATTCTGTTTTGAGAAAGCAAAGAAGAAAAGGAAGGGAATGGAGTTGGTTGTGAGGAGAATGGAGGAGCGGAAGCGGTCGAAAGAAGAAGAAGAACGAAAAAGCAAAGGAAAAAAAAACCCGAATAATGAAAAAGAAAAATCGAAAATTCTTTCGATCAAAACTACAACTCACCGGTCGTAGCTCGCGCCCTTGGCGTCCGCCAAGCTCAGGAGCTGCTCGAACGACCCGAACAGCTCGTCCTGGATCGAGCAGCACGCGCAGCCGTTGGCGAGCTCGATCGTGTCCGCGAGGTCGGAGGTGGTGTTGTTGTTCCCTTTTCCTCCTCCTCCTTCGCCGTTGACGTCTTTGCTCGCGTCGCCGTCCTTGTCACCTCCGTTGTTGTTCCTCTGCCTCGACCTGTCGTTGCGGACGAGCTTGGCGTCGATGTTGACGTCGGCGACGTCGTTGACGACGCAGCCGATCTTGAGGTGCGAGGAGTTTTGGAGCAGGTGGCGGAGGACGGTGGTCTTGCCTGAAGAGGTTGATTTTTTTTCCCGTTTCGTTTCGACGACAAAGGTGAGAGCGTGTGTTCGAGAAGCGCGTGTGCCTCCCTTTCCCTCGCTGCTCTCTGTTCCTCTTTCTCGCTGTCTCGTTCTCCTTGTAAACGCACCTGCCCCGAGGAAGCCGCTCAGCATCGTGACCGGGATGGAAGCTGGACGGGCAGCGGCGGGTGCCGCGGCGGCTTCGGCATTTGGAGCGGTGGTGGCCATTCGAATGAGATCGAGAGATCGATCGATCAGAGAGAAGAGGAAGAGAGAGAGAGAGAGCTTTGCTGCTTCGCGATTGCGCTTTTCGCGAGGTCTGAGCTGAGCCTCACGAAGAAAGAAGGGCGTGCTCTTGAGAGAAGAAGGAGAAAGGAGGGCAGCAAGAGAGAACAGAGGCCGCCGAAAACGAAGCGAGGAACGAGAAGAGAGGATTGTGAGCAAAGTGAATGACGAAAACGAAGAAAAAAAAACCTCTCTCTCTTCTCTTCTTTCAACCTTCTTCAAACGCTTCACGGCTCCAGCGGGGGGCCACTCTCATTTTTGTTTTACAAGGACCCAAGTTCTCGACAGTGCAGTAAAGAAAAAGCAGGAAAAGACAACTACCCCAAAACTCTCACGGCGCCTCCCTCCACTGGTGGGCGCAGGCCACGCACCTCAGGAAAAGCGTCGCCGGCTCGTCGGCTGACCGCGTTTGGACCTCGTGGTAGAACGCCTCATTGCCTCCGCACCCCGGGCAGCGCGCGTGCTCGGTCTTCTGCAGGCCCGCGGCGGCCCAGGCCTCGGCCCCGTCGGCTCCCAACACCTGGGCGCGCGGGCGCGGGCGCACGGGGGCCCTGGCGACGACGGTGGCAGTGCCCGAGATCCCGACGTTGAGGTCTTGCTCTTGCTGTTGTCGTTGTTCTTCTGCTGTTGTTTCTCCTCCTCCTCCTCCCTCTTTCTTCGCTGTGCCCACCACAGGCGCAGCGTAGGGGCACGCCTCGCAGACAAAGGCGAGCCTGCCTGGGAACGGGGCCTCGGGGCGGTGGTCGGGGGCGACTGGTTTGGGTTTGGGGGAGAGGCGGGGTTTGAGAGGAGGAGGTTGAGGAGATTGTGAGTGCAAAGAAGAACGAAAACTAGCCGCCGGTCGATGTCGCCTTTTTGCCCCTCGTTTTCCTCTTTTCACTCACTCATGAGCAGCGTCCCGTCGTTGGGGCAAAAGCGGATCATCTTCCCTTGCTATGTCAAGGAGGGACGCGTTCTCTCTCTCCTCGGAGCGAGCGCCAGCGCGGCGCGAAAAGAAGGGGTCGAATTTCGATGGATGAAAAAAAAATCGAAAGTGAAGAAAAAATCACAACTTCAATCGAGACGGAAAAAAAAGGAAAAGAGCTCGCTCTTTCTTTTCCCTTCGCCTACTTCTTCTCTCTCTCTCTTTCCACCTCTCCCTCCTCGCTCAATGGCGACCGCAGCCTGCCGCGCCTCGAGCGCCGCCGGCGCGAGCTGCAGCGGGAGCAGTGGGGCGAGCAGCCGTTCGGCTTCTTCGTCGCCGTCTTTCCGCCGCGTCGTCGCCGCTGTCAGCACAACTTCCATCCGAAGCCCTCTTGCGGCGCGCGTCTCCACCAAGGCTCCCATCTCGAGCAGCAGCACGCGTACGCAGGCCATGGGCATCGGCCTGGGCGAAGAGGTCGGGGAGTTCCCCACGGGGCGCAGGATTGTGCTCCCCGGAGAGGACGAAAACCAACAACGCGCGTTCCGCCCGACCTTCCACTCGTCCCCGCTGCTCGACCCGGACTTTGACGTGCCCAAGTCGCACTACGGGCTGACGCTTAAACAGATGGAGAGCCTGGGACTGCACGAGCACGCGCTGCTGAATGGCGCGCCGGACCCGGTGAGTGAATGAATGGTTGAGAAAAGAGATGACGACGACGACGAGGGCAAAAAGAATGATTGGCGACGATGCTGCTTCTTTTTTCTCCCGCTCTCGTGCCGTCGCTGTCAGCGCTCTTTTGCCAATGCGCCACCGCTGACGTCAAGATCTCGACGCGCGCGAGGCGCGGAGCTGGTTGGATTTGGTTCAAAAGCGCTGCGAGCTTGTGTTCGAAGCCGATCAATCATCAGCCCTTTTTTCTTCTTCCTCCACGGCGGCTCGCTCTTGCTTTTTCTTCGATCTCGACCTCTTCTTCTCAACCTCCTCAACCTCTTCCACAAAAAAAAAAAACACTTCAAACAGGCTTCCCTCTCCGCCTCGGCAGCCTACTCCCAGCCCCTCACCTCCGCCTCTGCCCGCTCCGTCACCCGCATGGCCGGAGGCACGCCCGCCGGCGCGGGAAGCGGCGGCCGCCGCTCCGGGCGCGCCCCTCCCGACCTCCCCTCGCTGCTCCTCGACTCGCGCATCGTCTACGTCGGCATGGCGCTCGTCCCCGAGGTAACCGAGTTGGTCGTTTCGGAGCTGCTCTGGCTCAACTACGCTGCGCCGGAGAAGCCCGTCTTCATCTACGTGCAGTCGACGGGGTCGCAGACTCCGGACGGCCAAGCGATCGCGGTGGAGCAGGAAGCGTACGCCATCATCGACACGATGGACTACATCGCTCCCAAGAAATTCACCATCGTGATCGGTCAAGCGCTCGGTACCGCCGCCCTGGTCGCGATGTGCGGCACGCGAGGGTGCAGGTACGCGTTACCGCACGCGAGGATCCAGCTCTCTCCCCCAAGGCTCAACAGGACCTGGGCCAGGACTTCGAATCTGATGATCCGAGCAAACGAGCTCGAGGACACGACCAACACCTATGTCGAGTTCATGTCGAGGGCAACCACCGCGCCCCCCGAAGTCTGCCGCAAAGCGATCTCTCGCAACAGGTGGCTGACGCCCGAGGTCGCCATTAAAGCCGGAATCATCGACAAGGTTTATGACAACGGTCTGGGAGAGAGGCTTGCGAAAGAACGAACCGATTACGAGGAGATCATGCGGAAGAGGGCCGCGGCCGAGGGCAAGAAGGGGGGGCCCGGGACGGGGCCCAAGGGGCTTCCTGGGCCCACTTCGGACGTTTGAAAGGGGCGTTTTTTTATTTATTTGAAGGGGGGTTTCGCAGCGCGGGGAGAGAGAAAGAGAGAGAGAGAGGTGGTGTTTTTTTTTCCATTTCAAAATTGTTAAAAAAAAAACAAAGAAAAAGTTTTCCGTCGTCTTTTCACTTCTTCTTCTTCCCACTCAGGACCTCCTCCCCTCTCTCCTCGACCTCCTTCAGGAACTCCGCCTGGACCCTCTGCGCGTACGAGCCGGAAGCCAGGCCCAGCGCGACCCCTTCCATCCTCTTCCGGACAGCCTGAGCAAAACCCGCCGCAGAGACGCTTCCCGTCGCGCTCGCCTGCGATAAGAGGAAATTCCACTCCCGCTCGTCGGCGGCGATGACTCCATTCAGGACTTCTTCGCTGGGGTCCACCTGAGAGCCTGAGCTCGAAGAAGAAGAGGAGCCCGCGGCGTTGGACAGGGCGCGGGAGGCGTAGAGCTGGAGCGCCTTCCGCAAAATCTCGACCAACCCAGGCTTGTCGTCGTCGGCAGCCTTCCTCATCCAAGAAAAGGCGTTGGACAGAAAGGCCTCCTCGTCGAGCCCCTGGGCGGTCCCGGCCACCAGAGCACCTGACGCATCCCTCTTGCCATCGTACTGCCTGTTGAGCTCGGCCCGCATCCTCAGCAGAGCCTCGGTCGACAGCGGCAGCTCCCACTCCCCCGTCTTCTTGTCGGCGCCGGCGGCCAGGACTGCCTGCAAGGACTCCCCGGCGGAGGAGAGCTGCCTGTCCGTCTGCTGGACGACGGCCTCGACGATCTGCATCACGGAGCGGGCGAGAGAGGAGAGGCGCTCTTTTCCAGCCTGGGGAGAAGAAAGAAGAAAGAGAGAAAGAAAGGGTGAGTTTTGTTGTTGTCTTCGGCTCCCGAAAAGCGAATGAACGCCGCTCTCTCTTCTACTCCCCCTTCTACTTCCCCTTCTCTTCTCTCTCTTACCTTGTCCGCGGTGTCCGCCCTGGCCGCGACGCGGATCCAGAACTTCTGGTCGAACGAGAGCAGGTTCTCGGCCACGAGCTGGGAGAGCTGTTGATGGTTGATGAGTGGTGGAGGCCGAGGTTGAGTTTTACCGTTTTTTGAATACAAGCCGCCGTCTCTTCTCCTCAATTCGACTCCATTCAAAGATAAAAATCAATTACCTCCTTGGGGCCTTTGCAAGCCAGCAGCTGGTCGATCAGGGCGTCGTTGGCCTGCGTCTCGTTGAGGGAAGACTCGAACGAAGAAGCCGAGGGGTCATCGGGAGAGGAGGCGGAAGAAGAAGAGGCGGCGGCGGCGACGACGACGACGACGGGCGTCGAGATGCGACTGCGACGAAGACGCTGAGAGAGAGCTCGCGCCGCCGTCGCTGGTGCTGCTCTCGTGGAGGAGTCAATGCTGCTGCTGCTGCTGCTCCTGCTGGAAGACATCAGGCACGTCGTAGCCTTGCGGCTGGTGGAGGCAGAGACGCGGAGCATACTCGAGTTTACTAGAAAGAGAAGAGTTTTTTTTTGTTTTTTGTTTTTTTTTGCTCACTCCGCCCTTGCTCTTTTTCGCCCGTTTTCTTTTTGACCTCCTCTTCCGATGGCCCAAGCGCCGCAGCGCCTTCTGGCGCTCTCGCTTCGCGCCCTCTGTCGCAGCAGCAGCAGCAGCAGCAGTGGATTCAGCAAGGAAGCGCCTCTCCTCCTGGCTTTGGAGCAGGGCACGGCGGCGCTCGCTCGAGGCGGCAGAACTTTCTCTTCGAGGTCAACATGCTGGATGATGCCATCAACGGCCTCGACGGCGACGACGGCGACAATGTCCCTCCGCTCTCACCGCCTCGCGTCCTCTTCGTTCTGCCTTACCGCACTCCGTCACGTCTCCAGCACGTCAAAGGTAGGCCCCCATTGCAGCAGAAAGGCAGCAAGGCGACGGAAAGTGGTTGGGAAACGCGGGGAAGCGAATGCGATGGTTGCTTTTTTTTTTTTTTTTTTTTCGGAAGGGGCAAGAGAGCGAGCGAGCGAGGGCGACGACGGCGGGCGGGGAACCTTTTTTTCTTTGACCTCAACCTTTCCTCTCTCTTTCTCTCTCTCTCTCTCTCTCTCTCTTCCGCCCACCAAAAAAACAACAACAACAGCCCTCCGAAGCAGCGCCACCTCCCCCTTCTTCTTCCTCCTCTCCTGAACAAGCAGCCTCAACAACCCCTCAGGAGAAGGACCCCGCTGCGGACTCCAAGGTCGGCGCCCGCGCCAAGGCCATCTTCGATGCCGCCTGGTCGCGCCTCGAGGCCCGTCACGGGGACCGCCTCCGCGCCCCGCGCGAGCAGATCTACCTGATGGGCGCCCCCGGGTCCGGGAAAGGCACGAATACTGTTTTTATCTTGGAGTCTAGGGGTCTCACGAGGGCCGTGACCATGTCCAGCCTGCTGCAGTCGGACGCTCGGATCGCCGCGGCGATGGCAAAGGGCGAGCTGGTGCCCGACGAGCTTGTCGCCGACGCTCTGTTGGAAACCGTCTTCGACCCTGACGCAGACCCGGCGGGCGTGCTCGTCGACGGCTTCCCTCGCACGGCGCTGCAGGTCGATTTACTGAAGCTGCTCCACGACAAGGTCGAGGAGCTGCACGAGTTCCATGCCGCCGCCGCCACAGAAAAGGCCAAGGCCAGAGGAGGCGTCGGCGAAAACCGCTCCGCCGCCGCCTCCCTGTCAGAGCTCCACGACCCTGACTCGGCCGAGGCGCGCTGGCCCCGCCCTTCGTTCAAGGTCGTCGTGCTCTACGTCGACCAGGCCGAGAGCGTGCGGCGCCAGCTGGCTCGCGCGAGGCTGGCCGCGACGCACAACGCGCGGGTGCTCGACGCCGGGGCCGGGCAGCTGGTGGACGTGAGGGCTACGGACGTCGACGAGGCTCTGTGCAAGCGGCGGTACGCCGTCTTCAAGCAGCACTACTCGACGGTTCTCCGCTTACGACGCTGGTTTGTCTTTTCGTTGATCGACAGCGGGGGATCCCTCGACTCGACGAGGGCGCAGATTTTGAGGGAGCTGCGATACCAGAGCTCCATCGACCTCGAGACCGAGACCTACGCCGCGATCCGCCACCTCCCCCTGGCGACCGAGCTGGCCCGCGCCGCCAGGCAGCAGCTGGTGTCATCGCTCGACGGGCACCGGAGCAGGCACGGGGAGCTGTTCGAGGGCGTCGTCGACCTGATCTCGGGCGAGGTGGTGCCGCTGCTGCGGTCGTCGGCGCTGGCCGGGTTTGCAGAGTACACGACGGAAAACAAGCTGCTGGAGTCCCCTCTGGCACAGCAGATGCTGATTGACGTGCTGACAGATCGGGGGTTCGGGGTGGCGCACGCGGAGATCGAGAAAGTGGTGAGGAGAGAAGAGAGAGAAAGAGAAAGAGATTTTTTTTTTTTTGATTCGACGTTTTCGTTTGCTCTCATGAGTTTCTGACTTTTTTTTTTCTTCCCTACTTCATAAAAAAAAACAACAACCAGGTCCCCATCAAAGTCGACCTCACCACGGGCAGGATCGAGGTCTCGCGAGAGAAGAAGCAGCGCTTCAGGATAACCTTCGAGCGCGGCTCTTCGGTCGTCAGAGGCACCGCGGACGCCCCTCCTCCCGCCGCAGCTTCGACGGCCATGCCGGCAACGGCCGACGCCGCCGACGCCGCCGGAGCTCCCGTCTCCGCCGGCCTCGCCGAAGGAGGCGCCCTGCCTTCGGGCACGGGGGGATTCTCCCCCGAAGGCGGCGCCCTGGGCTCGACAACCGTCGTCCCGCGCCACCTCGACCACTCGCAGTCGCTCGACGACCCCGAGGAGCGGTGGAGGAAGAGGCAGCCTTCTCCTTCTGACCCTCATCACCACCACCACCCGCCGCCGCCGAGGTTCTCCCCCGAGAGGAGGCCCGAGCACCACCCCGAGGACGACGACGAGGAGGGCAAGCAGGCGGCCGCCTCTCGCGAGTAGTAAGCAGTTGTATTCCCTCTCACTTTCTTTCCTTCTCTCGTTGTTTGATTGTGTAACATACAAAAAAAGATAGTGTACAAATCTCGTCCTTTTCTTCAGAGAGGCTCGAGCGCCCTGACGACGACGTAGAGGAACTGGTCGCAGGCAGAGAGCCTCGCGTGGCACCAGAGCAGCGGCGCGGCGAGCAGGAGGAGGAGCTGATTTTCCGCTCCTCCTGCTGCTGTTGCTCTTGCTCCTCCTCCCACTTCCAGCCCCGCGATGAGGACCTTGGCGCTCTTGCCGCGCAGCGAGAGGCCCCCACTTTCATCCAGGGTCCAGGCAGGGGTCTCCTTGGCGGCCGCGAGCTTCGGAAGAGCCTCGAGCAGCGCTTGGCCCAGCGTCGTTTTCACTTCTTCCTTTTCCTCTTCTTTTTCTTCGACTTTCTCTCCTTCTCCTCCTTCTCCACCTCTTCTCCTGCTCTTCGCCACGGGCCTCGAAGTGCAGACGACCTCGAACGCGCACTCCGGGTCCCTCAGGCTCTCTCCCGCAGCCGGGGCGACCACCACGAGCCTCAGCGGCACGGAGGAGCTCGGAGACGACGGGAAGGGACTCTCCTTGTCGTCGTCGTCGTCTCCTCCTCCTCCTCCTCCGCCGGCGAAAGTCCTCGAGACGATGGCAGAGGCCGCCTCCGCGTCCCCGGCCTCGGCGGCGACCCAGAGCCTCTCTGCCACGGTGGAGGGCATCGCCAGCACGCGCGCCGCGGATCCCGTGGCGGCGCACGAGGCTTCCTTGAGCGAGTTGAAAAAGGCCTCCCGGAGCGCGGGCGAGGAGATGGAGGTCGAGGAGGCGGCAGAGGCAGCAGCAGAAGAGGTGCGTTTTCCCGTCGTTTCTCCTCCGGATGCTGCTGTAGCTGCCGCGGCAGCACGCCAGGGAGGGAGGACAGAGGCAGGGTAGCGCGAAAAGTGGATCGTCAGGGGCCAAGGCGATGAAGAAGAAGATGAATAATGACTTTTGCCGTCCTCGTTTCCTCCTCCTCTTCCTCTTCCTTTGCTTTCTCGCTTCCCTCTCCGCGCCAGGGCCGCGTCTGCAAGGACTCCGATCGGGAAATGCCATCTCACAGGGTTCGCCGAAGGGTCTCCGGTCTCTGAAAACCACGGCGACGGAGAGGAAGGAGAGGGAGAAGAAGTGGAGGCTTCTGCTGCTGTTTTTTCCTCTCTAGCTCCTCCGCTTCCGCTTCCGCTCGCCCTGGGGTTCACCAGCGCGAGAGGGGACAGCACGTTCCTGAAGGCGTCCAGGGCGCGGTCCGCGACCGAGGGCAGGTAGCCCAGGCGCGGGACGGTGAACTGCGAGAAGGAGGAAGGAAGGAGAGAAAGAGAGGTTGAGAGAGAAGTGAAAGAAGGAGGTGAGGGAAAAAAGAAACGTCTCTCTCTCTGTTTCTCTCTGCCTCTCCCCTCAAAATCAACCAATTCTCCCTTACGTAGAGCGGCGGGGGCTCTTGAGGGGCCGAGATCTCGTCGGCGGCGAGCGAGAGCTTGATGGTGATCTGTTTGGAAAAGGAAGAGGTCGTTGAGGTTTTGTTGAGGTCGAAGAAGAGAAAAAAGAAAGCATCGAGCATCGATGCCCTTGACATTCTCTCGTTCGCTTCTCTCCTTCTCTACCCGTACCTTTCCGCCCGAGATCTCCCTCCTGAGCTCCGAGACCGTCGAGGAGGACATCCTTGAAGAAGAACAAAGCACAGAGACGCTGTCGATGGGGCTGTGGACGCGTGCGAAAATGACTCGATGTTTTTTCCCCCCCGTCGAATCGATGCTGGAGGCCGAAAAAATGAAGAAAGAAAATATTCGCCGTAAAAAAAAAGAAATCAGTTTTCTTTTCATCTTTCTTACTCTCTCGCAGAGCGCTCTCCTGCTCTTCTGCGCACGCGCTTCCAATCGCGCAAGGGACTCATCAGTCGCTATGACCTCCTGAGCAGCTTGGAATCCCGAGACAATCGGCCGGCTCTCTCTGTTACCGCCGATGCATTCGCCGCGGCGGTCGTCGTCGTTAACGGCGGCGCTAGCCAAAGATGAAGAAGAACAACAATCTGGTGCTGCTTCTGGCGCCTCCGGACCTTCTGGTGTTGCCTCCGCCGGTGACAGCACGACGCACGCGACAACGAAGAGCACAGAAGCAGCACCGGGATCCGTCTTCCGGAGCGGTGGGAGGCCGCCGCCGCCGACGAACAGCAACAAATCTTCGTTGCCGACGCCGACGCCGGCATCGGCCGCTGCTGCTGCTGTCGCAGCCTCGGCCTCTCAAACCCCGACCACCACCACATCGGCCGCGCTCCACCACCACCACCACCACCACCACCACCACCACCACCACGCCGCCGAGGCCGCGGCCCTCGTGGGCGAGCACGTCTCCGACGGGGACGTCGCCGCCGGCGGCGCGGCCCTCAACAGCGCCGCGTCGTCGTTCAGGCGCGCGAGGTCGCGCTCCTCGGCCGGCGCGCTCGCGGCGGCGGCGCTCGCTCCGGCGCTCGGCGGGCTTAGCCTCGACGGCGGAGGCAGCAATGTTTCTTCTGACGGCGGCGGCGGCGGCGGCGGCGGAGGAGGAGGAGGCTATGCTTCGTCGACGAGCAGACCCTCGACGCCGCTGCCTTCCCTGGCGGAGAGTGGAATGGCAACAGCAGCAGCAGCAGGAGCAGGAGCGGGAGGAGAAGAAGCAGAACAGACGGCAGGTGCAAGCCCGACGACGACCTTTTCGCCTCCGCTGACCCCTTCGCGTCCTCCCACGCCGGCTTCCAACAAGTTCCAGCGCCCCTTCTCCAAGCTCGGGGCAGCGGCGGCGGCCCTGGTGGCCCGCTACGTCGCCTGCCCGACGCGCGCCGCGGCCGCGGCAGAGCGCTTCGCGTCCGCGGCGCGGCTGGTGCTCCACTTCGACGTCAACAAGACGATCGTGATGACCGACGGAGCGCAGGGCGCCGGCGCCGGGTGCGTGGTGAACATGATGCTGTCCGAGTGCGCCTGGGGAAGGCTGGAGCCCGGCGCGGAACCGGTGAAGAACGAGAGCGAAAGCAAAGAAGTCGCTAATTCTGCCGCTGCCGTCGCCGACGACGAACGAGAAAAAGCAAAAGAAGAATCACCTTCGTCGTCCTCTTCCGAACCACCCCCTCTGCCCGCCCCGCAGGTCCGCTGGGTCGCCGTGGGCCGCCTCGCGGCGGACAGGCCTCTGGCAGACCCGCAGCTGATGACCTACCGTTCCTTTTTGGACTCTTTCGCCTTACCCTCGGACGCCTCAATGCCAGAACCCGAGCGCGAGCGGCGGCGGAGGGCGAGGCAGGACTTGAAGCGCAGGTTCACCGACAAAGGGCAGCCAGGAGCGATGTTCAGCTCCGTGCACGCGGCGGTCGTCGACGAGCTCTCCCGGGCGCAGGCGGCTGCCTGCCGCGAGGGGGAAGCAGAAAACGGCAACACACAGAAACAGTGCGTCGAGAGGTGCTCGCACGGCCACCACCTCCTCCGCCCGACCGTGCTCCCTTCGTTCTTCAACCTCCTGCTCCACCTCCAGGCGCAGCGCCGCCGCTTCACGCTGGTCCTGCGCAGCTTCGGCACCGACCTGCCCGCCGTCATCGACGAGATCAACGCGTTCGCAGAGGGCAGGCACCCTTCCTACCCGGAGGCGAGGCTCGACGGCAGCGACGGCCGCGTCGACGTCCGGATTTCGGAAAAGCGCGGCCACCTGGGCGCCTTTATCCGTCTGAGCTCCAAGCCAGACGGGACCAGCCTGCTGCTTGGAGCGCCCAGGGAGCTGATCGCGGCGCGGGAGTACGGCCCCAAGGAGATCATGGCTGCCGCGAAGGCGACGAGCGGGGCGAGGCTGCTCCGGACTTTCGGGGAGATTCACGCCGCGGTCGCGGGCCCGCCTCCTTGGAAGAGTTCTTCCGAAGGGGACGAAGAAGGAGGGGCGAAATCAGCTTCCGAAAGCGGGATCGTCAGCCGCGCCCTGGCCCTGAGGGACTACTACCCTTTCTGGAAGGCCTCGGGAGAGCGCGGCAGGGCGGGGAAGCTGTTCCTGCTGGACGACGGCGAAGCGGGGGACGACGAAAAGGGGGGCGAGGGCCCGAGTGAGGGCGAGGGCGAGGGCGAGGGCGAGGGCGAGGGCGGCGAACAGAACAACAACAAGAACAAGAACAACGTCAACTTCTCGACCCCTCTGCTCTCCCCCTCTCCGCAGCCTCCACTCGCAGGAGGGGAAGGAGAGGAAGGAGAAGCAAGGGCAGCACCAGGAAAAACAGCGCCTCCTGCAGCGGCTGCGAGAAAGAAGCCCCCGCCCCGGGACCCGTCGCAGGTCGTCCATGTCTTTTTCGACGACAACGTCGGCCACGGCGCCGCCAACATCGTCGACGCGCGCGACGCCAGGACGGGGGCCGGGATCCCGTTCGCCGACGTGGCCCGGGCGAATCTGGTGCGCGTGGAGCCGCTGGGGGCGGTGCTGGACCCGGCGTTCTTCGTGCGGGCCGTGCATGAGGCGGTGCTGGCGGCGAGTTCTTCAAATTCTTCGAATTCTTCAAACTCTTCGAGCGCGGCGACGGCAGCGGCGTCGGCGGCTGCGGCAAACGCAGCGGCCTGCTTTTCCGAAGGGGGCGCTGCTTCTGGCGACGCCTTGCTCCTCTCGCCGAGGCCCCTGAAGAAGCTCTCGGCTGTCTCTTTGGACGCGGCGGCGATCGCTGCCGCTGCGGCGCTGGCCTCGAAGGGCGGTGGCTCTCGCGAAGGAGGAGGAGAAGGAGGACAAGGTAACAAAGGAAACGGCGGCAACAATTCTGCGTCTGCTGTTCCGCCGTCGCCCTCTCCTTCTTCTCCCGCTGCTGCTGCTGCTGCTGCCATAGCCTCCACCGAAGCTCTCCCGGGCGAGTACTGCCACAAGTGTGGCAAAGTCCACACGCCCATGTCGGCGGGAGCAGCCGGAACAGGAGTTTCCTCTTCCTCGTCTTCAGCGGCGCTAGCAGAAAGCAAGAGCAACAGCAACCTCGGCGGCGGACACCACGCCAGCGCCCGGGGCAAAGCCCTCTGGTTCCTTGCCCGCGCAAGGCTGATGACCGTCGTCAGGTTGGGAGTCGCGGCCAGGCTCGGGGGAGCTGTCCACGAGACGCTGGAAGGGAGCTTGATGGCCTCTTCGGTCGGCAGAGGCGACAGCGGCAGCGGAAGCGGCGGCGGCGTTGGAGGTGGAGGTGGAGGTAAAATCAGCGGGCTAGCGCAGCTCCTGAGAGAGGGAAAGAGCATCGGCGAGGCCCTCGCGGAGAAGGCGGAGAAGGATCGTGTAAAAGAGTAAAGTAGCAAGCGCGAGAAAGAGAGACGCGAATGAGAAAGTGAGAGAGAGAAAAAAAGGTCGAGAGGTCGAGATCGAGGTCGAGTTTTTTTTTTTTTTTTCCCCTCTCACTCTCTTCGACGAAAAAAAAAGAAAAGCAAAAGCAACATCGATTCCTCTTCTCCCGTTCTCTTCCACTTTAAAAACCAAAACCAAGAGCGTCGACGCTCACGCTCCCTCTCCCGCGCATGTCTGACGGCCCCGGCGGCGAAGGCGGCGGCGGCGGTGGAAGGTAATAGAGAAAGAGAGAAGAAAGAGAAGAAGGAAGAAAGCAAGGCGAGAAGGCGAACGATGCCGACGCCGATCAAAAAGACCATTTCGCATTTCCGTTTCCACTCACCTCCTCTTCTTCTCTCCCATCTCCACCCACTCACGAAGCAGGGGCTCTTCGTCCTACCGCGGGCGCGGCGGTCGCGGAGGTGGCCGCGGGCGAGGACGACGAGATGATAGGTATGGAATGCGGAAAATGGAAAGGCATGGCTGGTTTTTCTTTCCTTCAGCTTCTGGCGACGATGATCCTTTTCGTTTTTTTTGCTTCCTCTTTCGCGTGCGTTTTAGCAAGGCTCTCTAGAGTTTTTCGACTCGACTACCCGCGTCTCATAAGCGTCTCGAGTCTGGTGGACGTCGTGAGCGAAGAAAAAAGAACAAAAAAGCACCGTGAGAGGCAGGACGACGAAGAGTTTTTCTTTTTCCCATTGGGGCGACGAACGAAGGACGATGACGACGACAACGAACCAAGCGACCTCGACCTCCTCTCTCTTCTCTCTCTCTCACCTCGCCTTCTCTCTCTCTTCTTCTTCTCTCTACTTCAATCCTCACGCACACGCTCAGGTCCCCAACTCGAGGCGGACGCGGAGGCTACGGAGGAGGAGGAGGCGACAACAACGGCTTTGGAAACTTCAACCGCTCTTCTGCTCCCCGCGTCGTCTCGGTCACCAGACCCGCCGGGGGCTCCTCCTCCTTCAACGGAGGTCCGTCTCCTTCTTCCTCTTCTCCTGGCCCGCCGATCGCAGAGTGGGAGTACGTGGCCCCCGACGGCTCCGTCCAGGGCCCCTACCCTGCCTCGCGCATGCTGAAATGGCTCGAGAAGGACCACTTCCCGGAGGACCTGCAGCTGCGCGAGGTCGGGCGCCCGACCTGGGCGTCGCTGGACCAGGTCTCGGGCAGGCTGCGGAGGCAGGGGGCGCTGCAGCTGCAGCAGCAGCAGCAAGCTGCTGCAGTGGGTGGCGGCGGTGCGGGCGAGAGGGGAGAGAGGTCGTTCATGGCTTCTGGAGGCAATGCTTCTTCGGCGACGAGGAACGTCGTGACGGTCACTCGCGGCGCCGGAGGAGGAGGAGGAGGAGGAGGAGGAGGAGGAGGGCAAGGACAGGGAGGCCGCGGCGCTGGTGCTTCTTCTTCGTCCTCTTCTTCAGCAGCAACATCATCGGCTCTCCCCCCCTGCCCTCCCGCCACCGCAGAGAAGCTCTTCCGCGGCCTCCTGGGCAAGAAGAAGGGCGCGGACAGAAACAGGCCGCACCTCGCGACGGACGAGCCCGTGTGGCGCTACCGCGACCCGCAGGGCAACGTCCAGGGCCCGTTCCCTCCCTCCTCGATGCTCGGATGGTGGTCCGAGGGATACCTCGCAGCGGACTTACCCGTGTGCGCTGCCTCGAGGAAGGTCTCGGCGCCGGACGTGCCCCCGGCGTCGCTCTACCGCCCGCTCTCGCAGCTGCTCCGCGCGGCGACGAAAAACGGCGGCATCGACGTGCCGAGACCCGTCAGCGTCGAGGACGTCAGGGTCGCGATCGCCGCAGGAGACAGCAGTAAGGCGACGGCGACGGCTGCAGCGGCGAAGGCGCCGGCCGCCAAGGCAGCTGCTGCAGGAGGAGCGGGAGCGGCTCCTTCTCCTTCTGCCGCCGACGCCAAGAAAAAGGACCCCCCCAGGGAGCCGCGCGCGCCGAGGCCGCCGAAGGTCTACACGACGGCTCACCCGGCGGTGCGCCACGTCGTCGCGGTCGCTCTCGCGAAGGCGCAGGGCCTGGAGCCCCCGCCGAGGCCAGAGAGGGGTCCCATGAGGGAGAGGGGGGAGCGCAGCAAGGGAAGGGCGCGCGGGGGGAAAAAGGCTGGCGGAGGTGGAGGTGGAGGCGGCGGAGACGGCAACGCGCTCGCGCCAGCGGTCGAAAAGCTCAAGGTCGGCGACGGAGGCAAGTCTTCCTCTGCTGCTGCTGCTCCTTCTTCTTCTTCTTCTTCTGCTCCTGCTCCTGCTCGTGCTCCTGCCGCTCTCGCCGCTGGAAGCAAGAAGATTGCTCCTGCTGCGCCTGGCCTCGCGGCGGCGCTCCCTCCTTCTGCCGCACCAGCAGCGCCGGCGGCAGCAGCAGCTGCCGCTGCTGCTCCTCGCCCAGGCTCTTCCTCTTCCTCGGTGCCCAAGCCCAAGCCCGACGGCGGGTTCCTCTCTGCCGCGGCGAGCTTCTTCGGCTTCAAGAAGGGATGAGAGAGAGAGAGAGAGAGAGAAAGAGAGGGAGCGCACGCGTTTTTGTTGTTGGCGTTGTTGCGGCTTTTTTTTTGTCCTCCGCGGCGCAAGAGTTCTCAAAGAAAAGAAGGAACCAAAAGATAAAAAACATTTTCGCGGGGGGCTCGCAGAGAGAGAGAGGGATCCATAGAGACACCAGCGAGAGAGCATCATTAGAGTGAGAAAAGGAGATCCACAAGCGAGAGAGTGAGAGAGAGAAGAAAAAGAGAGAGAAAGAGCTCAAAGGCCTTATCCCGCGCATTTTAGTTATTTGCTTTTTTAAAAAGAAAGTAAGAAAAAGTCTCTTTCACACACACAAACACACCATTTCCAATTAGTCTTACTCTTCATTTCACTACTCCTTGGATGCTGCCGATTCTGCCACCACGGCGGCAGCTCGGTCCGCGACCGCGGCCATCGCCGCCGCGAGCGTCGCTCGCTCCGGGTTGGGAGCCGCCGCGGCCTCCCGCAGCAGCTTCAGCTTGCCCTCGAGCGCCGAGGGCTCGACGCCGGAGAGGGCGAGAGCAATCCTGAGGGCACCGCGCGCGTCGCCGTCCCTGCGGGAACCCAGAAGTGCGACGGCGCGGCCCAGGTGCGCCCTCCAGTGGCCGGGGTCGAGCGCGAGCACGCGGTCGTAGCCGCAGACGGCCGCGGCGAAGTCGCCCGTCGCACGGCGGAGGTTGGCCAGGTTGAACAATGACTCGCGGTGCAGGCCCGGGTTCTGCTTTGGGCTTTCGTCGTCGTCGTCGTCGTCGTCTTCGACACCACCAGACGCCCTGAGAGCAGCGGAAAAGGCCGCGGCAGCGCCGGTCGCGTCCCCTAGAGCGCACAGCGCGCAACCGAGGTCGCAGTGCGCGTCGGCGTAGTCGGGGTCGAGCGACAGCGCCCTGCGCAGGGCGTCGCGCGCCGCGGCGGGCCTGCCCAGAGCGAAGAGCGCGGAGCCCAGGAGCTTGTAGGCGCGCGAGTGCGCCGGGTGGTGAGGCAAGGGGGCAGGGGTTGGGTCCGTCGCTTGCCCTGTTTTCCCTCCTCCTCCGACGGCGCCACCAGCGACGGCCAGGCTCCTCTTCTCCCTGTCGCTCTCCGCGAGGCCGTCTGCCGCCGCAGCAGCAGCCGCGTACTGGTCCGCGGCGGCAGCGAGCATCCCCTGGGCCTCGAGGGCGATGCCCAGGTTGACTCGCAGGGAAGTGGCGAGGCGCGCGTCGGAGGTGGACGAAGAAGAAGACGAGGAAGCAGTTTTTCTCCTCCTTCCGTTTTCGTTCTCTCCTCCTTCTTCTTCTTTGTCGTCATCCTCATCCCCACCGAGATCCTCCTCCATCACCCGCAGAGCCTCCAGGTAGGCCGCCTCGGAAGCGGCGTGCTGTCCCATCGCGAACAGGCTGTTACCGAGCCTGAACAGCGCCCTGGAGCAGACGCGCGGGCGGGGCGCCGGGGTCAGCGGGTCGCGCGCCGCGTTGCTGTTGTTGTTGCGTCCGTTTCGGCTGTTGCACCTCCCCGACGCCAGCTTCGCAGCCGAGCCAAAGGCCGCGGCGGCGGCGGCGTGCCTCCCTGACGAGGCCTCGGCCTGGCCCTGGGCCATCAGCGAGGCGATGCAGGCCTCGTCGTCGGCGTCGGAGGAGGAAGAGGCGTCGTTGTCGTCGTCGTCGTCGTCGACGGCGTTGCTGCTTTTCTCTTTCGCGTTCTCGGTCTCATCACCCTGCCTCTTGCGGGTCTGCGGCGGCGGGGTCTGGTAGGCGCTCAGGTCGAAGCGCACGGCCCTGGCTGCTAACGTTGCGGCTGCGGAGGTGGAAGAGCGCTGCTGCTGCTGCTGCTGCTCAGAAGGACGAATGAGGTCTTCATTCGCAGCAGCAGCTGCTGCAGCAGGAGTCCTCGCCATCGCCGCGGGCCTGAGCGGGCTGCTGTTGGCGGCGTGCGCCGCGGGCGGCCAGAAGCGCCTCTTGGGCGGCGGAGCTGGAGCCGGAGCCGGAGCAGCAGAAACAGCAGCAGCGGAAGCAGCAGCGGCCGAGGAAGTAGAAGCACCTAACAACAAACCCCCAGCTCCTCCTCCTCCTTCTCCTTCCTCGCTCTCCGTTGGAGGTCTTCCGGCAGCAAATCCGGCAGCCCTGAACGCCTCGGCGATCGCGGGGGACTGCGGGAGCCCACCATAGGAAGCGTCGTCCTCATCTCCATCGTCTTTACCACCTCTTCTTCCTTTCTTCTCCGGCGAGGTCAGAGCCAGGACATCAGCGAGCGCCGCGGCGGCTTTGCGGACGGGGGACGGGGAGCGAGAAGGGTGCGTCTTGAACGTGGCCGTGGCCCTGACGGCGAGCTGGCGGGAGCGTGCAGGAGGAGGGGAGGGCGACAGGCTGCTTCTTTTCCTCGGCGACGGTGATTTCTTCGGTGCCGCCGCCGCCGACGCACCGACAAACGAAAGGACTTCCTCGGCCCGCAGGCCCAGCGCGGACAGGTCAGCGGAGACGTTCCCGATGCCGTCGCGGTAGGCCGCCGTGAGGCCACTGAGCTTCATGCCCTCGGAGTCCGCGTGCGCCGAGTACTCGATGAGGAGCTGTTGTCGTTGTCGTGGTGGTGGTGGTGGAAGAGGTGGAAAGAGAAGGGGTCAAGATTTTTTCTGAGGTTTCTTCTCCTTCGTTTCGCTCGTCGTCGTTGCCTGTCTCGATTCGCGATTCAAGATTTCTCCCACTTGCTCTCACTCACCTCGTCCAGAATCGCCTCCATCTGGTCGTCCGTGAAGCGCATGCTCGGGTTCACTTGTTCGACAAACGAAGAGAGCTCATCCTGGAGGTGAGAATCGGGGAGAGAAAAGGGACAGGGGTGAGACAGTGAGAGAGAGCGAAAAAAGAAAAAAGAAAAAAAACTCGAGCAAGATGTCGGCCCCTTTCGACGCCCTTCCAACACAGCACCACCTCCAATTCTCACCCTGTTAAGGCGCCCGTCATTATCCTTGTCGAAGCGGAGGAAGATGGCGGTGGCGGCGGCCTCGACGGGCACGAAAGAGGCCGCCAAGGGTCGGATAGAGGCGGAGGCCATCGAGGGTTCCGATTGGGTTTTTTTGTGCTTGTTTTTTCGACTCGGAATTGGCTGTTTCGAAGGGTTAAAGCGCGTCAAGACCGCGCGGGCGAGATGGGGGAGCTCGCCGCCGTGCGTGAAAGGAACGGAGAAAGCCTGCAGGGGCGTCGAAAGAGAGCGAGCAGAGATGGATTGTGATTTTGAGAGAACGAAGTTTTTTTTTCTTCCTTTTCTTCGTCTTCTCTCTCTCTCTCTCTCTCTCTCTCTCTCTCTCTCTCTCTCTCTCTCTCTCTCTCTCTCTCTCTCTCTCTCTCTCTCTCTCTCTCTCTCTCTGTCTGTCTTTCGCCGCGCGAAAGAGGCCTTTGGGAAACTCGGAGCACCGACGCCGCTGCTGCCGCCTTCTCCGACCTCTCCCAAGAGCAGCAGCACTTAGTGAGTCTCACAAAACCGTGCAGAAGAGGAGCAGCGGAGGAGTGAGAGAATGCAGGAGGGTCAAAATAGAACGAGTGTGGAGCGTCGAGGGTACCCCTTTTTTCCTATCCGGCGAGCGAGTTCCGCGGCTTGTTTTGTTTCTTTCTTTCCACGATTATCATCGAAAATCTTCTCTTCTACTCAGAACACCGCTTTGTGACGGAAATGAAAGCGATTCAGGGCACGAAAGTGCGTGAAAACTGTCGGAAATGGCACCCAAACGCGGTTTTTCGTCTTTGGGCAACGCTTCTCGTGTTGTTTTGGGCATTCACTTTGCATATCTAGATAACAGTTTTAATTCTTAGCACTTATGACGGAAAAACAGAGCAGAAAGAATAGAACGAGCGTGAGAAAGCGCGTGAAATGTGTAAAATCGGTCAAAAAACACCAAAAATGAACTTTCCGCGGTCGATTCCAGTGCCTTGCGCTGCTATTTTCTGCTTTCATTTTACTGAAATACATCACTCATGTTTAGATCTTTCGACCGAATGCAAAAACGGAGGAAACGGAGACGATTTGAGGAAATAAACAACCGAGGAGGCGTTGCTCCCTCAAGGGTCAAGTTGAAACTCAACGAGACGAGACTCTCAAAACCAAAAGAGATGGTTTTGAGAGCCCGTTTTTTCGAGTCGCCGATTCCAACCCCCGCAACCCCAAATCGGCTCTAGGGAGCATGCTGGTTCGAATGGTGCCGGTGGTGGAGCTTGGATCGGCTCTCGAATTTTTGGGGGAGTCTGGGCAAAGGTTGAGACTTCGCGAAGCGAGCGAGAGAGAAGAGAGAGACAAGAGACGACGTCGAAAGAGAGTGAAAAAAAAGAGCAAGTTCTTTTATTGCAGAAGGAGAGCTTACAAACAGATTCTCTCTACCGCCTCGCGCGGCGGGGGTCGTCTGTTGTGTGATTTGCAAAGGGAGAAGAGGCAGAGAGTGAGTGAGGCGGGTGTTGAAGAGCAAGGAAAGAATAGAAAAAAACGCGTCCCCTCTCTTCTACTCACCTCGAGAGCCACTGCTGCTTCCGTCCATGCCCATAGCGAGGCTCCCGATCCCCACGGCCGTGCGCTGCCGCTTCGGAGGGGCCTGGGACTGCGGCGGCGGGGGCGCAGGGTGGTGGGAAGGAGGAGGAGGCGGAGGATAAGGCTGCTGCTGTTGCTGCTGTTGGTATTGCTGAGGGTAGCCTTGCTGCTGCTGCTGCTGCTGTTGCGGCGGAGCTCTGCGAGAGTGATTTTTTTTTCGAGATTCGGCATTTCAAAGTCGAAGAAATCGGATGGGTGAGCAAGAAGTCAACAAAAGGGACCCGCGCGATCCATGCGACGCACGCTTGGAGCGCAGAGAGTGAGGAAAAGAAACAGGGCGGCGCAAGATAAAATCAAACAAGTGCACATTCGATTTGGAATGCGCCGCTCACCTCCATCCGCTGCTGCTTTGCGCTCCATACTGCGGCGCATACTGCTGCGCACCGCCTTGGTACTGTCCCATGGGTCGCTGCGGAGCATAGCTACCAGGTAGCCCACGCGGCGGACCGTAGTTGGCGTTCCCACCGGGCCCACCATACCCGGGGCCACCCCCGCCTTGCATTCCTCCGCGGTTGCCGCCATACGCTTGCTGCTGCCCGTACTCTTGCTGCTGCTGCGCGTAGGGCTGCTGCTGGTAGCCAGGCGGAGCGTGGAGCGCATTGCGCTGCATCGCTCCAAACTGAGATTGCTGCCTAGACGCAGCCGAAGGTCCTTCCTGTGCGGCATAACCTGTTTCTTGATGATAAAATGCGGAGAATAACGTTAGTGAGCAGACGGAGGCGAACGCCGCTGCAGAAGACTGCCGAAGAAAATGCGGCGCACTGATGTTTCTTGAAAATGCGCCGTTTGTCATACTGCGCGCCTTCTTACCTCCTTCTTGCGGCGCATTGTAAGCCCCCTGCGGACGAAAGTTCTGTTGCTGTGAATGAGTTGCGGAGAAGAGGAGTGAAAAAGTGAGAAACGCCGTTTTCTAAAAAATAACTTCGCCGCACCACTCCATTTTAACCACCTCACGCACCGCAAACTGCGGTCGCATCTGCGGCGCATGGCCGTAGTGCTGCTGCGGGTGCGCTGCGTGAACTTCGGTCTGCTCCGCAGAGTCGTAGGTTGCAATTGCCTCTTGCCGCCCGTAGCTCTCGCGGAATTGGTAGACCTGGCCCTGGTAGTCCTTCCAGCTCTCGATCGTGTGCCCGTAGTTGAAGAAGTCGGTCAAGTCGACGCCTGGGACGTGCCAGGGCGCGTCGAGGACTCTGTTAAGAAGTGTTTTGGCGTTGCGGTGTTTTTAGAGTTTCGTCGTTAGAAAAGATGCGGTGAGCTTTCCGATTCGCCGCAAATATTTACAGGAGCGGAAGGCGTACATGCGAAGTATTTGCGCTTAAGTGCGGAGAATGGAGAGCTTCTGGCAATTGTTTTGCGGCGTTTGAAAAGCCTCAATTTCGTCGCGCTCGAAGCGAAAAGAAAAAAAATCCAAGTCCGCTTCGACTCCCCTTCCCCCTCAACCCCTCTCTCCACGCTTCGAAACTCACAAATCCACGTCCATGTTGAAGATTTCGCCGTGGCCCAGCGCCAGGAACTCGCGGTACTCGTCTGGAGTCACTCGAGACTGGCCCGGAAGGCGCACCCTCTGCCCTGGCGCGGCGGCCGAAGGCAGTGCAGGAGGGAGGTCCGGGTTCACTGTTATTTTTTGAAGAGGTAAACGGGGGTTTCAAGGTTAGCGACGGGCACCGTTGGACTCTGCGCGCTCTCAGGAGTCGATCGGGGTAGGTGGCGATCGGAATAGGCGATTCGAATTTTTGGTATCCAGAAAGCAACTCGCGTGGTTTCGAGCAAAGGTGGTCGAGCTGTCGAGGGGCAGGGGCGCGTCGAGGCCTTTTGCTGTTTTTTTCCGCCGACGCCTTCGCCACCTTCCGCTCCATCTCAGGCTTTGATTCAACCACGAATCAACAGAGCGCGCACTCCTTGCCGCTTTCGAGCAAGCGCCGGGTCAAATAGGGGCACAGAAAGGAGCAACAAGGGCTGCGGAAGAGAAGGAGGAGGAGCGTCGCGCGCGAGAGAAGAGATCTTTCACTCGCCTTTGACCTCCCTCGCTCCTTTCTCGACCTCCATGCTCTCCTCTTCCCGACCCCTACCAAACACCCTTCCGCTCCATCGCAGACTCTCCCACCACCACCAGTCGATCAAGCCAGTCGTCAAGAGCGCATTGGGACAGTCGTGGAAGCAAATAGGCGCCTCGAATTTTCGCGTCTCCAAAAGCACCTCGCGTCGCGCCGGCGAGAGCCAAGGCCGAGGCCTGAGACCGAGGGCCTCTTGCGGCAAGCAAGTCTCGAGCGGAGCAAAAACAGCAAAACGCCTCCATTTCCCTCGCTGGCATGCTTCAATGATAGCTTCGTGATCAAAGAGCACAATTTTATTGAAATGGAAGCGCGGAAGCGAGCAAAAGGCAGTCAAAACGGCCCGCAAAGTTTGCAAAAAACGTGAAAAAAGCGCATTTTCCGAGCATTTTTGCATTTTCCCGCCGTTTTCGCCCTCTTGTGCTCTCTTTCGAGCTTCCGCTTTGCTCCTCGAAGACGCAGGTGATAGTCGCGCATCTATGGCAGCTAGCGGCGAGAGCGGAAGCGGGCCAGAGCGTCGTCGACGAGGGTTCAAAGCGGTCGTTTTGAGCCCGATTTCGACAGTTTTCCTGCCTTTTTCCACCTCTTCTCGAGTCTCTTTCTCTCTCTCTCTCCAGCTCTCTCTCTCTCTCTCCGATTCCCCTCACCTGGATATGAAGGCATCCTCGGGCCTCGCGGCTTTAGCGGCGCCGCAGGAGCAGCTCCAGCAGCGCCGGCACCACCACCACCAGCACCTCCAACTCCTCCTTCTCCACCGCCGTCGGCCCTCGCAGCGGGCACCGGAACAGCACTCGCGACGGCGGCCTCGTCGAGCTGCACGTCAAAGTCGTCGTCGCTGTCGTCGGCCACGGCGCCGTTGGCAGCTGCACCAGCATCAGCAGTTGCCGCCTCTGCTGCCCCGCGCGTCCTCGGGTCGTCGAGCACGATCTCGAGGTCGTCGTCGTCCTGCTTTGGAGCTGCAGCAGCAGCAGGTGCTGCTGCTCCTGCTCCTGCTCCACCTTCGTCATCGCTGAGTTCTGGCGCAGCAGGAGAGGCGTCTCGAAGAGCCGTGGCGGCGGCAGAAGCAGGCTGCTGAGGAGCAACGACGACAGCAGCGGGAGGGCGGTAGGCCGGCGCCGCCGGGGGTGCTGCGGCCGCAGCAGTCGCAGCTGCAGCTGCCGCCGCAGCAGCAGCAGCAGCCGCTGCTGCCTCAGCAGCTGCCTTCGCCTCTTCCTCCTTCCTCTTCTCCTCCTCCTCGGGGGCTTGCTCTCCGTAGAGCTGTTTTTGTTGTCGTGTTGGGTGAGGGGAAAGCGCAAGGAGTTGAGCGAAAAGAAAAAAGTCGAGGTCGAGGTTTTGTTTGGCATCGAGAGATCAAGGTCATCAATTTCCCGTCGTCGTTTTTTGGGCAAATCCACGTCTTTCGTCCTCCAACCAATCCACCAGGAGGCATCTCCTGGCCGATCCTCACCTGCTCCCAGAGGTCCTCTTCGTCGGCCATCGCGTTTGAGGGACTGAAATCGGCGGCGAAAAGGTTTTTTTTTTTTTTTTTCCAGATCAATGGGAAGAAGAACAAACTCTCGAGTTGTTTTCTGTACTGCTTGGCGCTCTGTGACCCTCAAGCGCTTCAGGGGGGAGACGCGTGACGAGAGTGCAGACGTGGTTGAGAAGAAGCGCTGGGATGGAGAAAGAAGCGAGGAGAGAGAGAGAGAGAAAGCGCGTTCTTCTCGCGATTGAAGTCTTGTGAAAAAAAATCGATGCCGCCGTCCGCAGTTTTTTCTTCACCTCACTCTTTCGTTTTTCGTTCGTCGCCCAACACCCTTTTTGGCGCTTTCGATATCGCATTCGCTTGGCCTTCTTCCCAACAGGAAGCGCCGCCTCTTCCCGGCTCTCCCTTCTTCGCCGCTCGCACGTTCGCGTCGCACGTTTGCGTCGCCCGCTCCGTGTGCCGAGAAACAGACAGAACCCTGTCGCTCGCGTGAGAAAAAAGCAAGCGCTGAACAACGCTCGACGCCGCTCGCTTGCTCGCTGCCGCCGCTTTTCTTTCTTTCGCTTCCTTCTTCTTCACCGCGCCATGACGGCCTACGACGAGATCGAGATCGAGGACATGGAGTGGAATGAGGAACTCCGCGCCTTCACCTTTGCATGCCCGTGCGGGGACGTGTTCCAGATCACCAAGGTGAGCGGCCAGAGAAAGAGAGAAAGAGGATGAGCGCTGGTTCGTCGTCGAGCGACTCGCTCGACGCAAAGGCAGAGCAGCTTCATCGAGAACAAAAAAAAAACAAAAACCGCGCCCTCAAACGCGCGACACCGAGCTCTGTCGATCACGCAACCCCGACACAAGGCTAGTATTTGAAGTCGCCAAGCCTCTGAGAGCGGGTAGAAGCGAAGAAATAACCGGGAAGACGGTCCATGCTGTCGCGTTTTCCTTTGAAGGCGATGCAGAAAAAGAAGGAACGTCAGCAGCAGCCGTACCTTTCGGATTTTTTTTAAAAAACTCAACCTCTCAACACCCCTCTCAACCCCGACCTCACCACCCAAAAAAAAAAAAACAGGGGG
>Ga0210003_1000819_pt1 | contig 28125 bp, 20 predicted proteins | sample LantaG_FD_182804 | JGI IMG/M metagenome (GOLD analysis project Ga0210003, IMG submission 182804) | Deep subsurface microbial communities from Baltic Sea to uncover new lineages of life (NeLLi) - Landsort_02402 metaG (SPAdes) (version 2) | ecosystem: Environmental > Aquatic > Marine > Oceanic >... | reverse complement strand
TCCTTGAACTGGGCGGGTTGGGCCGCTTGGTCATTTTCCGACATTTTCATTCTCCTTGCATGAACGGTCAACGGTTACTGAATCCCCACCAGCACGGCCCGCAAGATGCCCAGGACGACGGCGAACAGAACGCCCAGGAGCAAGAGCGCGCGAATACCGAACTGCGGGGCCGGGACCTCGTCGGAGTTGCGGGGGACGGCGGCCATGGCGTGAGCGATACCTCGGGCGCCGAAAATCAGGACTATCCCCGAGACGCTGTAGCCCGCTGCCAGGATCAGACCGAAGACTCCACCCCGGCCCCACGGGTCCATGGAAAAAGGCGTGTCTCCCATCGTCCCCGTGAGGAAACGAAGACCAGGCTCCGCAGCCTGACTCAACATATAGACGCCCATCATGAACGAGGCGATGTGATAGAGGTCGCCGGCGCCGACGCGGCCAAAGGCTATCGAGTCGGCCGTGTGATCGCTCGACGGATAGAGCCGCCGAGAAATTCGCTCCGCCAGCAGAATGACGGGTATGCCAACGGCCGCCGGCCCGCCCACCTGGACAACCATCATCAACAGCATGGATATCGGATTTGCCCTCAAAGGATTCGACGACTGAAATGCGAACATCGCGTATGCGGCAACCTGCGGAAGTGCAATGACGGACTTGCAGACCAGCCAGAAGCCGAGGATCCGGATGGCCACGGTCAAGAGATTTCTCGCCGATGTGGAATGGCTTGGCGGCGCGAACGTATCGGTGGGGGCGAACGGATCGGTTTGCTCGCTCGACATCTGGGCCTCGGGTGTTTGGTGTCTGGATTTTCGGCCGGGGATGGTGCTCCAGCGGTACTTCGCCGGGATCTTTGATTTCTTGCCGGTCAATGGATAGTCGGGGGCGTGGGACGTAGCAGCGCGTGTCGGAGACCGTGGCTAGCTGCTCGTTGAAAAAGGGTGCCACTGCCGGCCTTCTTGTATCGCGTGTCTAACAGCGTTGCCATTTCCAATGCCAAATCGACCTTGGTTCGTTGTGGTCGGAAAGAACCGTTGAAGAGTGACGCGGCCCGGCGGAAGAGCGTCTCGCCAACCGAGAGTCTCCACCGACGCACGGGCCAAGGCATTCCCAAGCCCGCCGCGTCAGCGTTCGGAGGTGGAATCCCCAAACGGCGCATTCCGCGAGGACGATTCCCGGACCGCGGGGTTGCCGGTCATTTCTTCGGTGTCGATTCTCTCCGGGTCCGCCGGCAGTTGGGGCAGGTCCTCGGTGATAAACCCGGCGTCTTGGCCCTTGTCGGTTACGGATCGGGCGGGATTGGCCGCCGTGGTTTCTCCCAAGGCGTAGTCGTTCGCCACGGTCGAGTGAACCGGGCCGAGGGCCTCCGGTGGCGACTCCCAGGCTATCGCCTGGATAGTGTCCAGCGGCAATTCTTCCGGCGCCAGTATGGGGTCGAACGGGCGGAGCACGCGAAAGCAGGTAAAACCCCGATAGAAATTATCCTCGCCGGTCCACTCGATTTGCCCTCGCGATTGCTCGAAGTCGAGGATCCCGACCTGTTCGATCAGGGGAGCGTTGCGGGCCAGGAAGATACTGGCCGAACAGGCGAAATGGGCGTTCAACTGGCGTGGGGTGAACTCCGTATGCACGAACCGGCACAAGCCGGACCGCACCGCGGCGGTCACGTGCGCCAGCGTGACCTGAATAGACCCGTCCGGCGAAGGGGGCCGTTCGTCGGCATCGGCCACGAGAAACCGCTCGGTGGTTGCCAAAAGACCGTTGTGCCAATTGAGTTCGATCGGCTGGGGGGCTTCGGCTCGCAGGAAGACGGCCTCACCCCTGGCGACGCAATTCCGGAGTGTGATAAGTGCTCGCGGCGGCATGCCGTTCTCGGCCGGAGCGTCGGCTGCCGCCATGTCGATTCCCGCGGGCGGCACAAGGCGAAAAAAAGCAACTTCCGGATGGTGAGCCGTCTGCTGATCGGATGCATTCCCGATTGTCAGAGAGCAACCCTGCAAGGTTATTCTCTGGCCGGTGCCAATCTTGAACAACGACCAACTGTCGGCCGGAACACCTCGGGGAACGTCAAGCTCCAAGGCTACCCCGTCGAGGGTTAATTCACCACCGGACACGTTGAACATGTCGCGTGGATACTTGATGGGATCGATTTCCAGCGGCCGAAACACCAAGACGGGTTGAAAGTCGCTTCCCGACCGAACGTCGTTTCCCGCCCTAACGGTCACCCTGCGATTGGCAAGCGTGAACGGTTCTTCCTCGCGGCGGCCGTTGTAGCGGAGTTCGATAATATCATCCGGCCGCGCGTCTGCAACGGCGTCTCCCAGCGAGGCGAAATCGTCCTCGTTCTCGCTTTCCGGATCGACAACCAGGATTTCGACGGCAGGAGTGGACATACCGTTCGTGGACGGCACCTCTTCCGGATTGCGGTTGATGCCGTCGGCGGCGGTCATCTTGGCCCCAACGGATTGGGCATGTGATGCCGCGGAAAGCACGATTGAGTGCCGATCGACGGATGCCACGGCTGCCGCCAACGCGTCCTGCCGCAAAGCCGTGCCGCTCGAGTATCTAGCCAAAATCAGATTGACCGGGTTGGGCCGCAAGACCTCGGCCGGAACCTCGGTATCCTCCGGTCTCGGTTCGTCGGTTGCCGTGGTCGGAGTATCCGGTTCGGGCGGCAAAGTGTCGGAGTTGACAGGGCCGGCGCCGCCCGGGGGCGATTGATCGGCATCGCCCGGCATTGGGCCGGCCACGTCCACCGGGGCTGAAGTAGTCCCCGCCCCATTAGCAGCGTCGACCGCCGGATCCGGTTGGCCGCTGTCGGAACCCCCGGGTTCGCCGGGCGCGGTTGCCCGCACCAAATCGGACGGACTCTGGTAGTCGGAAGAACTTGACCTGGACCAGAAAACGTCCAAGAGAAGCACCATGCAAACCAACGCCGCAATCGGTATCATCCAGGGCGCGTGCCGCTGGAGCAGGGAGAAGGTCGGCTGCCTGGGAGCAACCCAGACCGCCCGGCCCGGACCCTGTGGCTGAATGCCGACCAGATCCGCCAACAAGAGCAAGGCCTCGATCAGCCGCCCCGAGTCCTGGTAGCGACGACGGGGGTCCTTGGCCATCATCTTCCTGAGAACTCGAGCCACTTCTTCCGGCAACTCGGGACGAAAATGGCGGATGTCCGGCGGTTCGTCGCCCTGGTGCTGAAGAAGTTTCTGAAGAACGGTCCCCTCCGGAAATGGCGGCCGGCCGGCCAGCATGTAAAAAAGCGTGCAACCCAGCGAATACGTGTCACTTCGAGAGTCCGCGTTACGTGGGTCCCGGGCCTGTTCTGGAGAGATGTAGTCAAAGGTCCCCAGAGTGACGCCGCTGGCTGTCAGGTCAGCGTCCGAGCCCTCGGGATTCTCCAGCCGTGCCAAGCCCATGTCGATCACCTTGGCCTGGCCTTCGGGCGTGATCAGTACGTTCGAGGGTTTGATGTCCCGGTGGATCACCTGGTGGTCGGCCGCATGTGCCAAGGCCTGGGCTACCTGCAACGTAAAGCTGATCGCTTCGGTCAGAGGAAGCGGACCCCGCCGATCCACCATGGCCCGAACGTTCATGCCCTCGACGTGCTCGAACGCGATGAACGGAACGCCGTCGTCTTCGCCGACGTAATAGACTTGCGCGATATTCTCATGATTGAGCCGGGCAGCAGCTCGGGCCTCGTTAAGAAACCGGCGGACCGTTTCCTTGTCGGCGGCGCTTTCTTGCGTCAGGATCTTGACCGCCACGGACCTCGACAGAGTCACGTCCATGGCCCGATAGACGCGGCCCATGCCTCCACCGCCGATGTAGTCGTGGATCTCGAAATGACCCAGCCGACTGCCGGGTGAATAGGGGCCGGGACCGTCGAGGGACGCGGATGATTGCGGACCCCGCGCCACCTTGGCCGGAGACTTCAATACCGGAGTCCGAGAGATCACCGTCGGCCGGTCTTCCGGAGATGCGGCCTGACCCGATGCCCCCGGCTCGCTGTAGCTGCCAGTCGACTCAGTGGGTGGCTTGCGCCAATCGGAAGGCTTCTCGGGACGGTTGCTGGCGGGTGTGTCGCTCATGGCTACCTCACGACTCCACCTGACCGGCTTCGCCGGATCATCCCAAGGACAAACCGGTGCTTTGCCAAGTTTTTATTTTCGGGTTAAGGAACGGAGTATAGACTAAACCGGCATATTGATTAGGGGGTTAGCAGTCTGTCGGACGTAGCCGACAGACTGTTAGCGGCGGGGCTTGCCCCGCGTTCGCGTTGGGGCAAGCAAAATCGGCACCCTAGCGCGACGCAAGCGTCGCCGCTAACTTGAGGTCCGAATGCGGGTTCTATTTCCAAGCCGCCCATGGCACCCGTCTGTACGTATCAGAACTTCGGCCACGTCGTCGGACGAGCGCCCAGGGAAGATCATCGGGCCAAAGCTCCAGAGTACCTATTTTACAGGGATTTTGCCGTTTCGTCAAACTCAACCCGGCTCGTTGCTCACCTGGGCAAACGAACCTATAATTGGCGGTTATTCATGAAGACACTCCCTTTTCAGCGGATGATACCCTTTTCACCGGCCGTGCGGCGGCTACGACAACCAATCTTTACAAGGAACCACGTAATGAAAAACTGGATGGATCGACGCGGCTTTCTGACTGCGGCGGGCGCGATTGCCGTCGGCATGGGGTTTGCAAACCGAGGCGCCTTGGCCGCCGCGGACAAGGGTGCCCCGAATGCCGAGAAACTCGGCTGGCGGCTCGGGTGCCAGGCCTACAGCTTCAATCGATTCACGTTCGCCCAAGCGGTCGATAAGAACGCCTCGCTGGGCCTGCACTACGTGGAAATGTACCCCGGCCAGAAGCTGAGTGACGAAAAGCCTGACCAGAAGACGGATGCCTCGATGTCGGCCAAAGTCCGCAAAGAGGTCAAGAAGCTACTCAAGGATGCCGACGTGAAACTGGTCAATTACGGCGTCTGCCCCCTGCCCAAGGACGAAGACGACTGTCGCGAGACATTCGATTTTGCCAAAGACATGGGCATCGAGACGTTGGTTTCGGAGCCCGACTTCGAGGCCCTCGACGTGATCGAAAAACTCTGCGATGAGTACGGCATCAACGTGGCGATCCACAACCACCCCGAACCGAGCAAATATTGGAACTACGAGACGGTTCTGAAACACTGCAAGGGTCGCAGCAAGCGAATTGGAGCCTGTGCCGATAGCGGCCACTGGATGCGAAGTGGGATCAATCCGCTCGAGGCCGTCAAAGCCCTGGAAGGGCGGATCATCTCATTCCACCTGAAGGACTTGAACAAGTATGGCCGACAGGGGGCCCACGACGTGCCCTGGGGGACGGGTGAGGCAAACATAAAGGCGTTGCTGACGGAGATTCATCGCCAGAAGCTGGAGGCCGTCTTCGCCATCGAGTACGAGCACAATTGGCTCGAGTCGCTTCCCGAGATAGCCGAATCGGTGGCGTACTTCGACAGCGTGGCCGCCGATTTGGCCGGCAAATAGGCCGCCGGAAATTCATCCGGACAACGCCCAAACCCCGCCCGAAGAAGGCGGGGTTTGTTTTTTGCGCCCACGATTATTCGTCAAATCGAGGTGGACACTCTTGGTAATAATAATCGATCGACTGCACAAGAAATAGGCACGCACCCTCCTGCCTTAATAGCAAGCAGTCCTGCCTGCTTCCTGAGCGTATACGCAAGTGCTTGCAGTGAAGTCACTTGCAGCATGTCGATAGAATGGAAAAGCGGCATGGTTCAAAAAAGAGTCAGGTACCGTTGCCGGAACGGCCGGGCACCGACCGAAGGTTGGTCGGGTGCTTCGCACGACGGTACCTGCCCCCTTTTTGAATCAAGCCGGAAAAGCAGGGCCGCCCAGTGTGGTCGACACGGATTGTCCAGGTTGTACCCCCGCCAAGGAACCCCCCATGACGAAGACCCACTTCGGGCCGGAAGCCCAGATCCATAACGTTGTTCAACAAAAGGCCTACGAACTCTTTTCCAAATCACCCGACTGGGTAACTTTCTACAGAGAGATCCTGGGACTGAATGGGGCCGTACGGCGACACTTTGCCAGCAAGGAGGCGTTGGCTCAATTCGAGCAGACCGAATCCTACGCCGCCATTCAACAGATGTTGACCAAACTGAGGGAGCGGGCATCGGTCCAGATCGACCCCCCGGAGCCCACCCGGGTAATAACGGTGCGCCTGCCCAAGAGCGTCCACGAAGCGCTGCGGGTCGAGGCCCACGAGCATTGCACCAGCATGAACAAGCTCTGCATCTCGAAACTCGTCCAGTTCATCGACGACCAGTTGGTGCCGGAGGAGTAGCAAAGCAGGCGTGTCGCGTGTAGCGTGTAGGTTATGCTTCAGCATAACAGAGAATTGAGCGCGAGTTGTTATGCTAAAGCATAACCTACACGCCCCCAGCCCGACCGACACCACTTCAAGAAACGGCCAGGCCCCTCTATTAAGGGGCCTGGCGAGGATCTATCAATCAGGGATGAATCTGCGTTACCTCAGCAGCGAGAGCACCGACTGAGGGTTGCTGTTGGCGATGCTCAACACCGACAGACCGGACTGAACCAGGACCTGGGCCCTGGTCAGATTTGCACTTTCAAGGGCAAAGTCCGCATCTCGGATATCGCTTTCGGCCGCGGTCAAGGCTTCGAGTGTATCACCGAGGGCGTTGATGTTGGTGTCCAACGTGGTTCGCTGGAAGGCACCCAATCGTCCGCGAAGATTAACGATCTGGCTGATCACCTGTTCGGCCACCGATGCGGCGCCCGAGACATCGTTTGCCAGCGACTTGCCCTTACCGGACCGCAACTCGAAGAGGCGTCCCGCGGTACCGCCCAGTTTGGCGGTGTTCACGCTGGTGATACCCAATCGGGCCTGCTGGTTGGAGACCACGTCGGGCCCCAGTTGGAACTTTGCCCCACCGCCGGTGATGGAGAAGTCCATCGTGGTGCCGCTGGTGACCGAGGAAGCAACCGAGAAGCTCATGTCCAGGGACGATGTATTCAGCGAAACGTTCAAACCGTCGCCGATCGCCTGAACACCGTTGATCCGGGCATCGATGTCGGTGCCCACGACCCGCTCGGTAGTAGCGCCGGTGGAATCGGTGACGGCGAACGAAGTCCCGTTCAACGCCTTGACGGATACGAAGGCATCGGAACCGTACTCGCTGGCTTTGAAGTTCAGGCCGATGGTGGCGCTGTCCTCGTTCCCCAACAGGGCGGCCCCGTCCGTGCTCCCGTCATCCGTAACGCCACCGGTCAAAGTAAGGGTGTCGGCGGTGGTTATCGCAGCCGTGCCGGCTCCATCCGCGACCATGGTGAACAGGGCAAAGAGGTCGGGGTCATAACTGGGATCCGTGGAAATTCCCAGCTTGGCCCACGAACCCGTGGCGGCATCCGTCCAAATGTCTTTCGCATCGGTCGTACCCGACACAATCCCGATCGTCAGCTTCTTGAGGACGGCATCGTAGGAGAAGGTTTCCGATCCGGCTGCGGCGGCCGTGTCTTCAAACTCGACGGTCACGTTGTCGTATTCGGCTCCCGGGTTGACGGCCGTGATCTTAATGCGGGCATCCTCACCGTTGATTGCGTAGCTGATTCCCTCGGCCTGGTGATCTTGCATGTCGGTGCCGGAAGTGGCAAACGTGAGGTCGGCGGTGGTGGCGCCGATCAGGCCGGAACCATCGCTGCCTTCGGCGTTGCTGACGCTGATACCCAGCGACGAGAGAGTGGCGCTGTTGGTCGTATCGTCGAAGTAGTCGATCAGATCCTGGGCCGTGGTGGTCACCAGGCCGTCGGCGTCGGTCTCCAGATTGACGACCACCGTGCCTTCGCTGGCAACCCCGCCGCTGGTAGTGGCGACGGTCCCCGCGGCGTCGGTCACGACCGTATCCAGATCGCTGGTTCCAAAGGCCCTGGCACGCCAGAACTTGGAAACCTCTGAATCGGTCGTGTTTATCAAATCCACGATAACCTGGGCCTTATCCGTATCCAGGTCCACGGCCAGGGTCAACTTTTTGGCTTGGGGGTCCCACGTGGCGTAGTTATTGGCCGTGGCAGTACTGTCCACAAAAACGATTTCCACGTCGTCGTACTCGGACCCTTTGTTTCGTGCCTCGATCTCGAAGATGGTGTTTTCCACATCCAACGACACCACCGCCTTGGAGTAAGCGGTGATCTCCGGATCCGTGCTCGTATCGACGCTTAGACTCTGGGCTGAAGTTCCGGCCACGAAGCGGATGTCTCGGCTGCCGTCCGGGGCGAGAAACTGGAGCCGATTGTTGGCCTCGGCCGTGCCGTAGTCGGCAAACTCCGAGAACGCGCTGAGAGTCCCGTAGCCATCGTCGCCGGTAGCCAGGCTGGCAGTTATGGCGTCTGCCACGTCGGTACCGGTCGCGTTGAGCACGGCGATCACGTCGTTGGCGGTGGAAGTCACGGCCCCACCGTCCACGCCGCCGGCGAGGTCTAATGTCGGGGCGGCGGTGATCCAAGCGGCTGCGGCGAGCTTACCCGAACCGTCATTATCCGGCATCAGTTCCGCGTAGAACAGGGAGCTAACACCGGGGATGGTAACCTTGTTGATGGCAGCAACCACCATCGCCCCGGTGGTGTCAGCGGCGTGGATCTGGACAACCAAATCTCCAGTGGTGTGATCATACGTGGCTGTCTCCGAGCCAGCTGCAACTGTGTCCGTGTTTGAGAACTTGAGCGACACGCCGTTAAACTCAGCGCCTCCAATTCGGGCTTCAACGGCGAAGGCATTGTTGGCTACCGCGTCCGCGTTAGCGACCACCGACGCCCTCACCCAATCTTGGGTTGCGAGGGTGACGTCAAGCTTGGCGGGATCCGTACCGCTGGCAGCCGTCCAACCGGCCGCTAGGACATCGCCGGCCGTACCGTTATCTTCGTAACCCGCCGCAATGCCCGCCGTTCCCTCGGTGTACTTGATGCGGATGTCGCCGCCTTCTTCACCAGCCGTGTCGGCAACGATGTTGATGTCATTATTCGCACCGAAGCTGGACGCCGTGATCGCTCCGGTGGAGGCCGCTGTCTCGACTTCGGCCGTCAAGCCCAAGGAATCGGAGACCAGATTGATGGCCGCGGCCATATCCTCGATGGTACTGCCGGACGCGAAGCTAAAGGCCTCGAAACCGTTCTTGCCGCCGACCTCCAATACCACGTCGCTGGCAACTGCCCCGAAGCCGTAGTTCAACGACGCCTGGGTAGCCTGGGTGGCTACGTTTACCGAGACGTCGATCTGCTCCAGAGCGCCAAAGTTGGCCTGCTCGATATCCAAGTCCGTGATTTGCGAGGTACTCACGTCCTCGGTGATGAAGTCGAGGTTGCCGTCCAAGAGACGCCGACCTTGGAACGCCGTTACCTGCGAGATGCGGTCGATGGCTTCCAGAGACGAGTCGATCTGCATCTGGTTTGCCGCAATCTGATCGTCGCTCATGGCCCCCGAGTTGGCCGCTTCGGAGATTAGTCCCCGAATGTCGTTCAACAGGCCGCTGACCTGTCCCAGGGCGCTGTCGGCCGTGGCGATCATCTGATTGGCGCGGGTATTGTTGGTGATAGCTCGCTCGATGCTCGTAATATCCGCTCGGAGCACTTCGCTGGCGATCAAACCTGCTGGGTCATCCTTACCCTTGTTGATTCTCAAACCGGTACTCAGACGAGTCAACGAATCCTGCAGCGCAGCGTTTGACCGGGCCAGGGTCTTTTGTGCGTTGAGTGAGCTGACGTTCGTATTAATTCGGGTCATGCCAGACACCCTTTCCAGAGTAAATTAGGGGACCATTATCCAAGCCCGACCAGAGCGCCGGTAGTCGGCGACTCGGGACTAGCTTGGCTGATTGCCATCCCTGAAGAGACATCTCCAGCAACAACGCACAGCACTGATGTTTCGTGTTTGTTAGTCAATTCGCAGTTTGGCTTGTTTCACACAACGCAGCCGGCCCAAGAGGCCAACGACCCGCGCGGAGGTCGTTTGGAAACTCACCTATCGAGCAGTATCGGAATGTTAAAGCACACACTTTAGGAAAGCTGGGTATTTTAACTAATCCTGACTTTCTGCTTCTTTCAATTAGATTCGGTGACTGGGGGTGTATAGGTAAAATAAAAAGCCCCGCAAACAACAGAGTTTGTTTGCGGGGCTATTACTATCGGAACAACTGTCACAGACGGACCGTGGATACTACTTCAGCCGCCGGGCGTATTGCTGGTTTCGGTGGTACTTCCACTGTCTACCGCCCGAACGTCTTTCGGTTCCAACTGGCTGGCGCGGAGGTTTTCTCGCTGGATCGCCTCGTGGACTTCCCGACGATGTACGGGAATTTCGGTAGGCGCGTCGATCCCCAAGCGTACTTTCTCGCCCCGGATATCTACAATTGTCACAATGATATTGTCACCTATGATAATGCTCTCGTCGCGCTGCCTGGACAAGACAAGCATCAAGGACTCCTTCCTTCCTGAGTCGGCGGGACAGCCGAGTGGTTGTGTTTACAATACCCACCTGATTGGCAATTCGAGCCGACACACCAGGCACGCGAAAGGGCCATATTCGCTCCCGGGTCGGATATTCCGTCCGTTCTGGCTGACCGCCGCGGCTACGAACACTCGCGGCCTCACGGTCAACGCCCATGACGGGCTCAACTTGCCGAGGTGGAACGCCTGTTCAGGCGCTTTTTCTCAATGTTGGCAGATCACCACCGAGTTCATATTGAACCGGTAATTCACTGTTGGTAACGACTTGACGCCCCAACCGTCGGTTGGGATTGATCAGCAAAGGGGCCTTCAAGTTCAGCGTGATCGACTTTTCCGTCTTGCACAATACGACCAACACTTGCACCGCTTCGACGCAATCCAAATCGAGTGGCTCCAATTCACGCCGGGCTACTCGAATCTGGTAAGCCGGAACGAAACGTCTTGGGCTGGCTACGGCCAAAGCGACATCGTCTCGCTCGACGCTTTGTAGCCAGGCAATCGCGTCACTCTCGGCGTCGCTTACCAATACCCAACGACAGCACTCTTCCAAACCGGGCAATCCGTCTGGAAACCGGATGACGTCATCGACATCGACAGAAAGAGTTCCGAAGCGAGTGGTGCAAATATTCATCATTTGAGGATCCGTCCAATCACAATGAACGCGGAAGCGCACACAAGATATATCGGTTGAGAGAAATAGATTAGACCAGGAAAAACAGGCAACTAGAGGTAGTTCAGTAATGTCATTTCAAACATTGCCGCAGTTGCCCGCAATCCCGCGTCCAAAGCCAGCTGACGCGCGGTCAGGTTCGAGATAACTTCAACGATGTCGACATCGTGCTCTTCCGAGAGGACTTCGCGAAGATCGATCTCTTCGGCGCTCAGCCGGTCTTCAAGGACATCCAGACCTTGCTGTTTTGCGCCCAGGTCCGCCCTGGTGTAGTTCATGGCGACGGAGGCTCGATCCAAGACTTCGATGGCGCGTTGGATTTGCACGTTGTCGTTGGTTTTTAAGGCACTTTGCAGCCCCAAGAGGCCGGTGAAGAGGCCTTCGGCTTCGAGCGGATTCTGGTCGGTTCCGGTGATTGCCGATGGTCTGCCGCCGGAGAGGAGAACCGGCGCCGCGGGGGGAAGGGGCATAGCCGCAACGAATCCGGTGCCGTTTGCGTTGGTGGGATCCAATTGGGCGGAAAAGAGACTAGCCGCTGTCGCATCCGTGCTGAGCAGCGAAATGATCCGATCAGCGTCCGTAACACCCAGAATGACATCGAACTGGAGGACTTTGGTGATTTGATTGTAGCTGAAGGCCTCGGGACCGGCGCCCGCATCGACAAACCGCACTTCGGTGCCGTTGGGAAGAGAACCGACGTTTACCGCCTGAAAAATCAAGTCGTTGTTGATGCCGACCGAGGAGATGGCGACAGAAGCCAGGGTACCGGGGTCGGTGGGCGTTGTCGTGGTCATTCCCTCGGCTACCAGACCGAGGTCGATTGCGGTGGTGCTGAGGACGGTCCTGGAGACGGACAACTGCCCCGCTGCCATGGTATTGTCAATTAACTCTATTCCGTTTCCGTAGGTTGCCAGTTTGGCAACCAGGAACCCGTCGGCGTTGTCGGCGTGGTTGTTTATGGCGTTGAGGACATCGGTCACGGAGAGGGCACCGCTAATATCGATTTCGAGTTCAACGTCATCGGCCCGTGTGATCGAGAAGTCCGTTCCTCCGGCATCGCCGTCGGCCGTGGTAGTTGAGCCGAGATAGACAAATCCCGTGCCCTCGTTTGGGTTGCCGTCGTCATCGTCGAGATAGATCTCGAACGAGTCACGCGGGCCGGGCGACTCCTGGAAGACCTCGACCAGGCGTTGGGCGGTCGTGGTGCCGGGTACCACGGAAATGGTGATGGTTTTGGCAACCGGATCCCAAGCGACGGTCTCGCTGCCTGCTCCGCCACCGGAATCGACGATGCTGACGTCGAAATCATTCCATTGGGCCCCGACCAATCGGGCTCGAAAGACGACATCGTTGTTGACTCCCACGGAGGTGAGTTTTGCCATCGCTGTGGAGCCCATTCCCTGGTAGTCCATAACACCCAGACCGAGATTCATCTCTTCCAGCTTGGTGGTGCCCGTCAGGCTGCGGATTCCCAATTGGGTGGCGGTTTGTCCGCCGTTTTCTCCGATCGCGAAATCGGCTCCGCTGAGTCGAGAACGAACGTCTATTCCGGTCTTGTCTTGGTTGATCTCGGCCATCACGGCGGCGTCGGATCCGTTGAAGATATTGAGAAGGTCCTCAATCGTCCGGGCCGAGGATATGTCGAGTACATAAGTATTTCCGCCGTTGACGATCTGGATGCCGGAGTTCTGGTCGAACTCAACCGGCGTCCCAAGGGCCGTGGTGCCGGCCGCTTCTGCCAGGGGAGTAGCGGGAATCAGCCCGGTTCCCGGGTTGAGCCCCTCGTCGAGAGGATCCAGGCTTGCCCGAAATGGTATATCACCGACGACGTCATGGCGGGCGTTGATGGCAGCCACCACATGCTGGGCCTGGGTAAGGCCCGCGTCGATACCAATTTCGATACGCCGGGTGGCAGCCGTATATGTAACCGTCTCATTGCCGAAACTAACCGTCGGATCGTCAACGAAATGGATAGTGATCCCGTTCAGAGCATCGCCCCGCACGTCGGCCTCGATCAGAATGTCGTTATCCGTTCCCGGTGACACCAGCACGGCGCGGGCTCGAGCCCCCAGGATATCATCCAGTTGAGTCGTCTTTCGCATGATCGGATCGAGATCTTGCCCGATCAGCGTACCGGATGCCCCGGCCTGGTCGTTGATGATTCCCAACTCGCCGGCCGCGGTTCCGCCCGCCACTTCGCGCACGGCGGGCGTCTCTTGGCCGTCGAGAACCATTCTCAGCCCGGTTGGAGAAATCTCGACGTCGATGGTTCTGTTGGGTGGCGGATTGGCGTGGATCATCATGGCCACGTCACCGAGGGTCTCGGCGGAACTGATGTCGACGATAGTGGTTCCGTTAGCATCGGAAATAGAGATACTCCCGACGCTGATTCCTTGCCCCTGGCGGAGATCGTCGAGTCGAGTCTTGGCCGAGAGAACGGGGTTGAAGTCGACCGAGCCGCGAACCCGCTCGGAGAGCGCCCCGAAGACGTCGCTTCCGTTTACGTTGGTGGCAAACAATAGATCGATATCGGAATAGCTGAGCAACTCGTCTTCGTTGCCGTTGTAGCGTACGATGTTGTCACCGACCATCTCGAAGGGGCAGGTCTGTGTCGTCGATCCGGCAAACAGATATCGCCCCCGGAACTTCTGATTTCCGGCGTCCAGGAGTTGTCTGGCAGCCTGCTCGACTTGCAGGGCGACGGCGTTGCGTTGTTCGTTGCTGGACGTGGAGCCGACCACTCCCAGAGCCGCTCCGCGGACCTCGGCCACGAGATTCGAGATTCTTGACATGGCCACGTCGGAAGAGGTCAGGTATGATTGATTGGTGGTGAGATTGGTTTGGACTTGCGCTTTTCGCTCGAGCAGACTTTGCAGGCTCATCACGCGTCCCGCGGCGACGGGATCTTCACCGGGAGCGCCAAAACGCAGCCCGGTGCTCAGTTGCGTTTGCAGTCGGAACAACTCCGACTGATCGAACTGCACCTGCGCCATCAGACGACTACGGACGAACTGATCGCTGACTCGAGTGGTGGGGACTCCGGTAATACTGGTCATGGCTACCAACAGTTGTGAGGGATTTCACCAACCGGTGCTATCGGCCCGTGATTACAAGTTGACCAGAATATCCAGCAATTCCCCCAAGACTCCGATGTATCGCGCGGAGGCCTGGAAGGAGTGCTGGAACGAGATCAGCCGCACCGCTTCTTCATCAAGGGTAACGCCGCTGGTCGCCAGCTTCTGTCCTCGAAGGGTCTGCTCAAACACTCGGTCACCCTCGGCCACGCTACGTGAAATCGCGGCTCCCTGGGCAGTTTCACCCATCATGCGGTCATAGATCACTCCGATCGACTCGCCGTTGTGCGAATCGATTCGCCGGTCGAGAAAATCCGCCAGAATCACGCCGTTGTCCGTGTCGGCCCCGATTCCCCCTCGGCTGGCGGAGAACTTGGCCGGATCGTCTCGAATTGCTTCGTTGACACCCAATCCTAGCGCCGAGTATCCCGAGAAGAACGTATTGATTCCCAGCGCCGCCAACAGGCCACTCGTGTCGTCGGCAAAAGAAAACACCTGATCCGGCGAATCGCTGCTGATCGACAGAGCCCCGGTGGTCGAAACCTGCGCCGAAATACCGCTAACCGCATTCAGGTCGGCTACCAGATCGTCCATCGTCATGTCGTCGCCGAGACCGTTGAGATCAACGAAGATATCGGTGGTCTGGGACAATCCAGTCGTGGTGTTATGAACCATCACCTGGAACGATCCGTTGACGGGGGTAAACTTCAGGCCGGCCTGATCCAGTTCGTCGTCGGTCTCGTCGACCTCGTACTCGGCCACGACCGATTTGTATCCGTTCAGTCCTTGTCCGCTGGAAAAGATCTTATTGAACTCGAAGGCCAGCGTCTTGGCAAAGTCGTCCAAGCTGTTGGCAAAACCGCCCAAGACGTTATCGCGGGCGTCGACCAGCCCCTGCAATTCACCCGACTCGGCCTGAAGGGGTGAATCGGTCTCACTCAAGCAAATTTCGGCCACCGTCACCCCACCCACGGAGGACTCGACTACTTCGACCTCACGGCGAGTTCCGTCGAAGACCAGGAAATCGCCCCCGGCATAGACGGTCACGCCGCCGGACGGCTGTTCCTTGATGCGAACTTTGACGATCGTGGCCAGGTTCTCCAATGCCAACAGGCGTTGGTCGCGCAACCCCACGGCGTCGCTGGCCGAGACGCTACCGCCTTCGGTCTCGGCAATCTGAATATTGAGTTTCTTGATTTGCTCGGTTAGCTTGTTGATTCTCTCCCCCATATCATGAACGCGATCATTCAGATCGGTTCGCATGTCGGTAACCCGTTGGGCCGTACGGGAGATGTCTTGGGCCAAGGTCATGCCCTTGAGGACCGCCAGATTGCGGACGGAGACGTTTTCGGGTGCGTTGAGGACCTCGGTGATGCTGGAGAAGAAGTCGTTCATCGAGGTGCTCAGATCGGTATCTCCAAGCTCGTTGATGACTCCTTCCAACTGGGAATAGGCTTGTTCGGAGACTTCGGCCCCGGCTCGATCACTGGTTGACCAGCGGAGACGCTCCTCGAGGAAGAGGTCGATTTTTTGGACCACGGCCTCGACTTCGACACCCATCCCCAGCAGCAGCCCACCGAGCTTCTGGGTGGGTGCCGGGCTGAAGACGACCTCTTCCCGGATATAGCCCGGCGTGTTGGCGTTGGCGATATTTTGCCCCACCACCTGCATCGCAATTTGATTGCTTCGCAGGGTGTTGCTCGCCAATCGAATTGAACCATAAAGCGACATTTCGCCATTCTTCCCGGCTTTGCGAGTTCTCCGTGTTACCCTAGGCTACCCTGTCTACGAGGGCACCACCTCGGGCAGTTTCACCTTCTCTTGAGTATGTCGGATTCATTTGGCCTCCGGTCGCGAGAATCTCTAATAACTGCGAAAGATGTATCAGGGTCCTCTGCACCATTACCCAGTTTACCAGGCTGTTGTGCTGCAAGAGCCGCGAACGCCCGTTCGAGTCACCAAGTTGATCGGCCAACTGATCCTGATCATCTCTTGGCAAGGCTGCGGCAAGCGATCGAATGCTGGCGTCGGGCAGTCCCTCTCGGCCGGCTTTCTCAAGCAACCCTTCTCGACGCTCAAGGCATTGCTTGAGCCGATGGACGAGAGACTCTTCTCGCTTACCGATACTCTCCAGTTCCTCCAGATTCCAGGCGGACAGAGCTTCTCGCTTGCTGGTGAGGACTTCCAGTGACTCGCTCTGAACGGCCGATAGCTCGGTCAAAAAACTCGCCAGTTCCGACTCCCAGACAGTATCCATTGGCTCGCTTTCCATGTCTGTTGCTGCAAAATACTCCGCTCACACGCAACGCTGCCCGGAGGGCAAGGTAACAATAACTTAGCACTCGTAAACGAATATCTTCCCGATTCAGTGGTTGAGCGTTGGCTATGAGCAGTGAGCTTTGAGCTTTGAGCTTTGAGCTTTATCACTGCTCACTGCTCATAGCTCACTGCTCATAGCTCACTGCTCATAGCTCATAGCTCACTGCTCATAGCTCACTGCTCATAGCTCATAGCTCACAGTTCACATACGTTTCAAATTGAACAATTCAAACATCGGCTGGCTGAACTTGTCGCTGCAGGCATCGCTCATCTTCTCCGCCAGCACCTGATCCAACTGCTCGCGGAAGATCTCCTCGCCCCGACCACCGTGAAAGTAGGCCGGTTCCCCCACCGTCTTCCGCATCGCCTTGAGCATTTGCCCAAAGAGCGTCTGTCCGACAAACGATCCAAAGACCTCGGCAAACTCGCTCTTGTCTTGATCCTCTTCTCCCAATCGAGGCGCCTCGGGCAACGGCTGCCGGAGGGACGCCGTATCGATCGAGTTGTGTCCTGGGAGACTGACGTTCATGGTCGATTCTCGATCCCGAGGTAGTGGTTGTGCGGTCTAACGAGAGCGGAAGCGGCCGGCTATTGGATCACCAACTCCGCATACAGATTGCCGTTGGATTCAATTACCTTAATGATGTCAATGATGTCCTCATTGGGCACTTTGACGGACTCCAGGGCGTTGATCAGTGCTTTGAGTTTGGGATGTTGGGAATCGGCCGTGGCAACCGGAACGAAGCCGCCACCGATCAAGGCCTGGCCCGCCTCGACGGTCACCATATTCTTGTGCGTGACGACGAGCGGGCCAATTTCCACGTCGGCACTGCACACGATCGACCCGCTTCTTTCTCTGATCGTGACGCTGGCTTTGGTGCGTGGCTCGGGTACGTCAATCTCCATGATCTCCGAGAGAAACAAGACGGGATCGGAAAGATACTGGGCCGGAACCTCGATCTCGATATTCAACTGGTCTATGGCCGTGGCGGCCGAAACCAAGTTTATCCTGGAGGGGCCGGCGCTGCTTCCTTGATAGACCGACCCCTGACGCGCCGACCCGGGGCGTATCGACCCGGAACTGGCGCCGCTGGGGTCGAGCAATTCCGACTCGTTGATCAGCCTCACCAACTCTTGAATCATGGTGAAGCCGGCAAAACTCTCTTTCAGCACGAGGGTGATCTTGCCGTCACGCTCCAATGGATTGGAAAAGTCCTCCACGATCTGGCAACCTTTGTGGACTCGGCCCACCGTGGAATTCTCTTTGTCATCCAGCTCTATCGGCCCGGAGGCCATCGCATAGACCGGGCCGTCGGGATCGGGAATTGGCCCCATCATGGGCGTGAGAAACAGATACCCACCCGCCAGGCTCTTGGCCGAACCGATTGAAGTAACCAGGCAGTCGATCTTGTTGCCCTCGCGGGCTCCCGCCGCCGGCACCGTGGCGTGGACGGTGACGAGGGCCACGTTCTTGGCGTCCTTGAGTTCGGCGATTCCGCCCGAGCCAGCCTGATTCCCCAGATACTGCATGGCCATCCCCAGGCTGCGAATGGTGGGCAAGAAGCTTGACCCGTCACCGGTTCCTCTTAGGCCGGTCACCAGCCCCAGGGCGGTCAGCGTATTCTCTTCTTGACCCTTTACGCGGCAGAAGCTCCTCAGCTTGCTCTGCGAGGAGGCCGGTGTTGCCCAGATCCAACCTACCAAAACAAATGCCGCCGTCAGGCGAATGATTCTTGAGTTCATGAAAGCAGTCTCGTGTGAATGTGACGACATTTGTGCCTTCCCCGGTAGCCACGGTCGCCAGACCGTGGACCGAGCCGGATTCCACCGTCTGGCGACGGTGGCTACGGGTAAATTCTCTTCCGCCGCTTGCCTAAGCATGACAAAGCACTAGAAAAGCTGATACTTGTCGAGAATTCTCTGTACCCATCCGCGGCGATATCCGTCACGAACGTGGCCTGCCTCGCGTTTGCACAGCTTCACCGCCGCCATGTTCTCGCTCAAGATCGTGTTGTTGGGCAAAATATCCTCGGGACGAGCTACTCCGCCCAGGGAAACTACCCATTGCTCGTTGTTGACTTGGATCTCGCGGTGACCTTCGAGGACCAAGAGTCCGTTGGGACGGATGTCTTCGACCGTGCAGGCAATCATCAATTTGAGACTCTCTCGAGTCTGCATTTCTCCTTCGGCCTTGTACTTGTTCGACATTTTGCCCGCGACGGTTGGATCGCCGGGCGTCTGTGGGTCGGGGCGAATGGCCCAGGTGTCCAGGCCGATCCAGTCCGAAAGTGTCATCGAGCCGTCGGCGTTCTTTTTCCTGTTGATCTCACCTTCGCTGAGGACCTGAGTCTTTTCGTCGACAACCACCTTCACGATGTCATGCAGTTGAACTTCCTTGGGTGGTTCGAATTCTTGAAATATGAACGAAGCGTCCTTGGCACGCCACGGCCGTTGACGCCCAGGCTGGGCGTAGAGACTGCCGCTCTGAGCCCAGGCTTCGGCCGCCGTCAGGGCCAAGAGAAGCGCGGCAACTCCACCCACCAGGGGCCAAGCCCGTAATCCGGGAGGACCCGCAAGCATGCTTGCTCGCTCCGCGGACACTGGGGCAGACGTCTCGATCCGATCCGTTCTCGGGGGTATACGGTTCATAGGTTCTTTCCTCCACGGCCCGTCGTCCAATCGGTGCTATTTCCAGCCGACCTCGCCGCGTCCGGCCTCGTCCGCACCGGCTGAGCGAAGACTTCGGCCTCGCGAAGTCCGCTCACTCGGACATGGTAGGTCGTCCGATCCAGCATCGATTCCACGGCCACGGCGTCGTCGAGACTTCCGTCGCCACGTGCTCGGGCCAATACTCGCACGCTGATCCCGGCCGCTCGCGCGAAAACCGTGACTACGTCGCCTCGCCGTATCAACAGGGGTCGCCGTACGGCCTTTCGAGTAAGCGGCCTTCCCACGCCGACGGCGGTGGTAACCTCGTGCCCGATCACGTCCTCGGTCCGGTAGAATCGGTCGCCGGAAGTGTCGGAGGTGGATACCGGCTCGAGCCGAACGTCGGCCGCCGAAATCATTCTCCCGCGGGAGAGTGCCCGGACGGCAATCACCACGCTCGGCGGCAGGGAGACTTCGGCGTCGATCTGGAAAGTCGATGGCTCGCCATGCGAATCGACGCTGACTTCAAAACGCTGAAGCCCCAGCCACGGTGCCATGCCGCCTCGAACCGAGATCGAGGCCCCCGCTACGCTCGCCGATCGCACTTGGTGTTCGTCCAGTTTTACGTCCACGCCCCACGGCTTGGGCGGCGAGGCGGTCTCGCTGAGATAGCGTATCACGGCCTGGGAGACACGGGCAGCGGCCCTGTCCACCAGGGCAGTCGAAGGGGCACTCAGTTGTTTGACTTCAGCCGACTGCGTGGCGCCCAGCACGGCCACCTTGCTGGAGCCCGACAACCGGTGCTCGGCCAGATTGACTCCCCGGCGAAACAACATGTCCTGAACTTGCCCAACTGTGACGGAGTGCCGGCCACCGGGTGCCGGCGATGGAAACAACTCCAACCCGGCCAGCTTGTCGATCGTCGCCTGGTCAACGGCGTGGATCGTGGCAATGTCGCCCAACCTGACAACCGCAGCTTCGCATTGGCACTCGGAATGCAGCCGGATGTCCGCCGCTTGAGCGTCCCCCGGGCGGAGTCCGACCAGAGCCAACGCCCCAACGACAAACATCGTCGCACGCGCCGAACTGTTCGGTTGACAATCACGCCAAACATTGATCGTTTTCGGTGGACAAAACATCTTCAATTTCCTTGGCTCTCTCCGCGTGCGGCAACCCACTGGTTCTCTGGTTCTCGCGTCAGGCACAGCCTGACCTACAACCTAACCGCTAACAACTAACTAACGGCTAGGCTACATTCTTCTCAGATTGGCAACCAACTGCATGATTTCATCGCCGACCTTGACTGCCTGGGAATTCAACTCGAAGGATCTTTGGGTGGTGATCAGATCGATCAACTCTTGCACGGGTTCCACGTTCGAGGCTTCCAAATAATTCTGTCTGAGTTGGCCAAAACCGGAATCACCCGGCTGTCCCGTAATAGGTGCTCCGGACGAATCGGTTTCCGAGAAGAGGTTTTCACCCATTCGCAGCAACCCTTCGGGATTCGTGAACGTGGCCAAGTCGATGGTGCCCGCACTGGTCTGGGCCGCCAGCCCCGGCTGTTTGTAGAAAACCTCACCATTCGCGCTGATGGTGATATCGAGGGCATCCTCGGGGATAGTGATCCCCGGTTCCAGCAGACGTCCGGTGCTGGCCGAACCCATCACCAATTCACCGTTGGCGTTTTTCGAAAAATTCCCCGCCCTGGTGAAAAGGATTTCACCGCTGCCCGGCTCTACTACCTGGAAAAACCCGTGGCCCTCGATGAGCACATCCAGGTCTCGATTGGTTTGCTCGAATGCACCCTGCTGCTGCTCGGCCTGAATACTCGATACGCGGGTTCCAAGCCCCACCGAGGTTCCCGTGGCCGTGTAGTTCCCATTCGCGTCGATGGCACCGGGCATCATTTCGTGACGGTAGAAGAGGTCCTCGAAGTTGGGCCGGCTGCGTTTGAAACCGGTGGTCTCGATGTTCGCCAGGTTATTGGCGATCACGTCCAACTTGGTTTCCATGGCGGACATGCCCGTGGCCGCCGAATAGAGCGCTTGAACAGTCATTTCCTGAAGGCTCCGAATCGAATGTTTTTAGGAGTTAGAACTCGTACAGGAATTGCTTCCCGATTCAGTTCTAGGACGTTGGCTATGAGCTTTGAGCTTTGAGCTATGAGCCATGAGCCATGAGCCTTCTCACTGCCCATAGCTCACTGCCCATAGCTCACTGCTCATAGCTCACTGCTCATAGCCAAATCGGGCAGTAATTCCTGTACGAGTTCTTAGGGTTAGACCACTCACTACTCAACGCACTCGCATCACCCGGTTGATCAACCCGGAGAGCATTTCGTCTTGTGTCTTCATCATGTTGATATTTGCTTCCACGGCCCTCGATGCCTCGATCATCTCGATCATCTCGCTGGTTGGCTGAACGCCCGAGCCCTCCAGATAACCGACGGCCACGTCCCGTTGGGCCGGCGGAACCGCCTGAAACTCACCCAACGGGCGGAAGACGTTCTCGCCGTGTCTGACCAGATCGCCCAACGAGTCGGGCTTGACGATTGCCAGATTCTGGACCCCTCCGGCTTGACGAAGCTGTCCGCTACCGTTGAACTTCCAACTGGAGTCGGTCGGATTGACGGAAATCGGCGTGAGCGAATCATCGACCACCGCATACTGTTTGTTGCCCGAATGGGTAACCAGTTCCCCACGCTTGTTGACGTGCAAGTTTCCCGCTCGGGTCAAGTAGTACTCTTCGTCCTTTTGGACGACGAAGAACCCATCCCCCTTGATCGCCAAATCGGCCTTCTCGCCGGTCTGTTTGAGCGGTCCGCCGCCGAAATCGGTCTTGGTCTCCATCACATAGACGCCGCCGCCGACGTCGTTGATCGATCCCGAGCCCTGGTAGTCCTCGCCGTTCTCGGTCTCCTCGGCATACCTGGCCTGGAAGATGGCCAACTCTCGCTTGAACCCAACCGTGTCAACGTTGGCCAGGTTGTTGGCGATTACCTCCAGCCGCGTGCTCTGTGCGTCGGCCCCTTCGGCAGAAATGTATAAACCGTATGGCATATCCGTCTCGAACTGGTCTTCTGGCACGCTCCCCCGTCATCTCCCGCAGTCTGCGGGAATCAGTCGACAGCCATAACTGCAATCGGCGTGCCAATACCGCGGATGCGATCAGGAAGAGGCCCCACAGGCGTTGCTAAACGGTTGTCCAAGCATGACTTAGGAGACTTCATGCCCGGCCCGTGGAAGAGGGGCCCGGGGAGGGCGGCCGAGAATCCTACCCGCGATCTCTGCCGGTGCAACGCGCGGAACCGGCCGGAACCAGGGCGGAAACAGGGAGTTGAGAGCGGGTTGATATGCTAAAGCATAACCTACACGATTAAGAACTCGTACAGGAATTACTTCCCGATTCATTCTTGGACGTTGGCCATGAGCTATGAGCCTTGAGCCATGAGCTTTCTCACTGCTCATAACTCACTGCTCATAGCTCACTGCTCATAGCTCACTGCTCATAGCTCACTGCTCATAGCTCACTGCTCATAGCTCACTGCTCATAGCTAAATCGGGAAGTAATTCCTGTACGAGTTCTAAGCAGTTCGCCCAACCTGTAAGAAACCGCGTGACGTGGCTTCGGGCATGGTGACCAATTCACAAGCCTCACCGAATCCACTACAACTTCTAGCAGCCGAGAACTTCCAAGAATACCAACGGGACCAGTGAACATTCGTCGAACCCGTCTGATACCGCACCCTGGTTCCCAAGCTCCGGCTTGGGGACCTCGTGATTCAGGGAGATTAACGCACAAACAACGGTTCCCAAGCCGGAGCTTGGGAACTAGGGGAAGCCGGAGCTTGGGAACTAGCGGAGTCCGTTCTGACGGGTTGGACGAATACTTACCGGGACCAAGCGTGAATTCCAGCGGAGGCAAGAATAATGATACGTGAAAAATGGTTGATCTTGACGACGGTCTTTGCTGTCCTGACGGTGCCAGGCGGCCTGGACGTGTCGGCACGAGAGATTCATGTCTCGGCAACCGGCAACCACTCCGGTTCCGGCAGTCCGGATAGTCCATATCCGACCATCAACGGGGCCGCATCCGTCGCCCAGCCCGGAGACGTGGTCACGGTTCATGGCGGAACCTATCGCGAGTGGGTCAAGCCACCCCGGGGCGGCACGGGTCAAGACCGGCGGATCGTCTACCGGGCGGCACCGGGCGAGATCGTCAACATCAAGGGCTCCGAGCGTATTGACTCTTGGACTCGCCAGCAGAGTGGCGTCTGGAAGGTCGAACTGCCGAACTCGTTCTTCGCCGACTACAATCCCTACGCCCTAAAACTCTCCGGGGGCTGGCTGAATTACGGCGACTGGCATCATCGCGGGGACATCTATCTCAACGGCGAGGCGTTCTACGAGAAGCAGACGGCCGATCAGGTCGATCAAGCGGAGCAAAGCTGGCATTGTCGGGTGGACGGCGACGTGACGACGATCCGGGCCAACTTCGGCGACGCCGATCCCAACACCGAAGTTGCCGAGATCAACGTTCGCGAGAGTCTCTTCATGCCCGAAATCACCGGTCTGAAATACATCACCGTGGACGGTTTTCATTTCATGCACGCGGCCGCGAATTGGGCCCCGCCCGTGCTGGAACTGCAAACCGGGGCCGTCGGTCCCCGGATGGGCAAGCACTGGATCATCGAAAATTGCACGATCACCAACGCCCGATGCGTGGGCATTATTCTGGGGCAAGCGCCCGGCGTGGATTACGCGGATATCGAAGCCTACGGCGACCACATCGTCCGCAACAACGTTATCCGCCGCTGCGGACAGGCGGGCATAGCCGGTCAGAAGGGGGCCACGCGGTCCGTTATCTCGGGTAATCTGATCGAAGACACCAACTATCGGAGAGAGTTCGGCGGGTGGGAGACGGCGGCGATCAAGTTCCATCATAGCGTCGACACCCTCATCATCGGAAATCTCATCCGTGGCGTGTTTCACCAGAAGCAGGGAGCCTTTGGGATCTGGATGGACTTCGGCAACCAGGGCACCCGAATTACCCGCAATATCATCCATAACACGGAAGCCGCGGCCGTCTTCCTGGAGATGAATCACGGGCCGATTTTGGTTGATAACAACGTTCTCGTGGGAGAGGCCACCCGAAGCAATTCCGAGGCTACGGTTTTCGCCCACAATCTGTTCGTCGACTGCGGTTACGAGTACCACCCTGACGTCAACCGCCGTTCCGAGTATTTCGAACCGCATACCACCAAAACGGTCGGGCACAAGACGGGCACCGCCCAGGATGACAGGTGGCACAACAACATCTTCGTTCGGCAAGGCCTCGATGCGGTCAAAACGGCCCCCGGTTATTCGTCGGATCACAACGTCTTTCTGGAGGGGGCCGGAAAGAGCCCCTTTGGCGACGACAACAGCACGGTCGATCCCCACGTGACGGGATTTGCGATTGAGGATCATCCCCTGGGAACCACGATCACGTTCTCCGCCGGTGAGAGTTGGCCGCCGGTCACCGGGCCGTGGGTGGATGCCCAACTGATAGGTGTCCTGCCGACCGTCGGGCAGACCATTGAGGACCGCCACGGCACTCCGATCAGCGTCGATACCGACATCAACGGCAAAAAGTACCCGCATCCAATCCCCGGGCCACTGGCTGACCTCAAGCGGGGGAAGAACGCGATTGTTTGGTCGCTGGGGAAGCCATAGAATCAGGATTGCGTAAGCTACGCAAACCTCCCTATCGTTTGGTCTTTCCTCAACGGTACCTGACCCCTTTTTGAACCCCTGACCCCTTTTTGAACCCCCAACGTTATGATCAAAGCCGCGAATCAGCGCTAATCGCTCTCTCCGACTCCCCATTTATCCCGTCTTCCCGCCCCGCCGCAAAAACGGACCCGAAATCACCCCCTATTGTCCAACCAGTATCCCAGGCGGTGCAAAGCGCGATTTGGCCCCCCGGAATACTGAGTTGACTTACGCTTAATTCACCTATATACTTCGCATCGATGTGTTGGTCTTGAGACATGAAGGCGGCAGGGATCGAGGAGCTTGTCACCGGCATGCGGACCGGGGCCGCGTTGAACAATCAGGATCGCGGCAAGGACTGGGGCGTCATTGCCACGAAAAGGGCGACCGAAAGTGTGCCGAGCAATACGGTGGCGGCTCTCGAAAAACGAGCCACGGAGTTGAATCCAAGGCAAGTTGGGTTTCCTCTGAGGCAAATCAGGCTTGAGGAGTTGGTCACCGCAATCCGAGCCGGTTCACGGCATGCCGAGGATGCTGTTGACTGTGACGATGCGAAACTGACGGCCATGGGCTGGAGCGGGCGAGCGGCACCGACGGCGCTCGAAATGCCAGGGCAGACGCGTGCGATCGAGGCGCCGAGCAGATGGTTTCCCCGGTGATCCTGGTGTCGCAAGTGTTTTCTGCAAGGATGGGCATGGTTCAAGGATGAATTAGCAGAGCCCATGAAGAAGATTTCGCTGATATTTGGGACACGGCCCGAAGCAATCAAGTTATCTCCACTCATTCTTGCGCTTCGAGACCATCCGACCCTGTCGCCGCACGTATGTGTAACCGGCCAGCATCGCGAAATGCTGGATCAGGTGCTGCAGGTGTTTCAGATTGATCCGGATGTCGATTTGAAACTGATGTGCCCAAGCCAGTCCCTCGGTGGCCTGACTTCCCTCGCCGTCTCCGCCATCGATAGGTATCTGGACGAGCATAAGCCCGATATGGTGATCGTTCAGGGCGACACGACCACGGTCTTCTGTGCCGCCTTAGCGGCTTTTTATCATCAGATTCCCGTCGGACATGTGGAGGCCGGCCTGCGGACGTGGGACAAGCGGTCGCCTTTTCCCGAGGAAATCAACCGGGTCCTGACATCTCGGCTGGCCGACTACCACTTTGCGCCGACCGAATGGGCCAGGCAAAACCTGCTGCGGGAAGAGGTGTCGCCCGAAAAGATCTTCGTCACCGGCAATACGGTGATTGACGCCCTGATGTTCGCCGAGCGTAAAGCCAAAGAGTGCCCGCCCCAAATCCCCGGGCTGCCGCCGGAATTGACCAACGGGCATTCGGATCGGCCGGTGGTTCTGATCACCGGTCACCGCCGCGAGAATTTTGGGGTTGGATTCGAGTCGATCTGCCAAGCGATTACCCACTTGGCCGGCGCATTCCCTGAAGTGGCCTTCGTTTATCCCGTCCACCTGAATCCGAATGTCCAGGAGCCGGTACGTCGAATCCTGCGGGGCCGGCAGAACATTCACCTCATCGGCCCGCTCGGCTACCTGCCCTTCGTAGCCCTGATGGCCCGATCGAAGTTGATCCTGACCGATTCGGGCGGCGTGCAGGAAGAGGCTCCCAGCTTGGGCAAGCCGGTGCTTGTTATGCGCGACACCACGGAGCGGCCCGAGGCGGTCGAGATGGGCACGGTCAAGCTGGTCGGCACCGATGTGCAGGCGATTATCGAGAACGTGACCAGGCTGCTGACCGACGAGAAGGCCCATGCCGCCATGGCCAATGCCGTCAATCCCTACGGCGACGGCAAGGCCTGCGGGCGGATTGTGGCGGCGTGCGAACGCTTCTTGACTGGATGCGGGGACGACACGTGAACCTCCGATCAATCGTATCCACTTATTGCCCGCCTTTGTTGAGGCCGGCCCTCGACCGGATCGAGAACTCGCCCATCGGCCTGCGCCTGGCCCGAGGCGTCTTTTGGTCCATGGCCGGGGCGGTGATCTCGCGCGGCCTGATGCTCGTCGCCACCGTCCTCGTCGCCCGCATGTTGGGCAAGACCGGCTACGGCGAACTCGGCATGATCCAGTCCACTGTCGGCATGTTCGGAGTCTTCGCCGGCTTCGGCCTCGGCCTGACCGCCACCAAACATGTCGCCGAGTTCCGCCAGAGCGATCCCGACCGCGCGGGACGCATCATCGGCCTCTCGGGGCTGTTCGCCATGCTGACCGGTGGTTTGATGGTTTTGGGCCTGTTCATATTCGCCCCTTGGCTGGCCGAGCACATCATCAACGCCCCGCACCTGGCCGGCGTCCTACGCATCGGTGCAATAATCCTGTTCATCAGCGCCCTCAACGGTGGGTTCACTACAGGAAGTGACGTATTCCCAACTGAGATTGCCACATTTCCAGTTAAGAACGTCTCATCCGTGAGCAGGAATGCCGCGTTTCCAGTTGGGAATGCCGCGTTTCCATTTAGGAATGAGGCGTTTCCAAGAGGGAATACGCCATTTCCAGGGAGGGCCGGGGTGTTCGCAGTTGAAAATGGGCCGTTTCCTGTTGACAATAGGCTAAAACCAAGGAAGAATAGGGAGTTTTGAACCACGGAGGGCACTGAGAACACGGACAAGGTACCAAACGAGAAAGGAAGGACTGAATTATGGCACGTTTTCCCGATCGAGAGGCAGAAATCAAGGCGCTGGCGCAGAATATCGTGACGGGGCTGGCCGCCAATACGGCCGATTTTCCCACGCCGCCGGTCGCTTCGATCGACTTGCAGGCGCTGTTGGATTCGCTCGTGACGCTTTGCGGCGAACAGGTTGCCGCTCAGGCGGCCGCCGAACAGGCCACGGAGACCAAGGCCGCCGGCCTCGATGAACTGGTCACCGCCATGCGGGCCGACCTCCGCTACGCGGAGGACGCCGTCAACTATGACGACGCCAAGCTGACTGCCCTGGGCTGGGGCGCCAAGGCGGCCCCCACGGCCCTCGAAGTCCCCGGCCAGCCCCGCTCGCTCGAAGCTCCCCGCCAGGGCGAAGGCTGGGTCTTTCTGGACTGGAAAAAGCCGGCCGACGGCGGCGCGGTGGCGGCCTACAAGATCGAGCGCCGCGAACTCCCCGCAAGCGGTTGGACGCTGGTGAGCATGGCCATCGAGTC
>Ga0210003_1000818_pt1 | contig 28128 bp, 25 predicted proteins | sample LantaG_FD_182804 | JGI IMG/M metagenome (GOLD analysis project Ga0210003, IMG submission 182804) | Deep subsurface microbial communities from Baltic Sea to uncover new lineages of life (NeLLi) - Landsort_02402 metaG (SPAdes) (version 2) | ecosystem: Environmental > Aquatic > Marine > Oceanic >... | reverse complement strand
TGCTATTCCGAAATTACTTTTCATCCTCGCTTAGTAAACCTTACCATTGTTCGTAAATTAGATTAATAGTTATTTATTGGTTGGGCTTTTTGTTGTTTTTAATAATAATAGTTTATTTTAAAAAATAAGCTTAACTACATATCTATTTTTTAATTTCAAAACAATTAATAATCGTTAGGAGGTTACTAATGAATACACAAGTCAAAATAGTAGGCGTAAGTGGAAGTCCACGAAAAGGTTCTACTCAATATTGTGTTCAAGAAGCACTTTTAGCAGCAACTGAAATTTCTGGCATTAGTACCGAGTTTATCGATTTAAGAGGAAAAGAAATTCATCCTTGCATCCACTGTAATCGATGCATTCAAAAACAATTAGATTATTGTCCAGTATTTGCCGACAATATGCGTGATTACTACAATATAATCCTTCATTCAGATGGCCTTATTTTAGGTTCCCCAGTTTACCAAATGAGTCCTACTGCTCAAATACAAGCTTTTATCAATCGTTTACGACCTTTGGGACATTATATAACTAAAGGTTATTGGTCTACTAAGGTAGGGGGAGCAATTGCAGTTGGAGGAATGAGGAATGGCGGTCAGGAAACTACCCTTGAGTCTTTAAATAATTTCTTTTTTAGCACCGGAATGATTGTAGTTAGTGGAGGTATTTTTGCATACAATGGTGCAGCTGTTTGGTCTAATGATAAAAAAGAACGGGGAGCTAGAGAAGATAAGGTAGGTATGGATTCTGTACGGGTAATAGGAAGAAGAGTGGGTTTAATTGCCAAAATTCTTAAAATCGGATTAGCAAATTTAACAGAACCAATAGAAGGAGCCATTTTGGCTGGTTTTTCCAATCAAAACGAATTAGAACAGAAGATTAAAGAATTTATTCATCGTTAATGCATTACAGATAATTATTAAAAATTGAGGTGTATTATATGACTCATGAAATCATATTAAGCTTAAAAGAAATTACTAAAAATTTCCCCGGAGTAATTGCTAATGATCACATTAATTTAGATATATTTAAAGGTGAAATTCATAGCTTATTAGGTGAAAATGGAGCTGGAAAAAGTACTTTAATGAAGATTTTATATGGGATCTATAAACTAGATAGTGGGGAAATTATGTTTAAAGGAAAAAAGGCAAAAATACACTCTCCAAAAGATGCAATGAATTTAGGAATTGGAATGGTTCATCAACAATTTATGCTTGTTCCTGTATTTTCAGTTTTTAAAAACATTATTTTAGGGCAAGTTTCCGAGAGACCCCCTTTATTGGAAGAGAAAAAGCTTCGTAAAAAAATCATGAAGGCTATTGAAAAGCTTGATATTAAATTAGACTTAGATGAACCTGTAGAAAATTTAGATTTAGGAACCCAACAAAAAGTAGAAATTCTGAAAGCTCTTTATCAGGGAGCAAATTTTCTGGTATTGGATGAACCAACATCAGTGCTTACACCACAAGGAGTGGAAAATCTATTTAAGGATTTATTGGCTTTGAAAAAACAAGGTTGTACTATTGTTTTTATTTCTCATAAGTTAAAAGAAGTTATACAAATAAGTGATCGTATTACAGTTTTAAGGGATGGTAAAGTTATTGAGACAAAGGAAAAATTAGAAACTAACCCTCAGGAGCTTTCTAAATTAATGGTGGGCAGAGAAGTTTCTTTTACAATTAAAAAGAAGGATTGCAAACCTGGGAAAGAAGTTTTAAGCTTACAAAATATTTTTTTGCAAAACAGAAAGGGATTAAACGTTTTAAAGAATATTTGTCTAAATATTCAAGCTGGCGAAATATTAGGAATTGCGGGAGTAGATGGTAACGGACAAAAAGAATTAGCAGATGTAATCTGTGGATTACAAAAAGCCAATTCAGGTATTATAAAAATATTAAACAAAGAAGTCGCAGAAAATACTGTGCGGCAATTAAACGAAATAGGTTTGTCGTATATCCCGGGAGATAGAAAAAAATACGGAATAGTTTTAAAATTTACTATAGCAGAAAATCTTATCTTAAAAAATTTTTATAAATTTCCGTTTACCCACAGGCTACTTTCAAACAAAAGAAGTATTGATGATTATTCCCGGAAAGTAATTAAAAATTATGATATTAAAACAGCATCTCCCTATCTTCAAATAGAAAACCTATCGGGTGGTAATCAACAAAGAGTTGTATTGGGTAGAGAATTAAGTAATCAGCCAAAATTATTAGTTATAATGCATCCATCTCAAGGGTTAGATGTAGGAGCTTGTGAGTTTATTCATGATATTCTTTTAGAGGAAAGGGATAGAGGAGTGGCAATTTTGTTGATTTCTGCAGATTTGGATGAAGTAATGAGTCTTTCTGATCGACTAGCAATAATGTATGAAGGAGAAATTATGGGAGAAGTAGACCCCAAAAATACTAACATCGGGGAAATTGGTTTGATGATGGCTGGATTTAAACGTAAGGAAGTCAACGCAATAGGAAGGGGATGATAAATGGGTACAACTAATAAAAATAAATGTGTTTGAGATTTGTAGAAAACGAAAAGTAAAAAAATAAATTAGGAGGATAAATAAAAATGAAAACGAATAAAGTATTTTTAGGAATTTTAGTTTTAGTGTTTGTTGCATTAATGATGGCTAGTACGCTTGCTTTTACTGAACCTTTAAAGTTAAAGGTTGTTATGTTATTCGCTAATCCAATAACTAGTGAGGCTTGGAACTTGAATTGTTTTAAAGGTCTAATGAGAGCCAAAGAGGATTTCGACGTAGACATTCTTTATCAAGAGAGCGTTTCCGATGGAGAATTTCCAGGGGTATTAAGAAGTTCTATTATGGAAGGAGCTGATCTAATAATAGTGAATGAATTATATCGTACTGAGCCAACTCTTGAAATGGCAGAGCAATACCCGGATACAATGTTTGCAGTTTGTTATGGTACTAAAGGAGCTGATAATGTAGCTTCAGTAGGCGGGACCAATTGGGAAGCAAATTGTTTATCTGGTGCCGTGGCTGGCGCAATGACTGAAACTAATACTGTAGGTTTTATGATTGCTACCGATAGTCCCATAGCTCATAATTATTTAAATGCTGGTTTTATATATGGAGCTAGATGGACCAACCCAGAAGTTAAAGTTCTTACCACTTACGTGGGTAGTTGGGATGATATATTAAAGGGGAAAGAGCTAGTTATATCGATGATAGATGCAGGAGTAGATATTGTTTATTCACAAAGTGGAAAGGCAAATCAAATAGCTGTGCAAGTATGTGAGGGGAAGGGAGTTTGGGCTATTGTAACACCAAGTAATGATATGATAGATGTAGCTCCTAAAACAGTTGTTGCCGTTTCAACCCTTGTTGCAGATGAGATAGTATATGGAATAGTCGAAGATATGGTTAAAGGAAATTTACAGGGTGGTCTTGTAGTAAAAGGAATTAAAGAAGGAGTAGAAGACATATATTTTAATCCCCTATTAATAGACAAAGTACCAGAGAATGGGATAGAGAGAGTGATGGAACTAAGACAGAAAATTATTGATGGGGAAGTTACCATAGAAAAAATTCGAGAAGAACTTACCAAAGAAAATATCATATTTTAATTACGATTGTAAACAACAGATAGCGAATAGGGCACAATATGCTGCCCTATTCGCGTTATTTGAAGGGAGGAGGAAGAAAATTAATGCTGAGTGATGTTGATAATAAAAAGCAGGGATATAAGATACTTATCGCAGTCATGCCTTTTGTAGCTTTACTTGTGGCTTTATTTTTAGGGGGGGTTCTTATTTTTTCAGTCGGAATTAATCCATGGAAAGCTTATGGTTATATGTTCCGTAGTCTTTTTAGCAATATTTTCCTTTTCAGTGAAACTTTTGTCCATTTTGTACCATTATTGTTTTGTAGTTTAAGTTTTGCTGTAGGTGTCAAGGGACAGTTTATTAATATTGGTATAGAAGGACAGCTTTATTTTGGAGCATTGATAGCAACATTAGCTGGGATATATATTCAGTGTTTACCAGCTTTTATACACATTCCTTTGGTGTTATTGGCCGGAGTTATAGGTGGAGTTTTTTTGTTTGGGATTGCTGGAATTTTAAAGATTAAATTTGGTGTAGATGAAATTATTTCTACTCTTATGCTTAATTATTTAGCCATTTTTTTGGTAGATTTTATGGTTACGTATCCCCTTAAACCGCCTAATACTTACATACCCCAATCTGAAAAAATAGCCGAATCTGCTCGTCTTTTACCTTTAATCGCTGGTACACAGATAAATTTAGGATTAATTTTATCCTTATTAGTAGCAGTTATTATCTATTACTATGTTTATCGTTCACCATATGGCTACCAAATAAGAGTGGTTGGCGCAAGTTCTAATGTAGCTAAGTACGCGGGGATTGATATTTTAAAAAGCACAATATCTGTAATTATTATAGCTGGAGGGCTTGCCGGTTTAGCTGGAGCAAGTATGCTGATTGGGGCACAACATAAACTAGTACCAGCTTTTTCTTCTGGTTATGGTTTTCAAGCTATTTGCACTTCAGTATTGGCTAAAAATAATCCTTTGTGGATTATTTTAACTGCATTATTATTTTCCTTTATTCAAGTAGGTGTTGGGTCTATGCATAGGAATGCTGGTGTACCTTTATCTTTATGTTGGGTTATCCAAGGCATGATAATGGTTATGATTACCTCTAGCGAATATTTAACCAGCAAATTTTCTGCAAATTTAGTAGGAGGGAGAGCATAAAAATGATATATATTTATTTAAAATCCTTTCTTTTAGCAGCTATTAACTTTTCCGTTCCCCTATTATATACAGCATCAGGAGGCCTTATTTTAGTTAAAGCAGGGATATTTAATGTGGGAATGGAGGGAATGATGTTGGCAGGTGCTTTTTTAGGCTTTTATGGAGCTTTGATAACCGGTAACCCTTGGGTAGGTCTTTTGCTTGCGATAATGGGCGGAGCTTTATTAGGTTTGATGCTTGCCTACGCAGCCATATTCTTAAGGGGAAACCAATTAATACTAGGCTTCGGAATAAATTTTTTTATTTTAGGCTTGACTGGATTTTTTTATCGAATGCTTTGTAGTAGTGGATTGATCACCTTAACAACCAGAGTAAAAAATTTTTCTCCGATATATATACCTTTTTTAAGTAAACTACCAATTTTAGGTGAAATATTTTTTAACCATAATTTTTTAACCTATTTAGCAATTTTGTTAGTTATTTTTGTAAATTGGTTTTTTTACAAAACTACTTATGGTTTAAGTCTTCTTTCTGTAGGAGAAAACCCTGAAGTTGCCGATGCTTCTGGCATAAACGTATATTTGGTTCAATATATGTCTGCAATTGCAAGTGGGGTTTTAGCTGGAATTGGTGGAGCCTTTTTAACTTTAACCCAGGTTACTATTTTTACTGAAAATATGACTGCCGGGGGAGGATTTATAGCTTTAGCAATAATTGTTTTTGGGAAATTTCAACCATGGGGGATGTTATGGGCATCGCTATTTTTTGGAGCAGGAGATGCCTTGGTATCCCAATTACAAATAATAGGCATAAGACTACCTACCCAAATAACATTCATGTTACCTTATGCTTTAGCTATTGTTGCTTTGGCTGGAGTAGTCGGGAAGGTAAAAGGACCAAGTGCGGCAATGAAACCGTTTATAAAAAATTAATTAAGAGAGTATTTGTAATTATTTATAAATTTATCTGTTTTATATTAAGAATAGTTTAATAAGACTACAAGAAAAGGAGTATATATGGGAATTCTTATTAAAAATATCACCACTTTAATTCAGGATGCTAATCATATATTTAATAATAAGGATATGTTGATTGAAGGTAATAAAATCAAAAAAATTGGTACTATTTTACCAGAAGATTTACCCATTCATTGTAAAATTATTGAAGCCAATGGAAAGGTGGTAATGCCTGGATTAATAAATGCTCATACTCATTTATACCAATCAATGTTAAGAGGATGCAGAGACGATTTAACCTTAGTCCCCTGGTGTGAGAATGTAACATTTCCTTTTGCAAACATAGTACACAAAGATTATTGGGGAAAAGGAGATATAAAAATAGGCTATTATTGGACAATGTTGAGTTCTATAGAAATGATCCATAATGGGATAACTTGCTGTATCGATATGGATCTTACCTTAGATAGTATTTTTAAGGCTTGGCAGGATATTGGAATGCGAGGAATTGCCGCTATTACAGTAGCAAATCGTTGGATTCCTAAAGAATTTTGTCGTGATGATAAGACAATAAAAGCAGAAATTGAGCAATATATTAAAAAGTGGCATCAAGGATCTGTTAATGGTGGTTTACTTCAAGTTTTTATGGCTCCTTCTACGCTGTTTTGTTCTACTCCGGAATTAATGGAGTGGTTAGTGAAAAAGACCGAAGAATATAATTTAGGTTTTCAGATTCATATTTCTGAAACTAAATGGGAGAATAAACAGGCTTTGGAAGAATTTAAAACTACTCCACTTAAATATATGGAAAGTTTAAATTTATTGAGAAGACCTATTTCTGCTGCTCATTGTATATATTTAACGGATAAGGAAATTGATATAGCTGCTGAAAGAGGTGTGATACCAGTTTATAATCCTAAAAGTAATATGAAATTGAGTGATGGAGTAGCACCTATAGCAAAAATGCTAAAAAGAGGGATTACTGTAGCCTTGGGTACGGATGGTGCAGCCTCTAATGATTTATTAGATATGTTTGAGGAAATGAGAGTTGGAGTATTATTGCAAAAAGTATTTTCTGAAGAACCGGGAGTGATTAGTGCTAAAGATATTTTTAAGATGGCAACTGAAAATGGTGCAAAGGCAGCAAGAATAAATGCCGGAATGATCAAAGAAGGAAAATTAGCAGATTTAATCATTCTTAATCTAAATAAAACCCATTCTGCCCCGGTTAATGATGTAATACGAAATATTGTTTATTGTGCAAAAGGCAGTAATGTTGAAACAACTATAATCAATGGTAAGTTAATTATGGAGAAAGGGAAAATTATTACCGTTGATGAAGAAAGTCTTACAAGAAAAGGGATTAAAAAAGGTGAAGAGATTTTAAAAAGGATTGATTTCAATAAAAGTATGAAAACGCGAAATTATTAATCAAACAAATAAGGAGTGAATATTTATGTTTAGTGTTAACCAGATAGCTGTAAAAATTGTTAAGGAAAAAATTATCCCTAAAGCAGAAGAATTAGGTGTGAAAATTTTGTATTTAGATAATGGAACTACTGTGATCGATGCAGGCATTAATGAAACAGGGAGTTTAAGTGCAGGTATATTATTTACAGAAGCCACTTTTGGTGGATTAGGTAAGGCACAGTTTGGATATTTTAAAAAAGGTGAAATAAATTTACCATCCATAGATGTATATATTGATAAGCCAAGAGAAGGGACTTTATCTTCACAATTTTCTGGTTGGAAACTTCCTAGAAAAAATTTAGCGATAACTCCAATAGGTTCGGGACCTGCGCGAGCTATAGCTAAAAATGATATATTTTCTCAATGTGTAGAGTATCAAGATATTCACCATGAAGTAGTTTTTGGGATGCAAACTACAGTTTTACCCGATGAAGAATTAACTTTCTCTATTGCAAAAGAATGTAAAATATTACCAGAAAATCTATATATTATTGCTGCTACTACAGGTAGTTTAGCAGGGACAATACAAGTATGTTCTCGTACTGTGGAAGCTACAATGTGGCGATTGTATAAAAAAGGTTTTGATATCTATACTGTTATTTCCGGGATAGGTACTTGTCCTATTCCTCCCCAGACCAAGGATGAATTAATAGCAATGGATAGAGTAAACACTGCTTTAATTTATGGTGCATCGGTTCACTATATAGTTAATTGGGAAGATGATAAGATAGAAAAAATTATTAAAGAACTACCTTTTTCTGCATCAAAAAGGTTTGGGACTCCTTTTTTGGAAATTTTCGAAGAAGGTAATCGTGATTTTTATGAAGTAGATAAAGATATACATACCATCGCTCATTATACTATAACTAATATAAACTCTGGCCGTACTTTTTCTGCAGGAATAATTAGAGAGGATATGTTGAAAAATTCATTTTTTTAGAACAAGAAGACAAAATGGAGCATGTGACACTATGAAGAGAATAATCGATCATCCAATTTTGGGGAAAGAAGAAAAAAGAAAAAAAATAGGAATTATTGTTAACGGAAAAAATATATATGCCTATAAAGGGGAGACTATTGCTGCTGCCTTAATAGCTAATGGCTATAGAGATTTTTGCTACACTCATCGCTTTAATCTCCCTCGTGGATTTTTTTGTGGAATAGGGCAATGTACCGATTGTTCTATGATTGTAAACGGAGTGCCAAATATTAGGACTTGCGTTACCAGAGTTAAAGAAGGAATGACAATTGAAACACAATATGGATATGGGAAAAAGGATGAAAACAATGAGAGAAGTTGAACTATTAGTTGTAGGTGCAGGTCCAGCTGGTTTAGGAGCGGCTATAGAGGCTAGTCGTTACGGTGCTAAAGTATTATTGGTAGATGATAAAGACAAGCCGGGGGGACAGCTTTTTAAACAGATTCATAAGTTTTTTGGTTCAAAAGAACATCTGGCGGGTACCAGAGGTTTTGATATCGGATTACGTTTACTTAAAGAGGCAGATTCTCTGGGTGTAGAAATTTCTCTTCAGACAAAAGTCTTGGGAATTATGGAAAAGGACATTATCTCACTATTAGTTGAAGAAAAAGAAATGGAATTATTAAAGGCTAAAAGGATAGTTTTGGCAACAGGAGGGGTCGAAAAAGCTCTTTCGTTTCCGGGCTGGACTTTACCGGGGGTTATGAGCGCCGGAGCTGCCCAAACTTTGATTAATATTGAACGAGTTTTACCAGGAGAAAGAATTCTTATGGTAGGTTCTGGGAATGTTGGTTTAATTATAAGTTATCAATTGTTACAAGCCGGAGCAGATGTATTAGGTATTGTTGAGGCAGCACCATCCATATCCGGATATTTGGTTCATGCAGGGAAGGTGATGAGGGCAGGAGTCCCCATCTATACTAATTATACTATTAAAGAGGCAAGAGGAAGCAAAAGTGTAGAAGAGGCAGTAATTGTTGCCCTGGATAAAAAATGGAATCCTATAGCGGGAACAGAAAAAAAATTACCGGCAGATACAATATGTATTTCGGTAGGATTGAATCCTAATGAGCAATTAGCAAGTTTAGCAGGATGCGAATTGAAGTTTTTTCCGGAGTTAGGCGGCTTTTTACCGATACACGATGATAATATGGAGTCTACTAAAAAAGGGATTTATATTGCTGGTGATTTATCCGGAATTGAAGAAGCCAATAGCGCGCTTGATGAGGGGCGTCTTGCCGGTATTAGCGTAGCAGCATCCTTAGGATATATAGATAATGATAAATTTAAAAGATTAAAAGAAGAATACTGGAATAGGCTTGACAAATTAAGAGGAGGGCCTTTTGGGTACACACGTGCTATTGCAAAAAAGGGAATCATATCATCATTTCAACAAAAAGAAATAGTATATCAAGAAAGAGATAATAAAAAATTAGAAGCAAATACTAAATTAAAAAAATATAAAAACATTCCTTCTTTAAAAGAATTTCAAGAATTTCCAGGTTATCCATCCTTAAGCAGAATTAAAAAAGGAGCAGTGGCCTGTATTGAATGTATTCAGGAAATACCTTGCGATCCTTGTGTTGCTGCCTGTCCATTTGAAGCAATAAATATAAATCCTCATATCACTAGTTTGCCATATTTAAATGAAAACAAATGCAAAGGTTGCGGGGCGTGTATCGCTTCTTGTCCTGGCCAAGCGATTTTTGTGCTTAATTATAATTACTCTTCTGAAAAGGTTGCCATTTCTTTTCCTTATGAATATTTGCCTTATCCGAAAGTTGGGGGAAGGTTTATGGGGGTCAACAGAAAAGGAAAACCTGTTGCTGAAGTGGAAATAGTTAAAGTTGATAAAAGGGCTAATTTTGATAAAACTGCGGTAATTACCATAGCTTGTGATAAAAAATATATCAACCAGATTCGCTCTATAGAAAGGATAAAAGACGATGCCTAAAGACAATGAGAAAAACTGTATTAAAAAGATTATTTGCAGATGTGAAGAAATTACTGAAGAAGAAATAAGAGAGGCAATTAGAGAGGGATATACAACCATTAAAGCTATTAAGAGAAGAACCAGAGCAGGGATGGGGCTCTGTCAGGGGCGAACATGTAGTACACTAATTCGCGATATTATTGCTGAGATGACCGGAAACAAAAAGGAAGATATTCTGTCCGATACAGTTCGGCCCCCTCTATACCCGGTTGAGCTTAATGTTTTAGGACAAAAAAAGATAGAGGATTAATTTAATAAAAAAACAGAAAAATAATCAGTTTTAGAGATAAAATATTTAAAAAAAATATCAATATAAAAACAATAAGGAGGAAAGATGAATCTATCCAAGAGAGTTTTAAAAGAACTTTATTATAATATGATTTTAATCCGTGATTTTGAAGATATAGTTGATAAGTATGCTAAAAAAGGTTACATCCCTGGCTTTATTCATCTAAGCACCGGACAAGAGGCTTGCCAGGTCGGAGTAATGCTTACCTTAAAAGAGACTGATTATAAATTTCCCGATCATAGAAGTCATGGCGTTTGTCTCTTATCAGGTACCCCCAAAGAGAAAGTGCTGGCAGAGATATTTGCCAAGAAGACTGGAATTTCCGGTGGAAGAGGGGGAAGTATGCATATTTTAGATATCAAATGCCGTAACATGGGTTTTAATGCCATCCAGGGTGCTAATATGGTCACCTGCTTAGGTACAGCCTTTGCTTCTCAATATAATAATACTCAAGATGTAACTGCTGTATTTTGCGGTGATGGTACAATCGGTCGGGGCGAAGTCCATGAAGGTATGAATATAGCTGCAAAATGGAAACTCCCAATTATTTATGTTCTGGTAAATAACGAATACGCTATATCTACCCGTGTGGAGAGCGTCCACTCTTATCCTAAAAATTTGTCTGACAGAGCATGGGGATACTGTATTCCCAATGAAGTAATTGATGGAAATGATGTAATCGCAGTCTACGAAGCTTCTTCTAAGGCGGTTAAAAGGGCACGGGCTGGAGAGGGTCCTACTGTTTTAGAATTATTAACCTATCGTTGGCAAGGGATGTTCTCAGGAGATCCTGCTGCCTATCGCCCTAAAGACGAAGTGAAGATCTGGAAAGAAGAAAGATGTCCGATTAAGCGATTAAGAGAAAAGTTAATTACCGATAAAATTTTTAGTGCAAAAGAATTAGATGAGTTAAATAAGCAAAGCTTAGAAGAAATTGAAGGTATGATTAAATATGCCATGGAAAGTCCGGAACCCGAGCCCAAAGATGCTTTAAAATATATTTATGCAGGGAGAGAGGTAGAAGGAAGATGAGAAAATTATCTTTTGGTAAAGCTATCAATGAAGCACTAAATCAAGAAATGCAAAGGGATGACAAGGTATTTGTAATTGGAGAAGATGTAGCAGAAATGGGGGGAGATTTTGGCATCACCCAAGGATTGTGGAAAAAATACGGGGAGAAAAGAGTAAGAAATACCCCTTTATCAGAGGCAGCTATCCTGGGGATTGCTAATGGCGCAGCTATGGCAGGTCTTCGACCGGTTGCTGAGATTATGTTCGCTGATTTCATTACCGAATGCTATGATCAATTGGTAAATAATTCAGCAAAGGTTCATTTTATGTTTAACGGAACAGTAACCTGTCCTTTGGTAGTTAGAACTGTCAATGGAGCAGGATTTCATGCCGCTTATCATCACTCCCAAACACCCGAAGCCTGGTTCTTAAATGTTCCCGGGCTTTATATAGTCGCTCCTTCTACTCCTTATGACGCTAAAGGTCTTCTAATAGCTTCCATTCGCAATGACAATCCGATTATTTTTTTAGAACATAAACTACTTTACGATATGGAAGGAGAAGTCCTCAAAGAACCTTATACTATTGAAATAGGCAAAGCCATAGTTAAAAAAGAAGGAAAAGATGCTACCATAATTACTTCTCAACGGATGGTTTACCTTGCCTTAGAAGCGGCTGAAGAGCTATCCAAAGAAGGTATTCAGGTAGAAGTTATCGACCTAAGAACCTTATTTCCTTTTGATAAAGATACCATCTTTAACTCAGTAGCTAAAACCGGGAGAGTAATCTTGATAAATGAAGCTCCCAAAACTGGCAATTATGTTACTGAAATTTCCCAGACAATAAGTGAGGAGATGTTTGAATTTTTAAAAGCTCCTATTAAGAGAATTACAGGATTAGACACGCCTACTGCCTTTGCTCCAAAGTTAGAGAATTATTATTTGCCAGATAAGAAGGATATTATTGAAGAAGTTAAAGAGATTGTAGAATATTAGGCTATGATTAATTTACAAGAAAGAGAGGAATATAAAATGAGTGAAGTTATAAAGATGCCTAAATTAGGCCTGTCTATGCAAAAAGGAACAGTGGAGCAAGGGCTGCAAAATTTTTAAATCAACTAAAATATTATCTTGAATTTCCAGAGGCACTTATAGTAAAAAAAAGGTAGGGTTTGTGAGATATGGGAAAAATATTGGTTAAAAAATTACGAGAAAATATTGTTTTAATATTGCTTTTTTCTTTAATTATAATTGTTGCAATGTTACTTATTATATTAAGTGGAAATAATCCCTTGCTATCATGTAAAATTATTTTTGAGAATTTTAGCAATATAGGAACTATAGGTGAAGTATTTGTTGAAGCAATTGTATTAAGTTTAACAGGTTTAAGCTTTTCTTTTGCTCTCCAAGCTAACTTATTTAATATTGGTTCTGAAGGTCAGCTTTATATGGGAGGTTTGCTGGCAGCTTTTTTTGCTATTTACTTAAAAGGCTTGCCAATGGTTATACATTTACCATTAACATTAATGGCTGCTTTTTTTGGCGGAGGTTTATGGGGACTTTTATCTGGTTGGATGAAAATTAAGTTTAATGTAAGTGAAATAATAACAACCATCATGTTAAATTATGTGGCAATATATTGGGTAAATTATATGGTAACTGGACCAATGATGGCACCAACAGGTACTCTTCCCCAAAGTGAACAAATACCAATTAGTGCAAAATTATCAATTATTTTACCTGGTACTAGAGTTCACTTTGGTTTAATTCTTGCTATACTTTGTATAATTATTTATTATATATATTTTTGGAAAACAAAAATAGGTTATGAAACCAAGATAGTAGGGAGGAATATAAAAATAGCTACGTATTCAGGAATGGAAGCAAGAAAAATTATTCCTTTTTCCATGTTTATGGCTGGTGGTATGGCTGGATTAGCTGGAGGATGTATAATTTTAGGAATTCAGGGGAGGCTCTTACAAAATTTTTCACCGGGTTATGGGTATGACGGAATAGCTATTGCATGGATGGGTAACGGTTTACCTCTTGGGATCCTTTTTGCATCAATATTTTTTGGTTTTTTAAGAAAGTCAGGAAATATTTTGCAGATGTTTCTTGGGGTTCCTGTTACTATAATCTATATAATAGAGGGGATTAGTATTATTTTTATAATTTTTGCTCAACAATTAAATAAACGTAAATATAAAAATTAAAATAAATATGAATAAAAAGGTAAGAAGAAAAGGAAGATTAATTATATACTAAAATGAATAAAATGGGTAGTAAATATTATATAAATTTTCTTTTATAAACTCTGGTAGAAAGTTAACAGTTTCTATTAAATTTAATAATCTATTAACCTATAAAATAATATTAATCCTAAAAATGATAGGTAAAATGAATAACTGAAAAAAGTATAGTATCAAAATATAAGAAGATAAAGAGCTCTTATCTTTCTCTAAAAGGTTTTATATTGGTTTGCCAGGATTGATTTATGAATTTAATATTTTTGTGTGTATTTATAAATTAGAATTAAGGGAGAATGAAAAATGCTAATGTATATTATTATGGCTGATATAAAAATAGCTATGCCTATTTTATTAGCGGCGTTAGGTGAACTTTATATGGAAAAAAGCGGAGTTGTAAATGTTGGAATAGAAGGTTTTATGTTAATTGGTGCATTAGTAGGTAGTTTAGGTTCATACTATTTTAATAATGTATGGATGGGTACAATTTTAGTCCTATTAATTTGCGGTATATTTGGTGTTATCTATTCTTTTTTAGTAGTAACACATAAAAGCAATCAGATAGTAATTGGTATAGCTATAAATCTTTTTTCATTAGGCATAACAAGCTTTGCTTACAGAATGTTTATAAAAAACAAAACCTCTATACCTTCCATTCCTTATTTTAAAGATATCTCAATACCACTTTTTTCAAAAATACCGATTTTAGGCGATTTTTTATTTAATCAACCAATTTTGGTTTATTTAACATTACTTCTGGTTTTATTTTCTCAAATTTTTTTTGACAGAACTTATATGGGTTTAAAAGTTAAATCGGTAGGAGAAAATCCACAAATAGCCGATACTCTAGGGGTTAATGTTTTTTATATACGATACATTATGGTTATTATTGGTTCAATGTTGCAAGGACTTGGTGGAGCTTTTTTATCTACATATTTAGTAAATTATTTTAGTGAAGGTATGATAGCTGGTCGAGGATTTATTGCATTAGCTATTGTTGTTGCGGGTTCGTGGACTCCTTGGAGAATTTTATTGGTATCATTATTTTTTGCCCTTGGTGAGGCTTTACATACTTGTTTACAGGTGTATTATCCTGAGGTTCCATATCAATTATTATTAATGTTACCTTATATTTTCACGATAGGTATACTGATATTTTTTTCAACAAAAGGGAAATATGCTTCTCCTGCAGCGAATGGCATACCTTATATCAAAGAATAATTAATTAGCAAATATATTTTTCTATTCTAAGGTCTTAAAAATGATCTTAAAATAGTTTTTAAGTTTCTAAGGCTTTTTAGTAGATTGTTGTTATACATACAATAAAAGATCGTAAAGAAAGGAGGAAATAAAAGTATTTTAAAAGCTTTACAGAATCGAAGGTCTAAAATTTTCCAGGGTACTTTTTTAAAAAAAGGGGGTGAAAGTTTTCAATTTTGCATATTAAAAAATAAATTAAAATGTTATGGAATATTGAATAGTTAAAAAAAATTTAAAAAAAAGGAGTGTTTTATTATGAAAAAATTAATTATGGTTATTGTAATTGCTTTGTTTTGTATGAGTGTATTCTCATTTTATAGTTTTGGAGCGCAACAATTAAAGGTTGCATTATTGCTTCCTGGAGTTATTACAGATGAGGGTTGGAATAGATTAGCATATAATGCTTTAAAAGAAGTTGAAAAAAAGTATAATGCACAAATTTCATATGTTGAAAAAGTGTCAGTTTCTGATGACGAAGCATTATTACGTCAATATTCGCAAGCGAAATATGATTTAATATTTGGTCATGGATTTGAATTTATTGATGTAATGAAGAAAGTTGCTAAGGATTTCCCAAATATAGCTTTTTGTTTAACAAGTGCAGATGTTTATCAAGAGCCTAATGTTAGTTCTATATGGATGAACGTTGCTGAGGGCGGTTATCTCGGAGGGGGTATTGCTGCTATTTTAACTAAAACAAATAAAGTAGCTTTGATAAGTGGTATGGAATTTCCTTCCAGTATGGAGGAATCAAACGGGTTTATAAAAGGTGCAAAGGATATTAATCCAAATATTGAGGCAATTGCCACTTATACGGGAAGTTATGATGATGTTTTGAAAGCAAAAGAGATAGCTAAAGTTTTGATTTCGAAAGGTGTAGATATAATAATTCCTGACGCGGATATGGGCAATAGAGGTATGGTTGAAGCAGCTAAGGAAGCTAATGAAAAAGGTGGTATGGTAAGAATAATTGGTGATATTGGTGATTTTGCATTGACCTTTCCTAATCCTGAACTGGTAATTACTAGTTTAGTTCGAGATTATGGTGCAGCTTTTAATCTAGTAGCTGGAGACGTATTAAGGAATGAGTACAAAGGAAAAATTTACAGGATGGGGATGGGGGAGGGAGTTATTTATCTAGCTCCTTTCCGAAGTTATGAAGAAAAACTAACCGAAGAAGAAAAAACAAAGATTAATCAATTAGTAGAACTGATTAAATCAGGTAAAATAGATTTAGAAGAATGCTATATAAAAAGTACAGAATAGAGAATAATAACTTGACAAATAATTAGTAAATGAAGTGCGTGACCAAAGAGGTAAAAATTTTTTGAAAAAATTAAATTAGTTATAGATAGACAGTTAAAAGATATAAATATAATTATTTTAACGTTAGATTTTTTAAAAAGGTATCTATTGTTTATCTCTTTGGTTACGCCAAAATAATATTGAATGTAATGTATTATTAGATTGTATGACAAATAAAAGCCTAACCTTTTTATCACTTGCTTTATTTATTTCAAAGGGAATTTTCTTTATAAGTTGTAAATAAAAAGAGGGTAACCTAGATTTAAATTGTCTTTTTCTTTGAATGTAGATATAAAGAATCTCTTTTTCTAAATCCCATTTAGATAGAGTGAATAGATTAATGTAAGAAGGATCAAGGATGATTCTTTTACTCCCTATCTAAATATAACCTTGGCTTGTGTCTACTTCTTGGTATATTTTTCTGATAAAGTAGCATAGTAAGAGAAGTTTTTATTTTCTTTAGGTGTATCTGGTCTTTGATAATTTAGGTATCTTTGGTAGGAAAGGTTAAAGTCAGCTAAGCTTCTATCTATCTCGGAAACTGATTCAAAATGACATCTATTCCAGAACTTTCGGGAGAAGACACTATTAGTCCCTTCGATAGAAGCCTGATTCCAGGGCTTACGAGGGGCGGTAAAGATAGGGATAATATTATGTAAAAGCAAGGAGAGAACCACTTTAGATAAGAATCTCTCCTTGGAGGAAGGGCCAAAGAAGGCAAAGTCATTATCCATCTTAACGGCATAGAGTCTTTCAATTTAGCGGGAAATCCCCACCTGCAAAGGTGAGAATGAGAGCAAATTCCCGGCAAGTCGGGACAGACGATAGTCTGTTAAAGTGAGTACCACGACTGTAAGAGCGTGGGAGTCTTTAATAAGCAATAAATTCTTCTAGGTTTTTTATTACTTTTTCTTGGTTATATCCCTTTACAATGGAAATTATCTGTATACGTTATTTATTTTTATTAATTCCAAAGTAAACAAAAATAAAATAAAACAAGATTACGAGGTTAAATTTTTTACTCTATTTTTAAGAATAAGAATAAGAATAAGAATAAGAATAAGAAAGGTAATTTTGCATAATTTTTTTAAAAGATTAGAGAGCTATTTTTATATCTTTAAAAAAAGAAATAATAAAAATTAAATGATAGAGGTGTATATAAAATACTATGAAGCGTCTAGAATTGAAGAACATTACGAAAATATTCTCTGGTGGTGTTATAGCAAATGATCATATTAATTTTGATTTAGAAAAAGGAGAAGTGCATATTTTATTTGGAGAAAATGGTGCAGGAAAAAGTACTTTAATGAAAATATTATCAGGTTTATATAAAAGTACTTCGGGTCAGATTTTTATCAATGGCAAAGAAGTTGAAATAAACTCGCCAAAAGATAGTATCAATAATGGCATAGGAATGATTTATCAAGAATTTATGTTAATTCCTAAATTATCTGTAGCAGAGAATATAATTTTAGGAATGAATCAAGAACATGGAATTTTTATAGATATTAAAAATACTTCTGAAAAAATACTAGAGTTTACAAGTCGATATAAAATTAAAATTGACCCTTATGCTAGAGTTGAGAAATTATCTGTTGGTCAACAACAGCGAGTAGAAATTGTTAAAGTTTTATTTAGGGGAGCTAAAATATTGATTCTTGATGAACCTACATCGGTTTTGACCCCCCAAGAAGTAGATAAATTATTTTTCATGATTCGCGGGCTTGTTAAAATGGGTCATTCGGTAATTTTTATCACTCACAAGTTAGATGAAGTTAAAACAATTGGCGATCGCATAACTGTTCTTCGTAGAGGGAAAAAAATTGGAACTGTATCAAACGATATTTCAAAAAATGAACTAGTTAAAATGATGCTTGGAAGGGAGATTTCTCTTAAAGTAAATAAACCACCAGTAAAAATGGGTAGGGATATTCTAAGATTAGAAGGTATAGAAACTTTTAATGACAAAGGGATAAAAATATTAAAAAATATTTTTTTAGAGATTCATAGAGGAGAAATATTAGGTATTGCTGGTATTGATGGTAATGGGCAGGCAGAACTTGCTGAGGCAATAATCGGTTTACAAAAAGTTGTTAAAGGAAAAATAATTTTATCAAACTTTGATATTACGAATGTTTGTCCAAGAGAAATTATTAAGCATAAAGTAGGGTATATTCCGGGAGATCGTCACACAAGTGGATTAATATTTGATATGGATTTAAAAGAGAATATAATTTTAAAAGATTATAATATCCCCCCCCATTCTAAAAATGGATTTCTTGATTGGGATTTTATTAAAGAACATACTCGTAAATTAATTAGGGAATACGATATAAGAACAACATCAGAAGAAGTACTAGCTAAGAATCTTTCTGGTGGTAATCAGCAAAAAGTGATATTAGCTAGAGAGCTCCACCAAGAGTTGAGCTTATTGGTTGCTATGTATCCTACCAGAGGTTTGGATATAGGAGCATATGAATTTGTGCATAAAAGTATTATTGAAGAGAGAAGTAAAGGATTAGCAGTATTATATGTTTCTAATGAGATTGAAGAAATTATAAATATAAGTGATAGAATTGCTGTAATTTGTGGTGGTGAGATAATGGGTATAGTTCGTCCAGAAGAAGTATCTATTGAAGAATTAGGATTAATGATGTCCGGAACTAAAAAAGAAAAAATAAGTATATAATAAGAACTAATTTTGAATAATAAAAAGAGGAGGAAAATATTGATGATAGATCTTTTAATCAGGAATGCTTTAATTGTAACTGTAAATAAACAGCGTCAAATCTTAAAAAATTGTGCTTTAGCCATTGAAGGCGATCTAATTTTTGATATAGGTCCTACTAGTATTCTTGAGAAAAAATATGCAAAGGCTAAAAAAACTATTGATGCAACCGGGAAAATTATATTCCCTGGCTTAATTAATACTCATAATCACCTTTTCCAAACCCTACTAAAGGGTTTAGGCGATGATTTGGCATTGCATGATTGGATTGCACAGATGATCAGTCCTAGTGTTAGTTGTATTATATCTAAAGATATTTATAATGCAAGTTTATTAGGTTGCATAGAAGGTATTCATAGTGGAACTACTACTATGTTAGATTATATGTATGCTCATCCTCATCCTTACTTATCTGATGCGGTAATTAGAGCTTTCCGTGAGCTTAAAATGAGAGGTATCTTTGCACGGGGTATGCAAGACAGTGGAGAAAAATTTGGAATTTCACCTAAAATTATCGAAGATGTAAAGACTATTGAAAAAGATTGTCGTAGGCTTTTTAAGGAATATCATGGTAAAGATAATGATCGTATACATATTTGGCTTGCTCCTGGAGTTGTTTGGAGTAGTTCACAAGAGTCATTAAAGATGGTTTGGGCGCTAACCCAAGAATATAAGACTGGTTTTACTATCCATATTTCTGAGACTCCTTTTGATCGACAAGCATCCAAAGAAGTACATGGTATAACCGATGTAGAGGTTCTGGAAAAGTTGGGCATTGTAGGACCTAATGTTTTAATGGTTCACTGTGTTTATTTAACTCCTAGGGATATCCGAATGCTTAAGTATTATGATGTAAAGGTATCACATAATGCAGTTAGTAATATGTATCTTGCCTCTGGTATAGCCCCTATACCTCAAATGATTGAAAGAGGTATTACAGTAGGACTAGGCACCGATGGAGCAGCTAGTAATAATACTCAAGATATGATAGAAACTTTAAAAATTACTTCCCTATTACATAAAGTTCATACCTTAGATCCCACTATAATAACTGCTGAAAAAGTATTTGAAATGGCTACTATAGATGGAGCAAAAGCGCTGGGGTTAGAAGATAAAATCGGATCATTAGAAGTGGAGAAAAAGGCAGACTTATTTATTTATAATCCAGCACTTTCTCCTAAATCAACTCCTATGCATAATCCAATATCAACCCTTGTATATTCGGGTTCTAATGAATGTGTAGAAACTGTTATTATAGATGGCAATATCATTTTAGAAAATAAAAAACTTATTTCTATTAATGAGAAAGAGGTAATTAGTAATGCCCAGAGGACTGCCGATGATTTAGCTTCAAGAGCGGGAACTAATAAGAATAAAGATTGTAAATGGCGGTCTCTGTCTTTTTAAAAAAACATTAGGGTTTTCTTTGTATTTGTTAAAATATTGCGGGTTTTAATATTACTAAATATATAAATTAATAAAAAAAGGTTGAAAAACAACACTATGTCGCAGAAAAAATATAATATAATTATAATTGGAGCTGGTATAATGGGCACTACAATGGCTTATTATTTTTCAGAAAGATTTAACAAAGTTATTGTTTTGGAACAGAATCAAATTGGATATGGAGCTTCTGGTACTATATCAGGAATACTAAGTTTAATGGAGCGTGAATCATATTTGGAATTAGAATTATCACTAAAAACACTAAAAATTTATAAGGAATTGGAAGAGAACAATGGAGTCGATTTTGAATTTTTACAAGAAGGTGGGATGGCCCTATTAGATAGTGAAAATTTAATTAAAGCCGCAAAAAAAATTATTAATAGTCAAAAAAAGAATAATCTGAATATTGAGATGCTATATAGTAAGAAGCAAATTAAAAAGGTGCAACCCGCTTTAAATTTTGAAAATATTAAGGCATTGGCTTATTGTGCTTCTGAAGGTGTTATTAATCCATTTAAAACTATTTCCTATTTTGCAAAAGAAGCTAAAAAAAACGGAACTGAGTTTATAGAAAATGCTAAGGTTATAGGTTTTAAAAAGGAAGGCTCACGAATTGAATCAGTTCTAACAAATAGTAAAAATTATTATGCTGATTTAGTAATAGTTACTACTGGTGCTTGGACGCACGAGTTAATGAAAACTTTAGGTTATGACATTCCAGTTTATTTTAATAAAGGGGTAGCAATGGTGACCCAACCTACAGAAAAAATAATTTATGGTGCAATTGTTTCAGGAGATTACTTGACTGGTGAATTTAAAAATCAATCTATAAATATAGAACCGGGTTTTGTTCAAACAAAAAATGGCAATATTGTATTAGCTCAAATAACTACCAAGGAAACAAAATATAATAATTCTGTTGATTTTTCATTAGTTCCAAATTTAATACGAAAAGGTTTAAAATGTTTTCCACAATTAAAAAATTTAAAATTAATTCGTTCTTGGGCAGGTACGCCACCTTATACAGATGATGGTTTACCTGTTTATGGTTTGGTTCCTGATTTAGATAATTTAATTCTGGCAGTTGCTTTCAAAGGAGCTTTTAGTTGTGCTCCTGCAGTAGGATTAGAAACCGCCAAAATTATCGCACGTAATGGTAATTTTATGAAATATAAGGATTATTCTGTTGAAAGATTTTTAGAATGAACGGGGATACGGAGGAAAATAAAATGTTTAAATATAGTGTTAATGAATCAGCAGTAAAAATTATTGAAGAAAAAATTATTCCCAATAAAGAAATCCTAAGAATTGGGGTAATTAAAGATAATTTGGGAGCAACTATAATTGATATGGGTATAAATTATCCTGGCAGTTGGTTGGCAGGAAAATATTTTACTGAAATTGGTTTAGGGGGGTTAGGAGAAGTTAATTTTTGTCATATATATATAGAGAAATACAAATGTATAGCAGTACAAGTGATAGTTTCAAGACCACTTGAAGCAGAAATGTCTTCACATGTAGCTTACTGGAGATTAAAAAATCCTGAAACAGGGAAAATCACAACAATTTCCGGTCCAATTAGAGCCATTAAAGGGGCAGATGTGTATGCTAGAGCAGTTGATTATCGTGATCCACATCCTAGAAAAGCAGTGGCTTGTATTCAAACTACTAAATATCCCTCAAATTCATTTATTAAATTAATAGCAAGAGAAGTAGAAATAGACCCCAAAGATATATATATATTAGTTGCTCCTACGGCTTCTATTGTAGGGTCAATCCAGATTTCGGCAAGGACAGTGGAACAAGTTTTGCCAACACTTTATGATCATAATTTTAATCTTAACAATATTATCCACGCATATGGGATAGCCCCAATTGCCCCAATTGCTAAGACTGAACTTGATGCCTATGGTTTAGTTAATGATTGTGTAGTTTATGGTAATGAAACAATTCTTTATGTAAGTTGCGAAGATAAAGAAATTATTTCAATACTTGATGAAATTCCGTTTTCAAAAAAAAGTAATAACGATATTTATGGATTATCATTTAAAGAAATTTTACAGCGTTGCGATTGTGATTGGGCTAAGGTTCCAAGAGATTGGGATGCCCCAGCTAAAGTTATTTTTCACAATCAAAAGAGTGGCCATAGTTTTTCTACGGGTAAAATTAACTATGAAATGTTAAGCAAATCTCTTTTTATGAGTAAGGAATAATATTAGAAAATACAAAAATAAAGAAATACAGTGCACATGCGATTATAAGTGTAATACTTTATAAAAATAAAGAAAAAATTGGAGGGAAATAACGAAATGAAAAAGGAAGATATTTTAATTGTAAAAGGAGCGACTTTTTGGGCTACGCATGGTTATTATCAGGAGGAAAATAAATTTGGTCAAAAATTTATTGTCGATGTTGAAGTTAATGTAGATATGAAAGAGCAATGCGAAACAGACGAATTGGATAAAGGTTATAGTTATGTTACTATTTATAATATTATTAAAAAAGTTATAGTGGGAGAGCAACATAAACTTTTACAAAGAATTGCACAAAGAATTGCAGATGAGATTATTAAGAGTTATCCTATTAATCAAGTAAAGGTAATAGTTAAAAAGCCACATGTCGCAATTGGTGGAATAGTTGATTATACTGCAGTACAGATTGTTCGTGAATCAAAAGTAAAAAGTTAAGGAGAGTAAATAATGCAATTATTAAGAATTAATCTTAACAAAAAAACAGTGAAATATCAGAATTTACCTGAAAAATATTTAACTATCGGAGGGCGAGGATTAATAGCTATTTTAATGAATGAAGAGGTTAGGGCACAATGTTATCCTTTGGGACCTGAAAATAAATTGATTATTAGCAATGGACCTCTGGCCGGACTTGGAATATCTAGTGCCGGTCGTATTTCAATAGGTGCAAAAAGCCCTTTAACTGGAGGAATTAAAGAAAGTAATAGTGGGGGGACATTTGCTGATTCAATGGCAAAAATGGGGTTAAGGGCCATAGTTTTAGAAGGAATGGTTAAGGAAGATAAATGGTATCTTTTAAAGATAGATGAGGGAAAGGCTGAATTTATTTCAGCCGATAATTATATTGGATTAGGCAATTATGCTACTGCAAAAAAACTTTTTAAAAAGTTTGGAAATAAATATAGTCTGATAACTATTGGACAAGTCGGTGAGCAGAAATTAATCAATTCTGGGTTAGCTCTAACTGATTTACATAATCGTCCTGGCCGAATGGCTGCTCGGGGTGGACTTGGCGCAGTAATGGGATCTAAAAAGATTAAAGGAATTTTGCTTAACAAAAAAGGAACATATAAAAATCCGAAAACTGATAGCGAAAATTTTAAAACTGTTCGCAAAGAATACCATAAAATTATTAATGAATGTGAACGAATTAAAGTTTTGGCTGAGTATGGAACTGCATCAACAGTTATGGATGCTCAAAGATTAGGTGCTTTGCCAACTTTTAACTTTAGCAGGGGACAATTTGATGGAGCAGAAAATCTTTCCGGGGAAAATATTCATAATTTAATTAAAGAACGAGGTGGAAATGGAAAAAATACCGAAGCTTGTATGAGAGGTTGTCTAATTCAATGTTCAAATGTTTATCCAGATAAAAAAGGAAAAGAAATTGTCGCACCATTAGAATATGAGACATTAGGTTTAATTGGCTCCAATTTGGGCATTTCAGACCCAGATGAGGTAGCTAAAATTAATTATATTTGTAATGATTATGGACTTGATACTATTGAAACTGGGGGAGTATTAGGCGTAATGGCTGAGGCAGGGTTGGTAAAATTCGGTGATGCCAAGGGCTTTATTAACATATTAAGAGAAGTGCCCAAAAATAAATGGAGAGGCCGAATGGTAGGAATGGGAACAGGAATTACGGCAAAATTTTTAAATGTAAGACGGTCTCCGGTAGTGAAAAATCAATGTATGTCAGCCTATGATCCTCGTGCTGTAAAGGGCACAGGGGTTACTTATGCCACGTCACCTATGGGGGCTGACCATACTGCTGGATTAACTATTTTTATGCCTATAGATCATCACGATAAAAAAGATCAGGTTAAAATTTCACGGTTAATGCAAATTAGCCGAGCTGCATACGATTCTTTGGGTTTGTGTGTTTTTTTGATGGCAGCAACAGCATCTCATCCGGATATAATTGTAGCATTATTAAATAGTCTATACGGATCAGAATTAAAACCAGAATACGTCAGCGAAATAGGGAAATCGACTATATTATTAGAAATGAAATATAATCAAACTGCCGGGATAAGAGAAAAAGATAATCGTATTCCTGATTTCTTTAAAGAAGAAAAATTACCTCCTTTTAACTTAACTTGGGATATAAGTGATGAAGAATTGGATGGAATCTTTTCAGATTTATAATATTTTATAAGGAGAGACTATTTCGATGAGAGAAATTAATGATTTACGTAGCTTTTTAAAAGTATTAAAAGAGAACAACCAGCTAATGACTATTGATAAGCAAGTAAATTTGAAGTGGGAATTAGGTAGTGTTTTAGCAACCTTGGAAAGAATGGAAGGCAAGGCAGCTTATTTTTCTAAAATTAAAGGATATTCAATACCAGTAATAGGAGGGCTTTTAGCAAGTCATAAAAGAATTGCTCTTGCCTTAGGATGTAAAGTAGATGAAATATCTGAGAAATTAGAATGTGCACTAGATAATCCTATAAAGCCGTTAGTAGTAGATAATGCTCCCTTTATGGAAAATGTTATTATTGGTGATCGTGTTGATTTGAGAAAAATACCAATTCCTATTCATGCCCCTAAAGACGGTGGTTCCTTTATTACTGCTGGAGTAACAGTTTCCAAAGGTCTTAATAATAATCGTCAAAATTTATCTTTTCAGCGTTTACATATTAAAGATAAAAATAAAACAGGGATTATGATAAATGAATGGAGACATTTAAAAGAATTTTTAGATAGTGCTGAAGCTGTAGGTAAGCCACTTCCAATAGCAATAGCTGTAGGAGTAGATCCGGTAATAATGATAGCTGCTGGAGTCAGATACGAGGGAGATGAAATAGAAATAGCCGGAGGTTTAAGAGGAAGAGCGATTGAAGTTGCAAAATGCCATACTTGCAACATTTATGTTCCAGCAAATACTGAATTTGTAATTGAAGGTGAAATAATTCCTAATGTGCGTGAAGAGGAAGGCCCATTAGCTGAATTTACTGGGCATTATGGAAATATATCTAAAAGTCCAGTATTTAAAGTAAAAGCTATATGTTATCGTAATAATCCTATTTGGCAAACTCTAAATGGTGGATCTTTTGAACATATTAATTTAGGTAATGTATTACCTCGCGAGCCTCTTTTAAAAAAAATTACTACTTACGTTTCTAAAAATGTAAAAAATATACACATTCCCCCTTATGGTTCTGGATTTTTAGCTGTCATCTCCTTGGAAAAGAAAAATCCGGGAGAAGCAAAAAATGTTGCTATGGCAGCGATGACCAGTCATATAAATATAAAAAATGTTATTGTAGTAGATCCGGATGTTGATATATATAGTCCTACTGAAATAATGTGGGCTCTTTCTACTCGGGTTGACCCTAAAAAAGATATTTTTTATATACCATATTCGCAAGGTCATGAATTAGATCCTGCGAGTGATGAGCGAGGAGTTCAAACTAAAATGGGAATAGATGCTACCCTTTGGGAAGAAAAGAAGAATTTAGAAAAGGTTGTATATGAAAAAGTTAACCTAAATAATTATATTTAAATTTAAGTTGTATTAATAATTTAGATATTATTTATAAATAAGAAGGGAGAAAAATAATGAAAATGACGTTTAATTTACCAACAGAAATTGTAGCTGAGCCAGGAATTTATCTTCAATTATATTGCTTTTTAAATCCTAATGTAAGAACTTTGATTGTTACTGATGAGGGTGTGCTTAAGGCGGGAATAGTTGATAAAGTAAGAGATACCCTATTGGAAAAAAAGTTTAAAGTTGATGTATATACTGATGTAAAACCAAATCCAAACGAAGAAGTAGTGAATAAAATAACTACTCTTGTTAAAAAAAATAATTTCAAACAAGTAATAGCTTTAGGAGGAGGAAGCACGATTGATGCAGCAAAAGTAGCTTGTTGCTTATCTGTCAATGAAGGCTCATTAGAAGACTATCAGTGGAATAATCGTCCTTTTGAAAAACGTCCCTTGCCTTTAATTGCAATTCCTACTACAGCTGGGACAGGCAGTGAAGTAACCGGAGTTGCGGTAATTACGAGTAGAAATATTAAAAAAGGAATAAATGCAAAAGAAATATTTCCTAAGATAGCTCTTGTAGATGCGCAATTAATGACTTCTTTGCCCCCATATCTAACTGCTATTACCGGGATGGACGCACTTTCCCATGCTATAGAGTCTTATTTAGGGCTAAATGCTAATCCCTTTACTGATGGTTTTGCAATCGAATCTATAAAATTAATAAGTAAATTTTTACTTCGTGCATATGCTAATGGTAATGATTTAGAGGCGAGACATAATATGGCAGTTGCAAGTACCATGGCTGGCCTATCAATGGATCAAGCCGGTTTAGGCATAGTTCATTCTCTCGCAAGTCCGGTTTGTGCATATCTTCATTGGTCACATGGCTTAGCTTGTTCAATTCTTTTACCTTACGGTATGAAATATAATTTAATAGCTCGTCGGTCTAAAATGGCTCATATTGCCGAATTAATGGGAGCAAATGTATCTGGTTTATCAGAAAGAGAAATGGCACAAAAAGCTATTGAATGTGTCTTTAACTTAGAAAAAGACTTAGAATTAGACAAGATTATTCAGGAAAAGATAAAAGTTAAACCAGATTTAGATGAATATGGTAAAAATGCAGCAAGCATGTTTTTAATAAAAAATAATCCACGTCAAGCTTCAGCTCAAGATTGTAGCGAAATATTTGCTGAAATATTTAAGTAAAGTAAAGAATTAATTTATTTTATAAAATTAAATTAAAGTAATTCGAAATAATCAAATGATTAATAGTCAAGAAGGAGAATAAAAAAATGTATAAAAAACTTTTTATTCCCGGACATACTAACGTTACCAAAGATGTCCTGCAAAAGATGGTCACTTGAAGTAAAGGATAAAAAAAGAAATACAGATATCTTAGGCTATATGACTCCGTATGAGAAATTAAGGAGCATACCCAATGCCCGGGTATATCTAAAAGAAAGTGTAACCTTTGAAATGTTAGATAAAAAAGCAAAAAGATATACAGATAATGAGATGGCTAAAAAAGTACAGTTGGAAAGAGATAAATTATTTGATAAAATATTAGCAGCATGACTCTTAATTTCAGGCTCATCTTGCATTGGATATGAGCTTTTTGCGATGTTTGGGAAGCTAGGCCGCACAAGCGTTGGAAGGAACACAAAAAAAGATTTTACCCCATAATAAAACGAAAAATACGGTTTTGCGGGGCAGAAATCAGGGGTTACTGAAAAATCTACCCCAGGATAGAAAAAAGAAAAGACAGGTGAATATTTCCATGGTAAAATATTAGCAGCAAACAACACATTAAACCAAGGAGGTTTACCTGTATGGCTATTATACCACAACTTCGCATTTTTGGCTGGAAAGAGATCGAAGAATTAGGTGATTTAAAAAGGCTGCGTCTTGTGCTGGAATATATGCCGGACGAAGAACTTATGAGACAACTGG
>Ga0210003_1000817_pt1 | contig 28179 bp, 24 predicted proteins | sample LantaG_FD_182804 | JGI IMG/M metagenome (GOLD analysis project Ga0210003, IMG submission 182804) | Deep subsurface microbial communities from Baltic Sea to uncover new lineages of life (NeLLi) - Landsort_02402 metaG (SPAdes) (version 2) | ecosystem: Environmental > Aquatic > Marine > Oceanic >... | reverse complement strand
TGAAGGACTGCTTTGGTATTGAGCCTGTGTTTTGTCGTTCCTGCGCGAGCGGGAAAATGAATAGCTGATTCACTCGAAAAACAGAGAAAGGACCGGATATGAAATCACACTACCGTTTTACCATTCTGGCCGTACTGGTTCTCGCTGCGGCCCAGTTCGCATCGGGTACACCGCTGGACGATTATGTCGCAAAACCTGACAACAGCTATACTTATAGTCTCGTCAAAACCGCTGAAGGTCCGGGTTATACCGCTTATATTCTGGATATGACATCTCAGTCCTGGCGCAGCAGAGACGAGGTCGACCGCCCGCTCTGGAAGCACTGGCTGACAATCGTTAAGCCCGCCAATGCCACCGGCGATAAAGCGCTGCTGTGGATTACCGGCGGCAGTAACGGTCGGCCAGCGCCAGATTCGGCCGACAAAATGCTGGTCGGTATCGCTATGAGCGCCGGTGCGGTCGTCGCCGATCTGAAAATGGTGCCTAACGAGCCGCTGGTCTTCCCGGATGGCGGCAGGCCCCGCTCGGAAGACGGGATAATCGCTTACTCCTTCAATAAATGCCTGGCTACAGGTGACAATTCATGGCCGCTACTCCTGCCGATGGTAAAAAGCGCCGTCCGCGCGATGGACACGGTTCAGAGCCATCTTAAATCTCTCGACTCCGGCCCGCTCGATATCAAGCAGTTCGTAGTATCGGGCGGCTCCAAGCGGGGCTGGACGACCTGGCTGACAGCCGCGGTCGATAAGCGGGTGGTCGCTATTGCCCCGGCCGTCATCGACGTGCTGAATATGAATGAGCAAATGAAGCACCATTTAGCAGCTTACGGCTTCTATTCCGACGCTATCGCAGATTACAGCGAAATGAAGGTTTTCGAGCGGCTCGACACGCCGGAAGGCCAGGCGCTGACAAAAATTGTCGACCCCTACGAATACCGAGACCGCTACGCGGCGATTCCCAAGTGCCTGATAAATTCGACCGGCGACCAGTTCTTCCTGCCGGACTCGGCACAGTTCTACTTCCACAACCTGCCCGGCGAGAAATACCTGCGTTATGTCCCGAATACAGACCACGGCCTCGGCAACTCGGACGCCATCCAGAGCCTGCTGGTGTTCTATCAGTCCATTCTGAAAAACGCGCCCCGGCCGAAATTCACATGGTCCGTCAAAGCCGACGGCTCGATCGAGGTCAACACAACCACGGCTCCGAAGGAGGTCAAACTCTGGCAGGCATCGAATCCCAAAGCGAGAGATTTCCGGCTTGAAATCATCGGGCCGGCCTGGAAAAGCTCGGATCTTTCCCCCGGCAGCAACGGGAAGTATGTAGCAAAGGTCCCCAAGCCGGACGAAGGCTGGACGGCCTTTTTCGTCGAGCTGACTTTCGACAGCGGTGGCCCGATTCCATTCAAATTCACAACCGAGATCCACGTAGTGCCGGAAACTCTGCCGTTCGCCGACAAGCTCTAATTCGAGGATTCCGACAGCATCGATCCGGCCCTGGAAGCCGCCGAACGGTAGGGCGGCGGGAGGTATTATGAAGAAAATCGCAACGATTATCTGTTTATCGCTTGTCTGCCTGAGTATTGCGATATTCTCCGGCTTTGGCCAGAAAGTAGCCGGGGCGTCGAATTCTGGCGCCGAGAAGTCACCGGAAAAGGTTCTCTACGCGGAACTTACTCCCCATGAATTTCGGGATCGCCTCGCCGCTGCGCCTATTGCGTATCTTCCGCTCGGGACACTCGAATGGCACGGCGAGCATCTTCCGATCGGCTCGGACGGTCTGCAATCGGCCGGCTTTTTCACCGGCCTGGCACGCGAGGCCGGCGGCATCGTTCTGCCGATGTTGTTTCTCGGCCCCGACCGCATGGAAAAAGTGGACGGCAAAGAACTCTACGGGATGGATACGCTTGGCGAGGGTATGGCGGAGGGCAAACGCTATAAGAACCAGCAGCTCGCCGGCAGTGCCTACTGGGTGCCGGAGGAGACGTTTCGCATGATTATCGAAGCGACGCTCAAGCAGCTCAGCCGGGCAGGCTTCAAGATTGTCGTCGCCCACGGGCACGGGCCTTCGACCGGCTTTTTTCAGAAAAACGCCGGCCGGTGGAAGGAAAAGTTCGGCCTTGAGACCTTCACATGCTGGGGCAGCGAATACGACCGGAAGGGCATGGGCATACAGGTGGACCACGCGGCAATGAACGAAACTTCGCTCGTAATGGCCCTTCGGCCGGAGCTGGTACAGATGGAAAGATTGCCGAAAGACCCGAATTCATGGCCGGTAGGCGTAGGCGGCAAAGACCCGAGAGAATTAGCCAGCGCCGAACTCGGCCATGAAATCCTGAAGATCCAAACCGAAAGAATGGCAAAAATCCTCCGACAGGCCCTGGCAAAACTCGATAAATAGCTCAAACTGGCCGATTTACGTCATCCTGAGTGCAGCGAAGGATCTCAACTCTACCGGTGTTATAGCAACGCATCGGTTAATTATGCGCACCCGGCGTTTAGATTCTTCGCTTCACTACGTTTCGCTCAGAATGACAATTCGAGTTGGATTCCTATTTTCGGGCCTATTGAGAAAAGCAAATTTCTGCATCATTGCATGCTAAAATCCCAGACCTGAGCCGTCGAAGAAAATTCGTATTCGCATCAACAGGCTCTGTATTTATAAAAAGCTCGTAGTCCTTTTGACTAATCAAAAGGATTACGAGCCTGCCCGGGATTTGAGGCCAAAACCATAACGCATCAAAAAGGGCTACTCGTATCAAAACCAACAGCAGATTCTACGGAAGTCCCGTAAGCGCCATAAGGTGTCCCATAGGGAGGACGCCTTACGGCGGAGTCCCCAGGACTGCCGGCAGCTTCAAAGCGATAAACGCAGATAAAAACTCTATTGACTGTGTAAATCCGTGTATTCCCGTGCCTGAAAGTACATCCCCCAACAACCAGCAACCAATAACCAGCAACTTTTTACAGATTGCTACCTTTAGGCTGTCGAACAATAAGAGTCAATCCATAAGATTTCAATCACCATGAAATATCCCAATTTGGAATATTCCAGACCGGCATACACAATAGTTCTCAATAAATTATGGCAGATAACGACATAATTGAAAGAATAGGCCTGAACATCACGATTATTCGTGAGCGGCGGGGGCTCACACAGGAAAAACTTGCCGAATTAGCAGGCCTTCTGAGAGCCGACATTGGCCAAATCGAACGGGGGCGAAAAAAAAAACGGACTGAAAAACCTCGAAAAAATCGCAAACGGCTTGAATGTTTCCATATACATTCTCGACGGAAGTTCTAGTGCCAGATAATGCGGATTACAAGAGGGGCTTCTTCTCACATACTCCTATACTTTAATTATTTTGTGTTGAGACATTTCTTTCTTTATGTATAATATTGTCATGCGAAAGGAAAAATAATGGAAATTCAAAAATTTCTCAGTCTCTTAGCTGCTCTCATAGGATTTGTTGGTGCCCTCTTTTTATCAAAAGGAGTATTATCATTAAGCCCAAAAGCGATGTTAGAACTAACGAGTCCCTATTCAAGAATAGGGTATGCACCAGAGCAGATAATATCATTTGCTAAACGAAAAGCAGATACGGTCATGGGTGTTTTTTATATTCTTATAGCATTTTTATTACAGATTATATCGATTGTCTTTTTTAGTAAGAGCCTATTTTTGTTTAGAAGCCAGTGGCTGGGTTTTTGGATTGCGTTGGCAATTGTAGCTACACTCACAATAATTTCTTCATTCGCAAGTTCAAGAGTAAGCAATTGGCATAGAAATGAAATGGGTAAAATCAAAATATGTTCGCATGGAAGTCGTTATCTGCTAAAAGATGATTTTAGCGAAAGGTGTGCTAAAGAAATTGAGTCAATGGCAAGAGATTTGCTTGGAATGAAGAGAGAAGGCAATGAATCAACTTGTGAATTCATTAAACGAGTTTATGAATATGCCAAATAGCCATTTATAGATCAAATAGATTTTTCTAAATTCAATACTTCAGAGAATAAAACAAAATGAGACAGTACGAAGCCGTCAACAAAACCATTTGTCTTCAAATAGATGGGTCGGCTTCGTGCTTAAGGAGGACATTATCAAGGTCCAGCACCATTGTAAATATACCGAACGCTGGCGCTGGAAGGCGAAACAGGACAAGTTCTATCTGATTATGCACGAGCATTTGTTTGTGTTTCGCAAGCCGGCAGCCGGGGAGGATTTGTCGCGGCTGAGATACAGCCGCTCTATTGATTATTGATTATTTGCTATTGATTATTTAGATTGTCGCGGTCCTTCGGGCCTCGCAATGACATTCAGAACACGTGCTGATTATTGTCCGGATTTTTTGTTTGTTTATTTGTCCCGCGGGGCTATAATCTTATCCTATGAAAAAGATAATTGCAGAACGAGCAGCTAAAATCGACGCCAGCGGGATTCGGAAGGTCTTTGCGCTGGCGGCCTCACTGAAGGACCCAGTCAATTTTTCAATCGGCCAGCCGGATTTCGATGTGCCGGAAGAGCTGAAAGAAGCGGCAATCCAGGCCATCAGGGATGGTCAGAACAAATACTCGCAAACCGCCGGCGACGCCACGCTGAAAAACAAAATCTCCCAGCAGGTCAAGGGCGAGTTCGGCTGGGAAAATCCCGCCGTGCTGGTGGCAAGCGGCGTCAGCGGGGGACTGATGCTGGCGTTTCTGTCGCTGATCGACCCCGGCGACGAAGTGATTATCCCGGATCCGTACTTCGTCATCTACAAGCACGTAATTAACATGTTAGGCGGAAAGTGCGTCTATATCGACAGCTATCCCGATTTCGACTTGCCCGTCGAGAAAATCGCCGAGGCCATCACGGCCAAAACGAAGATGATTATCCTCAATTCACCCTGCAATCCGACCGGCATGGTCTATTCGGAAGATCGTATCAAGGCGCTGGCCAAGGTTGCGGCGGATAACGATATCCTCGTGATGACCGATGAGATATACGAGAAATTCTGCTACGACGGTGACTGCCCGAGTATCGCAAACTACTACGAAAAGAGCCTTCTTCTTCGCGGCTTCAGCAAATCCTACGCGATGACCGGCTGGCGAATGGGCTACGTCGCGGCGCACGAATCTCTCAGGCACGTCGTCGAGGAAATGACCAAGATACAGCAATATACGTTCGTCTGCGCCCCGACGCCTTTCCAGCAGGCTGCGCTGGCCGCCCTGGATTATGACATAAGCGAACTGGTCGATGTGTACAGAAAGAAAAGAGACCTGCTTTATGATGGTTTGAACGGTGCCTTCGAGCTGGTCAGGCCCGGCGGGGCATTCTATGCGTTCGTCAAAGCGCCCGGCTCATCGGGGGCCACAGCTTTCGTCGAAAAGGCGATTGCCAACAATCTGCTTATTATTCCGGGCAACGTTTTCAGCGAACAAGATACGCATTTCCGGATAAGCTATGCGACCAGCGACGAAAAAATCCGGCAGGGAGTGGAAATTCTTCGCAGTCTTATATAGGTAAAATCGGCTCGAATCCTCCGGTTATTGCTGTTCTCTTGACCGTAGCAGAGACGTTTTTGGTTTTTGTCCGGCGTTTTGTTATTTGTGCATGTAGCGAATATTCAATCCTGTTTTTGTAGGAGAGAACAATGGGAGTTTTAGATAGATTTTTTGCTCCATCGCCTTTTATTCAACTTCATGAGCACGCGAAAAAGGTTCACGAGTGTGTTGAGCTTATTCGGCCGTTGGTAAATGCGCTGCTGGCGGAAGACTATGAAAAAATCGAGGAATTACACAATGTGATGTCCAGGACCGAGCATGAGGCAGATGTAATCAAAACTGAATTGCGCGATAAACTTACCAAGCTGTACTTTCTTTCGGTAGGACAAAATGAGTTAAGCCGGTTTTTAGCGTATCAGGATGACATAGCAGATGCCGCGGAGGATTTCGCCGTCGTGCTGGTGCTGCGCAAGACCAAAATTCCAAATGAGCTCAAAGCCGGCTTTATAGCCTTTGTTGAGCAGGTCATCAGCGTCAGCGAGCTGTTATTAAATCTGGAGAAGGATCTTTCGACGCTCGCCGAAGCGGCTTTTACCGGAGAAGAAGCGGAGAATGTGCTCAAAAGCATTGAAAAAATCGGAGCAGAAGAATGGAAAGCCGACCGTCTTGGAAGAAAATTTGCCCGAAGTTTCTACAACATGGAAGATAAGCTCGACCCTATCACCGTTATTTTCCTCGACAAGTACTGTAAGAGACTCAGCGCTGTATCCAACAACGCCGAGAAAACCGCCAAGTACCTGCGTCTAATCATTCGCAAGAAGTAGTCTGGCCTCGACCGAAGGAACGTTGCGCCTATGGAGATAATTGTTATCGCAGCAATTATAGTTGGCTTCTACATGGCGTGGAATATCGGCGCCAACGATGTGGCTAACTCCATGGCTTGTGCGGTCGGCTCGAAGTCTATGACTGTCTTCTGGGCGGTGGTTCTGGCAGGGATCTGCAATTTTTGCGGAGCTGTGCTGGTAGGCAGCAATGTTGCCAATACCGTCAGGAAGGGAATAATAGACACTCAGGCATTCACCGATGATCCCCTTATGCTCGCCCACGGCATGTTGTGCGCGCTTTTGGCAGCGGCAGTGTGGTTGAATCTTGCCTCGTGCTTTGGCATGCCGGTATCCACCACACATTCTATCGTTGGAGCCATTGTCGGATTTGGAATTCTGGAAGCCGGACTCAGGCACGTTTACTGGGCCAAGCTGGGTCAGATTGTTGCCAGTTGGTTTATCTCGCCACTGGCCGGGGGGATAATAGCCTTTGTCATATTCAAGTTGATCCTGCATTACATTCTGTCTGCCGAAGAACCTGTGATGGCTGCGCGAAAAGGAATACCGGTTTGCGTTTTTGTCGTGTTTACCACAATAATTCTGTCCATCATTTACAAAGGCTTGAAAAACCTGCATCTCGATCTTAGCGGTCCCTCAGCTATTGCCCTGAGCATTCTGGGTGGCCTTGGCACCGCAGGAGTTTCCACATTATTCGCCAGGAGAAATCATGATTACCACCTGAAATTACCTCCCGAGCAGCAGCTAATGCAAGTGGAGAAAACTTTTGCAGTGCTGGTAATCATTAGCTCATGTACCGTAGCATTTGCGCAGGGAGCCAACGATGTGGCAAATGCCATTGGTCCGCTGGCAGCGGTAGTCGAAATCGTCAAAACCAACTCGGTCCCCGGAAAGGTGCCGGTGAGCATATGGTTCTTAGTCATCGGTGGCCTTGGCATTGCAATTGGCCTGGCTACTTTCGGCTATCGAGTGATGCGCCTGGTTGGGACGAAGGTCACCGAGATTACACCTTCGCGTGGTGTTGCCGCGAACTTAGCCGGCATGATGACAGTCTTGACCTGTTCGAAAATGGGCCTGCCCGTATCCACTACGCACACCATGATTGGAGCGATCATAGGTGTGGGATTGGCCCGCGGTATCACCGCTATTAACCGTGGGGTCGTTAAGTCAATCTTTACGTCCTGGCTCGGAACTGTTCCGATTGCCGCGGGATTAACCGTGCTTTTTTACCTAACGGGAAAGTGGTTATTTTGGTAAGGAGCCATTGATCGCTTCGGACAAGCGCTCGCCAAACACGTCTGTAATAACGTTAGATGTTGAAGTTTTCATGCCGTCCCAAGTTAGATTCTGACAAACGTTAAAGTCGTATTTTGCGGTAACCACGTAAGAACTCTATTGACCTGTAAAGCAAAAAAAGCTAAAACTTGCATGCAATCATAAATATATTCGTTTTCAATGTACTTAAGGAATATCTATGGTCAAGGACATGATTTTTGGGACAGTAGGGGGATTAGGCCTTTTTCTGTTCGGCATGGGATTAATGTCGGACGGCCTGAAAAAGGTCGCCGGGCAAAAACTAAAGAGCCTTCTTGAATCGCTGACTAAACATAGAGTCATCGCAGTTATTGTCGGGGCTCTGACGACATGCCTGATTCAGTCGAGTTCCGCTACTACGGTGATGACAGTCGGATTCGTAAATGCGGGACTTTTGACCTTAAAGCAGGCATTGTGCGTAGTTCTTGGAGCCAATGTCGGCACAACAATCACGGCGGGACTCGTTTCGGTTCTGGCCGTCTTTAAGATTACCAATTATGCGCTGCCGCTTGTTGGCGTCGGATTCCTGATTAATGTCCTTGGAAAAACGGAAAGGAACAGAAGTATCGGTCAGGTGATGATCGGTTTTGGCCTCCTGTTTCTTGGCATCCATTTCATGAAAGAGGCTTTCGATCCTCTCAAAGACAGCCAGGGCGTGCAGGAGGCACTGATATGGCTTGGCCGCAATCCGCTTCTGGCGGTTCTGGCCGGGACGGCCATCACAATGCTTCTGCAGAGCAGCTCGGCTTCGATCGCCATTATACAGATGCTGGCCTTTCAGGGCGCCTTCGGGACGGACTGGCCTTTAGTGCTCCAGGTTGCAATCCCTTATATTCTGGGCGACAATATCGGCACAACAATCACGGCTCAGTTGGCGGCACTTCGGTCATCCAGAAATGCCAAACGAGCGGCAATGGGGCACACAATCTTCAACGTGATCGGTGTTGTTTATATGCTTCCCCTGGTGTGGACCGGGTGGTTCAGCCAGGCAGTGGAATGGCTCTCGCCCGGACAGTTGGGGCAGAACACCATTATGAGCAACATATTCTTTGCCCATTTCATGTTCAACGCATTTAACACGATTATGTTCCTTCCGTTTATCGATGGACTCGCAGCATTGGTTGTCAAAATCATACCTGTAACTGGGATTGAGCTTGCACAAAAGCCGGTGGTTTTGGAAAAGCACCTGTTGAATACTCCCGTGATAGCATTAGAGCAGACGAAGCGGGAAATCATTCGTATGTCTCAAACGGCAAAAAAAGCCGTGATGCGATCTATCAGCGGAATTATTAACAATAACAGAAAAGAACTTGGAACCGTCAGAGACTTAGAAGATTTTACCGACATGTTGCAGCTCGAAATCACATCGTATCTCTCGGCGTTATCGCGCAGGAACTTGTCTGATGAAGTCTCGATCGAGCTGCCGGTACTTTTGCATACGGTTAACGACCTCGAACGTATCGGCGATCATGCCGTCAATATTGCCGAAATAGCCGAACGTAAAATCGGCCAGAAGCTTTTGTTTAGCGAGTCGGCACTTAAGGAGGCTAACGAACTTAGAAAAGAGATAGAACAGATGTGTGATAATATCATCACAGCTTTGAAAAATAACGACATAAGGGAAGCTAAATTGGCCCTGGTTCACGAAAACAACCTCAACAGAATGCAGATGGAGTTTCGCCGCAGCCACGTGGAGCGGATGACTGACGGTATCTGCTCACCCCAGACGGGCTTGATATTTATCGACCTGGTTGATAACGTCGAAAAAATAGGCGACCACCTCACAAATATCGCACAGGCAATCATCGGCGGCCTGCAATGGGAGGAAGTCAAACCAAAAATTTCTTCCAATTCCTGACTATATACTGGCAACCGGGCAATTTGAAGGTATAATTGACCATATGGAGAGTCCATTTCGGATAATTACGGTTGGTGTTATATGCTTGATATTGCTCGCAGGATTGAGTACAGCGTCTGAACCGAACACCGCCGGCACGGATTCCTCCACAGTCAACGCAGCGGTAATTGTCTGCAAGGGCATGATCGACGATGGGCTCTTTAAATCTATCAAGCGAAGGACACAAATCGCCCTTGATAACGACACCGAGTACATCATCTATGAAATCGGCACATACGGCGGGCTGCTGCAATCCGCGGACGATATATCCAAGTACTTCATACTCGATATCGGTCAAAAAGTCCACACAGTTGCCTATGTTACCACCGAAGCGATATCGGCCGGGGCTATGATAAGCGTCTCCTGCCGGGATATCATCATGCGCGAGAACACCACGATCGGCGATTGCGCTCCCATTGTGATGGGCGGCAAACTCGAAGGTGTTGAACGTGAAAAAGCCGAGAGCTTTACCCGCGCAGCTTTTATGCGGGCCGCAGAGGCAAACGATTACCCGGCCGCACTGCTAAAGGCAATGGTCACCATGCAGACAAAGGTTTACAGAGTAAAGAATCTGCAAACCGGCAAGAGCGAGTTCATCGAAGACAAACAACTGTCCGAAGATCCGAATAAATATGACCTGGACGGCAAAGAGCTGATAGTTAAAGAAGACGAGATTTTGACGCTGACCGCTGCCAGGGCTTTCGAGTATGGAATTGCCAGGGCACAAGTCAAAGACCAGGCAGGGGCCCTTGATTTCCTTGCCGAACGTGACGGTGTGACTTTCACCGGTGAGCCGATGGTACTCAACACTCTCTGGTCGGAAGAGATGGTCCGGTGGCTGAACTCGCCGGCGGTGATGGCAGCGCTTGTAATGCTTGCCATGCTGGGAGTGTATATTGAATTTAACACGCCGGGCGTCGGACTGCCCGGGCTCGTAGCGGTGATATGCCTTGTAATAATCATCGGCAGCAAATACCTGGTGGGACTGGCAAACTGGGTGGAGGTGGCGTTATTTTTCGTGGGGATACTCCTGCTGTTAGTTGAGTTTTTCGTATTGCCCGGCTTTGGCATTGCGGGAATGATGGGAATAATTTGTGTCATGGTCGGCTTATTCGGCATGCTAATCAAGAATCCCCCCAACAGGGTCCCCTGGCCCGACAGTCCTGCAAACTGGGATGTATTCATAGATGGACTTATGGGATTGTCGTTCGGCTTTGTGGGATTTGTTGTTTTGGCGTGGATACTGACAAAGTACATGCCTAAACTCCAGTTCCTCAGCGGATTGATTCTGGTGCCGGCGGTTGCCAAGCAGGGCACGGAAATGGAAATCAGTATGACGGCGCCGCCTGAACTTGAAACCATCGGCGTCAAAGTGGGTGACACCGGGCAGGTGGTTTCAACACTGAGACCGACCGGAAAAGCAAGATTCGGCAATGCAATCGTAGATGTCGTTGCCGAAGCCAAATTCCTTGACAAAGGAACTCAGATCGAGATAATAAAAATTCACGGTAACAGAGTCGTTGTCAAAGCAGTTTAAGAGAAATCGTAGGAAGTAACGAATGGGTTGGTGGCTTATTTTTGCCGTTTTTCTTTATTTTGCCTGTGCGGCGCTGATCGTCGCCGAAGTATTCGTGCCGAGTGGCGGCCTGATCAGTATCTGCGCGCTCGCCTGCCTGGTCGGCGGTATCGTGATATTTTTCCAATACAGTGTTATTGCCGGGTGGATCGGCATAGGTATCGCGGCTATAATGATTCCATCGGTGTTAGTTGTAGCTTACAGGATATTCCCCAAAACCAGGTTCGGCAAAAGCGTGACGCTCACGCCCCCGGAACGCAGGCAGGGCGATGCCATACCCGATACGGACAGGCTTAAAGAACTGCTCGGCGCCGTCGGCGTTGTCCTTACAACGCTGCGGCCGGTGGGAATGTGCGATTTCTCCGGACAGAGAGTCGAGTGTGTCGCCGAGGGCGGATATGTTGACAAGGGCAAAAAGGTCAAAGTTATCAACGTGGAAAGCACACAGTTGACTGTTCGTATAATCGAAGAGACTTAATGAAAGGACAAGTATTATGTATAACTTAACAAACACGACTCTGGCACAAACCGATCTGACAAAAGTTGTCGGAGTGGCACTTTTGGTCGTAGTCATTCTTGTAGCGATTGTGGCCTTCATGCTATTCCTGAAATTCTTCCGACTGTGGCTGCAAGCCAGACTCTCGCGAGCGGACGTCAAATTTTCCGAGCTGATCGGAATGTGGCTCAGGAGGGTCGATACGAGAACTATCGTTCTGAGCAAAATCACCGCGATCCAGGCAGGCCTTACCCTAACGACGCAGGATTTGGAAAGCCATTATCTGGCCGGTGGCCGGGTACCAAATGTCGTACGAGCATTGGTAGCCGCAAACAGGGCAAATATTGACTTGAGCCTGAAAACAGCTACAGCAATTGACCTGGCAGGCCGCGACATCCTCGAAGCGGTCCAGACAAGCGTCAATCCCAAGGTGATTGATTGCCCCGATCCTGCGAAGAGCAGAGGCACGATAGATGCGGTTGCTCAGGATGGCATTCAGTTGAAGGCAAAGGCGCGTGTTACCGTACGAGCTAATATTGAAAGACTGATAGGCGGTGCCACTGAAGAAACTATTATCGCTCGCGTAGGCGAGGGAATTGTTACTACTATCGGCAGTGCGATAACATACAAGAGCGTCTTGGAAAATCCGGACGACATATCCAAGTCGGTTTTAGCCAAAGGGCTTGATGCCGGAACGGCTTATGAGATTCTATCTATTGATATTGCCGACGTCGATGTAGGTGAAAATATCGGCGCTCTACTGCAGGGGGCACAGGCCAAGGCTGATCTGGCAAGAGCACAGGCCGAGGCGGAAAAACGCCGCGCAATGGCATTCGCACGCGAGCAGGAAATGCGAGCACTCGTAGTTGAAAATGAAGCAAAAGTGCCATTGGCGATGGCTGAAGCCTTAAAGAAGGGCAATCTCGGTGTGATGGACTATTATAAAATGAAGAACGTTATGGCTGATACCTCGATGCGAGATTCCATTGCAAAGCCCAAGAAGAAAGAATAGTCTCGAAGATTCATGCTCTAACACTTGATTCAGTATTGACCTCTATGGTCGAAAGTGAAGCTTATGAGTGAGCTTTTAGCACAAGTAATTCTGGCAGGTCGAAGCGATGACGCTGAAGGCTGGATGAACATCCTGATCGTCGTAGTACTGGCGGTCTTCTGGGCGATTGGCGGCATTATAAAAGCGAAAGCGAAAAAAACCGGGGGACCGGACGAACAATCACCTGGTAAACCTGTCCGCAAACCGCCGTTACACAGCAGTGAGGCACGGGAACAAATGCTAAAACAGCTACAACGTCCTGTCGACTCTGCACAAGGCCAACACCAACAGCCTCGCCCCGTGGCAAAACAACCACGAATGAGGTTTGCCGATCTCCAGGCTGCTGTCCGTAAATTTGCAGTCGAAGCCGAAAAGTCTTTCCAGTCTCAATCCGGTAAAAAGACGCCGGTAATCAAACCGGAATTAACGGAGCCGCAAAATCCCCGCAAGGCCGTGGAACTCCCTGAGCCTACAGGCAAAACTGTCAAAAGACAGCAAGGGGAAATGGTTTTTGGAACTGAACAAATAATCGAGTCGGAATATCTCTCCGGGCTTCTATTGGATTACGCCAACCCGGAAGAGCTAAGAAGGGCGATCCTGCATTACGAAATCCTCGGCAAGCCTTTATCACTGCGAGATTACCCATAGCTTTTATAGGACCATGCGACTCCTGCAGAACTGCTGTTATTATTTTTACAAGGATCAAGTGTTCAGAATTTTAGGCGTTCCCTCCGCCCGACATGATGGATTGTGATAAGTTGACGTGCACTGGTTATAATCCGAACGCAGCAAACCATCCACGTCTCACTGAACGATACAAAGTAACGACGTCATCCTGAACGAAGCAAAGCGAAGTGAAGGATCTGTGAATAGAACTTATTGATCCTTTGAATAGACCTTTTTCTGTAATACCGGCAGAATATTGAATAACTGTCGAAAACCGAAGATAAGAAAAACACCATTATCAAAGTCCTATAATATATGTTATGTTTCATTCAGCCCTGATTCCCGGGCGGCAAGTGTGTTTTTGTATTTTGGGCTCTTCCGGCGTCTTTTCCCGGCCTACGGTCAAAATTGGTTTTCGGCATTAATTGCCTGGTTGGCTGTGTCCGTGAGATTGTCCCACATGGCAGTCGCCCTGTCTAACAATCCCAGGTTCTGCAGAATGATTGAGATGTTGACAGTCGCATCGTGACACGCATAATTTCTCTCCAGGTGATGCTCAAGGTTGATTAATGACGATGCGAACTTTACCCTATCGCAATATAACAAGGCAGTCTGATAGTGCAGTTGCAGCGTGTCCTTATCGAGACAATCGGAGCTGGTCAGTTGATTCAGTGCCTCGGTTTTGCGGTCTGTTTCAAACAGACAGACGGCTAATTTGCTTTTGGATCTTGTATAAGCCGGATTGATCTCTAACGCGGTTCGGAACGACTCAATTGCATGCTCCATTCTTCCGACATTCATCATCAGGACGCCAAGCCTGTAGTGCAAATCCGGATTTTGCGGGCGAATCGCGATATGCTGGCAGTGAGCGGCAATCACGGCTTCAGTCAGAGTGTTATAATCCTCTTTATAATCATACGGCATGTTTTCTTTAAGACCGGCCTTGAGTCGCAGTGTAGCTGTTTCAGTGAATAACAACGAGCTGTTCGGCTGAATCGCCGCCGCCAGCGATAACGTGCCCAGGGCATCTGAGGTGTTGCCGGATGATTTCTGGGCAATTGCCAGGCCAATGTAGGCTTCGACGATGTTGTCATTGATTTCAACCGCCCGGTTGAACTGTTGTGCGGCAAGATGATCCTGTTCCATTTGCAGGTATTGAGTCCCGAGTTTTATGGTAGCTTCAAGGAAATCCGGACAGATTTGCAGGGCTTGCTCGTATTGTGAGACGGCGTCCGATGTGGAGCCAATCATCCGCAGGACGTCCGCATGCCTCATGAGTAAATCGGGTTTGTCCGGCTGGGCCTGCAAAAGGTCCTCAATGCACTCCAGGGCTTCGTAAAACTGGCCCTCGGCGATTAGCTGTTCTGTATTCTCATCCTGGCCCTGGAAATTGTCCGGATGGATCAAAATCGCCTTGTTAAATATTTCGACAGCCTGCGCATGCCGGCCAGTGACAATATACAGATGCCCAAGCAAAATCAGCGCCGAGATATCATCGGGGTATTCATTCTTCAGAAGCTCATATTGCTGGATGGTTTTCTCCAATTGACCATTCTTAAAGTAAATGGCGGCCAGCCGCTGGGCGGGAAGCTGCAAATAGTTTTTAAACTTCAGACAGTCCTGATAGAATTCCACAGCCTGAGACTCTTTGCCGAGCCGCTCATAACAATGCCCGAGGGCGTAGAGAGCCATCGTATTGTTCGGCTGTCGCATATAAACTGAATTGAGTTCCCTGATAGCCTCCTGCAGTTGACCGTTATGCAGAAAAATCGCTGCCGCCGCCAGCCGGCCGTGAGTACATGAAGGATTTTCGAAGAGATATATCCGCAGTTGCTCAGCGGCTGCATCCAGCTTCATGGCATGCATCAGCTCGATCATCTCGTTCAACTGCTTGTGTCGAGGTGATTCGTTATCCTCGACAGGAAGTCTGACTGTGTTTAACCAGTGCCATATCAAATCAGCAGTATCGACCGTTATCGCCCTGCCGAGAATTTCCAATAATCGACTCATAAACCACCCTCACCCAGTTCCTATCTTATGATCTGCAATAATAATTGTGGAATTGAGTCTCCACCCGCCTCCAATCACAATCAAGGTATCGACAATAGATGAGGGTGGATTAACCCGGGTTTTAGCAATTAGTCACTTGATGTGCCATTTTGCTTTTTTGTTGTGGGGATTGTGCGTTATGTGCCGGTTGTTACGATTTTAGAAGCGGATTATCGGGTTCAGATTTTGCCATTTGTGCCTGTTTTTCTATCTCATTTAAATATGCCAGAGTGCGTTCGAGCTTATCGGTCAGGTGTTTCAATTTGAGCATGGTTTTTACACGCGTCAGAAGCTCCAGCTTATTCACGGGCTTGCTCAGGAAGTCATCCGTGCCCGAATCGATGCCGCGTTCGATGTCGCCGAATTCATTCAGCGCCGTAACCATAATGACGGGTATATCGCTGGTTTTAGGGTCGTTTTTGATTCTTCTGCAAACCTCGAAGCCGCTCATCTTAGGCATCATCACATCCAGCAGAATCAAATCGGGAGGATTTTTAGCGATAATATCCAGCGCATCCGGCCCATCGTGCGCGGGAATCGCCCGGCAGTCCACGTCCTCAAGATATGCCTGCAACAATTCACGATTCTGCTGATTGTCATCCACGACCAGCACTACAGGTGCCGTATTGCGCTTTTTACCAGTTTTAGCCTTGCTCATATAAAATGCTCCTGTTCGAATCGGAAAAGCTTTTTTTCGTCATCAAAATATATTTCATCTCCGTTATGGATTAAATTCAGCCCGCTATTTCTCCAATGCACGTAAAACTGCCGTACAAAAGGCGGGCAAATCATCCGGCTTGCGTGCCGTAATCAAGTTGCCGTCCACTACGCATTCGTCATCTACGTACTCGGCGCCGGCGTTTATAATGTCGTCTTTTATGGCCATAAAACAAGTCGCCTTTTTGCCCTTATATATATTTGTGCTGCACAACAGCCATCCGCCGTGGCAAATGGCCGCGATCACCCTGCCGGCGTCAACCATGTCGTTTGCGAACTTTATGACATCAGCGCTTCTTCGCATAAAATCCGGCGCGAATCCGCCCGGCACAAGCATACAGTCATAATCGCCGCCGTCAGCTTCTTCCGCTGCAATCTCAGATACGCACGGATAGCCTTCTTTCGAATGATATTCTTTTTTTGCCTCGGCTGCAACCAAATTGACCTGAAGGCCCGCCTCAAGGAACCGGTAGTATGGATACCAGACTTCGAGAACCTGATACATTTCGTCGACTAAAATAGCTACTTTTTTCACTGACATGTTTTACTGCTCCTTATTTACTGTCTCAGTGCCCTGCTGGATCCAGGCGAGATTGAAGACGTAGTGTTGTTTGCTGCTGATCAGGTGGATGAGGCCGTCGGGAGTCTGTGTCGCCGCCAGGTACCCTCTCGGCTCGGCATGGGTTGGGTCCATGATGAACTGGCCGGTATTTCCGCCGCCATCGAGCTGCCTTGCGGGGCCGCCGTCTGTGAGCAGCCTTTTGACAGGCCAGGTTTTACCTTCATCGAACGATAGTGCTGCGAACATGCCGAATACCCGGCGCTGCCGGCCGGAGGAATCTTTAAGCATCATCCCCGTATTGCGGTTTGTGAAACTCACCAACAGGATGTGCCCTTCCAGCAGGCGTCTGAGAATTAGTCTTTGCCCGCTGCCGAGCGGAGGAAACTCGCTGGCCGAATATGTCCAGTTTATTCCCATATCTTTAGAGATGCTCATCGGCATCTTTCCGTTAATGCTGTTACCGCGTCCCAGCGCCATCAGGCTGCCGTCCCTGAGCTGCGTGACACCAGCGTGAATCCCCGCAACCCACGCGCCAGTCTCACCGGCAGCAAACTTAGGCGCCGGTCTGCCGGCACCTGCGTCTGTCCACGTCTCGCCGCCGTCACGGCTGACGTGTACGGCCGTCCCGCCGTTGCCGCCCGTCACCGCATCGCAAGGCAGGACAAGGTAGCCCTCGCGCGTTCGAAATACGGATTCGACGGGCATGTGACGCAGGCCGTGCTCGGGATTGATCAATCGAGCCTTCGACCACGTAACGCCGTTATCGGTCGAAAGTCGCATCACAGTAGCGAGATTTCCCCACGTGGCCGCCGCCGATAGACCGTTAAAGTGATAGATAGTGTCCCTGCCGTCGAACCAGAGCGCCGGAGCGTGGTCGTTGCGGTCGGGCGCATTCCAGAAGACTGAGGCCGGCTCCCACTGCTCGGCGCCATATCGCAAGCGGCTTGCCACGATGGTTAATTCACGCCCGGGTTCGTCCCGGCACGAATACCAGATCGCCAACAGATCGCCGTTGGGGCAATCGACCAGTGCCGGGTCGTGATTGTGCTCGGAATACATCGGGCCCTCAGAATCCGGCGGGATTTTGACATATTCGACAGGTTCTTTGAAGTAAGGCTTATTCGGATCGGGACCACTCGTCCAGTCGGGCCGATTCTCCTGGTTCACGTTGCGTGCGTACAATGCCGGCCCAGGACTCGCAAGCGGCTCGGTCTTTGGCATCTCGCCGGCGACTACGCGAAAGCCTATCAGCCAGCTTTTGTCGTCCGGCAGCGTGCCAAGCCGGTTCGCCGAACGCAGGAACGGGACCTGCGTACTGTGACTGCCGCCCCGCGTAACCTTAAAATCACCATCTGTTCGCCCTACCGGATCCGTCTGCTTGCCTTGTTCGTACGGGCCGTACCAGTCATAGCACCATTCTTCAACGTTGCCGTGCATGTCGAAAAGACCCCACGGATTCGCCTCGGTCTTCGCGACAGTCACCAGCGGCAGTTTAGCACCGCTGCGTTGACGCGCGGGATCGGGAAACCAGCTCACGCGAGCATTCTTCTGAAACTCTCCCGGCAGGGTATCGCCGGTATGGTAGACAGTCTCTGTGCCGGCCCGGCAGGCGTACTCCCACTCGGCCTCGGTCGGCAGACGGTAAGGCTTGTCTTCTTTCTTAGAGAGCCATTTGCAGAATTCCACCGCCTCGTGCCAGCTGATAAAAACCACGGCTTCGTCGTCCCGTTTGGAAAAATCGAGCTTACCGCGAAGCGCGCGGTGATCGGGATCGAACTGCTCGTACTGGGCGTTGGTGACCTCAGTCGCTGAGATGCCGAAAGATTGTGTAATGCGCACTCTGTGGACGGGCCGCTCGTCCCAATCGCCATGTTCATCCTGCCCCATCAGGAACGATCCCGGCTGGATGCGAACAAATTTCATGCCGACCGAGTTGATGGATGTCTGGCTTGCCTGCGCAGAATTCAATGTCGACTTGCCGTCTAAGGGACATAGTACTGTCACAAGACAGATTACCAGTATTGCCGGCCATTTGCATTCTATCATTTCATTACCTCTCAAGTTACCTGGTTGCTGTTATTTTCGATAAACTGACGGATTAGCGGCTTGATATACACTTGCTCAACATCCACCAATTTCGACACCGCCTCGGCACATATAGCCGCAGAAACGATGGACGAAGCCTCTGTATCGACAAAAATAATATGCTCACCCTTGATCGTGCAAAGTCCCCCGCCGCTACCGCCAAGAGGCTCGTTGCGGATTATCACGCCGTTTGCCTCCAGGAGCGCCAAAAGCTCATCCAAAATACTCTGCCCGTTCATTGCACCCGTGTCATTTTACATAAGTCAAGGTTCAAGAAAAAACGCATTATAGGTCGATATACCTCAATAGGTATCTAAATTTTATAGCAGGAGCAGAAAATTGGCAAGTATTACGGAAAAACGCCTGTCGCTGCACAAAAGTGTAGAAGTCCAGAAACTTCAAAATGAGGCCTTAAAATCTCAGCTCGTCGGGCTCCAGCATCTGGCCAATATAGGCACCGTCAGCCATATGATAGCCCACGAGATGAATAATCTGCTGACCCCTTTGAAAAGCTACGCGTCGTTCGCATTGGACAATCCGGACGACAGAGCACTGACGGAAAAAGCTCTTCAAAAGGTAGCCAAAAACTGCGGTCGTGCCGCGAAGATCATGGAAAGTATGCTTGCCCTGGTAAGCGGCGAAACGCAGGAAAAGCAAAACGCCCGGCTGCTTGATTTGATCGACGAGATTTTCACCTGTCTTTGCCGGGATTTTGCCAAGGACGGGATTACCGTGGATATACGGATTCCTGATGATATGACCGTATACGTAATACCCGTTCAGATACAGCAGGTTTTAATGAACCTGATTCTCAATGCCCGCGATGCGATGCTGCCTCGCGGCGGAGTTTTGACGATCAGGGCCGCTGAGAAGGTCGATACCGTTGTGATCGAAGTGGCCGACACGGGCGAAGGGATTGACCCGGCCGATTTGACAAACATTTTTGAAACCTTCTTCACCACCAAAACGGATAAGGACTCGCCGTCCGAATATTCCGGAGCGGGAATCGGGCTGGCATTCTGCAAAATGATTATCGATAGACATGAAGGCTGCATTTCGGTAGAATCCAAACCTGGTCATGGTAGCACGTTTAAGATAGCTTTACCTAAAACCACAGTCGGATAGTTGCTGATGGCGGCCCTGGTGCCTAAAATTATTTTGATGCTGATATTGCTTGCCGGTTCCGCGTTTTTCTCGGGATCTGAGACGGCATTTATCAATCTAACACCAAGACAGATACGCCTGTTTGATAAATCCGAGCACAAACTTCAAAAATTGGTCGCAAGTCTCCTGAGTAAACGCCGGAAATTGCTCAATTGCTTTTTGCTCGGCAATATGACAGTCAACGTACTTTTTTACGCCGTCTCCAGTGTCCTGATAATCCGGCTAAAAGTCTATGGTGGCCTGGCTGCCGCGTCTGCCGCCCTGCTGAGCTTTGTCGGGGTGCTTCTCTTCGGTGAAATTCTGCCTAAATCCCTGGCTTACGCCAACTCAAAAAAATTCTGCGTTGCCGCCGCCCTGCCGGCATATCTCTGCCTCCAGATATTAGGGCCTGTCGAAATGGTTTTCAAAGTTACCATTTTAGAACCAACCTTAAGGCTGCTTCTGGGACCGGCCAGGCACCCGAAGGCAATAACCATGGGTGAATTCAAATCCTTGATCGATACCACCCGAAAGCAGGGATTGATTACCGCCGACGAAAACAGACTCTTTACCGAAGTGATCGAACTTGGCTTTCTGAAGGTCCGGCACGTGATGAGGCCCCGAGTGGATATGATTGCCTGTGACGTGACCGAATCGAGCGCAGCAGCCCGAGAAATAATGAAAAAAAATCACCTGATAAGGCTGCCTGTTTATGTCCGCTCGATCGACAGTATCATCGGCCTGGTCCACCTGCGGCAGATTCTGCTCCGTGGTGAAGTTACGCTGGACAAAATTGTCCAGGAGGTCAATTTTGTGCCGGAACAAAAAACGGTCGAATCGCTGCTGGAATTTTTCCGCAGGAGCAAAACCGACATGGCAATCGTGGTCGATGAATATGGCGGTATCGCCGGTTCGGTGCGACTCGAAGATATCGCCGAAGAATTGCTCGGTCAGATCGAACCTACAAGCCAAACAGAACCGATCGAACAGACAGGACCTTTCGAATATCGACTGTCGGGCAATGTTGCCATTCACGACTGGGCCGACGTGTTAGGCATCGATCTGGCGGAAACACGGATGGTGACAATCGGCGGGCTGGTCACCGCCCTCCTCGGAAAAATGCCCAAAAACGGTGACATAGCGTATTTGAAGAACCTGAAGTTTACCGTGGAAAAAGTGCGAAAGCGTCGAATAGAAACCCTTATATTAACCTTTGAGCCTTTTCAAAGCGATAGTCAATAAAATGGCCTTGGTACTGTTAATCACTTTATTCATAATTCTCGGTGGTTTGTTTTCCGGTGCTGAGACCGGCCTGTACCAGCTTAGCCGGCTTCGCCTGCGGCTGGGTGTTGAAAAGAAACACCTGCCTTTTGTCATACTCGGTAGATGTTTGCGTGACAGCTCCGGTTTGCTCCTGTCAATGCTTATCGGCACTAATCTTGCCAACTATTTTATCACAAACATTGTTACCGGAATGTTTTTGGTCGAAGTCGGCAATGAACATAAAGCTGAGTTTTTTGCAACCCTTGTGACCGTACCGATATTGTTTGTTTTTTCCGAATTGATCCCCAAGAATATTTTTCTCTATCGCGCGGATTTTATCATGCCATACCTCTCGCCGTTCTTATACGCATTTCACAAGCTTTTGAGCTGGTGCGGCGTGGTACCTCTGCTAAGACTCATATCGAGTCTCTTTGCCCAACTGGCGGGACTAGATACTTCTCCTAGAACTGTAATAACATCCGCACAAAGACACAAAGTGCAGGCGATTCTACAAGACACGCACGAAGAAGGTTTTCTAAGCCCCGTGCAGAGCGACATCATTAATCGTCTGGTCGGTATCTCGCACGTCCATATGGGCTCGGTGATGATACCGATCCATACCGTAGAGATGGTCGATGTCAATTCCGATGATTCAGCGTTATTGAATAAATTGAATAAGTGTGCCTTTACCCGGCTGCCGGTTACCGATGACCGGGGCGGAAACATCATCGGCTTTATCGAAATATACGAGGCGTTAAGCTCATTGGAAAAGTTCGCCGACCTTCGCGGTTTCATCAAGCCTATCCGAAAACTCGACGCCGACATGACTGTCATAGATGCCATGAACATCATACAGAAGGAAAATCACAAGATTGCTCTGGTAGTAAGAGCCAGCCGCTTCGGACGGGAAAAACCGGTCGGCATCGTAACTATGAAAGATCTGGTCGAGGAGCTGCTCGGCGAACTGGCGGAATGGTAATATGACCTCAAAGCGTAAATCTAAATTGAATAACGATATATCGCCAAAAATCACAAATATTATCGTTGTTCTAATATTATTTATTTTATCGCTCGCCGTCCTGGCAAATACGATGAGCAAGCCCGTAGGCCGAGATGAGCAGATGTATTGCACGGGGGCGGCGTTGATGGCCCAGGGCAAGATGATTTACAAGGATTTCTCCTACGCCGCCCAGATGCCCTACCACCCATTGCTGTGCGCAACGCTATTTAAATTATTCGGCACAACTCACTACTTGCTCACAGTCAGACTGCTCTCGTGTTTTTGCGATATTCTCGTGATGCTGGGCATCGTCGTAATATACCGTCACATTTTCAGGTCTTTTACAACTTCCGGCATGATTTTGGGCCTGTGTGCGGCCGTGCTGTACGTATTCAACCCGCTCGTCGATTATGCCAACGGCTACGCATGGAACCACGATGTCGTAATTTTCTGCGTCGTGCTGTCTTTCTGGTTGTTCATATCCACCGACTTTCAGCAAAAATCAAAATACTGGCGCATCGCCGCCATCGGCGCCCTGCTCACATTCGCTACCTGCATGCGCGTAACCACGATTATAGTGGAACTGCTGTTTTTTGTGCTACTGCTGAGCGTCCATGCCGGGTCGATCAAAGAGAGATTCAAAAACGCCCTGCCGTTTCTGCTGGCCGGGGCGGTTGTTTCGATTTGGCCTGTCTGGGTGATAGCCCAGGCCCCGCGGGCATTTTTTCTAAACCTGGTCAAAATACCGATGCTCTACGGCCAGTGGCTGCGCGAAATCGGGATGGTTCATAATAAATTTACCCTGACGTTCACGTGCCTTACAATGCCGGGCTATTTCGTTCTTGTGGCACTGACGATTTACCTTTGCCTGAGCGTATTTTTTATTCGCCATAAATTGAAGATTGCCAGCAGCATAAACCTGCTGCTTGCTGCCCTGCTGCCGGCGATATTTTTCGTAATCGCCCTGATTCCGCCGACGATTTGGAGACAGTATCTTGCCGTTCCGGTTCCTTTTTTGGTAATCGGCCTCGCCTTTCCGCTGTTATATCTGCGAAGGCTCACTGACAAAGCGGGTATCAGCAGACGTTTTAAAATAGCGACCGTCTTAATGGTCGTCTGCACACTTGTGGCTTTATTCTCATACCCAATCGTGCTGTACAGAACTCCCCTGGCTCTCGTACCGGAGAGATGGGTTCCGATCGAAATCCACAAGGTCTCAGAAGATATCGCCGGAAAGCTCAAAGCTCAAAACTCAAAACTCGTACTTACTTTAGCCCCCCTGCTCGCTCTCGAAGGCGGTTGCGACATATATCCCGAATTGTCCGCCGGCGCGATTATCTACAGAATCGCCGATTCCCTGCCGGCCGAGGACCGCCTGATAACGCATACTGCCGGCCCGGAAACTTTTGCAGAATCGCTCGAAAAAAATCCGCCCTCAGCCGTCATACTCGGCGTGGAAATGGAACGCCTCGAAGAACCAATCTACAAGTCGGTAGTCACCCCGGACTGGAAAAGAAATGATTATGAGAACGGCCCTGTCGTTTACGTCAGGCCGTAATCCTGCCGCCGCTTTGCCCAAGTGTTCTTCAGTCTTCTTGAACTAATCTTCTTCGCTTTCGAAATAATCGATGATTTCCTGCGCGATGTTGTTGATGACCGTTCGGGTCTGGCCGTTCGTGTTGTTGGATAAGATGGAGAATATGTAATCGCCCTGGTCAGTGACACACAGGCCCGACAAAGACTTTACGCTGTTGATATACCCGGTCTTGCCGAAGATTTTACCCTTGTACTTTTCCTCTTTGAAATATTTTTCAATCGTCCCCTCTGCCCCCCCCACTGCAAGCGAGTCCTTATACAACTGCCAATTCCTGCTTTTGTAAATGTCCGATAAGACGGTTGTTATCGTATGAGCGGTAAGCTCGTTTTGCCGGCTCAGGCCGCTTCCATCGTCTATATAGAACTGGCTCTTATCAATACCAAGCCCCAATAGATATTGAGAAATCTGCTCCCGTCCTCTTTCCCAACTGCCGTTTTTCTTGTCCGGGTAACTCATCGCGGCGAGGGTTTTAAACATCGCCTCGGCAGCCAATCCGAAGCTGTTCTTATTACAGCGAGCCAGGCAATCGGTCAGCGGCGTGCGGAATTCGATTAGCGGGATAAAGTTAGTGCCCTTTTCCAGCGTTTTTTCGACGAGGTGTCCCTTTGCATCGATATCCGCCGCAGCAAGATTCTCGTACAGCAGAAACCCGAAATATGCCGCAGGCCTTTCGATAGCCACGTCAAACGGCCCAACCGCATCTTTGCACTTGCCGAAAACGGTCAGGGTGTTAGGGTGCCGATTGCGATATGTTCCGACGGCGCCGCTGCCCTGCGAGATAGGTACGACCTTGTTAATAAGTGAGATAAAAGAGGTTTGCGGCTCGACGAATACAGCGACTTTGCCGTCGATGTTTTTTGCACTTATCTTTATACAGTTGTCGTTAAAATTCAGGCCGCTCACTTCGCAGGCATACCAGCGATTCAGGTCTTCCGCCGGCCAGCTCGGATGCACAGGCTCGTTATCGAAAACGCTGCTGTCAACGATAATCCCTTCGATGGTTCCGATACTCCTGGATTTCAGCGCGTTTGCTATATCCTTGAAAATCCAGCCCGGCTCCCGGCCATACTTAGCGTCGGTTTTCTCATCGCCCAGCAGCGGATCACCGCTTCCGATGACGACCAGTACGTTGCCGGAAAGCCCAACCTTAGTCTTATAAACGTAATCAGGCCCCAGATAATGCAGGGCGGCGGCACCGGTAATGATCTTCATATTCGAAGCCGGTATCATCAACTCCTTCGCGTCATGTTCATATACCGTGTTGCCGGAATCAGCTTCTAAAATACGAATGGAAAATTGAACTCGTTTCTGTAATGATTCGCTGATAATACCATCGATTTGCCCTGCCAAGTCGGCCCTTGTTAAGCTGCCCAGGCAAAGAGCAAATCCGAATAGAGCCAGTAGTTTTTTCATCTGAGCTTTCATACGGCGGCATATTATTTCATAAGATAGCAGGTATATCAACCCTTTTCTTCAGATACTCAAACGGATTCTTGCCCGGCAGGAATATTTTTGATATTCCAGTCGGAATCCGGATAAGACCAAACGTATTATGTGCATATAAGCAACTCGCCTTAGTCCCGCTTCGTTGTGTTTACGAGTTGATTTGATCTTGCAAATCAGCAGGATTAACGGTACACTCTCTGCGGCCTGATTAGGATTTATAATAATATATGGAAAAAAAGGTAAAATTAGCAGAACAGAAGGCTGATTTGACGTATCTTAAAAATAAGCAGCGGAATATTGACAGTGATAAGGAGTATCTTAGCCGGAGACGCGATTCGCTTGCTGCTCGATTAAGATCCGGCGACCGGGCGGCGGCCACTGAGCTTGTTGATGAGTATTATCAGCAGATTTATTTATTTATGAGAAAGCTTGGCCATGATCGCCAGGTCAGTGAAGACCTGACGCAGGAGTGTTTTTTCAACGCCTGGCACCATATAGGCCAGTTGAAAGACGGTAAAGCATTAAATGGCTGGATTTATCGCATTGCAAGTAACGTTTCAAGGCTGCATTGGCGCAAACACAGGCACAAGGAGATTATCGGCATTGAAGGCATTGAAATGCCGAATAGCAGCAAAGATGAGCCTGAGAAAATGGAGCATAACGAGCAGTTGGAACATTTGAAAGATGCCATGGAACGATTACCAATGAAACTGAAAGAAACGATTATTTTACACTATTTGCAGCAGTTGACAATTGCCGAGGCCACCGAGGCTGCTGGAATAAATCAAGGAACTTTCAAAAGCAGGCTGAACAGAGCATTAAAAACCTTAAGAAAACACATTAAATGAAGAGTTACCCATAGAAACCTGTTGCGTTTGGGAGCCCGGATAAAAAGAGTGCTGCGATGGACGAAGAGCAAATAAAAGAACTATTGAACGGACTGAGCCGACAAGCCACAGAAGCGGTCCGCCCCGGTCTCGGCGAGGAGATTAAGCAGCGAATCCCGCACAGACTGTCGCGTCACAAAATCGGCTGGGATACGGTCAATATTATAATAGATTTGAGATTGAGTAAATCCGTCGCGGCGGCAGCGATCATAATTACCATGATTTTACTGCTGAATTTGTTCGGAGGCCGGGATTTAACAAGCGGTGGAATATTTACGGACAGTATGCTCCTTATTAATTACTGGAGAGGTGTCGACGAAGACCATGTATCCATCGCCAGGACAAAATACGAGCATTTGCTTGACCGGGATGAAAATGTGAAGTGGTACGGCGATTCCATTGACGTTAAGGATGCCAATTCAGTACTCATGCAGCGCAAGCTGCCCGATGGCGATTATGAACTTACATTCGCCGATGGGCATGAAAAACAAGTCAATTCCGAGCAGTTAGTGAAACTATTGACCCGGATGCTGGAAAAAAGAACGAAATAATACTGACATAGTCTGGTGAAAAACGCTAATTACTGCTTGTGTTTTAGCCAATCCTTTGGTAAAATAGCTAAAAAGTAGCCATATTTTCTAAAACTGTTGTTCTCCCACACATTATAAGGAGTATAGGTATGAACAAGCGAAGAGGGTTTACATTGATCGAACTTCTGGTGGTAATCGCTATTATTGCGTTATTAATGGCGATTTTGATGCCGGCTTTACAGCGTGTAAAGAGCCAGGCCCAGTCAGTTACGTGTCAGGCGAGACTGAGGCAGTGGGGCCTTATGTTTAAGATGTACACAGACGACTACGACGGCAACTTCAATGAAGGCTGGGGTAGCAACGAGACGACGTTGTGGCCAAACGCATTGCGACCGTATTATAAGGACAACTGGGACATGCTTTTATGCCCAACCGCAATGAGACTTATGGAAAGTGCCGGCGATTGGGGCACGTTTAAGGCTGCCGAACGCACACTGGCAACTACCAGTGGCGTTTCGCAACGTTACATCTTCAGCTACAGCATAAATTCATGGACCAACTACATGCATGGAGCACGCGGCGATCGTCAGGAAGAATGGTTCTGGAAGAATTGCGTGGGTGTTAAAAACGCAAATCAAATACCGGTATTTGCCGACTCCACATGGCATGATGCATGGCCACGACACACCGATACACCGCTGCCCTTCATGGATTCTTTTGGGATTGGCGATCAAGGAACATCGGGAGAAATGAACCATTTCTGTATCGACCGTCACAATGGATTTGTTAATTTCCTATTTATGGACTGGTCCGTAAGAAATGTTGGGCTCAAGGAGAACTGGACGTTGAAATGGCATCGTACTTTTGAGACCGCGGGTCCGTGGACGAGAGCCGGCGGCGCCCGGGCTGATGACTGGCCCGAATGGCTCAGGCGTTATAAGGATTACTAAGACAATATGGTCGGTCTTTTTGGGCCGGCCTTTCTTAATAGCAGGTGATTCCTCAAAGGATTTTATTTTAGCAGAACTTCTGTAAAGTTCTTATTCAGGCCATACAGAAGGAGTAGCATTATGAACAAACGGCGAGGGTTTACATTGATCGAACTTCTGGTGGTTATCGCCATTATTGCATTATTAATGGCGATCTTGATGCCGGCATTGAGCCGGGTAAAGAGCCAGGCGAAGAAGATTAGCTGTCAGGCGAGACTGAAACAGTGGGGTCTTATCTTTAAGCTGTACACAGATGACTATGACGGCTACTTCAATAACAGGGATGTAGCTGGGGGTGCGTGGATGACTGCATTTCAGCCGTACTACAAGGATGATCCGGAAATGCTTCTTTGTCCGACGGCCACAAGACTCATGCAAAACAGTATGGACTGGGGCACGTTTAAGGCTGCCACGCTCGATTCTTATGTTTTCAGTTATGGCATCAACTCCTGGACTAACGCCGTGAATCAGGACCGCGGCGCTCGTTGGTTAGAATGGTTCTGGAGGAGTGTACAGAACAATACAACTGTAATACCTGATACCAGGGAAACCGCCGGCAAACCAGTTAGCACCAATACGATACCTG
>Ga0210003_1000816_pt1 | contig 28187 bp, 15 predicted proteins | sample LantaG_FD_182804 | JGI IMG/M metagenome (GOLD analysis project Ga0210003, IMG submission 182804) | Deep subsurface microbial communities from Baltic Sea to uncover new lineages of life (NeLLi) - Landsort_02402 metaG (SPAdes) (version 2) | ecosystem: Environmental > Aquatic > Marine > Oceanic >... | reverse complement strand
CCCAACAATGTGCCGTAGTCATCCGCAAAGATCTTAGAGCCAAAAAAAAGTATAAAAATGATAAAAAAAATGTAAATAAAGCGTTTTTTCTGAATGATAATATTCAGTTGTTTTTTCTCCTGTCCAATGTATTAAATATTTATCACTTTTTTCTATGATGCTGTCAAGACAAAAATAGTCATGAGCAATGACTATGAAGTTAAGAAAGAAAACAATATTTGAGAATTAATATCCTTGCTCACTATATTCTGTTTGACATCTGTAACAGGATGGGAAGATTCCAGGAATCAAAGTATAATGTGAATAAAGCAAAGGAATGCAGAAAACGCTCTCATATTGATCTAAAAGTTTATTTCAAAGTTTTGGCAAATCTATAATGAAAAAGTATATTTATTTGTACTTCCTCCGCCAGTAATAATAAACCGGAAGACCTATGACGACGATACCCAATCCAGCCACAGATTCTACCGGTTTGCTGATGATTGTATTGATAAGAATCAATAAAAGGGCGCCAATGAAAAGTATCGGGATCACAGGATAGCCCATCGTTTTGTAAGGGCGAGGAAGGTCAGGACGTTTTTTCCGTAGAGTGAAGATAGAAGCTACGGCTGCAATATAGAAAATAATATTTACGAAAGTTACATAGGTAAAGAGCTGTTCATAATTTCCGCTTATGGTGAGAAGACAGGCCCAGGCAGCCTGGATGAATATTGAGAATCCAGGAGTTCGAAAACGTGGATGGACATTAGCCGCCCGTTTGAAGAAAAGATTATCCTTTGACATTGCATAGTAAACTCTGGGACCAGTTAATATGACTCCGTTCAATCCTCCAAAAGTCGAGATTACCACCACTGCAGATATGAGTGAGGGAGCAATTCCTCCGAATAGAGATGCTGTTGCCTTCTCTGCAATCCTGACAACCCCTATCATCTCATTCATAGGGAGGGCATATAAATAAAGATAATTGACAACTAAATAAATGGCAGTTACTCCCAGGACTCCAATAATCAAAGATAAAGGAAGATTCCGTTTGGGATTTTTTATCTCTCCAGCAGCGAAGTTGATGTTGGTCCAGCCATCATATGTCCATATGACAGCGACCATTGCCACTCCAAATCCCACGATCAAGCTTGAAGGGCCTACCCCAGATGGAGAAAAGAAAAATGCAGTATTTCCGCTTTTCCCTATAGTGAATCCCAGAACAACTATAGCTGATAGCAGCCCTATCTTCAGAATAGTGAATATATTCTGGATAATACTTCCTAAGACCAAACCGATATAATTAAAAAGAGATAGCATTATGATGACTACGAGAGCTACAATCTGTCCCATGGATAGGGAATAGGGAAAGGAATGATTGAAAATGTTGATACTCGTTGAAATTATATATTTGGAAGTAGAAAGGTTTGGAAAAAAATGCCCAAAGTATTCTGCAAAAGCCACAGCTAAGGCTGCGATAGATCCTGTCATGTAAACTAGAAACATAGTCCAGCCAAACAGAAACCCGCTTAAAGGACCGTAAGCTTCCCTTAGATAGACATACTGACCTCCTGCTTCAGGCATGGCAGCTCCGAGTTCAGCATAAGACAGTGCTCCGGCGAGAGAAAGAAGCCCACCCAATATCCAGGCAAGAAGAATGAGCCCTGGAGATGGTATGGATTTGGCCATAATCCCAGTTGTAAGAAAAATCCCGGAACCTATGATTATCCCCATGACGATCATGGTTGAATCAAGTAAACCCAGTTTTCTTTCCAGAGTGATTTCTTGTGTCTGATTTTTCATTTTAGATTTCATGGATAGAGTGCATTGGATTTCATTTTCTCAGTGGACTAGTCGCTCAATCCAGCGTACTTACATACGATTTCAACAGATTTCACTAGAGCTTTTATACCTAACCTTGAGTATTCTTCATTCAAGTCGGCATTTTCATCGAGAGTTCCCAATCCAGGTCCCAGGAACATATTTCCACTATATATAAGAGCTGGATAGATGCCCATAGCTTCCTGAGCTAATGATATGGCATTTGTATTGGCATTTAAGTCCTCAAGGGTAAAAATAGGTATTCCAAATTTGTCATCTTCCCAGGTTTGTTCATAATTCAGCTCAGTGCCCCCCATGGTGTATGATTTAGTTATGATGAGTTTATCACTAAATCTGGCAGGTTTGAAGTTATCGAATTCTTCAACGATGATATCATGGAATTTGTCGATGGGGCGTTTTATCTTTTTGGGATTGTCGCGGAGCATTTTAAGAAAAGCTGTTAAACCTACAACTGAATCTCTTCCTGGATCGCAGAGAGAAAAGAGAGCTTTGCCGTGTGATGAGAGTTCACCGTATCTTTGTCCTCCTAATCCTAGACCTTTCCGGATTGGGACCATAATTTCCTCTTTCCCTACAATAAGGCCGCTGATTGGAGCCCGACCTGGTTTATCCATGCTAAATACCATGACGTCGGCGCCAACATCCTCAGGAGAAAGCCCTATGACAGGAAGACAGCTGGCACTGTCTATAAGGTAAGGAACATCATAGTGAGCAGATAGATCTCCGATGAGTTTTTTTAGTTTTGGTACACCATTTTCATCCTTTTCAGCATACCCATATCCTGGGGTATCATAGCCAATGCTTTCAAAACCCACCAGGCATTCGGCATGTCGCTCTGCAACTTCGGCAATCTTCTTAATTGATTTCTCCGCATCTGTCTTTGTCATAAGAGGCACAGGATTGAACTTTATGCCGTGAACTTCATATTTTGTTCCTGCCAGCTTTACAAAGACTGAATCAAGGTTTGTAAGGCTCTTCCCCTCAACGCCCAATTCACCGGCAGAAACGCTTCTATCGATGAAAAGATTCTTGTATTTAGGCGGAAAAGGCCTACCGTAAGCAGCAACAAATTCATAATCCTTGCCGTAAGGAGCAATGAATCTTGCCCTGTAAGCATCTCCTTTCCGCATAGTTGGTGGAGCAAAAAGGATTTCAATACAAACACGCAGTGCAGCTTCACACGTGTTTGTGACGGCCCCATCGTAATCATCACCATAGACATCCTTGATGACTTCTCTGAGTTCATCCTCGACTTTTCTCATAGGAAGTACGGAAACCTGATTTGCTTTAATAATAGCATCCAATATATAAGTGGGCAGAGACCCAGGACAAGATGAACTTCCAGCATACAACCCAATTTTATCTTTCAGTTTGTCAAGACCCAGCTGCACGGATATTTGCTTGGCCTCATTAAGAATTTTAGGAATGTTGTTATAGATTTCTTGATACCATTGATACTTATATTTTGCTGTCACTCGTTATCTCCTTTTTGTCTAATTATTCTAATCGCAGAAATGTGATAAAACCAGATTTTTAATCTATTTCCGGATAAAGCAATGCATTAAAAAGGAATTTATATGTCCCATGAGATTGAGCTCTGTGCTGGCAGCGAAAGCCAATAAGGATGATGTGTCCTTTCTTGTAATTAATATCGACTACGGCTGCCTTACGTGAAATCACATCTTCTCCAAGGAGCCAGCCGCTCAATAGAACATCTTCTTTTGAGTAGCTTGCAACTACTTTTCTATCCCATTCGCCATAGGGAATCCTAGTTGTTAAGGCAAGACTTCTAGAGAACATGGCCGCCGCTTCTTTTGGCATTCCATATCCAATCGGGGACTTATTATCGACTTTAATTTTTAATATAGATCCAGGACAGAGAAATTTATTTCTGTCGATTCTTTCCAAAACATTTCTAACCGGCACATTGAGTTCTTTAATGACTAAGCCACAGGCATTGTTGAGTGTGACGAGAATGCCTCCTTGGTCGACGAATGCCTTTAAAGCATCGATACCTTCCTTGCCAATTCCTCCTTCGTATTCGGGTGGGATTTCTCTATAATATCTTGCATAGCGTGATGTGGGACTTGGTTTTCCCAGTTTGATGATGTCTGAACTTTCATCTGCGAACAGGAGCACATCAAATTTTTCTTTGAGGTTTACTCCTTTGAAATCCTTATTATGCAAAGTGGTGTAAGGAATGCCAAAGTCATCAAGGACATACCGTGTCCAACCTTCATCCATGTTGGATCTCCAGGACTGATAAACTCCGACTCGGTGCTTAATCAATGGTGCCTTTGGGATTTCAGTGATGTCTTCAAGCGTATAGGCTTTAATGTGCCATTTCTTCAAAAGACCGGGAAGGATTTTTTGAACTCGAGGAGTGTTTTTAATGAGAAAACTTCCTGCAGCCACAGTCAATCCATTTCTTTTGATAACGTCTTTAGACCGGTAGATTTCGACCTTTTCTTTAATAAGCTGGAAGACTATTGCATAGGAGTTATTAAGCTGGGAATCGAGAACAACAAACCGTGAAGCCTTTTGAGACAAATCTACAGATGGATAAGGAACTTTTTCTATTTTTGTGAGGTCTGCTTTAAAGGGATTATGGATTTTTTCGTATTGGACTCCCATCTGTAGGGGAAATGTCCATCCGGCTGTGTCATAGGGTGGAATAGGAGGAGCATCAGGGTAAGGCCGTATATCAGGATACTTTTGTTTCTCGAACAAAGTCTGAACATAAGGTCTGTAAGGTTGAGACATCAAGACGACGAAAGAGCCAGCCGGATAGGCTTTCCCGTCAGCGATGAAATCCTTACCGGCCTGATGGATTTCTACACCACCTAACATCAGGATATCCAGCATCCGGAGAGCAGTAGGATAATCATGTTGAGTTTTTGTAATAACAAAGGCAAAAGGCTGTCCTTCCTCTGTTTTTTCAATTGAATCTCTACACATCTTGTAAAAGCTGTAAAGAAATTTCTCCCTGTGTATAAATGCTGTTTCAACCAGGCTTAGAGAAAAAGAAATTTCATAGTCCACGATGTCTCTCAGTCTCCACCAGCCTCCGGGCCAGGGATCAGGTAACTGCATGCGTTTTTCAATGTTTGATTTGGAAAGTTCTGTGGGATCGACGTAAATTGGGCTAGCTATATTAACAGATGCCATCTCACTGAGAAGGCATATAGTGTTATGAAGCCAGCCAGTGTTATCGCAGGCTCCATCCCACCATCCTGTATACTCTCTCCCTTGAACGATTCCTTTATAATCGTTCTTTTGAAGATCGTAAGCCATGTTCATTCCACACAGGGCTACTCCTCGCCAGAGAAGGGGATGGACATTGGGATTTGGAGGGTCCATGAAAGGAGGGATGAAGAGGCGTGAGTCTAATTCTCCCGTCTGGTGTTCATCAATGTGAATCTGAGGAATCCAGTCGTGATATAGGACTTTTGTGACAGATTTTGATTCGTTGAGATTTAACATGAACCAGTCTCGGTTGTAGTCATGACCTGCATAATGATGGTAAAGCCAGGGCATCCTTCCTCCTTCATATTTAGTCCCCAAGTATTTTCTGTACCATTCAGTAACCATCTGCTCACCATCAGGGTTAGTACTTGGAATGAGTAATACTATGACATCTTTAAGAATTTCATCTGCATCAAAAGGAGTTTTTCCTGTGACTAATTTGTATGCAAATTCCATAGACATCTGAGAGGAAGCGATTTCTGTGGAATGGATATTGCACGTTATAAGAACTATGATTTTACCCTCTTTAGAAAGTTGCCTTGCTTTTTCTTCGTTAAGGTCTCTTGCGTCTCTGAGTTTTTTTGTAATTTCTCGATATTTATCGATATGACTCATATTTTCTTCAGAAGTGATGACAGCCATGATCATGCGTTTACCCAATGTCGTATTCCCGATGTTTAACACTCTGATTCTTCCCGATTCCTTGTCGAGTTTTTCAAAATAGGCCATAATTTGGGTGTAATCCGCGAGCTTCCGGTCCGCACCTACTTTATACCCTAAAAATTCTTCAGGCGGGGTCTGTGAAACGAGAATCAAAGGCAAAAATAATAAAGATAGGGAGACATAATACAAAATATTTTTCTTCATTGAGTTCTCCTTTTAATACTTACTTATCTTTTGAAACTTAATATTTTTCACAATGCCTGCCTGAAGTACGAAACCAGTAATTCTTTCTTCTCTGTCTCTCGTAAAATTCAGATTACGTCTGCCCCAACCAAAGCTTTCAGTGGAATATGGCGTAAGAGTGCTTGAAGTTTCCCTCAGTTTTAAAACCAAATTATTGTTTTCCACATCAAGAATATATGTAATATCGAGTTCATCACTGTAATAGTTCCCGGCATATTTCTGAAATTGTGAAGAAGACAGCGTAATGGGCTCGGGCCTGTCTCTTTGAGGACGCTGCCTCTTCCTAGGAGTTGGGGGCTCGGGGAATTGATCTGCAAGGTACAAATCTGCAATTTTTCTTGCGATTCGTCCTGTATTAAAATTGCTCAAGTTTGACAGGATCACAATAGATAACCGCTGTTCAGGAAACTGCATGTATTGAGCCTGGTACCCCACGGCAGATCCTCCATGACTTATGGTCCTCAAACCGCCATAAAGACTTATATTAAGCCCAAAGGCGTAGGGGAGAACTTCACCGTTGTTCAGTTTCCCTTGAGTTAACATCATATTGATTAGATTTTGAGAACCCTTTCCTAATTTGTTATCATAGAAATTCTGATCCCATTTGAGAAAATCTTCTATTGTGGTAAAAACACCCAAATCACCTATCACTTTAAGCCGAAGTATATCTAATCTGAATCCGCCTTCTTTTTTAGGAGAGTATCCATATGCTCTGTTTTTCACAATCATATTTGGGTCGTCATGAAAATGAGTATTATTCATCCCGAGTGGATCAAATATGTATTTCTTTGCAAAGGCACTTGTTTTCATTCCGCTCACTCGATTAATAATTTCTGAAAGCAAAAAATACCCTGAATTTGAATAAGAATACATTTCTCCAGGCTTAAAATTGAGTTCTTTCTGCCGTGAGAGTGTCCTGACAAGTTCGTTGGGAGTATAGACATAACCGCTTCCCTCTGGTTTCCCCATTAATTCCACAAGAGTCAAATATTCGCGAATTCCACTGGTATGATGCAGGAGGCGTTTGATTGTTATCGGTACATTATACTCGGGCCAATCAGGGAAAAATTTTCGTATGTCGTCATCCAGGGATAGCTTTCCCTGTTCAGCAAGAATGGCTATACACATGGCAATAAACTGCTTTGAAATAGAACCTATGCGTGATGGATTCTTTGAAGACCAAGGAAGGGTATACTCAAGGTTAGCTATTCCGTAGCCGCGGGCGTAAATGATTCTTCCATCCTTGAATATTCCAAGAGCTGCTCCCGGGGAGTCAGTCCTGTCCCATTGTTTAAACATTGCATCCACTTTGTCTGTAAGAGCACTATGTATGTAAGCTTGAAAAGCGATAGCTTTCTGTGCTGTAATTCCAAAAACTAGTACTGCTGACAAACAAAATATGAAAACAATAAAATGTTTTTTGTTATTATCCATAACTACTCACTTCCAAGAATATATTAATCTTTGCGTTCCCATGGCTTCCATTCTATTCCGAGAATGTATTTCTGCAGCCATCTAATTTCTTCTATGTCACGTCGACGCTGATGCCGAGGCTCGCGAAATCCATGCGGTTCTCGAGGAAAATTGACATACCGTACCGGAGCTTTACCGATTTCTTTGAGCGCATTGAAGAACATCATGGCCTGGCCGGGGGTGCTCACAACATCTTCGGAACCGTGTAGCAAAAGGGTAGGGGTTGTCACATTCTTAACATACCAGAGAGAAGAAACTCTGCGCCATTCCTCAGGATTTATCCAATGGGCTCCACCTATATAATGAAGTTTGAGGTCATAGCTGAGGCCTGGTCCTGACTCCGCTGTCCAACTGCCAACCATAGCACCCAGGGAGGCAGCCTTAAAGCGATCTGTCTGTGTGATGACCCAACTGCCGAGGATTCCTCCCCAGCTCCAACCTCGAACTCCCAACCGGTCGGGATCCGCAATACCCTTCTTTATCAAATAGTCAACTCCCGTCATGACATCATCGTATTCGCCACCTCCAACATCTCCTTGTAGAACGCATAGAAGATCATCGCCGTAGCTGTCGCTGCCGCGAATATTCGGGCCAAGCGAGGCATACCCCAGTCCGGCAAAAATATGAAACACGGACATGAAGCTATTAGCAAAGTGTCCCGGCGGACCTCCGTGAATGGTCACAACAAAAGGAAGTTTTTTTCCATCTTGGGAATTTCTCGGAACATAGAGAACTCCCTCGATCTCCATGTTGTCTTTGCTTTTCCATCGGACGATATCACTCTTTGCAAGCAGGATTTCTTTTTCGATCCATGGGTTTGCGTTACTCAGGCGAACAGGGTTGAATTCACTCAGCGGAGAGACATAGAGATCTGGAGGAGTATCAAAATCACTATAAGAATAAACCATTTTTGTCCTATCTTTTGAGAAATCGAGTACTCGAAGTGTACCTTTGACTTTTGTGATATCAGAGATTTTTCCTGTTGTGATGTCAACCCGATGAAGATTAAGGTCGGTGCGACGCGTCTCATTGAATAACAGACTTTTACCATCTGTTGTCCATGTAAGGCCAGAAATTCCTCCATAGCTCGGTTCTTCCAGTTTCCTTTTCTCACCCGTATCAGGATTCATGATCCATAAGAAACCATGAGTCAGATCGAAATCCTTGTCTGTTGGGGCATGGTAGATAAAAGTCTTTCCGTCAGGAGCCCAAAGTACATTACCCTCCGGAGCATTGTTATTGGTGAGTCGTACTGGATTTGGATTGCTCACGTCAACTAAATAGATTTCGGATAAAAAGAAAAAATTATCGGTTTCTTGTTTTGTTGCTGCAAATACGACACGCATACCACCCGGAGAAACATCGAATTCATTGATGATAAGTTCTTCGTTGGTTAACCGCTTTTCTTTCTTGGATGAAATATTAAATACCCAGAGGTTTCGCCAACGGGCTTCCTCTCTTCCATTCGCCCCTTCAAAGATGAAAACTGCATCGTCACCCAAATCATATTCCTTATGCTCTTCTTCACTCATGGGCTCTTCGGATGTGAAGAATATTTGACTCGAGTCAGCAGACCATTTGTAAGACTCGATACTGTTTTTGTGATGGGTGATTTGAACTGCTTCGCCGCCGCCGAGGCTCATGATGAATATCTGGCTTTTCTTATCGACACTGCGCTTAAAGGAGAGATGCTTTCCGTCTGGCGAAAATTGAAACGAGCTTCCACCTGCCTCGCCGATATATTGAATGGCCTCACCGCCACTCGCCGGAATCATGAAGTGTTTCTTTTTTCTCTTGTTCTTTTTCCAATCCAGTTCCGATTTTGAAAAGAATACCCATTTTCCGTCCGGGGACATTCTCACATCTCCAATACGGACCATATTCAATGCATCATCAACTGTCATGGGCCGCAGTTCCGCATCCTGAGAGTAAAGAATATTAAGACAGAAAAAGGATAGAACTAGGATCAAAGTAATTTTCTTCACCAAAACCTCCTTTAAGACTATCGGATTAAATTTTATGATTATTCAATTTTATTGGTTTTCGTTTAATAATAATAGTTTGCCATTAAGGGCCACATTGTATTTACCCTTTTCTAGTTCCTCCTTAATTATCGGAATTTTCTTTCAGTTGTCACTTAATTTCCCCTTGTGATTTACTCTTTAATTGCACTTCTAAATATACACTATAAGAAGATTTTATCTACTTATATTTCTCAAGTAGTCCTGTTTTTTCGTTAAATTCTTTGATGAGTTTATCCCATTCTATCCATGAATGATATTTTTCTACCCAGTAATTCTCATCATACCATTGGCGGTCAAGTTCTTCGATGTCTTTTCCAATTTGTTCGACCCATGTGAAGTATTTGAGATTATGCATTCTCTTTTTATCCCAGTAACTGAGTTCGAGCATGCGATCCGTAGATACATTCATGAGACAGGTGTCAAAATCAGCTCCAGCCTGATAATCGGAATAGTCTCCTTTGTCTTTTCTCAATTCTTTGATCCGGGATTGGTAAAGTTCCATTGAATCTGTGGCTATAGTAAACACGATATCGTTTTCGTTCATCTCGTAATATTTAGCCATTTTTATAGAGCCAATGAGGTTTGCAATAGATGAAATTCCAAGAAGATCTAATTTATTAGATATTTCCTCTGAGATGCCTTTCAATTTGAGATAGTTTTTCCCCGATGGCTCGTTGAATAACCGAAGTAACCTTATGCAAAACTCATCATTAATATCAGCGACCATATCCATGTTTTTAAGGTTGTGAATCCAGGGGACATGTTTGTCTCCAATCCCTTCAATCCTGTGTGCTCCATATCCATTGTATAAGAGAGTTGGGCATTGCCAGGCTTCTCCTGCACAGACTTTAATACGAGGATATTTTTCGCGTAGATAATCTGCACATCCTAAAGTTCCTGCAGAGCCCTGGGTTAAAAATATCGCTGCAAGCCTTTGTTTATCTTCTTTTTCTTTATTGTATACTTCTTCGATTGCCTGCCCTGTGCATACATAATGCCAGATAGCATTTCCTATCTCATCGAATTGGTTTAAAATTATAACTTCATCAGGTCGTTCTTTTTTTAATTCAAAGCTCTTATCATAAACTTCTTTTACGTTGCTTTCTGATCCAGGTGTAGCATAAATTTCAGCACCAACTTTTTCTAACCATTCAAACCTCTCTCTTGACATGCCTTCAGGAAGAACAGCGATGGCTGGACAAGCAAGGAGGTAAGAATCGTAGGCTCCACCTCGACAGTAATTTCCAGTAGATGGCCACAAAGCCTTCTGAGTTGTTGGGTCAAAAGCACCTCTTACCAATTTTTCCACTAGAGGTCCGAAGGTAGCTCCTACTTTATGCGAGCCTGTAGGAAAATATTTACCGATCAGCATTATTATTCTGGCTTTAACGCCTGTTAACTGCTTTGGAATTTCCATATAATTGACAACTCCAAACCCTCCTCCAAATTTTACAGGTTCATTCTTCCATGTGATTCTAAACATGTTTCTTGAATTTAAATCCCACAATCCAGTGCTTCGGAGTTCCTCCTTTATGCCTTGAGGAATCTTTTCGGGATGAGCCATTTCCTCATAGGTGGGAATAATGATATCTCTTTCTCTACATCTCTTTACAGTATTTTTTAATACCTTTTTTGGATCTTTCATTTTAGAATCTCTCCTTTCATAACAATTATAAAATTCACATTAAATTTTGCTACACCACAAAAAAAAAGAAGGACTTAGAATTTTAGAAACCTTCAATCTGCTTGGGGAAGTAATTTTCACAGGTCCCTTCACGGTAAACATCTGCCGTACAGCAGTGAAGTCCGCCTCCAAATGGTGAGACTTTATAAAACGGGACTGGAACGACTTCAAAGCCATGTTTATCGAACAACTCCATGGTAGGGGTCTCACTGGCTTCAACACAGATGGTCTTCGGATCAAGTACAAGAGTATTCATGCTTAGCCACCAGCTACAGAAATCATAGGGCGCTTTCTCTTTGAGAAGTGCTTTCGGGGCTTTTAAAATTTCCCAGCCATTATTTGAGAATAGATCTAATTCCACCTTATCGAGAGGTATTCTCTCCGGATTCATGATTGCTAATCCAGGCCGAATAGGAACAAGAGTTGTGTCCATATGCCAAGGCAGTAATTCTCTGCGTCCCACTTTATGGATTCGATGGTTAGGGAAGTGGCGCCGCAACCAGTCAATGCCAGCATTATTGGTAACCATTGACTTCTGGACAAAAAGATCCTTTCCGTAGCGGACAACATCAGCAGCATCAAACAGCAGTTCCTTTTCAGAGATAATCCAATCGCCCTTTTCAGCACGCTCCCACTGCTCTTCTTCGCTCAATAAGTTCCATTCCTTCCACCAGCCTTTATTCTTGTAACTTTCCTCTGTTAAACGAGGTTTTGGTGCTGCTTCGAAACGAAAATTTGGATCCTCTCTGAAATACTGTTCAAACAGCGGACGGTAACAAAGATACTCGTACCAGCGGCTGCGGTAAGACATAGTTGCTTCCAGGATTTCATTGCCAACTGTGAGCAGCAAATCACGACTAGGGGCACAGCCGAACATCGATCCCTGCTTCCAATCGGGGGTTTGAACCGTCTGGCTGAAGTCGATCGGAGTAGGGCGGTCTACACGAATACCACGGCTCTCAAGAATTTCAGCGAAATTGTCAAGCTGTTCATTGGCCTTTTCTTGCATTTCCCTTGGGTAGGGCCCATATTTACCTAAAGGAAACCCATCCTCCGCCCAATCACGTTCAACAGCAATCTCAGGAGCCTGAATCATTGTACCATCGGCACGGCCGACAATAACATGTTTCAGCGGGTCCCATTCATTCCACGAATTGACAATTGTTTTTTTTGCTTCTTTAGTCACTATTATCTCCTTAAGTATAGACTAAACATTGGACTTCAACTATATTAAAAAAATGTTATGTGAACTTGATAATATTTAATTAAGATATATTTTCTTAATAGAAAAATTATGGCTTTTGGGCTCAATTCGTTTAAAATTCCAGTTTAAAACCAAGCTGTACGCTTCTTGGGTTAGGAATACCCAAATGTAGGCTGAAATTATCTGACTATGTATGATTTGACAGCAAGAATCTCGTCTTATCATAGTTAATAGATGGGAAGTGACATGATAAAAAAATTCCATTTTGCCCATCTATAAAAAATAGGTAAAAGAAATCATAATGTCAAGGAATAATTTTTATTAATATAATATTATACAGAATAATCGATAAAATTTGTTTACATGTTACGAATAAAGCCTATAATATTGTTCAATCGTCTAAATGAATATTTTAATTATATTTTTAATATTATCTTGGTTACTGTCCTAGGAATTTATATTCCATAATGCAAGAAAATAAATTGTTTTAAATACAGCAGATTAGTTAGACAATTATTAAAGAAATCTTTAATCCTGTTTACATTTTAATAGATATTTGATAATTTACTATTAAAATGGAGGTTTCGATGATAGATGAGCTGGATAAAAAAATATTAAACACGCTGAATAAGAATGCACGGATGAGTTTTCGTCATGCAGCTGCAGAAATTGGAATATCAGCTACTACTTTTTATAATAAAGTAAAAAAACTTGAAAAATCAGGAGTTTTGAAGGGGTATATTCCTATTATTGATTCAAAATCTATCGGTTATGATCTTACTGCTATTATTGCTCTACGTGTCAAACAAGAGAAAGAACTTGATGTCCAGAAGGCGATTTCTAAATTTCCTCAAGTTTGGGCTATATATGAGATCACTGGAGAATGGGATTTAATACTTATATGTAATTTTAGAGGGCGTAAAGATCTAACTCATTTTTTAAAGCAGGAACTTCCACTTCAATATATACATCGAGCTATTACTCATCTTGTCTTGAATGTCGCTAAAGAGGAGAAAAGAACTACTGTAATATAAGCTAGGAATTAAACATTATTTCTTGATGGATTTTATTCTCTTCTTGATTTCAGGCTGATTGTCATTGGTTTCTAGAGATTTTTCCCATGCAGCTAAAGCTTTATTTAAAGAACCAATCTTAAAATAACATTCTACTAAGGAATTCAAAAGGTTTAGATTTATTTCCTTGCATCATTGAATATAAATTCCTAAGAAAGGAATCATAATAATAGCAAGAATATAACATAAATGCTCATTTGGACGATTGAACAATATTATAGGCTTTATTCTTAACATATATATAGATTATATTGATTATTTTGTATATTTTCATTAAAATAAATTATTGCTTGACATAATGATTTTTTTTACTTATTTTTTATGTAAGCATGAATTTAAAAACAATCAATTTATCTTGTAATAGTGCTTATTTTGTATATAAAGGGGTGAAGATAACAAAAAAGAAAAAAACCTATGAAATCAAGATGGAAAAGTAAGTCTTTTCCATGATATTAGAATCAAGAGAAAGGAGGTTTAAATGAAGAGGAAATTAAAAGGAGTAATTGTTTTCGCTCTGGCAATTGGTCTTCTCTGGAATATGTCTTATTCGCAGTCTAAAGTGACGAGTGCTTTGGAAGGTAAAGTTGTCGACGATGAGGGAACTTTTCTTCCAGGAGTAGAGATTAAACTCTCTTCTCCCAACATGATTGGAGGCACTCAGAGTAAAATTGCAGATTCGAAAGGTAAATACAGATTTGTTGGACTCCAGCCAGGAACTTATAGTATGGATGCATCGCTTCAAGGATTTACCCCTCAAAGAAGAGAGGGCATCAGATTGTTTATCGGACAAACTTTGATTGTTGATTTTGTTCTCAAGATAGGAACATTAGAGGCAGAGATTATGGTAATAGGTACTCGCCCTATTATTGATGTCAAAGATTCATCAATTGCTACTGCTCACATTCCAGAATCAACAATAAAAGATGTTGTTTTTTCTCGCGATTCTTATCAATATTTTGCGATGGATCTTGCACCTGGCACCTATGTAGCAGGTTGGCATGGGATTAAGGCTTATGGAGGTACAACGAGGAGCGGGAATGCTTATACGATGGACGGTATGGAGTTTTCTCACGCTGGCTTTGGGGAAAGCTGGATGGAATCAGACTCTAATATTTTTTCGGAGGCAGAAGTAAAGGGACTGGGTGCCCCAGTTGAATACGATGGTTTTGATGGCCTTCATATGAGTCTTGTTACAAAGAGCGGAGGAAATACTTTTGACGGGATGATACAATTTAATTACGAGAATTTTGGTTGGCAACAGGAAAGCATCGATCGCAATAATCCCATGTATGAATTAATAGAAGTTTCCCCGAAAGAGAGCATAATATACGGTCATTTCCAAATTGGAGGCCCAATTCTTAAGGATAAGCTGTGGTTCTTTACTTCAGGAACTTACAGAAAATTTGGTTATGAAAGTACTGCAGAAGGAGGTCCAGCAAAATACTACAAGTATCTCCCAACAGGCAATATTAAATTTACATTCAATCCTACTCAATCCACTAGAATAGCAGCTTTATTTGTAATGGACTATTTTAAAATGGAACATCAATACCAGGATATTTATTGGCCTTATGAAGCAGCGCCTTGGGAACGTGAGCCATCTTCGGTCACCAACATCAGAATGTTCCATTCTTTTTCAGACAAGACATTTATAGAATCTACACTTGGATATTCTTTACAAACGTTTGGACTGGGAGGCTATTCGGATGAAGCCGGACATCTTGATGATGCCACAGGAATTCACAGTGTAAATTATGGATTTAGGATACAAGAAGATTCCCCTCGTTATTCTGCAAATGTAGCATTATCCCATCATGCTGATGATTTTATTAAAGGATCTCATGATTTTAAATTTGGCCTTGAAGTTGACTATATTGAGACTGATTATTATATTCATTACAACGGTGGTTATTATTATGTAGACAACGTTGAATTCTACGGTTATTCCTATGATTATGCTTATACCTGGGCCCTCGATGTAAAACCTAAAGGTATTAGAGTATCTGCTTTTGTTCAGGACAGTTGGAAAATTGGAAATCTTACAATCAATCCTGGGATACGTTTTAATTCTTACAGAGGTACTCTTAAAACTTCAGATGAAGTATTTGAAACCAGTGGTTTTGCACCGAGACTAGGTATTACCTGGGATGTTTTTGGGGACCACAAAACTGCTCTGAAAGCTCATTACGGAAGATTCTATGACAAATTCATAACAGGTATATTTGATGATGCGAGTGCTGGTCAGGAGGATTTTGTCGCATATGAGGTTATAGATGGCAGTAAATATGAAATATGGAGAGAACCTTATTCTAATCCAACTACTATAGATCCAGATATAAAAATGCCTTCTTTAGATCAGTTCTCTTTTGGAATAGAAAGAGAACTGATTACAGACATATCTGTTTCATTATCCTTTGTTTGGAAGAGATGGTATAATTCTATTTCTCTATTAAACATAGGTGAAGAATTTACGTTAACTGACTTTACATTTTTAAATGACCAGGGACAAAGTCAAACATGGGAAATATACGATCGAACTGCTTCAGCGGATACATACTTGCTGTCCAATCCCCAACCAGGTCTTACTCCTTATATAGAAAGGGAGAGTAAAAAAACCTATATGGGCTTCATCGCTGAGTTTGAAAAAAGATTTTCAAAAAATTGGATGTTTAATGCTTCTTATTCATATGGAGAAGAAACGACATGGCCCACTGGCACGAATCCAAACGCTCTGCTGGATTTAGAGCGTTGGGGTGGAGAACCTGTTACTTATCCATTTCATATTTTTAAGATGTACGGAACATTTGTTTTGCCATGGGATATCAAATTCAGCCCCACCTTCAATTGGAGAACTGCATTTACGGGATCAGGTAGGTGGACACCGCAAGTCAGAGCTCCTGTTACAGGTAATCCTACGGTTAATATCGAAAAACCAGGCTCTAATCTACTTCCTGCTTACATATCTCTTGATCTAAGAGTGGAAAAGAGTTTCGCAATCAAAAGTGATCTCCGATTAGCAGGCTACTTAGATGTTTACAATATTTTTAATCGACAAAAAGAAACAAGCGTACAAGCCCGAATAACAAATCCTGATTTTGGACTAGCCTATGATTGTAATTATGGGAGAGAGTTCAGGGTTGGAGTTCGATTTTACTTCTAAGAATCCGAAAAGCAAAGTTCGATGGGTTTGCCGTTGGATGAAGGTATAGGCGGCAATATAAAATAACAGCGAAGTAGACTATATTATTTGAAACGCTGCATATCGTAAAGAATATCATATTGTATGGATAATGAAATATCGCTGCCATATACTAAATCCTAAAGTTCAAAAGTATTTGCGAAAAATTTTCCCCAAGATTATGTGTAACTTGCCAGGATGCGAAATAGTGGAAGCAGGCAAAGCTTTAATTTAAATAAGTACCACTGTTTTAGTTGTGGGTATCTACTGGAGTCAAAAAATGGGGAATAAATATAATTTCAAAAAAAGGAGGTAATAATGTTTAAACAATGGCTAATAATCTTAAGTGCCATAATAATTGTAATGTTTTCTTTGGCCGGATGCGAGAGTGATAGCGATGGAAAATTTGACATTCTTGTAAAGAATGGGAAGATTATTGATGGAACAGGAAATCCCTGGTTTTGTGGTGACATTGGTATAACTGGGGATAGTATAGTGGCGGTTGGTGACCTCTCAGGGAAAAGCGCTACAAAAATAATTGATGCTCAGGGATTAGTTGTTTCTCCTGGATTTATTGATATACATACTCACTGCGATGAAGCCTTAGGGAAAGCTTCCTCCAATGCTAATTTGAATTACCTTATCCAGGGAACAACTACGGTTGTTACAGGGAACTGCGGTGGATCAGTATCATTAAAGGTGGCAGATACCAAGAAGAAGTGGGAAGACCAGGGCATAGGAACGAATGATGTCTTTCTGGTTGGCTACGGTACCATAAGAAGAGCAGTCATGAGTAATGAACCCCGACAGGCTACAAAGGAAGAGATAGAGAAGATGAAAGATATTCTGCGCCAGTCTATGAAGGAAGGTGCTTGGGGCATAAGCACAGGCTTGGAGTATATTCCTGGCCGTTACTCGACTACCGAAGAAATCATTGAAGTCGCAAAAGTTGTTGGCGAGTTTGGAGGAATTTATGCCAGTCACCAGCGCAATGAGTTTGATCGTGTTCCTGAAGCTACCAAGGAAACTATACGAATAGCCGAAGAAGCAGGAGTCAGAGCCGAAATCTCTCACCTTAAAGTATGCAGAAAGAATTACTGGGGAGTGATGAAAGAGGTTGTAGATCTGATAAATGAGGCGAGGTCTAGAGGAATTTATATAACTGCAGACATGTATCCTTATCACTATGCATCAGGGGGGCGCATTATACCAATTGCCAGAAACGCTGGATGGGCCCCTTTTCACCTTCCGAATGACATGGAACCATTTGCAGAGCTCAGAGAGAAGATGAGAGATCGCAGTCTGCCGGATTCAGAGAGGAAGAGATTAAGAGAGCAGTATGTTGACGAACTGTCAAAAGCCCTTGCTGATAAATCAAAACGAGAGAAAATCAGGAAATCGGTACTCGAAGGTGAGCCTTATAAGCCAAGTTCTGTAGCCTTAGCGGGTTGGGATAGTTATTTGGTTACAGTGGCCAAGAAAAATACTCATCTGATTGGAAAAATACTTTCAGATATTGCAGAGGAACAAAAAAGAGATCCATTTGATGTTGCCGCGGATTTAGCTATTAATGAACCTGACCTGTACGTTGCTTGTGGGGTCATGTCGGAGGAGGACATGAACTATGCGATGAAGCAAGATTGGCTGATGTTTTGCAGTGATGGAAGTGCTTTTCCTATTGTAAAGAAGACTGACAAGCCTACAATTGGTCATCCGCGCGCTTTTGATAGTCAAGTCAGAGTCCTCCGTAAGTACGTTAGAGAAGAGAAAATATTGACACTGGAGAATGCCATCAGGAAGATGACTTCACTTCCTGCTTCTTTCCTCCAGATTAAGGATAGGGGGCTGCTGGTTAAAGGATACAAAGCTGATATTGTTATATTCGATCCTGAAACCGTCAGTAATAACAGCACACATTCCGATGCATATCAGTACAGCACTGGGACTAAATACGTGATTGTTAATGGAAAGATAAGTATAGAAAATGGGGAATATAATGGTGTCTTAAACGGGAAACTGCTACTTTTAACAGAAAACAAATAAGTAAAGACACATTTTTGCTCGGATACTAACGGAGGCATTTGTTACCTTCAGCAGTACCTATGGATTGGATTTTAATGAGCTCAAAGTCCCAGCTGGAAACGCCATCGATTTAGATGATAAGCTTGATGAGGCGCTTTATGTTCTAGGTTTAACCTATCTCGATAAGGGGAATAAAAATTAAGCGCTGAGCATGTTGATGCTTTACAAGCAAAAATACTATGATTCTCTTCCCGGGGATCTAAAACAGCGGCTGGATGATTTGATTAAAAGCTGCAAAGAGGGGAGGTTATAGTTGTGAGTTTTTTGAATTCCTGAATGGCGATTCGGGCATGATACAAACGAGTATATGGATGAGTAGAGAAAAGAACAAAAAAAAGCTAGTAATCTTTACCATCTCTATTTTTACATATGTATTGTTTTTATTTTTCGTATCAGCCTGTTATGTGTATCCATCGCCTGGAACTGATAAAGAAAAATTGAACGTCCTCCTCATAACGATAGATACTCTCAGAGCGGATTGGCTGAGTTGTTATGGCAGCGAACATCTTGATACGCCTAACATCGACAGCTTGTCCGAGAGGGGAGCCCTTTTCTCGAGGGCCTTTGCCAATACTTCCACAACACTACCATCCCATACTAATATTCTCCTCGGGACAACGCCTCCTTATCACGGTGTGCATGATAATATAAATTATGTGGTGCAAGAAGGATTTCTTACGCTTGCTGAGTACTTGAAGGATCATGACTACTACAACGGAGCTTTTATCGGGGCTTTTCCTCTTCATGCGAAATTTGGTCTTAACCAGGGATTTGATACTTACGACGATGAAATTGACCGCCTGCCATTCCAGGATTTTATGTCAGAAGAAAGGAAAGGCGAAGTCGTTATCAATAGAGCTCTTAGCTGGCTGAAGAAGCGGAACTCTCCTTGGTTTCTATGGATTCATTGCTGGGATCCTCATGATCCCTATGAACCTCCTGAGCCGTATCTAACTCAATATAAAGAGCATCCTTACACAGGAGAGGTGGCCTATGTTGATTTTGTCCTGGGAAGGTTTTTTGCATACTTGGAAGAAAACAATTTATTCGAAGATACTATCGTTATTTTTACCGGAGATCACGGTGAATCATTGGGACAACATGGTGAAAAAACGCACGGCTTTTTTGCCTATAACACGACGATATGGATTCCCCTCATCATAACCTCTCCAGGATTTGAGAAACGCCGAGTTGAGCAGTATGTCAGTCATATCGACATATTCCCCACGGTGTGTGATATTCTCAATCTCGAAAAACCGTCTTTTCTTCAGGGCGTCTCGCTAGTCCCGGCTCTGAAGGGGAAAAAGATGCCCCAAAGACCTATCTATTTTGAGTCTCTCCACCCCTGCTACAGTAAAGGTTGGGCACCCCTCAGGGGATTTGTTTTTAATAAGGAGAAGTATATTCGCTCTCCCATTCCTGAACTTTATGACTTGGGTGCAGATTTCGATGAGAAGAAAAACCTCGCTGCGAAAAGGAAATTAGATAAATTTGAAAAAATGTTAGAGAAAATTATGAGTGACTACATATCTCCCGAAAGTGAGAGAGCAGTAGAGAGACTTGACAATGAATCACTAGAAAAATTAAGAAGCCTGGGGTATGTCTCAAGCTCTCCGGATACGAGAAAGGAAAAGTTTACACGGGATTACGATGTCAAAATGCGTCTTCCGTATTATAACAAAGCCATGGATGCCCTTGAACGGTATGAAAAGAGGAATAAAAAACAAGGATTCGATACGTTAAAGAAGATTATCACAGAAAGAAAGGATTTTGGTGTCGCCTATATTAACCTTGCCGACTTATACAAAAAAGAAGAAAAGCTGAGAGATGCTGTTGAGGTTCTGAAAATCGGACATGAAAATGTTCCCTCCGACTATTTTGTCTTTTTTTCCTTGTTGTACTGTCTCCAGGAAGCTGGACAGTATAAAAATATTATTCAGGCTTTTCACGGAAAGAGCTACCTTCAGATGGAATACGACCCAGCGATATGGAATTTGTTAGGAAATGCATATTATAAAACAAGGAATTTTGAGAAAGCTGTAGATCAGTACAAAATGGCCCTTTCGATCGACGCTGAATCGCAGATGCTTTTTGCAAATCTTGGCGAAGCTCAGTTTTCCCTTGCGGTGAAGAAAAAAGACAAAACGATGCTCCAGAAAGCACTTCAGAATTTTCAAACAGCCGTCAAACTTGATCCTGAGTATGCATTGTCTTATGTAGGTTTAGGCAAAGCATGCAGGCTGTTAGGCCGTTTTGATTATGCTATTTCTTCCTTTAGAAAAGCCCTCGATTTAGACGATAAGCTTGATGAAGCGCTTTATGTTCTAGGTTTAACCTATCTCGATAAGGGGAATAAAGATAAAGCGCTGAGCACGTTGACGCTTTACAAGCAAAAATACTATGATTCTCTTCCCGGGGACCTAAAACAGCGGCTGGATGATTTAATTAAAAGCTGCAAATAAGAGAGGCAATAGTAATTCAATCTTTACCAACCAGGTCGTTCGAAAAATAATTATGAGCCTGCAACTCATCCCTTCGACAACCAAGATTGGCTGATGTTTTGCAGTGATGGAGATGCACCGCCTATAATAAAGGAAACCGACATACACAGGATTGGTCACCCCCGCGCTTTTGGCAGTCAAGTCAGAGTACTCCGTAAATATGTTAAAAAAGAGAAGATATTAACACTGGAAACTACAATCAGGAAGATGACTTTACTTCCTAATTTCATCCTGTCTTTTTTAAGGTTTCCAAGAGTTTCTTCACCTCTTTAGCTTGAGGAGCATTCGGCTCAAGCTGGAGAAAAACCTCGAAATGCTTAATAGCCTCATCTTTCATTTCTTTTTTATGATAAATGTAGCCCAAAAGAAAATTGGTATAAGCATGATCTGCGCGAAAGGTGTATGCCTGCTTTAATCTTTCTAATGCTTCGTCCATCTTATTTTCTTTTATCAATATCTTGGCTTTCTCGAAGTTTATGGCAGCTAGAATTTCTTTGGGCTTTGACTCCTCGGGTTTTAACTCAAAAGCTTTAAGAAGAACCTTCTCTGCTTCATCGTCTTTTTGTTGCTGGAAGAGGAAAGCTCCCAAGTTCACATAGGCTTCAACAAAATCTTCTTTTATTTCAACCGCCTTCTGAAACGCTTGGATAGCTTCTTCAAGCTTATTTTCTCTGGATAATTTTACCCCTTTTTTAAAATATGCAATAGCCTCTTCTTCCATCTTTTGTTCTAAAGTTCCTTCTTTGACTAATGTAACCTTAATTTTCTGAATAAAATTAGGACGCAGTTCCAATTCGCTCGTGTAGATTTTATATCCTTTTTTTTTAACCGTTAAAGTGTAGTCTCCTGCAGGTAAGCCTTGGCATGAAAATTCCCCTTTTTTATTGCCCTTAGAATAAAACATTTGACCACTGCTTCCATGCTTTAATTGAACTTCTGCTTTTGGGATCGCTTCTTTATTGATGTTTAGAACTGTACCCTCTAATTTTAGTCTTGCTTGTTCAACTACTTGAGCAGAAATAGCTACAGAACTTACTGCAATTATTGGAATTAGATAAATAACTGATAAATGTCTAATTTTATTAGCAAGATACATTTCCTCCTCCGTATTAGAATCAAATTTCTTGAATATTCTTATCAAATTCCATTTTCTGATTCATCCTTTTCTATATGGGTTGTGAATTAAAATCTTAACACAGGAATCGTAAAAATAAAACAGATTTAGCACTGATGTATATTTATTCTGAAATTCAGCAGGCAAAATTTCTTTTTGTTTATGGTATAATGATTAGGTGAACAACAGGAAGAAATTACTGCTTATATTATTAATATCTGTTTTTTTAGCGTCATTTTTAAGCTTTTCAAACGCTCCCAAAAAGAAATCAAATCCGTGGAAAAAATGGCTGGATGAAGTTCATCTAATAATGACAAAAACAGAAAAATCTGTCTTCAATAGTTTGAAAACAGAGGAAGACAGGAAAAGATTTCAAGAACAATTCTGGAAAGCTAGAAATCCTAAGCCTGAAACTCCATATAATGAATATAAGATGGAGTTTTATAGACGCCTTAAGTACGCGGACACTCAATTAGAAGGGCTTAACTCAGACAGGGGAAGGATTTACATTCTTCTTGGTGAACCTTTTGAGAAAAGAAATTTTTCAGGTTATGAGAGCGTAGTAGAATGCGAGTTATGGATTTATCATGCTGAAGGGAGACCAGGACTTCCCCCTTTTATGTATTTATTATTTTATAGGCCTAAAAATTTTGGTAATTACAGACAGTTTCACCCAGGCATTCATAGTGCTCTAGATATAATCTCTCCAGGTTATTCATCAGAAAGGGTCTCAAAACTTGGGGCATATCGAATCATAAGAGGGAATTTCCCAGAACTTGCACAAGCTACCCTCTCTATTATCCCAGGAGAAGGCAATTTAGCTACTGGCCAGTCAATGACTTCGTCGGGTTCTGTAATTGTACAGATAAATACTTTACCCGAAAGAGAAATGAAAAGAAATTATCTTAAAAATTTCGCGACCTTCGATGGTATCGTGGATGTTTCATATTCAGGAAAAGAAATTGGAGGAAAAGGACTTATCTCCATAACTGAGAATAAAGGATTTAAATTCCTTAATTATTCTATTATGCCCGACGATATTGACATAAGCAAAATTGATAACAATTTATATACAGCAAATATAAACATTAATTTAAGAATAGAGGATTTAGAGGGAAAGACAATACATCAACAGGAAAGAAACATAAATTTGAAATTCGATGACGTTAAGAAAAAAGCTATGATTGAAGAAAGAAAACTTGCATTCAAAGATTTCGCTCCTATTGTTGAAGGGGAATACAATGTCAGCATAATTTTTTCTAATAAGACCAAGGAAGGCTATTTCATCCATAAAGAGAAGATAAACCTAAACGACGATACCGTGCCGGTTCTGGTGGGATTTAAAATAAAAGAGCTTGAATCTGATAATTTTATGCCTTTTAGTACCGAAGGCTACATGGTGATTGCAGATCCACGCTTAATTTTCAACAAAGACGAATCTCTTGAAGGTCTAATTTTTTCAGAATACAAACCTATTATTCATCTTACTAGTGTAGTAGATACAAATAATTCTTTTGAAATAAAGGATATTGTGAAACAGGGAAATCTTTTTGTGTTCAGACAGCCATTGAGGGATATTAAAAGCGACTATTATTTTTTATGCATAAAAAACGAAAAAAGGGAGATTTATAAAAAAATCATATCTGTTTTATCTTTTGAAGTAAAAAAGCCTGTGGTCTATGAAACATACAAAGTAACTGCATCCAGGTTTGACTATATATTCGTGATCGCTCAGGAATACTTAAATAAGGGAAAATTCGATACAGCGATAGAATACTTTAACAAACTCCCTGAAAACCTTTGGAATTCAACTACGCTTCCCTTCATAGCCCGAGCTTATTATGCCAAAGAAGATTATGAAAAAGTTGTCGAACTTCTAGAAAGAGAGAATGTCATAAAAAATTATTCTGTACTTTTGTTACTTGCCAATTCATGTCTGGAGCTCAAAAGAAAAAGGAAGGCAGCCGAATATTTTGAAATGCTGCGCAAATATGGAGATACAGCAAAAATATATGGAGTCCTAGGAGCTATATATTATTCATTGGGAGAAAGAGAGAAGGCAAAAGTTTACTGGGAAAGGGCGAAAAAATTAGAAAAATCTAAAAAGACAAATTTAAACAGTACTCACTAAGAAAAAATGAGATGAAAACCATTAAAAAATTGATTTTTTTTAGTTTTTTTATTGCTTTAGCCTTTTATTTAACGACTTTTGCGGTTACAACAGGTTCTGCTGAGGGTTACGTAAAGGACTCCCAGACAGGAGAGCCGATAGACAAGGCAAAAATAATCATAGTTTATACTAAATCCACAAACATAAAATTTGAACTTCATTCAGATAAAAAAGGCCATTTCTATAGAGGGGGACTGACTCCTGGTATTTATAAGATTACTGTCGATAAAGAAGGATATGTCCCAATGCAACGTACGATCAGAGTTCCACTTGGAGATACAGCTAAAGTAGATTTTAAACTTGAGATTTTTGAAAGCCGTGCTCCCAAATCATCAAAATTATCAAGTCAGGCTTCAGCTTTATTGAATGACGGAAAATATGAACAGGCAATCGGAAAATTTACAGAAGCTATCTCTGAAGCTCCATCGAATCCGATTTTTTATTTCTACCGAGGGGCATCCTTTGATAAAATTGGAGACACTGATAAAGCACTTGAAGATTATCAGAAATCGGTTGAATTGAAGCCTGACTTTGCATTACCTATTGCCAGCATAGGAAAAATCTATGCTAAAAAGAAAGATTTTGATAATGCGATAGAGTTCTACAAAAAAGCAGTCGAATTAGGCGATCAAGATGTTATTACCTACTACAACTACGGGGTCTGCCTAATGAATCTTGGGAAAAATACGCAAGCGAAAGATATTTTTGAAAAATTGATTTCTCTTGATGAAAATTACTCTAATGCATATTACCAACTTGGTATTATTTATATCGGTTTAGGTGATTCAGCAAAAGCGAAAGAACTTCTCCAAAAATTCATAGACATGGACCCGGAAAATCAGAATGCCTTACTTGCCAAAGAGATATTAAAAAGTTTGAATTTACCTTAATTATTATTATTCTTTTGATTATTCTTCTCTAATTTTTGCTGAAGCTGTCGGCCCTTTCGAAGCTCTTCATGATACTTATCCCTTTGACCCAAGCGATTGTATGCATCAGCCAATATAAAATGGGCAAGAGGAGCATATTCTGATTCCGGAGCCAATTTAAGACCCTTCTGGGCAAGGAGTATAGCTTCGTCAAAGTTTTCACCCAAATCTAAGTATGCCTTTGCCAAGAAAAGGTATCCGTTAGCAAAGTCTTTCTTGTATTTGATGGCTTCCTTGAAGTGTTTGATCCCTTTACGTATATAACTCATCTTCACATAAAGCTTTGCCAGATTGAAATGGGCAGGAGAAGCTGCTGGATGCAATTCGATTTCTTTTTTATACTCTTCTACCGCTTTTGAAATCTCATTCCTCTCTTCATAAACCAAGGCCAGGTTGAAATGGCCATCTGGAATATGGAGTCTCATTTCTAAGGCTTTGTTGAATTCTGCTTCTGCCTGTTCCAGCATTTTTTTTTCTAAATAAGCTGTCCCCAACAGATTGTGAGCCATAGAGCTCCGTTCAGGCTCTAAATCGATTGCCTTTTGCAAATAAAATATAGCCTTATCTATATCATCCATTCTCATGTATATTTCTCCAAGGTTATAGGCAGGTTTATGGTCTCGAGGATCCAATTGCATTAACCTTTCGTAGCCAGCTATGGCTTTCTCGTATTTTTTAAGCCGCTTGTAAGCGTGGGCTAGACTGAATATAGCAGATTCGTATTCCGGGTCAATCTTCAATGCTTCTTTACATTCTTCGATTGCCTCTTGGAGCTTGTTCAGTTTTAAAAAGATCCGAGCCCGGACTCGACGGGCTTCTTTAATCAGAGGATCTTCTTCTATAACCTCTGTTATTCTCTCTAATGCCACATCCAGTTTACCTTCAGCAAAGTTTCCTTCAGCCATTTTTATTTTATTAAAGAGATGGATTTTATCTTTCGGGTCTAGTAAATCCCCAGTCTTGTTTAGTTTCGATTGGGAAGTAAAGCCTCCAACATATCCTAAAGCCGTAAGCTTTTCTATGGCCTCTTCATCCAGCTTTTGGGGTACCTTTTCTTCAATCCCTTCTGAAGACATCTTTTCGAGCATGCTCTTTAGCTTTTGTTCAAATTGTTCTCCTATTTTAACGTTTTGTTTGTATATATTTTTCCTCTCAGCCGGGTCGTTGATAATATCATAAAATTCAGGCCTTGGTGCCAAAATGTATTTGTACCTAGAGTTTTGGAGACTTTTCAATTCGCTCCATCCATAATGATATCGCGGATAATAACTTTCACTGTAAGCAAAACACTCTTGACTAGGATTTTCATCCATGATCAAAGGGAGGAGGCTCTTTCCCTGGACTTCTTGAGGAAGAGGAAGACCGAGTATATGCAGCAGAGTCGGCATTATATCAATAGTTTCCACACATTCGCTGATCTTCTTCCCCCCTAATTTTGAAGAAGGGAAGTGGATGATTAATGGAACAGAGATAGACGCGTCATAAATAAAGAACCCATGAGAGTTTTCTCCATGTTGCCCAAGGCTTTCTCCATGATCCCCTACTATCACTATCAAGGTTTTCTCTAAAATGTCTCTTTCGCTGAGTTTATCCAGAACTTTTCCAATCAACTCATCAACATATGCTATCTCACCATCATATAGTCCCCAAGGCCTTGTCGAATATCTAGTATTGTATGGTTCAGGCGGTTCATAGGGAGTATGGGGATCATAGAGATGGATCCAGCTAAAAAATTTCTTCTGGTGATTTTCTTCAAACCACTCAAAGAAAGCCTTTATAACTTCTCCTCCTTCTCGTTGAACAGAATCAAGGGATATCATTTTGTATTTCGTAAAATCGAAGTTGTCATAATAATAGTCGATTCCCTGGTCCAACCCCCAGCGAGAATCAAGCACAAAGGCTCCAATAAAAGCGCTGGTAGCCATACCGTGTTCTTTGAGCACTTCTGCCAAGGTAGTCTTGTCCGGTTCAATGTAAAAACCTCCGTTATCCCTAACACCGTGATAAAAGGGGTAAGTACCGGTGAATATGGAAGAATGAGATGGAAGGGTGAGAGGCGCTTGACAGATGGCATTTTTAAACAATATGCCGGTCTTGGCAAGCATGTCTATATTGGGTGTTTCAACCCTGTTGTAGCCATAACATCCCAAATGGTCGGCTCTGGTCGTGTCCAGGGTGATAAATAGGATATTCATCTCCGAAACATCAAGAGGCTTCATCAATTTTTTTATATCGGAAATATATTTATCCTCTTTTGTAGAAAGCAATTTGGGCAACATGAAAAAAAGTATCAAAACAGCAGCTAAAATCCCTATTAATATAAAAAAGAGAGACTTACGGGAAAAAAGTATTTTTTCGAAATCAATTTTGTCCTTTATTGTTTCCATTTTATTCTCAGAATCTTGCAAAACTCTCAGCTTAGTTTCAGTCCTCTTCAATTGAAGTTGCTTAAGCGCTTGACTGATAGAGCATTCAGATATTCCAATCTGTTTTGCCAGAACAGCATCAGACTCATAGCGAAAATTCTCTCTTAAGTATCTCTTTTGTTTTTTGGTTAATTTCATTTTCCTAGAAAAATAAGAGTTACCTGCTTTTATTTATTTTACCACTTGTAATTTTAAAATCCTAGGGAAATACAAGTTTGTTCTTTAGACAAGAAAGAAGAAAGTATATAATAATGTTAACTAACCTGGATTATTCACGAGTCGAGGTTGCTGCAGATGCAAGGCACAGCGCATGAAGTTGTGGTCCTTCACCACGAATGGGCTGTAACGAAGCAGAT
>Ga0210003_1000815_pt1 | contig 28190 bp, 21 predicted proteins | sample LantaG_FD_182804 | JGI IMG/M metagenome (GOLD analysis project Ga0210003, IMG submission 182804) | Deep subsurface microbial communities from Baltic Sea to uncover new lineages of life (NeLLi) - Landsort_02402 metaG (SPAdes) (version 2) | ecosystem: Environmental > Aquatic > Marine > Oceanic >... | reverse complement strand
ATCAGCAATTATTTTTTCGGAAGCCCATTTTACTTCTTAATCAGCTATTTTTGCCCATCAAAGACACATATTCTTCTTTTCTCATTTCAATCTTCGTCTATAATATTTCTATCCAGGCAGTTCACTCTTTAATTGCTCCAAAGATTTTCCCGATTTTTCATGTTTCCACCATCCTATCGGAGTCCAATAACAGGTAGGATAAGGTCCCCCAAAGGAAAAATAGAACAAAGCAGAAGCATGTGTAATAACCAACTCCTTTCCCTTTTTCAATGATTTTAGGTCTTTATCTATCCATTTCCATTCTGCCAGTTCAGCATTCTTTCTTATCTCTGTTTCATTTTCTAACAATTTCTGTTTTGATTCTTCATCATAAATCAGGTACTTCCAATAATAATCCAGGTATCGCGGGTGTACTTTTGCAGTTAATTTAATCTCCCCATATGAAATACTAAAATCATCTGGTTTATTTATTAAACCGGCATCAATAAGATCATTCCAACTCCAGAAGTGCTTTATCATCACATCCCCTATTTGATCTTCAACAATCACATAATATTCAGATCTTTTTTCTGCTTTGAACCGGGCCAACCGGATTCCTCGTATCCCAAGTTCACTTGCTTTTAAAATAGCATCCGGCAGAAATTTTGGCCCTACCATAACTCCTATAGGTATATTTAAAAAATCGTCAACAGATTGCTCATTAATTCCTTCCAGCTTTAGTCTTAAAACAGCATCTTTTATGCTCCTTCTTGCCTTATCGTCTTCTTTCCAAGCTTTTAAATACCAATCCAGCTGATCCACATCCTCTGCAGTAATATTTCCTACTTTTAATTCAAATATTCTAAGCTCATAACCTCCTTCTGTGCATCCTACTCCCATTAAATCAATTCGCCCTATGTCTCCATCTATTTTTAGCTGGATTTGTTGCTGGAGCAAAGTCGGCCTGGGTATCTTTGCTCCAGGATCCCAACAACCAAGAACAGCAGGATTATTCATGAGAAATGATTCCATATCCCTCTCTGATCGAAACGCTTCCAGAGTACCAATTTTCTCTGTTTGTACTTTCCATACCTGTGATTCCATATTATTCTCCTATTAACTTAATTTTTTATTATATATACCCATGGAAATACAAAAGAATTTTTATAAATACCTTATATTTTTAATAATTGCTCTCTAATATGTCCATCCTTCTGCTGGATTGATCAAGTATTTAACTCTATTAATTTTTTCCTTTGTATTCCTTTTGTTAATTTGAGATTTTTGTATAAACTCCACCAGCCCGAAATCATCCAATAGTCTGCAAAATTCCAATATTTCTTTTTTATCATCTTTCTGATTATTTTGAAAGAAAGAGGTTTTTCTGTACCCTTAATTCCTGAAAAAATTAATTCAAGATTTCCAAAGTCAGTAACTCGACCAAATTTTTGGAGTAAAGTTTGTTCAGTACATCCTAGGCATTTTTTCAACTCAAAATTACTCATATTCTACCCCTTTTACCTAATAAATCTCCTCAAAACCACTTCTTATACCAATTAATTAAAATTTCAAAATATTCTCTTAATTCTTCTGGTCTCATCTGACTATATTTGAAATTTTTATAATAATTCTTCGGAATTATGCACTTAAAAAAGCAGGGGGGGCTTAATAATAAAGTAAAATTTATAACAGCTTCTATATAAGAATGTTCAAAAATATAAATATTAGTGTGATTTTCTCCCCTTGGATTTAATATCGTAAGTAAATTTTCGGTTTTTATGCGTTTTTTACACGCTTTAATATGTTCGTTTCTTATCATTACTGCTGCAACTGGTCTACCCTAATCCACCATCAAAGAAATAGAAAGATCTCGCTGTACCCATATGTTAGGATAGATTTCTGAAAAAACCTTTCACCTGCTGTGTGAAAGAAACAACGAGAAAACAGCGAGGCAAAAAAATTATGTCACAAAAAACACTTTCATTCAATTATGAAGAAAGCAAAAGGGATAGGAGGATAACATCTCTTGAGGGCTTACCGTTGTATGCGGGCTTAGCTTATGTGACAGGCCTAAGCGAGTTCTTTCTATTTCTTTGATGGTGGATTAAGGAACTATCCGTAGGCCAAAATAAGATTATATGTTTAGGTCTTCTCTCCATCCCACTTTGTGGATATGAACTCAATCTTGTCAATAATAGGAGAAGTCAATCTCTTTTTCGATGTAATGTTCACACTCCAATGAATCTCGAATGAGGATTGCCCGCTGGATACCTCAACCTTTTTTGGTGAAGCCGGAGAAAATCCCGCAAGCCAACCTCCTCCATATTTTTGTTCAACACTCGGCTCTGGTAGTTTATAACCTGGTGGAGTAATGACATAATTAAAGAGGGAAGGACTGATAGTGGGAACAATGGGAGCCCCCATCGTTGTCTCAGGAGAAGCATACCTAAATAGTTTAGCATCAACGTTTATTTGTGTTATCCAAAATATGCGTTGTCTCTCTTTTTTCACAAAAACTGGATCATCAATCCACCATGTGCCATTTTCACGTAATAATCCTTCCTTTGGGGTAGCATTTAGCTCTTGGCCATATGATTCTCTGATTTTGTCATCAATAGTTTCTTTGTCATACAGACCCGTTTTATTTCCTGATTCAAGGAAATATGTGCTGGCTTTCTTGATCATATCCGCCACAAATTCTTCAGAAACTTTGGAAACAAGAGTGTTGATTAAGCTTTCTAACTCATTGATACTCAATAGCACTCTTACATTCCCTTTCTCTTTTGTGCTGCCCTTCACAAATTCAGCGAGTGGACCATCACTTGTTACCATAGCAAGCCGACAATAAGATGGAGTAACTGGAGATTGTTTTACTAGTTGTAGGAACGATTCAGCAATTAAAGAATCCCTGAATCCCTTCTCTTTTTCACCAGGATCAAAAGGAGGCAGCCTAAATAAAGATAGTTTTATGAGAGTTTCCCAATCAACATCTTTTGTATTAATTTCAAGTCTTGATATGACCAATTCTTTTAACTGCTGATTAATCGCTTCATCGACGCGGTTGATTAAAATGTCTTTTGTTATATTGAGCTTGTGGCCTAGCAATCTCTCAAGTTTTTCAATAGACGGAAGTAGTTCAAAGGCTTTATTTCGCATCTGATATCGTCGTTCGTCTACCACAACCCTAGGCATATACCATTCAATATTTAGATCTACATGTTGGGAATTATTCTCAATTAGCTGCTTAACCTCCTTTCTTACTAGATCATATGCAACCTGGTTAAACAGGACATTCGTATCAAATACAACCTTAAGTTTAGGTTTTGTTTTTTTCTTTCGAGGCATTTCCCACCTCCCCCTTCGTCTTAAATTACTTTTACACCCATAATAATAAGTGACATATTTTTTAAACTAGTATTCTATCACTTAGGTGTAAGCCTCTACTTACATTGAAATACCATTAATATCCTATCAATATTCTTAATAGTAATCAATGATCCTAAAATATCCAAGATCCACCGCCTAATTTTTTTTCACCTCAAATTTAGTTTTTCTGATGCAAGATTTCTAACCTTTTTTAGTTATCTAACTCATTGTAGTGGAATTTTGCCTCATATATAACTTTTTCCTCATAAATTGTATGTTTAAAAAAGACTCCTGCTTTTATCTTCTCTTCTCACAGTTAGATTTTTCTTCTATCTCTCATCTAGCCTACGGGCACACACCCAAGTTCTATAATCCTTGCTCTTGCATTATTGAGCAGGTTAAAACTGGGGTGTCCTTTTGGCAATTGGATTACCAACTCCCTGGAATGATTTATGATCCTTGCCGGGATATTGATTATCCCATAGCAGATCGCTTTCATCCGTTTCTTCTTCCATTCCTCTCCTGCTTTTTTAAGTGCATAATTCCGTAATTCTTTAGGTGAAATAAATTTAGAGTGTAAATTTATCCTCTTCATCAGCTCCTCCAGATGAGAAATAAGGTGCCATTTACTTTTATATAATGTGAATAATCTTGCTTATTAATCAACTATTCTACCCCTAAAATCACAAAATCAAAATGAACGAAAAACTTTCTTCTGGTGGTAATGAAGGGCTTCTTCATTGGGACGGCAGATTTCGTGAACCGGCGGAACAAGTGCTTCTCCATCATATTCCTCAAGGTCAAAACGATGTCTCTCGGCACTTAATACTGATGGACTTACTTTGATATCCTGTGCATCTGTTATTGTAAAAAGTCCTTCGTCAAAGGCCCAGTGATGACGCTTGCAAAGGCTTAAGCCATTGCGAGGATCATCAGGCCCCCTATCCTCTACCGAAATAATATGTGCTGCTTCGGCTTCTATAAGAGGTTCCTTTTGTTTCTGCATCAATATAAATTTAGACTGACAGACAGTACATAAACATCTGTATTCATCAAGAATTATCTTGCGAAAGGCCTTTTCCCTAACATTCCGCATAGTCAAATACTCTTTACGCTTTTCTCTAATTTGAAAAGGCATAATTAACCGGTTGCGGATAGAAAGCTCAGCGTAGTCTTCATCGTTTTCCTGCCTAACCAAACGTGAAACAACAAGTGCACTGCAACCCCTTATGAAAAATCTACGGCTTGCCGAATCAAAATTTTCTATGACTGCAGGCCCAAGGATTTTGTACTGTGCATGCTCTGAGGACTCTCTCGCTCTGGCAGTCACAATAACAAGCAATGGCACTTTGTCACTCATGCATGCAAACAATGAACGATTGACTACAGCATCGAGGCTTCCTTTTTTGGCAGCGTAATTTATTGTCCAGCTGCCATCACTCTCTATATCGAAAACATCGTGATAAATCTCACGATCTTGGCCTACGGCTGAACGACTCCATATAGAAAAAGCATATTGATCACCTGCTGGTTTATAAATACCTTCTATCAGATTGTGGATTCTGGGTATCCCCGCCTGTGGATAGTGCTCTGAAGTATTACGAATAAAATCAGAAGTAACATTAACTCCAGTGAATCGGGAAAGTTTTAAAATTGCTTGAGCACGTTGTTCTAGATTCATCAATCAACCTTATGCTGTCAGAAATTTATCACAAGAAAGATATTAGGTCAATTGAATCAGGGAGTGATAAATATAGAAAAAGGTACCAAGTACGTTTTAATAAGGGGAAGTTCTTACAGACCAATTTTTCGTGGCAAAATGGTGGTTATTTCTTATATTTTTCTGTTAAATTAATTATTCCTTCAATCATTTTTTCTACCTCATCTCGTGCAATGAAAATTTTAAATTTGTGAGTTAATTTGTTTCTGAGCGCCCACCATTTTTTTATGTCTTTGTATTCTTCATATCTTATATACCTACTTTTCCACAATATATCTGAGAGTATAGATGGAGAAAAATACTTAATTCTTCCTTCTTCTGTTTTTCCTTCCTTTTCAATTCCGTGTTTCTCGCATTGATTATGAACAAATCGTTCTATTTCTCTTCCAGCTATTATCCCTGCTATTTCATGATCTATACCTAGGAAAAGTTCTGCAATAAATACATAACCTTTTTCTTGCCATATTTGCGAAAGCGAGTTAATAGCCATAATTTTTTTAATTAGATTTGTTCTTTTTCTATAGTCTTCATATATTTTTTGATACTTAGGATAAGCCCTTAATTCAGGATAATTTAAGATATTCGCTAATGCCCACAATGCCATATCGACATCAGCGATTCTGACAAATTTATATTCCTTTTTTAGCTCTTCTAGATTTTGAAGATAATTAAGATATTTCTCTATCTGACGTTTTCCTTTCACATTGAGCAAATTTTCGACAGGTGGGCTCATAATGCCATAATTTTGAGGATCTATTGACCGGAGAATACAAGATGCAATTTCTATGTTTTTCAATAAATCAAATAACTTACTAATCACTTCTTCATCCTGAGGTTTCAGCTTCGTTAAAATCCCTTTAAGAGGCAAAAAATCATCCTCGCTTATTTCGGGCATTTTCCACCAATTCCCAAAGGCATAATCATCTCTAACTGCCATAAGATGTTTAAGAGAAAGCTCTTCCTTATTATTTCTAACAGGTACAAAAACTTTTTTAAGATTTTCTAATTGAAGAGTTTGCCCACAAATTATTTCTCCAATCTCAGTAAAATGATTACGCAACTGTTTTAGGTCAAATTTTCTCATAGATATTAATTCTCTCCCCTATTTAATTCTATATAAGATTTACATTACTTGAAATAAAAAAAGAATGGAATTATTCATCTTTCAATAATCCTTTGATATGAATTCATTTGGCTTTATACTTATAGGATTTCAAATGTTTATTTTTCTAAATTAAATTTCATTAATCTTTAAATGAATAATCTTCCTCATATCTTTAATCTCGAAATAAACGGTTTTAAAGATTTTTCCAATCCGATCATAGCATCTATTAATGCATCTTGTATCTCAGACCACTTTTCTTCATCCCTGTACCCGCCAATCTCTATTTTTTTGCTGATCCGGCTTGCTCTTTTTGTATCTAGCCTCTCCCAATTAAGAGGCTCTCCAAATTCTTTCTCGATTTCTTCCTTGTTAGAGATCAGCGCATCGTATATTGCTTTATTTTCCTCCTCCGCGTCCTTACCTCTATCTATATATAATTCGACCTTCCCTTCATGTTTAGTTATTGAATAATTAAGCCCTAATCCACTTTTCCCTGCACCTGTTCCAAGCCAACTGTATTGGGACGGTGAAATTTGGGCATGCAGTTTTGTTTTTTCTTTAGCTTTCTCGAGAAGTCCTTTCCAAAATTTAAATCTTATAGAATATCTTTCTGCAAGTTCTTTTTTCTTATCTCCAACCTCTCGAGATTCCTCACTTGGGCCAACGATTAATGTCAATAGTGGCGCAGGTTCTGAATTTCCAATTCGTATTCCCTCAACCTTTAATAAATAGAAATTAGCAGACGATGACTCATTCAGCCACGAAATGGCTCCTACATGCTCAGGCCTAGGATCAGCTACAATCCAGATTGCTATTTTAGCCCCAATAGCTGTCAAATATGTTATTAGTTTTCCAAGGTGGTCATGATTACTTTTTTCGAGTTGGTTTTCTATTATAACTGGGTTTCCAGCTTCATCTTCCGCAACTATATCTACATTGAAAGCTCCTGCCGATTGTTCTCTTTCTGCACTGGAAAGAGATAAATCAAGAACATCATTTAAAACATCAATATTTTCTTGGAGTCAAGACGTGAAATCATAAGCTTCATGTTTCCAAATTTCCCTTAAAGGTACCCTTTCAATTTTCCCAATCATTTCAATGCCTCCAATTTTGTATCTTTTTATTTAAAAAATAGTATTATTTAATTTGTTGAGTTTAGGATTTTCTCTATCTATTATTTTTCTTTCTTCTTTTTGAGCGTTTTGAATTGAATCCAACTGCTTAAAATTAAAAAATCTTCCTCCTTTTATTGGAGCAGCACCCGTTGGCAAGTGTTCCTTAAGCCTTCCCTTTGACCTGCCTTTTTTCGCGCTTCCAGTGTAAATATTATTTCCTCTTGAATTAAGAATTTTATATACGATAGGTTTATTATTTGGAATAGTGTCAATATCTATTTTCTTAAATTGCCTTTTCCCTGAGAATCTTGATTTTGTCAATTTCCCCTTCTTTATTGAAGTATATAAAACTATTTATCAAAAATAAAGACCTCTACATCTTTTTAAAAGCGTTCAAAAATATAGGAAGATTCTTTCTTCTTTGCAATAATATCTTCCACTGCTCTAAAAAGATCGCATCTTGTCATTAATAGAATTGGAAATCCACTCAAAAAAATTTAGAACTTAATCGATGAAATCTTTCCTTTTCTCTTTAGCAAAAGCACTGAATTATAGTACATTACCAAGTACTACACATTATTTGTTACTTCCAAAAAAATGGGTGTTTTCCCTGTTTTTAGAGACTTTACTTTATATATAGAACTTGAACTGATGTGGAAAGCATATCTAAGAGAATGCAAATTGTTTATTTAACAATTGCAATAGCAGTTTATATCTTTTGTAGCTTTTTCATAACTTTCCTTTTGATTTCTCTCCTTCCAGCTATTTTTCTTTGACTACCAGTAAACTTTCACTATAAAATATGTTTTTGTGAACATAAAGAGATTTAAATTGGGAAATAAGGGGACTATATTTTGTCAAGCATAAAAAACCAACTTCCTGTAAATTTTTTATAATAAGCATAAAATTATTAATTAAACACTATGATTAATAGTGAAATATTAAACGAACTAAAAAGCAACCCAACTTTAATTAAAAAAAACCTCCAAATAATCGCATGTGCAGGTTCCGGGAAAACGGAATTTATTTCCCACCGAATTGCCTATATTATCGCCGAAAAAATAGCAAAATCAGAAAATATTGTTGCATTTACTTTTACAGAAAAGGCAGCCGAAGAATTAAAGTTTAGAATAAGAAGTAAGATTAGAGATTTAATAGGACATCAGCCAGATGTTGGTGATATATATGTGGGAACAATCCATAGTTTTTGTTATGAACTATTGAAAGAGTTTATCCCTGAATATAGAGTTTTTGATGTGTTGGATGAAGGCAAACAATTTTCGTTTGTAAGTTCGATCCGCTCTGATCTCGGCATGCATGATTTGGAAAATTGGTTGGTATCAAACGGAATGAGGAAACCCTATGGTTCAACTAAACAGGCATGGATTATCAATACCTTTATTCGTGGTGTTGATATTGTTCGGGAAGAAATGCTAAAGCCCGAAGATATATCCAATTCGGAAGCATTTGTAAGAGCTTATCACTTGTATAACGAAAAACTCCATGAAAAGCGGTTTTTGGATTTCAGCAGCATGATGGCTCTTGCAGTAAGATTTCTGGAGAACGATGACAATATTCTGTCAGAAGTCCGAAAACGATTTACCTACATTACTGTCGATGAATACCAAGATGTAAACCTGATACAGGAAAGACTGGTAAAACTAATGGCAGGGAAGAAAAATAATATATGCGTAGTAGGCGATGACGACCAATCCATTTATCAATGGCGGGGTTCTACTGTAGATAATATCATCAACTTTAAGGAGCGATACTCAAAAGTATTTACCCACCATTTACCTACCAACTTCCGTTCCACTGATGGAATCATTAACCTTGCAAATGAACTAATTCAGAACAACAATCCGAATCGTCTTAAAAAATCTATGAAGCCATGCGGCAAAAAATCACAGGCAGGAGATTTATATAAAATAGAATTTCAGTACCAAATCAAGGAAATAGATTTTATCGTTGATCGAATCAATAATTTGATCGGGACTGAATGGACAAACATTGATGGGTCAAAGCGTGGTTTGGCCTATTCTGACATTGCCCTTTTATTCCGTTCTGTAAAATACGGAGCGAAGCCTTATTTAAATGCATTGGACAAAGCCGGAATTCCTTACGCCGTCACCAATATCGGAGGCCTATTTGAAGCGAATGAGGTGGATATTATCTTTAATATCTTTTCCTATCTTGGTGATTTTGAAAAGATATGGAAAGGGCAATCAGGAACTGGATTCGTACCGAAAGAAGACTTTATTTACTCATCAGCAAAATCAGATTTTTCATTATCAAATAAAAGAGCATTCGAAAGACAATTACAAGAACTAAAAGAATCCGTTTCCGGGCACATTTCTCTGCAGCGTATCTATGGTGAAATTCTGGCAATTCTTGGCATTGGCAGTAATCATATTCACACGGATGAAAAAGAAGTGGCTTTATACAATCTTGGACGGTTAAGCCAGGCAATTTCAGATTATGAGGGTATACGAACTTATTGCACTCCTCGTGACATTAAACGTTTCTGCTGGTTCATCAGAAACTATGCCCAAAACGCCTATGATGCAGGAACTGGAGATGACAGAACTCTTTCTATCAATGCTGTGCAGGTGATGACGCTTCACGGTACAAAAGGACTGGGTTTTCCGGTGGTATTCATGCCTTACAGTGTGGAAAAGTTATTCCGGCAGACGCCTCCCGGATTTTTAGACACAAATAAGTTTAACTTTACCCGCTACCAGGGAAGCAGAGAAGACGAAAGGCGCCTGTTTTATGTGGGCATGACACGTGCCAAAAAATTGCTCTACATTACATCCTGCTTGGATCCAGGCCCGCATAAACGAAAGAAAAGGCCCAGTCAATTCCTGAAAGAATTAAATGGAGATTGCTTTATTGACAAACCAGTAAAAGACCCTATGCAAAGAAAGAAACTAAAACCACAGCCTTCAAACGAAGATTACCGCTTTCCTACAAATTATTCTGAAATGAGCGATTATTTGCGGTGTGAATATGATTATAAAATGCGCTATATTTATGGTTTCAACCCTATCCTTGTACAGGCGCTGGGATATGGAAAACAGGTGCATAATATATTAAATATCCTGCATAAAGTTGCCCAGGAAACAGGCAAAGTGCCCACCGATGAAGAAGTCGCAGAAATTTTGAAGCAACAATTTTACCTGCGCTACGCGGCAGAAAGCCAGCAGGATACCTTAAAACGGAGTGCCTTGCGGAGTGTGTTAAGATACATCGGAATGTGGCGAGAAGATTTTACCCTTTCCCTAAATACGGAGCGTAATTTTGAAATGGACATGGATGATGCGCTTATTTCCGGCAGTATTGACTTGCTAAAAAGAGAAAGTGTAGATGATAGTATTCTGGAAGTTGTGGATTTTAAAACCAGCAATGAAAAGCGGATGGATGAAGAATTAACTTTGCAGGTACAACTCTATACCATTGCCGCCAGAGAGGCGCTTAATCTTGAAGTAAACAAAGCTTATGTTCACTTTCTCGATTCTGAAAAGCAGGCACGGATCGAAGTGTTAACCACGCAAAAACAGCTAGAATTGGCCCGCAAAACCATATCGGATACTATCAAAGGAATAACTACCCGGCGATTCAGGCGCAATCCGAAAAACAAAAAAGTTTGCAACAAATGCGATTGGAGAAAATTTTGTCCGCAGAAGCAATAAGAAACAATTCTTACATCGGTCATCATAAACGCTTGCGAGAGCGGTTCATCAAGTCAGGATTGAATGGCTTTCATGATTATGAGGTCTTGGAATTATTATTAACTTATGTTTTCCCTAATCGTGATACCAAACCGATTGCCAAAGATTTACTTAAAAAATTCAAAACACTTGCCGGTGTATTCAGCGCCGAAAAAGAAGAATTGCAGGAAATAAAGTGGGTTGGTGAACGGACAGTGGTTTATCTGAAGCTGTTGAATGATACGCTTGGTTTTGTTTTCGAAGAACGAGCCAAAAATGAGGAAATACAGTTCACTCAAACAGCCCAGTTGTTTGAATACTTTAAAGCCACAATTGGCAACAAGAAAAATGAAGTTATGCGGGCAGTATATCTGGACAGCCAGAACAGACGGATACATGCGGAGAATTTGAGCGAAGGCACCGTGGCGGAAGCGGTGGCTTTCCCGCGCAAGATTGTGGAAGGTGCCTTGAAATATCGCGCCATTAGTGTGATTATTGCTCATAACCATCCCGGTGGGGTGGCGGAACCATCGGATAATGATGATAAGATTACAGGGCAGATTAAAAGTGCGCTACAAACGGTAGGTATCAGTTTACAGGATCATCTGGTTATTGCAGGGGATGAATATTTTAGTTACCGGCAGAAAGGATATTTAGAATAGGAGAAATTTTGACAGGATTTACTATCATGATAGTGAGGTAATATGAGAATTTTTAACAGATATTATCGTTAATATTGGATTACTTTTGAATGTTGGAGAATACACGGTGGAAGTAAAAAGAAAACTATTGTGTGGGAGGTTTGATGAATAAAAAGAAGGCACCTTTTATCAGATATCCAGGCGGTAAAGGTCGAATGGTTGATTTTCTGATTCCTCAGTTTGCGTCAGCAAACGTTAGGGAAAAGCGCCTTGTCGAACCATTTGTAGGTGGTGGGGCCATATTCTTTGCCTTGGATCCAAAGCGTGCACTTCTTTCAGATATCAACTTAGAACTTATTGAGCTATACCGTGGTATCCGTCGCTATCCTATTGAAGTCTGGAATATTTTCAAGAGCTTTCCTTCTACTAAAGATGGCTATTATAAAATACGTGATTGGAAACATAGCGATCTGGATCTGGTTACTCGCGCCGCGAGGACACTCTATCTGAACAGAACTTGTTTTAAGGGCATGTGGAGACATAATTCACGTGGGACGTTTAATGTTGGATATGGTGGACAAGATAGGCGGTGGGTAATAAGTAAAGAAACCTTGGTATGGGTTTCAAAAAAAATATGTCGTGTTTCTCTGCAATGCAATGATTTTGAAAAAGTCATTGATGCATCTAAAGAAGATGATTTCATTTTTGTTGATCCACCTTACCGTCCCGGTGAACGAAAGATGATTCATGATCATTATAGCTACAGCTTTGATTTTAATGACCATAAGCGGTTGGCAGCAACGTTGGAAAGAACCTCGAGTAAAGGTATTCGTTGGGCTATGACAACTTCTGCACATCCTGACATAGTTTGTCTTTTCTGCAGGTATTATATTGTGTCTATTCCAAGAGGAACTGGAAAGAAAATTGGGGCATTGGAAAAAGATTCGGGCGAGGTTCTTATTCGTAATTATGAGGAGGTATCCCAATGAAAGAGTTTTTCGAGAAGGCTGCAATGCAGAATCACCCACTCAGGATTTTACAAACATTTCTTGAACGCGAAGAAGATAATAAACAAGCAAAAAAATATGATGATATGCGCTTTGTTGGCTATGTACTTGATATTACATTCGATACCGTTACGATTATTACATCTGACCCATTCAAGATTGCTGTTGGTGGAGTGCCTCGAAATTCAATGCTCATAATGGTGCCTGTAAATTATAATTCATTACCTCCGCATTTTACGTTGTTACGAGTATTAGAAGCAGCTCCTACGCCACTATCTAAAGAAGTTCAGCAAACCTACTTCGAGTTACAGAAAAAGTCAATGCCAGAACTGGATATTTTTACTCAGAGCGAACTGCAATGGGGAGCGCTCAAAACTGGTGTCCTTGGAATGTTTTATCCACATCCTGAAAAAATGGATAGAGTAGAGTTTTCAGGCGATTTGAACAATTTTGTTAGCGCTCACAAGTATCGAGTCTATGCATGCGATGACGCTCTACTAAAACTTATCACCAATTCAATGGTACCAAATGAAAACCGTTTTCCCATTGGTGATTTACGATTGACCGAATGCAGGCTCCCATTGCCGAACAAACCTCAACCTCAAGTTGAAGTCTTTGTTTCTACAAAGGATTTTATGGGTGCCAGAACAGCGATGTTTGGCAAAACACGACTTGGTAAGAGTAACGTTGTCAAACTCATTGCTCAGAGTCTAATAGAGACCACAACTGACATAAGAAATGTTGGCCAGCTTATATTTGACATCAACGGCGAATATGCCAATGATAACCCACAAGATGATAGTCGTTCATTGAAAAGTGGCTATCTTGATCGCTGTGTTGTTTATGCTCTAACACCTAAATCTAATACACCATCAAGGCCTTTGAAACTGAATTTTTATGAGCAACCTGAAAGCTCTCATCCTATAATTGGTAGTCTTCTAAGACAAGATAGCCGAGCCTCTGGGTATATACAGAGTTTTATTAGTGTAGAATTACCTTCAATAGAAGAAATTAGACACCTTTCGCCAGGGAGTGATCAAGGTAGAGCACTTAGAAAGATTCAAACTTTCTGGGCTATTCTTAAAAAAGCTGGATATTCTGTTGATGAATCAAGACTACAATCTATAGCTCCAACTGGCAGACCTGCAAGTAGATTTAATCCTGGTTTTACTGCAGATCTAAGAAGCGATGCTTATCTCTCTGAAAATATAAGTCCAGCGCCACCCGCACCCAATACACTCAACGGATTAGTGAGAGAGTTAGAACTAATAAACCGTTTTCGACGTGGAATTCCAAACGACCCCAACCTTACTACTGGATCAGGAAATCCTTTATTTGACCCTGATGATATTGCACTCTTGGAATATTTGGAACCACAACCAGGACGAAGTGGCACAACCCTCATTCGACCATACAGAATGTACCATGATCAGAATGCAGGAAATTTCGTAAATGAAATCCTTCAATTTCTGGATTCAGGAGAAACTGTGATTCTGGACTTGGGTAATGCCAATCCGGAAGTAATGAATTATTTCTCTGATCAACTTTCAAGAGCAGTTTTCAAGCACCAGGTTGATAAATTCACCAATAATTGTTTGGGAGATCACTTTATGCAATTATACTTTGAAGAAGCACATAACCTATTTCCGCGTACAGAGGACGTAACTACAATTTACAGCCGTTTTGCAAAAGAAGGCGCAAAATATCACATTGGAATGGTATACTCAACTCAATCACCAACAACAGTAAATAGAGATTTGCTAGCACAAACTGAGAATTTCTTCATTGCCCATCTTTCATCTCAAGATGAGGTAAACGCGCTTGCTAAAGTGAATGTTGCCTACGAAAGTCTAAAAGACGATATCCTTCAGGCAAAAACAGTCGGTTACATAAGAATGCTCACACGCTCCCATCGTTTTGTTATATCCGTGCAGGCCAGGAAATTTACACCACCTGACAAAACAGCAGGAGGAGTTTGAGATGCCATATAAAGCTGGAAAACGTCTGCCTGCAGAACGTGCAAGCCGTTTAGGACATCTTGATGTCTTAAAGAGTGAATTAGTCAAAAAACTGTGTAAGAGTTTTGAGAGTACTGCCCAAACCCCTATTCCCATTAACAGTTCTTGGGAAGCCGTACCGTTGCATGGGCAACCTTTACCTTTAGTATTCGGCGTTGATGGTTCCATACAGATCATTGAATCAGAAACTCCTCCCTATAAGACACTGGCATTTGTCAAGACTGCTCTTTTGAGGCTTGATCAAGTAGCACTTTCTTCAATTGATGAGGAATCTCCTCATCCACTTGCATTACGCGACATACTTGCTGATTCTGCTTTATATCATGCCACAGTGTTCCCACTAAGGCACGTTGTTATTCCGGGGATGTCCACATATGATGCAGTCCGCCAAATTATCTTTGAATCAGTAAAAGATGCCTCATTAAATGGTGAACCGTTTGAAACACTCAAGTGGATAGCTTATGAAAAATGGAACGGAAAGCAGAAACAGCTCCCTTTATTCGAGTGTCCTCACTGTGAGAAAACTATTGCTACTTTGCCCTATGATGCTGCGGAAGGAAATTGCCCAAATTGTAAAGGGAAGCTGTTTCTCACCGATATGCTTGGTTTCCATCAAGAAATGGCTCCTGATTCTGCTCCTGAAACTGTTGCAACAGCATATATGAATATTCATGAAACATTATTGTTATTTACGGGGATTAGATACTTCTGGGAGAAAAATAAGGAGGTACTTTCCAATTGCCTCTTTGTAAAAGATGGGCCTTTGTCAATTCGAGCACAGTATTCAAAGCTTGTAAATCCAATACGCCGATTCTTAGCTTTTTCAAGGGATCAGGATTATCCTGTACAACTCATTGGACAAGAAAAGACCGGCGCGTTTGTTAATCATTTGGAACTTATAGGGAAAAATGCCCCTTCCCAATCACTGTTTATCCCAGGAAATCAATACATCAAGGAACAAATTCAGCACAGGTCTAATAGAGGGGCGCCCTATGGTAAGGATACGAACTACGGGGCCAAAATTTTTGTTCGGTTTAGTCATTATCATCAAACCGTCTTAAATATTCCTACTGGAGGATACGTGGAAAATCCCACTATCTCTAATCTCATCGGTGCTGAAAGAATTTTTGCAACATTGCCAACAATTTTGAGTAGTCGCTTTGAGGGAGCACTTTTACCAATCGAACTGGCTCATGGCGTTGCATCCCTCTCAACATATCCTTCAGCTCAAATCCTCAAGATTTTTGCAGAAGCAATGGGACAGTTGAATGAATAAGGCACACAATGTATAACACAGCATATCTGCTGCGGCTACGCCTTGCCCTACGGGATTATTCTCTTCGGTTGCAAGGTCATTCCCATACTGAAAACGTTATTCTGTCTAAAAATTAGGAGAAATTATGTCAGAAGAAAAATTTAAAGACCTGCCCACCAAAATGACGGCGGACCTGCTTACCGGACTCTACTGGAAAGGCAAAAAGACCGAAGTTGACCGAGTGGTTTTACCCTTCCAGACCATTGAAACCATAAATGAAAGCCGGGCAACCCGTGAGCGTGAGAAAAGGAGAGGGATAGACCTTTTCAAAGAGCAAGGTGGTGGCAACTGGTATAACCGCCTGATCTGGGGCGATAACAAATACATTATGGCATCGCTTTTGGAAAAGTTTGCCGGAAAGATTGATCTGATCTATATAGATCCGCCCTTTGCCACCGGGGCGGATTTTAGTTTGAAGATGACATTGGGCGATGCTGAATGGACGAAAGAACCTTCCGCCATTGAAGACAAGGCTTACAGGGACACATGGGGACAGGGGTTGGATAGTTATCTGCAGATTATGTATGAGGGGCTGGTTTTAATGAGGGAGTTGCTGTCAGATACTGGTTCTATATATGTACATTTGGATTGGCATGTATCTCATTATATTAAAATTATAATTGATGATATTTTTGGATACGATAATTTTAGGAATGAAATTATTTGGTGTTATACCGGACCTAGCAAACCAAGATTAGATTTTCCAGATAAACATGATGTAATCTTACGATCTTCAAAATCAGATAAAAGATTTCTAAATATTGACCAAGTAAGAATACCCTATAGTGAAAGTTTTTTAAATAGAAGAAAGTATAGTGAAGGAAGCGGGGGGATAATGGGTGGTAGGGACTACGATGAAGTTAAAAAGAAGGAAGGTTATGAAGAAGGGAAATTACCTGAAGATTGGTGGAATGATATACCTACAGGTGGGCAAATGTCAGTAAATGAGCTACTAGGCTATAAAACGCAAAAACCGGAAAAGCTATTAAAAAGAATAATCAAAGCCTCCTCCAACGAAGGCGATTTAGTTGCCGACTTTTTCTGCGGTTCCGGTACCACGGGCGCTGTGGCGGAAAAGTTGGGTAGGCGCTGGATTATGGCAGATCTGGGCAGGTATGCCATTCATACCACCCGCAAGCGGCTGCTGGGCATAGACAATTGCAAACCATTCATAGTTCAGAATCTCGGCAAATATGAACGGCAATACTGGCAGGGCATTACCTTCAAAAAATGCAGCAATGAGCAGTTACCAATCTATGAATACATCCAGTTCATTCTCAAACTCTACAATGCCGAACCCTTAACAGGCATGCTGCATATTCACGGCAAGAAAGGAAGACATTTTGTGCATGTGGGCGCCGTGGATGCGCCGGTTACGCTTACTGAAATCAAGGAAGCCATGGATGAGGTAAAACAGGCCGGTCAGAAGGCGCTGGATATCCTTGGCTGGGAATGGGAGATGGGCTTGCACGATGTGGTGGAAAAAACTGCAAAAGAGAGCGGCATCCATCTTCGGCTGCTTTCCATTCCCAGGGATGTGATGGATCCCAGAGCCGCAGAAAAAGGCGATGTTACATTTTATGAATTGGCCTATCTGGAAGTGGAAGCCACTCAACCAAAATCCGGCACTTTTAAAATTGAACTCAAAGACTTTGCCATTCCCAATCTGGATTTAATCCCGCAGGAAGTGAGAGACAAGATAAAGAAATGGTCGGATTATATTGATTACTGGTCTGTTGACTGGGACTGGAACGAAGACACATTTCATAACATGTGGCAGTCCTACCGCACCCGCAAGGAGCGGAAACTGGAATTAACATCCGATGCACATAAATATAAGAAGAGTGGCAATCATAAAATCATGGTCAAGGTGATTGACATTTTCGGAAATGATACTACCCACGTTGTTGAGGTAAAATCATAATGGCACGCAAACGTAAAGCGAAACGAACTCAAAAAGAAACCATCATCCACCTGGATCAACGCCTTCCGGAGGTAACGGGAAGAGATCCGTATTCCATTCCAGCCAAACATTTACTGCCTGATGGTAAAGGTGGCTACATTGAAAAAGATGAAAGACGCCCAAGCAAGACCCTGCTTGTTAATCAAATCCGTGAAGCGGTGGATAAATGGCGGGCAAACGGCTATGAACGTCTGCAAGGTATTTCCGCTACTTCCAAAAGGTTAATGGAATGGTGGTTTGATGAAACCCATTTTTTTCCTGATGGAGAACCTTTCAGTTACTATTTTGCTCAGAGGGAAGCAATAGAGACTATCATTTGCCTGTATGAAATTGTTAAGAAGCGGGAGGCTGCAGATTTAATTTTTTCATACATGGACCCGTTGGCATACGGAGATGATCTATTCACCACACGCAAGAAAATCGAAGAAACCACTCGCGAAAAACGTATCCTCACCCGGGTTGTGCCTGAAACAGGGCTGATTGCTCATCAGGAGATTCCAGCCCCGGATCATTACCGCTATGCGATTAAGATGGCAACCGGCGCGGGTAAAACGCTGGTCATAGCAATGGCAGTTGTCTGGTCTTATTTCCATAAAAAATTTGAACCGGATTCAAAGTTAAGCAAATCGTTTCTGATTATCGCGCCAAATGTTATTGTCTTTGAACGTTTAAAAGACGATTTTGAGAGCGGTAAGATATTCCAGGAATGGGACTTAATCCCGAACGAATGGAAACATGACTGGCAGATGACATGTATCCTGCGGGGTGAAAGCCGAAAGACTTCCACAGAAGGAACGATTTATCTTACCAATATTCATCAATTGTATGAACCAAGGAACAACACTGGTGGTAATGATCCGGTAACCCGCCTGCTGGGGCCCAAACCAAAAGAGGCCACCGGCTCCTGGGAAAAGGATTTGCTGGACAGGGTCAAAGCGCATGATGATCTCTTGATTATCAATGACGAGGCACATCATGTCCATGACGAAGACCTGGAGTGGATGCAGGTCATCTTACGTCTGCATAATCATTTGAAAGAAAAGGGCAGCAAGGGATTATCTTTGCAACTTGATTTTACCGCTACGCCTAAGGATCAGAACGGCACCTTTTTCCCGTGGATTATTTGTGATTACCCACTGGCGCAGGCTATTGAAGACCGCATAGTAAAGGCACCTTTGATTGTTCACCAGACAGACAAGGCCGATCCGGAGAAATATGACAGCGCCAGTGTTGCTTATGCTGAATGGATCAGTATTGCCATTTCCCGCTGGAAAGATCACCATAAAGCATATGGAAAAGTTAAAAAGAAACCGGTGCTTTTCATCATGGCAGAAAACACACGGGATGCGGACGATATTCATGCGTCACTGAAAACAAAAGCAGAATTTAAAGGAGACGGCCAACTCCTTTTAATTCACACTGATAAAAAAGGTGAAATTCAGAAACGCGATCTGGAAAAAGCCAGAGAAGCAGCACGATTAATTGACAAACCGGAGAACAAAATAAGGGCTATTGTGAGTGTCATGATGCTGCGTGAGGGATGGGATGTAAGAGGAGTTTCTATCATTTTAGGCTTAAGACCATTCACTGCAAAAGCCAATATTCTTCCGGAACAAGCTGTCGGTCGGGGGCTTCGCTTGATGAAAGAGGTGGGTCCCTATTATATTCAGATTGTAGAGATCATAGGAACAAAAAAATTTGAGGAATTTGTAAAACAACTGGAGGTAGAAGGAGTCGGCGTTGGTTACACCCGTCAAACACCGGACATGGGACCATATGTTTTCCCGCATAAAGCCAAAGCCGAATTCGACATTGAAATTCCACTGCTAACACCGTCCTACACCCGTCAGGCAAAGGGTCTCAATTCTTCATTTGTTGATGATTTGCCTACTAATCCAAGAGGTTTGAAAGTAACCGAAGGAGTGATAAACAAGGTAGAATTGGTTGAAACGGTTACACAAAAAACCGTTGCTCAAAAGAAGGTAACAATTGATGAAGCCGTTCCTGAAATCAATGAAATATTAATAAATTTAACCAATCGTATTTGCAAAGAGGCGCGAATAGATGGGTACTTTGCAGTGGTTTATCCGATATTGCGAAAGTATTTAAAAAATGTGTTTTTCGGTCAAGAAGTAGATCTGGACAATAATAAGATCAAAAGATTATTAACAGATTCCCGGAACACGGCAGAAATCATTAAAACCATGGCTAAGGCGATTGGTGATAAGAGTATTAGGAAAATAACGGTAAAAATGAAGAGCGATCCGCTGCGTTTATCCGAATTGGATGGATTTTACTGGAAACGGTTGTGGGTTGAGCTGGATAAGACCATCTTCAACATTACTCCATGCTTTAATGGTTTTGAGATACACTTTGCGCAATTTTTAGATAACGCTCTTGATATCAGCAAATTTGTAAAACTGGCAGAGACCTATACAAAGTTTTCGATTGAATACATCAATCATAAGGGTGCCATTGCATATTACTATCCGGATTTTGTGGCGGAACAGAAGACAAGCGAAAAAATTACTATTTGGTTGATTGAGACAAAAGGCTGGGAGCAAGAAGACGTTCCACTAAAAGATGACAGAGCAGGAAGATGGTGTGAAGATGCAACAAAGCTAACCGGTGTTGATTGGCGTTATTTGAAAGTCCCATATGTAATTTACACGACAATTACAAAAGATCTATCTTTAATGCCTTCTTCTTTTTTAGAATTTATAAATATTTTTAAAAAGTATTTAAAAGATGAACAAATCCCTTTTAATGTTTAAGTTAGGTTGTAATTAAAGTTTAATATACTAATTTTAAAGTTCCCCAAATTTGCACTTTATTATTTTACCCCCTAAACACCTGCTCATTATGCCAGGTGAGGAATTCTTGAGAAGGGTGGTCCAGCCTATTTGAAGGCAGATTGACTTCCTTGCCGTGAAAAGTAAAATAGTATTCGCCGTTATGGAATTCCTCTCTAATGCGGCGGCTGACTTCGATGTGATGCTGTGGAGTTATTGTCATGTATCCCTTATCAAACAGCCTGTGCATATCGCTGCGGATAAGCAGGCCGTTCTTTACAGCATGAGGTCCGCCATCAGTATAGGATTTAATATGCGCAGCTTCCAGGACCGGAAGCGCCCTTTCATGTGTTATCGCACAGGCACGATTATATGCATCGGTAACCATAATTCTGAAAGAACCCTGGCCTAACCTTGGCTTAACAAGAGTTTCTTTGCCATATCTTAATTGATTTTCAACAATGCCTCTCCCCTCTTCATCCATAAACATATTGTGCTTTTCGGCAAGTCTGTATTCTACATTCTTCAAAATGAACTTTCCTGCTTCGCTCGATACATCATAGCTTTTTCCTCTTACAATATTTGCCGACCATTCTGGAGGAGGAAACCATTGAGGCTCCTTAAAGAAAAAAGGCTGAGTCAGAAGAAGGCAGCCTATAGGAAAATCCTCAAAGCGATTATCCTGGCCTCCCCGGTATTTCACAATCCGCCTTCTCATTTCTTCATAAGTTGGGGCTCCATTCTTTATACCGAAAGCATCCCAGGCTAAGCTGATAGGAAGAGTTGTGGCAGATGCAAAAATTCCTCCGCCTGCGATGTAATTCCTTGGACTGTGAAGCTTAAAAAGGAACAAACCACCCTGCTCCAGTGATCGTAAGAGACCGGTTGCAGACGGCTGCCAGAAGTTTACTTCATCGAGAGGCTGGTAGTTTGAAAGAAAATCAAACCAGTTGTTATCTGTTACACCGATGTAAAGCTTCATTTGAGGAGTTTTTTAATTAATCTTATAATATTTTATTATCTTGAGATGAAGATGAAAGGAGACTTCTCTTTCTCCAGATCATGTTTTTCCCAATCATCTATGATCCCATTAAATATAAATATTAGATAAAATAATATCTCTACATTATAAATAAGTCAATCGCCTTTTGAGATGAAGAGGAGGGTGAGGGTGAAAAATCTAAGCCGTGGATCGCTGAGAGTGAGGGTGAACTTACATACTCTATTTGATTTGCTAGAGGTTGGTTTACTGGATGTTGATTGGCTGCATGTTATACATTGAATTTGAATGTGAGATATTTTTTATAACTCTAAGTCATTGAAATTTCAATAATGGGCTGTTTTTATGACTGCTAGTCATCGGGAATCCAAAAATCTGTTGATTTTATGACTATGAGTTATTAAAAATGAAAAATTGGCTAATTTGATGACATTAAGTTATAAAAAATCAATCATTGGCCTATTTTATGACCATAAGTTATAAATATTCAAAGAATTGACCAACGTCAACTAGTTTTTTAGGTTCGAACCCTTCTTTAACGATGGAAGGATGGCAAAATCGAGACAATGACTCAAAATCGGACATTGCTCGCTAAAAGAAGTTTCTTATCCCTTAACTAGATCAGAAAATGCTTATTAGCTGGCCTATGGTCCCTATTAAGATGAACGCGTCACTAAGATGTGACAAAAGAATCCGTCGACGAGAAAATTTTCCTGAAAACTCCTTCTCAAAACTGCCCATCTTAAAAATAAACTGTTTAGTATATGGTCGCGAGGTTTTTATGCCTATCCAGATCCCAATAACAGTAATTATTAAACAAACAACCTGTAGCCATTTCATATGCATCACCTCCTATATTTATGGCTTTCCGGGTCTTTGGCCTTCGATGTGAAAACTTTCTTAGCATTGTTGATAATAACAGGTCAAACAACAAACTTGGTGCAATATACGCTTCATTAATATAATATTCCCTAATATCGTTTTTCTCTGTACGTTCGTGTGCAGTTGGTTTTGTAGGTTGACTCGCATTTTTTCTTGCTTCATGCATCATCCCTTAACTGATTTTATCTCCATTGCTTCGCCATTGTCAATTCCTTTACTGACCTAAGTTTCGCCATTAATTTTCAAAACACATTGTAACTTGTTTATATTAAGCATGTTGCATTGCCTGTAAATGTAATACCTAACTTCTGGAATTTCGGAGTTCAAAGCAGTTAGAATAAATAAATAGGGACACATCCTATTTTTCATGCTTTATGCTTTAGGGTCGGGCCGAATCCCTTTGGATCTTTGGCCCTTCCTTCGTCCTCTGTCCTCTGGGGTCGGGCCGCACGAACTTCTTGTTTGAATTTTCAGAAGTCAAACTGAAAACGACCTCAAAATCTGCCTTAAAACAAAAACAATGGTTTTGGTGGGAAAATGTACGTTTAAGCAGGTCATCCGATATTATTTTTGGAGCTTTTCTTAAAGTGCTTTTTTGGAGCCCAAATAGGAGCTTCTAAGACTAAAAATCATCCCTTATTATGGGATTACCTTTCATGATATCTATAAGTTAGCATGGCCCGACCCCCCTTTTAATTTGGTTGATCTCAAGAATGAAAATCAAAGAAATACCAAGAAGAGCTGATAATAACCTGTCTTTCATGCTGATCCCTATCAAGAGGAATACTATTTGTATATCTTTATTATTTGTTATTCACTATTTTCTTGATTTAAAATATTTAGTTTTTCAATTCCTTCTTGAGTTAACCTTATGTACATATATCCTACAGGTAAATCCAATGCGTCTTCTTCAATTATTTTTGATTCTATCAACCTTTTATTACGAAGATGAAAAAGATGCTTTCTAATTTCATCTCGATTTTCATATTTAGGCAAAATTTCTTCATCTGATTCAATGGTTGAAGGATATTTTTCATTTAATTGTTCAAGAATTTTCTTTTCTAATGGTTCATTAATTGCTTTTATTTTTTTCTTTTTAATTTTTGAATTTGTAATCTCTTTTAGTTCATCAATTAAATCAGAAGTTTGTCCATTCCGAATAAATAATTTTTGTAATTCTACTAATCCTATATTTACATGCACTTTTTTGACTTTTTCTCCATACTCAATCAATTTAACTTTTATTTCATTAAATTCTGCATCGCGAATCTTTCTTGCTTTTTCTAGAATTTCTAAAAGTTTATCAGTTATTTCTTTCATCACTCTATCAGGATTGTTAGGAAGATGATTTATGAACTCTAATGAGCTTATAATTTCCCCTAATAATCCTAGATCTTTTCCTTTTATTTCTGTAATTATTGAATGGAGATGATATGATTTTCTATTTGACAGTTTCTCTTGTATTAATGGCTCTTTTTTTTCTTTTAATTTGTTCTTCTTTGTAAATTTTTTCTTTGTCCATCTCATAAATTTATTTTTCGGTCTATCAAGGAAGGGCGCTAAAAAAAATAATATTAAACCAGCAACAATTGAAGCAGCAAGTGAAACAAGTATAATTACCAGTGTTCCCATCTCAAGATTCGTATAGCATAAAAGCAATATTAATGTCAAAAGTCTGTGATACTGAACATGATTGTTTACATACTGAGTCTTACTCTTTCTCTTAATCTTTCATCAGGAGTTTTTTCTTTTAATGCTTCATTAAGTCTATTATAGTTCGGGACGTTCATATTTCTTGACTCTCAAACGAATTCAGGACTACTATTCAGCTATGTTGGTGAGGGTAATTATCGCGAAGACCGATATGCACAGGATTTCAATCAATTTTTTCGTATATTCCGACATCCCGAGAACCGCGGATGCGGAGAAAATTTCTCTTTAAATAAAGCAGGTTTCTCACATGAACGATAATAAGCTATCGATTGAATCCAAGAAGGTCATTGACAAATTGGCAAGCTCTGAAATCGGTTCGTACATCGATACGTCCCTCACTCCGCCCGATCCCTTTCGTGGCAGAGGTGAAATCAGGTTGATAATTCTGGGGCAAGATCCTACTGTGCAAAATCCTGAATACAGAAAAAAGATCAAGGTCGTTCTGCTTCTAAACCAACCTGGTAGACTGAGAACATACCTTGCGAATGTCTGCAAAGCATTGGATATGGACCTGGACGAAAACATTTACGCATCAAATCTCTTGAAGAATTTCTTTACTGTCCCCCCGGATACAATACGCAAAAAGGATCCGCAATTCTTCCGAAAGGCTGCAGACCATTGGATTCCTTTGCTCATAAAGGAAATTGAGGAATTTGAAAATGTACCCATCATGCCGCTGGGTGAGCCCGTCCTGAACTGTTTGACAAAAAGTCCGGATCGGGTATTGATCAGAAATTACTGGGGTTATGAAGGACCAGCGCAATATGGCCGGAATTTCAACTACATAAAACCAACAGAAAATGTATTATCGAGAGTCGTTTTTCCTTTTCCACACATACCGGGTTTATCGCATAAATTCTTCAGACAACAAATGAATGGCTACCTCGCGTTCATGAAGGAACACATCAATCCGAATACGAATAAATAGGGACACATCCGATTTTCCATGCTTCATGCTTTTTCTTTTGGACTCTGGCCGCACGAAGCAATCTCATCTGGCCTGAATGAATTTTGGGGTCGGATAACCCGAAGTGCTTTTTTTGGGGCCCAAAAAGAAGCTTCTAAAGCAAAATATCAGCCCTTATTATGGGGTATCTTTCATGATATCTATAAGTTAGTATGGCCCGACCCAATTTTCCATGGTGATCTCTACTCTTAATACGCTTTATACAGGCCAATTCTATGAAATTCTCTATTTCTTGCGGATTTCTCGTTAACTTGATATGTTTGTTCTATATAGTATTGTTAATGAAGCATCACCCTGAAAATCATTGGCTTATAATACGTTGTATAATGAACAAAAAAGCCAAGAGCATAGGTATCAAATTGGAATGCCAAGAATAAATAAGGTTACCTTAGGGATCGCATTCCAAATTTTAACAATTTGTAATTATACCTAAAATGAAATTCATGCATTTTTCTTATTATCCTCATTTCAAAAGCAATGCCATATTTTTTAAGGAGTGAAAATGGAAAAATTTAATGAAATCAAAGAGATTGAAAAATTAGATGAGTCACTAAATAATATAAAAACAGTCTGCCAAAAGTGTGGCCAAGCTATTAAAGTTGATAAGGTAACTTGCCCTTATTGTGGCTATACACAATGGATTGAGCACATGATTGGAGTAACAGTTATTGCGCTTTTATCTGTTGGAGCTTATTTTTTGAAGTTTCTTGGAATATTTCGTTATATTATTGGGGGAATAGGCCTTCTCGCTATTTTTTTTGGTACCATTTACGTTTTATATAAAGCTATAAAAACCCCTAAACAGAAGAATCGATATATCCTTTCAGCTTTTATGAAACTGAAGGAAAATTCAAAAAATGTTAAAGCAATGAATATCTTAATCAAATCTCTAAACGATGATGATCCCTATTACAGAATTTATGCTATGGATTATTTAGGAGAAGTCGGGCTTCCGAAAATTGCTAAATTTCTTATTGAAAGATTAAAGGACAACGATGAAAGAGTGAGGGTGAAAGCTGCAGAAACTCTAGGGAAAATTAAAGATTCGCTTGCAGTGGAGCCTTTGATTTTTGCCTTAAAAGATAAGAATTGGATGGTTAGAAAAAATGCTGCCTGGGCCCTAGGAGAAATATTAGATACCAAAGGCACAAAACCGCTAATCAATAGCTTAAAAGACGACAAAAAAGACGTCCGGATTTCCGCAGCAGATGCATTAGAGAAAATAAAGGATCCTAATTCTGCAGAATTTTTAGTCGATTTTTTGGATGTAAAAGATAATCATTTAAGAAAAAAGATTATAAATATTCTATCCAAAATCGGAAGACAGGAATTACTATTAAGTAAAACTGAATATGGAGATATATTAAAAAATGAATTCAATAAATTTTTAGATGATGAAGGATATGAGATTAGCTTTGACAACTGGGAGGAATTGCGAGAAGTCAACAAACCAGCGTTCGATATTTCCACACGGAAAAAAGCTATTAAAGAACTAACGAAATTAAAGGAAAAACAACCAAATTGTGCACATATTTATACAAGTCTTGCTCAGGCTCTCTGGTTGGAAGAGGATTACAAAAGTGCGGAAGATATTTTGATGGAAGGCCTAACAAAAGTATTCAGGAAAAGTTCAATTGCCGATTCTCTGGGCTATCTTCATCTTTGGTACTCGAATTCACTAGACGATTCGGTCCAATGGTATTCTCGGGCCTGGATAGCCCAAAGAAATGTTCCAAAAATCTGGAGTACTCATCTTTATCTTGGATTTATGTATAAATATTTTGGCAACAACAAAGTCTATAAACAACTTCATGAGACTGCCAATAATATCTATGGATGGGAAGGAGTATCGCTTAATGAAGAAGGAAAGGAAAAAATAAAGTCTCTTATTAAAAAGCAGAAGAACGATTTAATTAAATTTTTTCTTAATTCACTGGCATCTAAAATGATTTCCTTCCAAAGTGAGAGAAGAAAAAAAGCTTTAGAGAAAGGAATTTTAAGAAGAAAAAACCTATTACCTGAATCTCCGGTATGTTTCAGATGTTCAAAGGATTTGGTAAAAAGCTCGTCTGCATTTTTTGGGGATGAAAAGCCAGAGGATGATGAATATCTGTTTGATGGTGAGTTATGCATTGACTGTGCAACAATTATCTGCAGAAAATGTTATGACCGTGGTATGTCTCGAATCTGCCCGAGATGTGGGAGTGTACTAAAAAATTGTTATAGAGGATTTTTAAAGGAAATAAAAATTTGACCTTTTTATCCAATAATTTTATTCGTCCAGCATCTACTATTGCCCAACTTTACAAATGCCTTTTGTAGATAGAACTGTTTTTCAAATGGATCAAGCAACATTGTGCCTTTGTGGTCTGGCCGCACGAAGTGTTTGAATTTTCATGAGTTAAACTGAAAAACGGCCTCAAAATCGGCCTTAAGGGAAGGCCAAACAGCTTCTGCTGCAGCCAGCGGTTGCCTTGCTTAACGATCCTGCCATGATAAGTCCTTCCCCCTGATCTGTGGGTAGAAGGTATAACCACGATTCTCACGACTGCGTTTATAGACCTCACCAATTAAAAACAAAGTTAGACCCCCTATTTGACATGCATTCCAATTTCCTCAATAATAACTTTTAATCTTAGGATGATGTTCTAATGTCAATAATGTTTGGCCCCTTCTGGTTTTGGGACACAGTGATAATCCTTTTGATTCTACCTCTGGCATTGACATTAATAAAGTAACTAATAAGATGACAGAAATTCACCTCCTTCTTGACCGGGAAAAGCAGCTTCAGGCCAAGCTCTATGAAAAGGAGAAAAGACTGCTTGGCCTAGTCAGCATGTTCCTGTCGCTTGGCATTCTTCTCACCTTTTATTACAGTGGTTTTAGTGGATGGCTGG
>Ga0210003_1000814_pt1 | contig 28212 bp, 25 predicted proteins | sample LantaG_FD_182804 | JGI IMG/M metagenome (GOLD analysis project Ga0210003, IMG submission 182804) | Deep subsurface microbial communities from Baltic Sea to uncover new lineages of life (NeLLi) - Landsort_02402 metaG (SPAdes) (version 2) | ecosystem: Environmental > Aquatic > Marine > Oceanic >... | reverse complement strand
GTAGCTGTCATAGTTGGGCAGTTAGTGAGCTACAAATTGCTGGTCGCAACTCCATTACCAGGAAAACTGAACCGCCTGTCACTAATTGCTCTGGTGCTTTTGGGCCTTAGCTTCATACTTTTTACGTTCTACCCACCACTATTACCGATTTTTAGAGACTCTGTGACCGGAGCTTACGGTATTTTAAGGTAGCACTGCACAATCAAACACCTTGTCAGGCAAGGCTATCACTGGCGAATGCTTAACAGGAGCATTACTGCCCCTGTAGGCTATTAGTGTTCCAGCGCATACACGATGTCCAGCAGCCTTTTATTTCCCGCCGGGGAAAGTCCAAAGCTGCTCAGCTCTTTCTGCAGAGATGCGAATGTGCCATGTCCGCCGAGGTATCCGTTTACGCGTGCTGCAGCCGTGGAAGCTATAAAATCTTCGGTGTCGGGATAAATGACACTGAATTCTTTCGTAAGTTCTGGCTTTTGCTGCAGCCAATACTTCTGATGATACGCTTCAGCCAGGTAAAACTTGGATGCTGGTATGATTTCGGTGTAGATTTTGCTTCCCGTCCTGGCCTCCTCTCGGTCTCTTGTTTCCATGGCCATCTTTTTCTGCTCATCGTTGTGATAGAACACTAGGGACATATACTGCCGTGACCAGGGACGCTGCGTTGGGTCGTGGCTCTTCCAGAAAACGTCCAGCAGTTCCTCATAGGATATCCTGGTTGGGTCGTAGTCAATCTGGACAGTCTCGCTGTGATCGCCGAGGTCGTGATAGCTTGGGTTATCTTTCGTCCCTCCGGCGTATCCCACACGGGTACGAACCACGCCATTCAGGATACCAAACCGCGAGTCTGGTCCCCAGAAGCAGCCCAGCGCAAAAGTTGCTGTTGCCACTTTTGTTGGTGCAGAGGCATCTATGGGCGGTATCGCTACTCTGGGAGCCATGTTAGCAGGCACGAATTTCAATGCCACGGAATTCATGCAGTAGCGAAGCCCGGTCGGTTCTGGCCCATCGTCAAACACGTGTCCCAGATGGGCATCACACCTGCGGCACATCACCTCAGTCCTTGTCATGCCAGAGCTTGTATCTACGGCTGTTTTAATGCTTTTCTCTGAAATGGGAGCCCAAAAGCTTGGCCAGCCTGTTCCAGAATCAAACTTCGTCTCTGAACTGAATAATTCGTTACCACAACATACACATTGGTAGATACCTTTTTCTTTGAAGTCGTAATATTCTCCCGCGAAGGCTGTTTCGGTTCCCTTCTGCCGGGTAACCCTGTATTGCTCCGGAGTCAACAGCTCCCGCCACTCTTCATCGCTTTTGATAACCCGGTCAATCATGTTCCCTCCATCCTGGCCCTGGGACTGGGAGCCATTCTCTGGCGGGGCTTGCCTTTCAGCGGCGCACCCGCCTATAAGTATAACGCCGATTAGTAACAGGCAAATAATTAATCTCATCTTCATTGTAGCACTCTGCTCATATCATTTTTTCTGTAGCTATAACGATTTCCGGAGTGAAAAGTTAGTGCCGGCAATTTTTAGCAGATGATAGGTGATGTGGTCAAATTTGTTAGCACCTTCTTAAACTGAAAATCTTCTTCAGGCTTCTCCCTAAGCTCCTTGGCCTTAGCTTACGATTGAAGCCTTTTAGTTTTGTGGGCATATCTTTTTATTTCGTATGTAGATATGGGGATTGGTCTGGCTATAGCCTTCGGTGCGATTTGGCTGGCTTGTTACCAGCCACCTTTCTTTAAGAGACCTGGGCTCTGGGCGGTCCTGGTAAGTAGTGCCATTCTGGCTCTGGCTGCTGTTGCCTTTATTCAAATTCCTCTGCAGATATGGATGGGCCAGGCACTTGGTCACTTCTGGAGTGAGGAAGTGCTATTGAGCTGGATTCGGCATCTTTGAAGCGCAGTGGGCACATAATGCCATCTTTGCTTCAGGGTGGACCTGGGGAGCAGTGCAAACTGGCGGCGTGATGGCACTGGCTGGATTTTGGGAACGGTTTTTTGCTGTAGCCGCTCATACTGCTTTTTCCGCGCTGGCCGGTTATGGGCTAGCCAAAGGTTGGGGATGGCAGTTCTACCTGATAGCCTCCTGCCTGCACGGCTTATTGAACTATAGCGCTGTTTTGTTTCAGTCAGGGCTCTTCACCGTCGTTCACGTGGAAATCTATCTTGCGGTGGTAGCGGTGCTGGTAACGGCCTGGGCGCTGTGGCTTCGCTGGAGAAAAGCGGCAGTTGAAGCTCAAGTATAAGTGATTTCGAGTAATGGCTGGAATAGTCTCAGGGATGAGGCTAATAGCGTCTAGCGGTGCCAGCTAATTTCCATGGGAAATTTCCCACTCACGTTGCATCGCAATCGCATCCGCATGGGGGATGGTTCTGAGTACCCAAAGGCGAACTTAGAGTAACGAATGGAGTTAGTCATCAGACCCTCTATAAGCTAATGAAGGAAGGACTACCTTCCCACAAGATAGGCAAGAAGCGAGTCTTCCTAAAGGAAGACCTTATCCAGTGGATAAAAGAGCACTAACTAAAGCTTAAGATTATCCGCCGGACTATACCCTATTATGTTCTATATAAGACTGGAGCGTGAACCAAATAGGAAAAGGGAAGCACCTCCAACAAAGTTCTCAGTTGCGAATTGACGTGCTATACTAAACATAATGCTGATAGTTATGAACTACTTAATAGACTTAGAGGTGTGCCATGAGAGCTTTTGTTGGACACAGCTTCCATGATAAAGACAAGCCACTAGTTAGTTACATTAAAGATTTTATCGAATCTGCGGAAATAGAATGTATCACAGGTGAGAAGGCACAAAACGGGTCGGTTGCGGAAAAGGTGAAGGAAAAAATCAAGAATTCTGACATCTTTGTAGGGGTTTTCACTCACGATAATGCAGTCCTTACTTCAAAAGGAAATTTTACAAGTCTGCTGGGCAAAGGTAAAGAGTACACAACTTCAAATTGGGTAATTCAAGAGTGTGGGTTTGCGCTAGGTCTCAACAAAACTTCAATCCTCTTAGTAGAAAGAGGAATTTATAAATTCCCAGAATTGCAAGGGGATATGGAACTAATCTATTTCACAAGGGAATCGCTACAGGATGCTTTTCTTAAATTTAATCAAATGATAAGTCATGTTAAGGCAACAGGAGCGTTAGTATTAGCGGGACAACCTGAAGACAAGCTAGCCAAAGTTGTAGATGAGCGAGGGAAGGAAGACAGTGTAGAAAAGGAGAAGGCTAAGCAAGAAACGGGAGATAGACGTGAGATACTATCAAAGTATTTCAAAGCGCTGGATAATGATGACTATACCAAGCTTCAAGAGATATATGAGAATGAACTTATAAAAGTCCTTTCAGATGACGAAAAGATTTCGTGGAAGGCTGTGACTTTGAGGTTCTCCTATCATATTGGAGATAATAGAGCGCTTCAAGAACTAAAAGAGTATGCTGAATCGAATAGTGACAATCCTGATGTATCATATCAGCTTGCGATATTGTTCGAGGGTATGGATTACAAAAAAGCAAAACAACAATTCTTAGGTGTAGCGAGACTATACGACAAAGAAAATAATGATGATAGAAATAAAATCGTAGACTGCTATCACCGTGCTGGTAAATGTGCCGCTAAAGAAGGTAAAATTACGCAAGCGTACGAGATGCTCTACAGCCTTCTTCATGATGATGACTTTGCCAACCAGAAGGCAATAATACTTTCAGCATTAGCTGATATTTCGAAGATGAATAAGGATTGGGAGAGGTTCATTGCTTACGCCGAAGGGTCGTTAGACTTAGATGCTTCCAATAGTGAACTAAGATTTGACCTTGCGTATCAATATGAACAAAATGGGTATCATAAACTGAGTTTGCTACATTATGAGAATCTGACAAGTTCATTCACCCATCCAATGGCATTGAACAACCTTGGTGTAGGTTACAGCCATTTTGGATTATTAGGCAAAAGCATAACAAGCTACCTTGACTCGGCTAAGCAGAAGGCTACATTAGCGATGGCGAATATTGCCCAAGCTTACTTGAAGCAGGGTTTCTGGAATGATGCCGAAGCAACCATAAATAAAGCGAACAGTTTATCCGCAGAAGGTGTTGAGGTACATGGTAACATTGGATATGCTACGAACAAATTGAAAACGATGAAGAAAGAAGAGGATTCCAAAGAGTCAGAAATATTGATACAAGCGGGAACGGAAAGAACATTTCGAATCAAACATGCAGAAAGCTTCTTTTCTAAGAAGGATATTGCTAAGGCTAATATAGATGGCTTATGGCAAACACCTTGGGGTGAGCTAAGGTTGATAATTGATGATGTATCAAAAACCTTCAAAATCGAAGAGCAACAGAAAAAAGCAGACGAGAAGGACGGCTACAGAAGAGTAATAACAATAAATGGGAGTATAGAAAAGCTAAGTGGAAGATATGACATTAAAGTTGAGGAAATAATCCAACGCACTTACTTATCAGCGTGGTTACCCGAAAAAAAGACAATTCATCAAGCTACTGGTTATATGCTATTTAATGTTAATGCAAAAGACTTAACCACCATAGATATTATGGAGAAAGACAAAGAGGAGAATATTAAGTTTCTCAAATGGGAAAAGGCATCATAGTGTCTACTGCGAGGGAATACAGGCATAAACAAAGGGAGAACGTGTTACCGCTCTCCCCAACTACTACAACTATCATTTTATTCAATAGACTCAGCCAAGGGATGGAATATATTCCTGTTAGTGTCTCCAAATGAATTAGCCGTGTAGTCTATCCACCGGCGAATAACGTTTGTGGCTTTCTATCGCATCGTAGCGTCCTACAGCTTGGCAATACAGATTAGTCATCGTTAGTATTGTATGCCCAAGTAACCTCTGTAGCATCAAGCTATCCCCACCATTCTTTAGCCGCAGGACTTCAAGAAAAAGTGGCAGCGACTTGATATTTCGTAGAAGGATAATACTTAAACATATAGGTTATAATATTATTGAATTTTACTTCTAATGGAGGGGAGTAATGTCACAAGAGGAGAAATTAGATAAAAAACAGGCGGCTGACAACTTCGCCAAAATGTTCAAAGCTTTCGGTCAAGCCCTTAGTGAAATATTTAATGATCCTGAACTAAAAGAGAAAGCTAAGGAATTTACAGAAAGTGCTTCCGCTTCGGCAAAAACCTTGGCCAACAGGTTTAAGGATGAAGAGGTTAAAGCTAAGTTCAGAGATGTGGGAAAAGCAGCACAAGTCTTCGGTAGAAGTGTAGCTGATTCCTTCAAAGATGATAAGGCGGGTAAGAAACATTTTACTATTGAAGAGGCTAAACAAATTGGAGAGGCGCTGGGTATTGATTGGAGTAGGTTTGCAATTGAACAATATCGCATGGGGCTTGATGTGGAGCTTGAGCATGGAAAGGTAGACCAGCACACTAATGTTACCAATGACGATTCTATCATGACAGGAAAGATAGCTTTAGCTCATCTTAACGAATTTCCGGACTATTATACTCGGCTAGATAAACTGGAAAGGGAAGCTGAAGGGAAGCTCTAAATACTAAGTGGCAGCGAGTGGATTTGAACCACTGACCAAAGGCTTATGAGTCCTCTGCTCTACCGCTGAGCTACGCTGCCCAAAAGTAGTTTAGCATCGGCTATCAAAAAGGGTCAAATGTTACTGGTTCTTAACGCCAGTAGGTATGCAGGAGTGTAGTAATTTGTGGGTTTGCGATGCAACTGGTTTTAACAAAGACAAGAAAAGGGTAAACTATGTGGCAAATGGGGCATTACCAGCAATCTCAACTAAAGGTTCTCATTAGCCATGAGGAAATAGACAAGGTTGTTGCCAGGCTGGCTGGCGAAATCAGCAGGGACTATGCGGGAAAGCGGCCATTGTTCATTAGCGTCCTGAAGGGCTCCTTTGTGTTTATGGCTGACCTTATTCGCCAGCTTGATTTGCCTGTGGAGGTAGACTTTGTCAGACTTTCCAGCTACGGTGCTGCCAGGGAGACTTCGGGCAAGGTCAGAGTGGTTCAGGGGATTAAAACAGCGATTAAAGGCAGGGATGTGCTGGTGGTTGAGGATATTGTGGATACCGGCATTACTATCTCCTTTTTGCTCGATTACTTAAGAAAGAAAAAGCCTGCTTCCCTGAAATTTTGCGCACTGACGGATAAGCCATCACGCCGCAGGGTCCCCGTATTCATTGACTACCTTGGTTTTACAGTGCCAGATAAATTCATCGTAGGGTATGGTATCGACTTTGATGAGAAATTTCGCCATCTGCCTGATATTTGCTTTGTGGAGGATTAAGCGGTGAATTTAAAGAGGCTCATTTCTGTAGCCAGAGGAGAAGTGCCAGCAGACTTGCTGCTAAAAAATGCCCGCATAATCAATACACTTATTGGAGAAATAGAGCAGGGCAATGTGGCTATCTGCGGCGACAGGGTTGCCGGTGTGGGGGACTATCAACAGGCCAGAGAAATCATTGATTTGCAGGGCGCTTACCTTGCTCCAGGATTGATTAATGGTCACACACATATAGAGAGCTCCATGCTTCACCCTGCCCAATATGCCCGGACAGTAGTTCCCAGAGGCACTCTAACTGTGGTCACCGACTTGCATGAAATCGCTAATGTCTGTGGGATTGAAGGGATAAAATTTGTCATAGACTGGGCGCAGAAGCTGCCACTGGATATGTTATTTATGGCTCCCTCCTGTGTGCCAGCAACTACGTTGGAGACATCGGGTGCTCAGATTAGCGCTGAGGAGATAAAAAAACTACTGGCTTACCCCAATGTCATAGGTCTTGGAGAGATGATGAACTTTCCCGGCGTGGTCAGCGGTACGGAGGAGGTCTTGAATAAGATTATGGTCTCAGAGGGGAGGGTCATCGATGGGCATGCGCCCGGACTTACAGGAAAGGAGCTGAATGCCTATATGGCAGCAGGGATTCTCTCCGACCATGAATCCACCACGCTGGAGGAGGGCAGGGAGAAGCTGAAGCGAGGAATGTACCTGATGATTCGGGAGGGCTCTTCAGAGAAGAACCTGGACGCCCTTTTACCCCTGGTCAACGATAAAACCTATAAAAGATGCTTTTTCGTGGTTGATGACCGCAGTTGCTCCGATTTGCTTAGTGAAGGCGACATCGATGCAGTGGTGAGGAAAGCCATCAACAAAGGCCTGGAGCCAGTCCGGGCATTACAGATGGCAACAATCAACTCCGCTGAATATTTCCGCCTTTATGACAGAGGAGCTATCGCTCCCGGTTATTTAGCCAACCTCGTCACAATCACCGACTTCTCTAGATTGGAAATAGATATGGTGTTTTATCGTGGAAAGCTGGTGGCAAGACATGGCAAGCCTTTATTTTCCCTGCCAAATATTCGCCCCGAGCTAACAGGCGCAGTGCATATTAAGCCGCTTACTATAGAGTCGCTGTCATTGCGGGCAAAGCGAAGCAATCAAACTGAAGAGACTTCCCCCATTATTGAAATCGTTCCCAGGCAGATAATTACCAGGAAGAGAATGGAGAAGGTGAAAGTTGTGGAAGGGTTAATCCAGCCCGATACAGAGAGGGACATTCTGAAGCTGGTGGTAGTAGAGAGGCATAAAGCCAGCGGAAACATCGGACTGGGACTGGTGAAGGGATTTGGCTTAAGGCAAGGGGCATTAGCTTCATCTGTAGCCCACGATTCTCACAATATAGTAGCTGTGGGCACCAGCGATTCAGATATACTGGCGGCAATTGAACAGATAGAGAGGCTGCAGGGTGGCCTGGTTGTTTGCTCCGGGGGTGAGATTCGTGCCTCTTTGCCCCTGCCTGTTGCCGGTCTGCTGTCCTCCGAGTCGGCAGAGATAGTCGCAGCTCAATTTGACAAGCTGGAAGAAGCTGCTGCTGGATTGGGCAACCTGCCTCCAGCTCCCTTCTCTATCCTTTCCTTTCTCGCCCTGCCTGTGATTCCTGAATTGAGGCTGACTGATTTGGGATTGGTGGATGTAGTAGCACTCAGATTGATTAAGTAGAGGCGGAGCAAATTTATTTCGTGTGAAGGGAAGCCAGTTGCACAGGCAGTCACTTCGTGACTTTCTCAGGTAAATCCAGCATCTTAGTAAACAGGGTGGTGATTAAATCTACACTTGGGTCGATGAAGGCATATATCACGTTTGTGCTGGAGGTAAAGGATAGATGTTTTATCCTTCGGAAGTCAACCTTCAGGCTTTGAGCCCAGGGCAGGAGTTGTGCTTCTCCTTTTCTATCCTGATAAAGCAGCTCAAAGTCTCTATCTCCCAATTTAACATACTTCTTATGAAACTTTTCCTTATCCTCTATGCCCGGGCCCAGCATTCTGTAGTAGCCTTTTTGTATAAGGTGAGCTTCCCCATCCACACTCTTAGAGGTTTCCATGACGATGTAGAGTTTGTCGTGTCTCATAGTCAATTTTGCTATCGGGTAGTAAAGCAAGCTGTGCCTCGGTTTCAGGTGAAGGGTAGCCTTCACCTCTTTTACTGTTTCCTGTTTAACCTTGTACTCCCCTTTAAACCCGATATAACCACCTATCCAAGTGTATTGTTGGTCAGTCGGTTTCAGTGCAGCCTCAATAGCGCGGGCGTATTGCCGCATCAAAATTACATTCTTCCTCCTACCGAAGAAGTACCCCACTGATACTACTATGGCGAAGATTATCAGTAAGGGGAATAACCATGAAGTAACGCTCATATTATCAGTTTCCTAAAAAATACTATAGAGTACTATAGCACTTTTACTTCAAGCGGCTAAAATCAAATCATATGCTAGCTTAGCTGTTGCTTCTGCCTTGAGGCAGCCATTCTTCTACTTTCAGATATCCTGCGAATTTTTCTATCGAGTCCATCCCTATTGGTTCCTGCTCCAAGAGGGGGATTTTTCTAATCGGCTTTTTAAGTGCTGATTCCACTTTTGCGGCGATCTCGATTTCCTCCCTTTTCCCACTAAATTTATTCAGCACTATATTACCAATGGGCATGGCTAATTTCTCCAAGGTATCAAAAGCCCTTTTGGTCTCGAAAAGGGAGAGCCTATCAGGATTCATGACAGGCATAACTATAGACCTCTTGGAATCCGTTTGTAGCTCTCTTACCTTTCCCACTTCCTTCATGTAATTCAGCAGCTCTCGCATTACCTCATCCTTCTCCTCTGTGGTTGATAGTTTGAATTCCATTCCACTGAGCACAAATTTTTTCTGTCCCTCTATTTTCTCGATTGCTAGTCTCTTACTTAAAATTGTCTTCCTGAGTTTTGCTAGCTTCTCAGCCCAGATTAGGGAGATAGCAGGAAGAGCAAGCACTCTGAGAGTAAGCCCCGTTGGTGGGGTGTCAAACACGATGACTTCATATTTTCCCTCTGCCTCAGATATTAGCCTCTCTATCTCCCTCAAAGTGGCGTACTCCTCTATTCCGGGTGAAAGGCGGATGGTGTCAAGATAGCCTTCTATGTTTATTACCTTGAGGTATCCATACATATTCTTCAACTTGCTACTACTTTCTTCAAGGTAGCTTTTGATCGCCCCTTCCATGTCCACTTCTAAAGACCAGAGATTTTCCTTTATCTTCTTCGCCTTTCCAGATAGCGAAGTTCCCAAGACATCCCCAAGGTTGTGTGCCGGATCCAGAGAAGCAATCAGGGTATCATAATCTTTAGATAAAGAGAAAGCTGTAGCCGCTGCGCAAGTTGTTTTGCCAACACCGCCTTTCCCCACAACAAAAATTGCTCTTAACCCCACGTTCATAGAATCTTTATGGGGCAAAGAGCCCATAGATTTCCCCCGAAATGTCATCCATATCCCCTGCTCTTCTGCCCATAACGTACATTTCTCGAACAATATAGGGCATGAGCCTCACAGAGATATCTGAGGGAGGGCTCGGTATACCGATAAAAGAACCTACCAGCAGGAGGGAGAAGATATTCTCCATTTCCCGCAATTCAAAGCCAATATACCCAGTAGACCGACTTCTGAGCCCCCCCTCAAAATCCTTTAAAAATTGCCGGACGGGTTGGAGTTTCACACCACTTCTTTAGGGCCTTTCTTTAAGGCAGCTATGACCTCATACAACAGGTAAACTGCCAGGACTAGCATTATACCCACTATAGCTAGTGTAGGTGGACTGCCGATCCTCGCAGAGATGTACCATATGCCAGCGGCGATAACCGTTATCCATAGGAAGAATGCCGGGATTAAAACAGCATATTTCCATTTTCCTGTCCTGAGCACATTGGTGACCCATACTGCACTAGTCATCAGGGCTAATGCTGCCAGCATCTGGTTACCGGCTCCGAAAGCTGCCCATAGTGCTGAGAAAGCTCCGGCACTGGTGGCAAGCCAGATACCCAAGGCGGCGGCTATGGCAGAAGCAACCCATTTGTAGGTAAAAAATCTGAACGCCGGACTCCTTCTGGCTGCCTCACTTCGCACGCCACGGGTAAGTATATCAACCCAGGCAAACCTGGCGATCCGATTTGTGGTATCCAGGGTCGTTAGGACAAAACAGGAAACCCATAACGTGGCAAACAGTGCACCCATAGCTATGGGGATGGCGAACACCTGATTCAGGCCCATGGCGTAACTTTGACTGAATAACGGGATCCCGAAACCTTTCCACCCGGCTATGCCTACTTCACCTGCTTTTATGCCAGCTACCGAAAGCCCAAAGGCACCTATCGCCACCACCACGATGGTGGAAAGGAAGCCTTCCGTCAACATCCCTCCATATCCTATCCTGAGAGCATGCGCCTCGGTGTCAAGCATTTTTGATGTTGTCCCGGAACCGACTATGGCGTGGAACCCCGACAGGGCACCGCAGGCTATTACCAGTGGGACGGCGGGCCAAAACGGCGATGGCTGTCCTCCCAAAACATAGGCATTAAAAGAGGTAACTGCTGGCCAGGTCATGGGAGCACTAATAGCTATGAAGGCAATGCCTCCTATAGCCAAACCAAACCATAGGATATAGGCATTCAGATAATCTCTGGGCTGCAGCAGTCTCGTTACTGGCAGGCTTGCAGCGATTATAATGTAGAAGAATATAATAATCAGCCATGGAGCTTTGGATAGAGATAAGGGAATATGTACTGAGCCGACAATTGCCGCCGCTACTAGGGCTAGACCCAGCACGGTCATGACGGCTAAATTCACCTTCTTCTGGTATATTAAATAACCTATGAGCACGGCAATTGCGATGAAGAGAAGAGAAGCTGTCGCCACCGCCGGAGTTCCGATAAAAACGCCAAGCAGAACGTTGGCAAACGCCGCCACCACCAGTATCATGACTAAGTAAACAAATATCGAGAATATAAAGGAAACTCTGGGCCTCATCACCTCACCCGAAATCCATTGTACGGACTTACCATCATATCTAACTGAAGAGGTCAACGCCAGAAAGTCATGAATGGCGCCGATGAATGCATTTCCCAGCCATATCCATAGAATACAGGGGAGCCAGCCCCATGCCAGGGCAACAATTGGCCCCACTATAGGAGCGGCACCGGCTATAGAAGCAAAGTGGTGGCCAAATACTACCGGCCACCTTCCTGGCACGTAGTCCACTCCATCGTATAGCCTATGCGCTGGAGTTTCTCTCGTTGCGTCTATTTTCACCACATCGCGTGCTATACGCCTTCCATATAGCAGGTATACCGCTACATATATAGCAAGCGCTATAATAATAATTCCAGTTGTACCCATCTTTACCTCCTTTTCCTTGAGGGTTTTATCATTTTTTTGGCCCTCTAATACTCAAGTCGTTGTACCCTTTCACTTTTACTATCTCCCTGGCTTTATAAGCTTATGTCATTTTGCCTTTTCACCCCCCCTTACTTGTTATTCTGTTTCCGCTTTTCATCGACCCCTCAACGGAGGAGTTATTCCAGCATATTATGTGGTACTTAATTGTCAGACCTTGATAATATCAATTCTAGTCGTGCAACTTTAAGAAGTCAATAGTTTTGGAGGTTTATGGGGGAAATTGTGTTAGGCTTCAGCCATCTCGTAGCTATTTCTCAAATAGTCTGGCAAAGAGCCTGGGTTTTGGAATGCCTTGGGACAAATATTCTATTTTTGCTTAAATTCTCGGCTTCAGGACGAGGGGGGAGTGAAGCGATTTTACTTCTGTCTTGTTGCCCATAATGGCGAGGCATCAAAAGCTTCACCTTTAAGCTTAGCCTGCAGAGTCTGTCCCAGTTCCTCTATAGGCAGCCGAATTTGTGCCAGGCTGTCCCTTTCCCGAATCGTAACCTGGTTGTCCTCCAAAGATTGGAAATCAATGGTAACGCAGAAAGGAGTGCCAATCTCATCCTGACGCCTGTATCTTCGGCCTATGCTTTGAGAGTCATCATAGCAGGTCATAAGGCCTGAACACAGTTTCTGGTAAACTTTATGGGCCAGTGGGGTTAACCTGGCGTTCCTGCTCAGAGGCAAGACAGCCACCTTGATGGGGGCTATGGAGGAGCACAGGCGCAAAACTATCCTGGTCTCTCCCTCAACTTCCTCCTCATGGTAGGAATCAATGAGTAAAGCTAAGATGGTGCGGTCAACTCCGGCTGATGGCTCAATGACGTAAGGGACATAATGCTCCTTGCTCTCGCCATCATAGTAACTGAGGTCCCTGCCGCTGTGTTTGGCGTGCTGGGTCAGGTCATAATCACCTCTGTTAGCAATGCCCTCCAACTCTGACCAGCCCATAGGAAATAGATACTCGACGTCATAGCAGTCCTTAGCATAATGCGCCAGCTCATCTTTGCCATGCTGGCGCAGGCGCAGGTTCTCCTGCCGTATACCCAGCTTGATATACCAGTTAAACCTCTCCTTCACCCAGTAATCAAGCCAGTGTTCATCAGTTCCTGGCTTAACGAAGTATTCCAACTCCATATGTTCAAATTCTCGAGTCCTGAAGATAAAGTTACCCGGTGTTATCTCGTTACGGAAGGATTTGCCTGTCTGGGCAATACCTAAAGGTAGCTTTTTCCTGGAAGTAGTAATTACATTCTCAAAGTTGACAAACATGCCCTGGGCTGTTTCGGGGCGGAGATAAACGGTGCTTGCCTCTTCCTCCACAGGGCCCATGAGGGTTTTAAACATTAGATTAAACATGCGAGGTTCGGTCAGCTCGCCACCGCACTTGGGACATTTCTCATCGCTTATATCGCTAGCCTTCCACCTCAAATGGCAGGATTTACACTCCGCCAGAGGGTCGGTGAAACTATCAACATGGCCACTAGCTGTCCAAACTCCAGGGTGCATCATAATGCTGGTATCTATGCCTACCACATCATCTCTCTCCTGGACTATAGCCTTCCACCAAGCATGTTTAACGTTACGCTTAAGCTCCACTCCCACAGGGCCGTAATCCCAACAGCTAGCCAGTCCGCCATAGATTTCACTGCTGGGAAAAACAAACCCCCTTCTCTTACACAGGGAAACAATTTTATCCATGTCTACTTTATCAGGCATCTTTGCATTTCCTCCGAGTCCTGTAGCTTAGCAACTTTACCCACTCGGCGTCAAAGGAAGTGAGCCATGTTATAATTACCCCTAACTATATTTAGGGGCGTTATCGCCAAAAGCAACAAAAAATGCCACAGCCACAGGGAATAAAAGAGAAACCCGTGAAGGAAATACTCCAATCTCTGTTCCGAGACTCCATTATCCCTATTGCCAGCGCGTATCTTGCCGTAAAGAGAAACATATACTGGGATGAAGAAGAAAAAGCCCTTAAGGCAGGGGATAAAAGTTATCTCCTCAGCGAAATCAACAATATATTTTTAGTGGGGGCAGGAAAAGCTGGGGTGCCCATGACTAAAGCAACGGTAGAGGTACTCAAGGAAAACCCTACTCTCTGGAGAAAGTTTAAGCGAGGAGTGGTAAATGTATACCGAGAGCAAGCACAGGAGAAGATTTCAAAAGTAAAATTTTTTGCTGCTGACCATCCTAACCCCAACCAGGCAAGTATAGAAGGAGCGAAATCTATCTTAGATATTCTCAAGAAAAGCACCGCCGGGGACCTGATCGTGGCTACTATCTCAGGTGGTGGGTCCTCCCTTCTAAGTCTCCCCGCCGATGCCATCACTTTGGAAGAATTCCGCCTTACTAACCAACTTCTCATGACCGCTGGCGCTTCTATTCATGAAATAAACACAGTAAGAAAGCACCTCTCACAAGTAAAGGGAGGAAAGCTACGCATAGCTGCCGCACAAGCCAATTTCCTCACCTTGATACTGTCAGATGTAGTGGGAGATAATCTGTCTACCATTGCTTCTGGCCCAACTGTTCCTGACCCGAGCACCTTTCAGGATGCCATCTGTGTGCTAAAAGAATATAAGTTATGGGGAAAAGTACCCATGCATATAACAGATTACTTGGAAAGAGGAGCTAAGGGTAAAGAAAAGGAGACACCTAAAGAAGGGCTATGGGAAAGGAAATTAGCGGCACGCACCTCTAACTTGCTGGTGGGATGTAACTCTTCTTTGCTAAAAGGACTGGCAAGCGAACTGAGCAAACCTGGTTACCATAAAATAGGGCAACCCGTGATAGTTCTTACCCCCGTAACAGGAAGAGTAGAAGAGGCAGTAAGAAAGCACTTCCAGCAAGCAAAGGAACTATTTGATGATGTGGAAAAGGATGGCATCTCCCGAATTCTCCTGTATGGGGGAGAGGTCACCGTAGAGGTTCCAGAACATGCACAGGGGAAAGGGGGACGTAACCAACATTACGCTCTACTAGCTGCTCAAGAAATTGCTGGCTATCCCTGGACGGTTCTCTCCGCTGGCACTGATGGGGTAGATGGAAATTCACCAGCAGCGGGGGCAATAGTGGACGGAAAAACTATCACATTGGCGCAGGAAAGGGGAATAAACTCAGAGAAGTTTCTGGCAGATTTTGACTCCTATGGTTTCTTTAAAGAACTGGAGGAAAAGACCGGCAAGAAGTTTCTTATCTACACAGGCCCCACAGGCACTAATGTTAACGACATTATGCTCTGGCATCTCTCAAAGCAGGGCTCCATAGGATAAATATCGGTGAAGGTGTTATTATTTCTTGCTCAAGCGATATGGACCGACCTGTTATGGAAGAACTTATTGACGGGGCACGCCAGTTAGGGATAGAGCTCAATACCCGGCAAGTGAAGCAATTCCAGCTCTACTATCAAGTGCTAATAGAGTGGAATAAAAAGTTTAACCTCACCGCCATAACAGATTACCAAGAGGTGCAGATAAAACACTTCCTTGATTCCATAAGCATAACCTTAGCCTTAACGAAAGAGCAGATGAAGAACCCCAATCTAAGCATCATGGACATAGGCACAGGCGCCGGCTTTCCAGGCATACCACTCAAAATCCTTCTCACAGAGTCAAAATTAGTGCTCCTCGACTCCAAGGCTAAGAAAGCGACCTTCCTTCGATATGTTACTCAGAAATTGGGATTGGGTAAGGTAGAAATAGTAATTGGTAGAGCTGAGGAAGTAGCTCACCTCCCACCACTCCGCCAGCAGTTCCATTTGGTCGTTTCCCGCGCAGTAACCTCACTGCCCGCATTAGTCGAATTAGCCCTGCCCTTCTGTCAAATTGGTGGAAGGTTTGTAGCCCAAAAGAAAGGAGATGACAGAGCGGAAATAAACGGGGCGAGTAAAGCTATTGATACTTTAGGAGGCAAGGTAAGCCAGGTAAAGAAAGTAGAACTGAAAGGAGTTAGCGATGGGCGCTATTTAGTGATCATTGATAAAATACATCCCACACCAGAAAAATATCCGCGCCGTACTGGGATACCGGTGCGACGCCCAATTTAAAATAAAGGTGGTCCTCGTCCACCCCACCTCTTATCTGGCGAGGGAGAGGAGGTGAATGAAGATGTGGCGCACAAGGTCTTGGAAGTTTTACTTTGGAGTCCCTCCCTTTGGCTTCTATTTCCATGGACCAAGACCATCCTCAAGTAAGGAAGAATACCTTAATATGCTTGAGGAATATAAAAAGGACCTGGAGGAGGAACTAAAGGGGGTAGAGAAGGAGATTGAGGATGTAAGGAATAGCCCATAGCCTAGGTCGCTGGAGGAACTCTGCAGATTAAGCTATATTCCTGCTCTGAACCGGCAAGGGTATTGACATTGCTACACATAATACACATAATTAAGAAACGTGGATATACGCTAGTAAGTAGAAGGGGGTAATTATTGATGCAAGCATACTGTTTTAAGTGTCGAACAAAAAGAGAGATAAGAAATCCGCAGCGTGTCACCCTTAAGAATGGAAGGCCAGCAGTTCGCGGGACCTGTTCTGTATGCGGGACTAAAGTATTCAGAATCGGTAAGGCTTAACTCCCCAGGATGACATAGGCAAGGTTACCGGAGATAATTTCGGTCAGCTTCTTCATAAGTGCTAGAATAAGCTAAAAGGAGGCTCCACTTCTGAGCAGCCAAGAGTATATGGTTGCCAGAAAGTGGTATCCTTATTTACTAACAAGGAGGAAAGGCAAACTATGGGAACGATAAATGTAGCCATTATAGGTGTTGGCAATTGCGCCTCTTCACTGGTTCAGGGAGTTTACTACTATAGAAATGCTAAGGAAGACGAGTTTGTCCCCGGTTTAATGCATGTCAATCTGGGAGGCTATCGTATATCCGATATCAACTTTGTGGCTGCGTTTGATATTGACAAAAACAAAGTGGGCAAAGACGTATCTAAAGCTATCTATACTTCACCTAATAACACTTTCAAATTTTGCGATGTGCCTAAGACCGGCGTCAGAGTCGAGCGTGGCATGACCCATGATGGGTTGGGCAAATATCTGTCTCAAATTATTACTAAGGCGCCGGGCCCAACAGCCGATATAGTAAGCATTCTCAAGGAGACCAAAACTGATGTGGTGCTCAATTATTTGCCTGTAGGTAGCGAGGAGGCAACCAAGTGGTATATAGAGCAGGTGCTGACTGCTGGCTGTGGTCTTGTCAATTGCATACCAGTGTTCACTGCTCGTGAAGCTTACTGGCAAGGCCGATTTGCTGAGCGTGGATTGCCTGTCATTGGCGATGATATCAAGTCTCAGGTTGGCGCTACCATCACTCACCGGGTGTTAACCAGGCTCTTCCGGGAGAGGGGTGTCAGGTTGGAACGAACTTATCAATTGAACTTCGGTGGCAACACTGATTTCTATAATATGCTGGAAAGAGAGCGCCTAGAATCCAAGAAGATTTCCAAGACAAATGCTGTTACCTCGCAGCTAGATTACGATATGGGCGCTGATAACATTCATGTTGGTCCTAGTGATTATGTGCCTTGGTTAGCCGATCGCAAGTTTTGCTATATAAGGATGGAGGGACGTACCTTTGGTGATGTCCCTCTGAATCTGGAACTGAAGATGGAGGTATGGGATAGTCCCAATTCAGCCGGTGTGGTTATTGATGCTCTAAGGTGTTGCAAATTAGCTTTAGACCGCGGGCTAAGTGGCGCTATTGTGGCCCCTTCATCCTACTTCATGAAATCCCCACCAATCCAGTATTCCGATGATGAGGCTCGCTTAAGAACCGAAGCATTTATCACGGGAGGGGAGCAAGAAGGCCCGATTTCATTGCCCGAACCGCAGCTAGTTGAGGGTTCGGGATAAGCCTCTCTACATCAAGGCAATAATGGCCTTAAACAGCGTACTTTGTAGTTGCCCAATTTATTGGGCTAAGCCTGATGAATCAGGCAACTACAATCCGCTCCCCTAAATTGAAGATATTTGCAGAAAATGTTCGCTATGCCACTAAGAAGCACGGGAGAACGTTCAAGTTAAGGCCAAGCAGCGAAAAGAAAGATATAGTTATGGAATGCCAAATTTAGAGGAAATTCGAAAAAATCTGGGCTCTCGCATTGCCAATCCTATAGTTAGGATTTTAGGTAGAACTGGGATGAATCCTGATGTTCTCAGCTCTATAGGTTTAGCTATAGATATTGGTGCAGCTTATCTTGTTGCCACTGGTCATTTTTTTCTTGGCGGGGTCCTGGTTTTAATCGCCGGGCTGTTCGACCTTCTCGATGGAGCTTTGGCTCGCTTTACCAAGCAGACTACAAAGTTTGGTGCCATCCTGGATTCTACATTTGACCGAGTTTCCGAAGCTGCCATATTTTGCGGTCTTCTAATCTCATTTATGTCAAGAGGAGCCACTACTTTAGAAATTGTGCTCATCTTCGTTGCTTTAGTCGGCTCTTTTCTTGTTAGCTATACAAGGGCCAGGGCGGAAGGTTTGGGCTTGGAGTGTAAGGTTGGTTTGTTTACCAGGGCTGAGAGGGTTATAGTATTAGCCATAGGTTTGCTTATAAACCAAATTTTTATCGCTTTATGGGTTCTGGTGGTTTTTGTTTATATCACTGTAGCTCAAAGGTTGTTTTACTTATGGCGCCAAGCGAGAACCAAGGGGGTTAGTTAGATGGCTGTTATAGCTATTACGGGAGGTCAATGGGGTGATGAGGGAAAGGGGAGGATAGTCGATTTACTAGCTGAGAAGGCTAAGGTGGTAGTTCGTTTCTCAGGGGGTGACAATGCTGGACATACAGTAATTAATCCCTTTGGTAAATTCGCCTTACACCTTGTGCCTTCGGGTATCTTCTATCCCGGTACAATTTGTATTATCGGCAATGGCGTGGTTATTAACCCCGCGGTGCTTCTCAAGGAAATAGATGAACTTAAAAATACCGGGGTGAATGTAAGCCATCTGTTCGTGAGCGACCGTGCTCATCTTATTATGCCTTATCATACCCTCCTCGATGGGCTGGAGGAGGAAAGGCGTGGTAAAGGAGCCATAGGTACCACGCGAAAGGGAGTGGGGCCCGCATTTACCGATAAAGTGGCCCGGGTGGGAATCCGTGTTGGAGACCTACTGGATAGAAATGTGCTTCTGGCTCGGTTAAGGGCAGCCCTTGAATTTAAGAACATCGTTCTTACCAAGGTTTATGGGCATCCACCCCTGAAACTGGAAGAAATTTTTGAACAATATTGTCATTACGGAGAGCAATTAACTCCGTTCATTCGGGAAACTCATTCTATAGTTCACCAAGCATTATTGCGGAAAGAGCTAGTTTTGTTAGAAGGGGCTCAAGGGGCTTTGCTTGATCCCGACTTCGGTACATATCCTTATGTAACCTCATCTTCGCCGCTAGCTGGAGGAGGATGTACTGGAGCAGGCATAGGCCCGATGGAATTTAATCGCACTATTGGAGTATTTAAGGCTTACATCACCCGAGTTGGCGGTGGCCCTATGCCCACTGAGCTAAAGGATGAGGTCGGCGAACTTATACGGGAAAAAGCTCATGAATATGGCACTACAACGGGAAGGCCGCGGCGCTGTGGCTGGTTTGATGCTGTAGCTGGGCGTCTGACTGTTCAGGTAGGTGGCTTCAGCGATATAGCTCTAACCCACCTCGATATTTATGACGGGTTCTCTTCAATTAAGATATGCACCGCTTATAAACTTGATAACAAAATTTTAGATTCTTTTCCCAGCAGTGTAGCTACATTAGAGAAATGCCAGCCTTTGTATGAGGAGCTACCAGGTTGGCAAGAGTCAACAAGGGAAGTTCGCAACTTTGACTACCTGCCGTCAAAGGCTCGCTGCTACATAGCCAGGCTTGAAGAGCTTCTTTCCTGTCCCATCAGTCTTGTCACAGTGGGACGAAGTCGGGAGCAAGCGATAGGAGTGAGGCCTATATTGCCTTGAGGATTCGGAATTTTCAGGGCGTTCACTCTAATCTTTATAAATGAGCGGATTTGGGCGGTATAGCCAGGTCGATGTTATAATTTCTTAATGTTGTCCGAATAATCTCGGCCGATTTCTCATCAGGCTCAACTAAAGGTAAGCGAGGTTTGCCTACAGGGAAACCAATGTAATTCAAGGCGTACCTAATGGGCATAGGATTGGAAATAATAAACATAGCATTTATCAGTGGTAACAAGCGACGGTGGATAGCGGCTGCCTCCTGAGTTTTACCGTCGAGAAATTTCTCTATCATATCCTTCATCTGAATTCCTACTAAGTGTGAAATAACACTGACTACACCGTATCCCCCCAGAGCAAGTATAGGTAGGGTATCGCCATCGTTGCCGCTGTAAACCAAGAAATCGCTCTTAGTCCCCTGGATGATATGAGCTATCTGGCGAAAATCACCGCTGGCTTCCTTTATACCAACAATATTATCAATCTGGCTTAGCTTGATCACGGTATCGGCAGCGAGGTTAGTGGCTGTACGCGATGGTACATTGTACAGGATGCAAGGCAAAGATGTAGCCCGGGCAATAGCACTGAAATGCTCAAATAAGCCCTGCTGCGTCGGCCGATTATAATAAGGAACCACCAGCAGACAAGCAGCAACCCCGATTTTCTCTGCCTCCTTAGTTAGCTCCTGGCTATACTTAGTATCATAGCTGCCAGTGCTAGCCACAATCGCACCGCGGTTGCCTATGACTGACTTCACTTCCGCGAAGAGGCGAAACTCCTCTTCAAATCTAAGGGTAGCTCCTTCTCCAGTAGTACCACAGACTACTAAGCCATCGCTGCCGGAATTGAGTAGAGCTTGAGCTAAATTTTTAGCCTGTTGGTAGTCAACTTCCCCCTCGTTGTCAAAGGGCGTGACCATGGCTGTCAATAAACGACCTAGCTTGCGCATGTTAAGTTATCTTCCTTTTGCCCGATGGGAGCGTGGAATGAGTCCTGCCCCCTTTCTTGCATCTTATCAGGCCCATCTTTATTCCCTCCTCAGCAATCTGCACAGTATTTAATGCTGCCCCCTTACGTAAATTATCAGCTACTATCCACATAACTAGCCCATAGGTGTGAGAAACATCCCTGCGGATTCTGCCCACGAATACACGATCTGAGCCAGTAGCTGCCCAAGGTTGAGGATAAAAACTAACACTAGAATCATCAAGAACCCCGATTCCGGATGTTTGAGCTAGGATATTTCTTGCCTCTTCCGGAGTCATAGGTGAAGCAAATTCCACATTCACTGCCTCACTATGACCAAAGTAAACAGGAACTCGAACACAGGTGGCCGAAATAGCTATATCCGCTGAATGCATTATTTTTTGTGTTTCTTCTACCACACTCTGCTCTTCCTTAGTATAGCCATTGTCCAAAAAAACGCCGATTTCTGGTAGCACATTAAAAGCTATTTGATGAGAATAAACATGAGGGCAAACACGACGCCCCCCTAAAACTTGCCTTACCTGGCTTGTTAGCTCTTTTAGAGCATCAGCACCACTGTCTGATACCGATTGATAAGTGCTTATAATAATTCGTTTTATAGGATTAACCTTATGCAAAGGATAAAGTGCTACCACCAACTGGATTGTGTGGCAACTCGGGCTAGCGATTATTCCCTTATGCCACTTTATATCCTCGGGATTTACCTCAGGAGCCACCAGAGGAACTGTGGGGTCCATTCTGAAAGCAGCGCTATTATCAATAACCACCGCTCTAGCTTTAACAGCTAAGGGTGACAGGCGGCGGCTAATATCTGCACCAGCCGAAAAAAAGGCGATGTCAACACCATGAAATATCTCTGGAGTAGCTTCCTCAACTTGGATCCTCTGATGATTAAAGAAGAGTTTTGTACCTGAAGAGCGGTTGGAGGCAAGTAGTTGGATCGAAGCTATAGGAAAATCCCGTTGCTCAAGCACCCTGATAAGTTCCTGCCCTGCAAGCCCAGTGGCACCAACAATAGCTACATTGAAGCCTTCCATATCTTCGCTCCTACAACTTCAATAACGCATCTAACCCATAAATCAGCTCCTTGTGTTTTGTCACTTCTTTGATGGCCAAAATAACGCCAGATGTGTATGATTCCCGGCTTATAGTTTCACAACGCAAGCTCAGAGTCTGACCCGCACCGCTAAATATAACCTCTTGTCCTGCCATAAATCCTGGCGAACGCAGGCTATGAATAGCTATTCCCTCTATTTGCCCACCCCTGACACTGCTGACTATTTCCTCCTCAGTTTTAGGATAGATGAAAGGTTTGCCACGCGCTTCTAGCATAGCTTTTGCTGTGGCCACAGCGGTCCCCGAGGGAGCATCGATTTTCTTCTCGTGGTGCATTTCTATAATCTCAGCATAGTCGAAGAATTTAGCAGCAACTCTTGCTAATCGCACCAAGAGCACTGCCCCTAACGAAAAGTTGGGGGCTACTACAGCACCAACCTCGTTAGCCTGGCACAATTGCTCAATCTCTCTTAGATTTTCCTCAGAAAGACCTGTGGTCCCTATAACCATCCTGACCTTTTGCTTAATGGTGATGCGAGCAGCCGCCATAGAAGCCTCAGCATTAGTGAAATCTACCAGCACATCAGGGCTACAGCTCTTCACAAGAGAGTCTAAGTCAGAGGAAAACGGCACCAATTCTGAAGTTCCAGTTAAAGGTTCAGTTAAAGGAAGGTATTTCTGAGTTACTTTTTTTTCTACAGCACCAACTATCTTCAGCCCAGGCTCGCGGAGTACCGCTCGAGTTATCTCCTGCCCCATCTTGCCCAGGGCTCCATGGATTACTACCCTTGTGCGTTCCACATATCACCCCCCCCATGCGTTGACATGTTTTACTTATTGTTATTGTAACGGCCGTAGCGGTCGCCTTTATCAGGCGATTGAATACGCTGATAATTTGGCTGCTTCTGCTGATGATGCTCGGAGGCCAGGGAACCCTTCGTATTATCAACAGGTAGGCGCGGAGACTCCTCAAGCACTGCTTTACGCGATAAGTTTACTCTGCCCATATTATCAATCTCAATAACCTTGACCATTATCTCATCACCAAGCTTAACTACATCTTCAACCTTAGACACGTAACGATCGGTAAGCTCACTGATATGGACTAAGCCCTCTTTACCTGGGAGAATTTCCACCATGGCACCAAAGTTCAGTACTCGGGTTACTTTCCCAGTATAAATATCTCCTGGCTTTACCTCATGGGTTAGATCTTCTATCATCTTGATTGCTTTTTGAGCTGCTTCTTCATTTGGAGAACCAACAATAATCTTGCCATCATTCCTTATATCTACGGTTGCTCCAGTCTCATCAGTGATGGACCTTACAGTTTTGCCCCCGGGGCCGATGACACTGCCAATCTTACTGGAATCAATGACGATTTCATGCATTCTGGGAGCATAGGGACTAAGGTCAGGACGGCTAACCTCGATGGCCTGTGCCATCTTGTTCAATATCTCTAAGCGAGCCTGACGAGCTTGGCTTAGAGATTCAGCTAAAATATCAGAGCTCATTCCTTTAACTTTAATGTCAAGCTGCAAAGCGGTGATCCCTTGAGAGGTGCCGGCGACTTTAAAGTCCATGTCTCCGTTAGCATCTTCTATTCCCTCAATGTCAGTTAGGATGACATGCTCCCCATCCTCCCCAGTGACCAACCCCATAGCTATTCCAGCCACTGGCCGCTTAATAGGTACACCAGCATCCATTAACGCCAGCGATGAGCCACAGGTACTAGCCATAGATGTGCTCCCATTAGAACTAAGCACTTCGGAAACCAAACGAATAGTATAGGGGAAATCTTCTTCTGAAGGTAGTATTGGCCTGATAGCCCGCTCCCCCAAAGCGCCATGCCCAATTTCCCGCCTCCCCGGCGTCCCTACCCGCTTTACCTCTCCTACAGAGAACGGGGGAAAGTTATAATGGTGCATGAAACGTTTAGTCTCCTCCAGACCCAAGCCATCCAATAACTGCTTCTGCCTTGCCGACCCTAGAGTGGTAACAGTTAACACTTGTGTCGCTCCTCGGCTAAACAGGCCTGAACCATGAGTACGAGGCAGCAGGCCGACCTCACAATGAATAGGGCGGATTTCATCAGCACAGCGGCCATCTACATGCTGTCTCTCCTGCAGGACTTTTTTCCTTACCTCCGCTTTAAGCTGAGCTTCAAAAACAGCTCTGATTTCCTCTTCAGGGAAAGAGTCAGCTAATTTTTGTTTTGTCTCTTCCTTGAGCGAGGCTAGAGCTTGGTCCCGTTGTGATTTCCCTGATTGATTTAGGGCTTCGCCTAGTTTATCGCCAAGTAAACTACAGATGCTGCTTGAAAGCTCAGGCGTGATTTCCCTGGCTTTGACCTCCACCTTAGGCTTGCCATAAGCTTGCTGTAGCTCCTCCTGAAGTTTAATAATCTCCTGATTAGCCTCATGCCCAAACTCGATTGCCTCGAGCACCAAACTCTCAGAAACCTCTTTAGCACCAGCCTCCACCATTACTATATCTTGCTTAGTGCTAGCCACGGATAGATCGAGTAAGCTGCTTTCCATTTGGGGCAGAGTAGGGTTTAACACCAGAGTGTTATCCAGGTAGCCAACATGCACCGCTGATACCGGGCCATAGAATGGGATATCAGAAATAGTTAAAGCTGCTGAGGCACCGATAAGAGCACAAGTATCAGGGGCATTTTCCTTGTCAGCGGAGAGCACTGTAGCTATAATTTGTATTTCGTGATTAAACTCTTTAAGAAGAAGCGGCCTTAAACATCGGTCGATAAAGCGACAAGCTATAATTGCTCCCTCAGCCGGGCGTCCCTCCCGCCTGAAGAAACTGCCCGGTATTTTACCAGCAGCGTACAGTTTTTCTTCATAGTCCACTGTCAGGGGTACAAAGGCCCCTACCTCTATAGCCTCATGGGCAGCACAGGCGCTGACTAGAACCATTGTATCTCCATAACGAACAACAACAGCGCCATTCGCCTGCTGGGCAAGTTTTCCTGTTTGGATAGTAAAAGGTCGACCAGCTATGGAGCGCTCAAAACCATCAGACATGCTATTTCTTCAGACCTAATCTAGAGGTGAGAGAATCATATCGCTCAAGATTTGCTCGATTAAGATAAGCCAGAAATCTCCTGCGTCGCCCTATCACTTTAATAAGAGCACGGCGGGAGTGATAATCATGTGAATGTACTTTGAGGTGTTCCGTTAGCAGGCTTATTCTTTCAGTAAGCAATGCCACCTGAACTTCAGCAGACCCAGTATCACCCTCTTTCAGCCTAAACTGCGTAATAATATTATTCTTTCCTTCTCCCTCTAGCATATAATACCTCGATTAAACATAATGCGGCACATTATACCACGGTATGAAAACTCGTGCATAGGATAACTGCCTCAAACCTATTTCGTGCTTATGTTTATCTTGTTTAGTTCCTCCTAAAACAATGCCGCCTTGACCCTGCGATATCAGAGGCTAATGACAGGTTTCGTTACCCCCATCGCTGTAAGCTTGCCCAATATGCTGCTCAGAAGAAGTGACTTGTTAGGGAATTTTTTTACATGGCCTGGCAACCAGAGCCCTGATTACAGCGGCACTCCACACGGGACGAGGAAGTTACTGGCTGAAAAAGTAAGGCTCGGTGCCGTTTCCCGCTGGTTGCCCGCTCAGTAAATCAACTCACATATTTCTAAAACGTTCATACTCTGGATGCCCTCCCAATTCGTCGCACTTTACGAGGTGCAGCCACCCAAATAGCAGCGCCCATTACACACACAGCAATCATTGTTATAATAATAGCTAAACTATAGTTTCCAGTTATATCAAATATAAGTCCATAAAGCCAAGTTCCAATGCCAGCACCTATACCAAATCCCATATTGGCGAAACCAATGATGCTTCCAAAATTCTTACCTTGAAACAAGTCCGCTGCTGCTGCTCCATATGCTGGTATATACATGCCACCTCCAAAAGCAGAAAGGGCAATGAAACCATACAACATCCAAGGAGATGAAGTATCTTTAACAAAGAACAGCATCAGCAGTGAGAATAGCATCATAATCATGCTCACTGTGAATGCCATCTCCACACCAATAGCGTCCGAAATAAAGCCACAGCCACGACCAAGCATAATTATAACCGCATAGATTAAAAGTAAATTGGCAGCGAACATAGCAGTGAAACCAACATCTACTACTAAAGCTACAAAATGATTGACTAAAGCCATATAAGAGAAACCAGCACCGAGCATTATGAAAAAAAAGTGCCCAAAATTGACTCTTCTTGACTGCTTTACGTGTCGTCCATTCAGTAGAAGCCCATTTCTCATCCACAATATATCTATCCTTTCTGCTTTGTTTTACTTCCTCTCCATACTCAACCGTAGTCTCACCATCAGGTAGAAGTCCCATATCCTGTGGTCGAGCTCGCAGAAATCGAGATAAGGGAATGATAATGATGAGTACGGCAGCTGCTAGTATCATATAAGTATGTCGCCAACCCAAAGTTAGAATAACAATCTGAGTTAAAGGGGCAAGAATATAAGTATCACGAGTTCCCATCTGGGAAATGCCAATTGCTGTTGCTCGTTTCTTCTCAAACCAACCTGATATCAAGGCAACATTAGGAACAAATCCAGCTAAGCATGCTCCAAAAGCCACGAAAATGCCGTAGAATGCGCATAATTGCCATATTCCAGTAGCCTGACTACATCCTATTGCACCAATCGCTATAAGGCATGCCCCAATGCTGAACAATTTCCTCGGTCCGAACTTATCAAAGAGAATCCCAGACACTGGACAAGCAAAAGCATAAACCATAGAGGCTACTAAGTAGATTAGTGCCGTTCCAGCTCTAGTCCAACCGAACTTCATTCAGGATGGGAACATAGAACATAGGCCAGGAAGAATAAACCCCATATGCGGCGGTCAGGGTGGTAAGCGAGATAGCCACAATGAACCAACCATAAAATATCTTCTTCTTAAATATCATTTCACAACCCTTATTTTAGTTCGGTCTCTTTCAAAGGTATAGCCACCAGTGCGGTCATAGCCAAGATAACTAGAATAGCTGAAAAACCAATAGTATAAGCTGCCAATGTTCCTGCTGCTACTAGTGGTGACATCACCACAAGTGGCATAAGAACTCCTCCAGCATTTCCTGATGCTATCACTATGCCGGATGCACCACCCACGTACTCATGACCAATTTCTGGAAGCTCCACAATAGAAATGAATATCATAGGACCTATGCCTCCCATAGCGAAACCACCAGTGAAAATTAGAATCCAACTAACATTACTAGGCGCCAAGTTCCAGGCAAAAAAGAAGCACATTATGGAAGTTATAGTACAAGAATAGATAAACGGTTTTCTAAGCCCTATTTTATCAGAGAATATAGGAATGAAAAAATGTCCTACAAGAATTCCCCATGGGAAAAGTGATGCAATCCTTCCTGACATCTGCGGGTTGATGCAACAAATGTCACTAAGAGCTTTTGGTAAGTTTGCCGATAGAGAAATATATGTTCCAAAGGAGATAAACTGTAACACAGCTAACACGCAGATATTTTTATTATGCAAACTTCTTTTTATATCAGTCAGTAACAAGGAAGGAGCACGCATTTTTGTCTTTCTTGGATTATCCTTAGCGAATGGAACCCATAAAATAGTCATTATCAATGAGAAAGTGCCGGCACATATAAAAGCTCGTCTCCAACTTTCAAAAAGAGAACCACTGAGCAAGCCAATGCTACTTCCAGATGCAAAAGCCGTAGTATAGACAGCAGTTCGCAAGCGGAACTTCCTTAGGTGGAAACCAGACACTTACTAGCTTTGGTAAATTGGGTATAACGAAGCCAAGAGATATGCCGAGCAAACACATAAGAGCAAACATCCCATTGAAGTTGGGGGTAAGCACTCTGGCAAAGGAAGATATGACTGCTAGAAATGCACCTATTGCTATTATTGGCTTAACCCCATATTGGTCAGCCAATGCTCCTCCTGGCATGGCAGTGAAAGTAGATACTAAAGTTGGTGCTACGAAAATTAGTGTGAACTGAGCATGTGTCAACCTTAATTCAGAAAATAAGCGATATGCTAGAGATGGAATTAAAAAGTGTGAACAACCCAAAGATATGGACAGTAGGCAAGCCATCACCAACATAATCCACCGATATTTGTTAACGGACCATTTTGTCAAGGCTTGTAGTAAAGGGTTTGGTTTCACTCATCACTCTTCACTTGCTGTACGGCTTCTCTAATTTCATCTATAGAGGCTTCCTCCTCAACTGTGGACAAGTCTCCAAGTTCCTTCCCCATCAACAAGGCTTTCATTACCCTTCTCATAATTTTGCCACTCTTTGTCTTAGGTAACATACTAACAAACCGAATATCCCTCATCACTACAATCGGTCCCATAGTTTTTCTTACATGCATCATAAGATCACTCTTCAGTTGCTCGCTAGGGCTATAGCCATCT
>Ga0210003_1000812_pt1 | contig 28262 bp, 15 predicted proteins | sample LantaG_FD_182804 | JGI IMG/M metagenome (GOLD analysis project Ga0210003, IMG submission 182804) | Deep subsurface microbial communities from Baltic Sea to uncover new lineages of life (NeLLi) - Landsort_02402 metaG (SPAdes) (version 2) | ecosystem: Environmental > Aquatic > Marine > Oceanic >... | reverse complement strand
CCATAATGGTGAGCAATCTCCACATATTCCTTATACATTGGCTTAAAAATTCGCTGGAAGATATCCGGAGATGCAATCAAAGCATCCTGTGTCCCCCAGTCATCCATCAGTGCCATCCCATCTATATCAGTGGCAGACCAGACTTCAACTTCCTTGCAATAGAGGGCATGGATGCGATTTAAAAGCTCAGAAAGTTCTGGAGGCTGCTCCATCAGATCGATTAGAGCCTGCTGCATTGTCCTTAAAAACTGAAACCTTTCAAAGGGTCTGGGCGTAGTCCCGCTGAGAACAAACCGGTCAGTATTTTTACAAAAAACATTTACTTCTTCCTTGTCAAGATCGAGAACAGAATCCGGCACATTAAAATTATCCAGGTCTTCCCATTTCGCAATCAAAGGCTTTTTCACAATTCCAATGATCCCCCTCTGGTGGCTGGAAAAGCTGCATCCCCACTCGTCAACATAAAGCTCAGAATAATAACGGTCACCACTTGTTTTCAGCGGCTTTTTATAAATTGCAGGTGCAGGTAAAATATCATCCGGAAATTTTTTCCTCAGCCTGCTCACTTCGGCCGGATAATGCTCTTCTGCCCATGGTAAAACCCATATCTGACGCGGTATCCTCTCAGGCGATTTAAACTCAAGTGTCTTTCGAACAAGCTCACGGGGATTCATTTCTATCACACTCCTTATCTTCGGGACAAACACCCCCAGGAAAATAGTTATAATTACGGAGATCTATTGATTTCCCTTTGCGTGCCCAGGGAATATTTGCTTCGCTTGGAAGAATTTCTTTTTCATAACAATCGTAAAAAGCTTCTGCTAGACCTTTGACCCAGCATCTTGTTTTTCCTTCCTGCATAGTTAATTTTTTAGGAAATTCTGCAGCATCAGGCATAGATTCTTGAAAGCCATTCACACACAATGTCTGAGAACGGGCTGCTTCCGGACCGCAAAGCACTGAAACCTGTTTCCGCACTGCAGCCACTGCTTTAAAAAGCTTGCTGAAATGATGAACTTCCGGTGAACCATAATACTTCACATTATTTCTGTGCCCTATTGCAATAATATCGTCAGATAATTTTTCATAAATCACTGCTGCTTTTTCAAATTCAAAGCAGAATAAAGGCCCCTGGTCTCGAGACACTGCATGAGAAGCATAAAATAGAAGTTCTGTTCCCTGAGCAGTGAGAATACGAGCAGCAACTGAATCAAAATTCTCTATAGGATTTGTCCTGTACAGCTCTGCTGTCACATCTACAGGGCTGATGCTTGTATGAACTTTATCGCCCAAGACATAAAACATGTTATGTAAAAAATGCGCCATTGCGTTGTTTGCAGGGCTGTCTAAAATCCATCTGTCAGCCTCATCTTTCTTTTTTCCCGCCCAGTCGTTTCTTTTATAGTAACCCTTATCTCTCGGCCAAAAACACAGAGTTTTCAAACGCAGTGGTTTCCCGTAAACTCCCTGAAGAATATCTTTTTTCAAAGATTGAATCGCATCAGAATAGGACCACTGGTAACCGATCATGACCCAACGGCCTGAATCATTCTTCTCTTTTATCAAGTGTTCTGCTTCCTGGATCGTAGCCCCTATAGGTTTTTCACATAACACATTACTCCCATGATGAAGCGCTTCACAGCTCTGCTGAACATGAAAATGGATTGGAGACGAGACAATTACAAGATCTGCAGAATGACCTTCCCCATAAAAATCGCTCAGCGAATCAATAATCGGGATGCCCTGCTGTTTCAATACATGATGCTGCTTTAAGAGTTCAGGAAAAGGATCCACAACAGCAAGAAGCTTTACTTCATCAGGAGAAAATTCCTTCAACAGTGTCATCAGGTAATACCGGGCATAACCTCCCATCCCTACCAGGACAACTGAAACCGGCATTTTTTTTATGTTTTTCATCATGCTTAAGTCAAATTTATTCTCTGTTCAGGAAATCTGTCATTCAAGTACTGACCTTGTTCTCCATCAAGTCAACTTCAAATATTTCCCTTGTGTCAAGGTCAACGGCCATTGTCTTTATTTCAAAAGCATTAAGAGAAACATTAAATGCAAGGTCCATATAAGGAATTACAATCTGGGCTGGCCTTTCCTTTCCTGTCGGTTCAAAAAGGCGAATAATCATCCAGTTATGCTCCTCGGCCATCTTGACGGCTGTTATTAGAACCGCTCCATCACTTAGCTGAACTGTGGGAGAAGGTTTTTTCCCCGTACCTGGAGGAGAACATGAAAGCACGACCATTGGCTCGTTCTTAATAAGAGCTTCCCGGTCTATTAGTTCAAAACGTTCGGCAGCATCTCCGCCATTAACCCAGAAACGGAAAACTCTTTCGCCCTGGTCTATGCGTGCTTCGAATCGGTCCTGAGGGACAATAGGAATTCCTTCTCCAACAGGATGGCCAGAATATGCGGCAGAACGCAGAAGTGAAAGCCGAAGTTCACCGTCCCCATAATCAAAACCATGAATTCCTTCATTGATAACTGTCAAAGCATGTTTCCGGTCAGATGAAATCATGCCCACCCATTTTTGAACTACAAGTTCATCTTTTTCTTTTTTATGACTCTCAACCCCATATGCCACCTGTCCTTTGCAATCCCCGTTTGTAAATGGAGTCGGGATTGACAGTTTTAACATTCGATCCTTTTCATTCCAGTACACCCTCAGTTTAACCTCAAATTCACTCCCTTTTTTAGGAATCTTGTACTGCATACACATAGATGAATGGCCATGTTTAAACAAAGACTCAACCACTGTTCTGACAGGGCCGTCTTCAATTATCCGGACAGGCTTCAACTCCGAGGATGAGACTCCGGCAAACCGCGCAGCTTCTTTTCCAGTCATTAAAGTAAAATGTCCCTTGATATTCCGGAAAGAATGGACTTTCATTCCCCAGGGGTCAGAATAATCCTCAATAACTAAAGGACAAAACGAGTCAGGATTTAAAAACCGGATCCCATTGACAACATAGCTGTCCATAAAACCTGTCTTTGGGTTTACTGAAATCTCAAATTTATCAGACCGAAACACAAAAAATTCCTTTTTTTTCTCCTTTATCTCCACCCCAGCTTTAACTTCATTCAGCCAGCATGAAAAACGGTTCATCTGCCCGGGTTCCAACTCGACCCTGAAGACTACCCTCTTGCGGTGATCTATAGAAACATTACTGCTCTCTTTCTCCAGTTGAAAAGGGACAGGCCTGTGGCTGCTGTCGAAAATCTCAGGAAGCCAGAATATATTACGGTTAAAATTCGGCTCTGCCGGTTGAAACTCACAGACGATTGTCTCGTTGACAGGATACGGATGAGGGTTATAAACAAATATGGGAAATTCTCCTTCTTGAGCTTCATGCTGCCCACTAAGCAAAGAAAAAAACGCTCTGGCTTTCAGCCGTGATAGGATTTCCAGTGCATGATCCATGCATTGGAGAGCATAGGTTTCCACCTCTGAAACTGACGAACCGGGCAGCACATCGTGAAATTCACAAAACAGGAGATCTTCCAAAGACTCATTCAGTTCCTTCCTTGGATAATGTATAAGTCTCTGCAGTGCGGCGTGAGTCACCATTTTTTCTGTTAAAAAATACATATTTTCCAGCAAACGGTGCTTCTGTTTGACAAGAGCCATGGTTGTATAGCAGCCCACTGCCCAGGGATTAAGGTCACCAACATGGCGGGAAAGGCACTCTTTATTCTGATCCAGCTTTTCAAAATAGGCCTCGGGTGTCGCATGGCAAACTTTCCACTCTGACTTTTCACCATTCAAATCGCGAAGTTTCTTAATGTCTTCCCTTGAAGGACCCCCTCCATGGTTACCGATTCCCCAGAGCAAAAGTCCAGTTTGACGAGAAGGATTTTCTTCTATCCATCGCATGACTTTTTCACTGGCCTTACCTCTCTCTGAGTTGTAATGGTCCCGGGCACGATGTGCGAATATCTCTGAGCCATCATACCCAATCCACACAAAATCGTCTGCTGGAAGCGTCAGTTCATTCTTATCCGGACGGCAGAATAGGTATGATGTATAACCCGATTTTTTCAATATCTGCACCAAACCCCTCGAATGACCAAAAGAATCCAGGTTTGCTGCGGTCTTAGGTTCTTCGCCGAATTTTCTCCTGAAATAAAGCCTGCCTTGCAGAATATGCCTAACTAAAGACTCACCACTCGGCATATTACAATCCGGCTGTAAATACCACCCGCCCATGACATGCCACTTCCGTTTTTTCACAAGTTCCTGGATTTTCACAAAAAGCTCGGGTTCGTATGTTTCAACCCACTGATAAAGAAGTGCCTCATTATGGTTAAAAACAAATTCCTCAAATTCTTCACAGAGACTGGCTGCCATTCGGAAAGTCGAAAGGGCCTCTGCTGCACCTTCCTCCCATTCCCACAGCCAGACCGGATCAAGGTGGGCATTACACAGCAGATACAGAGTTTTAGAACGCATCTTTTTTTTAATATCCAAGAAAAAACACAATTACGCAGAAATCTTATTACAAATAAAAATAAGGGTCAAATAGCCTGGATTATTCACGAATAATATTTTATTATTTTTTTATCTCTGGACTCGTCCGGTTATCCCTCCTGCAAGAAAATGCTCCACCTCCTTTATACTGACAATATTAAAATCGCCGAATATCGAATGCTTAATACAGGCAGCAGCGACGCCAAAAGAAAGCGCCTCAGAATCTGATTTTCCCGTTATAATACCGTAAATCAAGCCAGCAGCGAAAGCATCACCGCTTCCTACGCGGTCAATAATCCTTACATGATATTTGGGGCTCTGGATAAAAGTTTTCCCGTCAAATAAGCAGGCTGACCAGAAATTTTCAGAAGCGGATATGCTTTCCCTGAGCGTCAGCACAACCTTTTTAAATCCAAAACGCTTTGCAAGAGCCTTTGTAATCTCTTTATATCCTTCGATACTCAATTTTCCTGCAAAAACATCGGTCCCTTCCGGCTTTAAGCCAAATATATCTGTCGGATCTTCTTCGTTTCCGATACAAATATCCACAAAAGGCATCAGGCTCTCCATAACTTTACATGCTTTTTCTCTACTCCAGAGTTTCCTGCGGTAATTCAAATCCACGCTAACAGGTATTCTTTTCCTTCGTGCAACTTCCAATCCTTCACGCAAAGCGTCTGCAACAGAATCACTCAAGGCTGGAGTAATTCCTGTCCAGTGAAACCACTTCGCAGCATGCAGCACTTTCTCCCAATCCAAATCTTCGGGAACTATTTCTGAAGCTGATGAATGACTGCGGTCATAGATTACTTTTGACGGCCTCGGGCCCGAACCATGTTCCAGATAATAAATCCCTAAACGATTTCCTTTTCGAACAATAAACTGCGTATCAACCCCGAACATCCTTAATGTGCTGCATGCTTTATCACCAAGGTCATTTTCTGGAAATGCCGTAACAAAAACAGGATTTAGCCCGAACTGAGCAAGGGAAACAGCAACATTTGCTTCGGCTCCGCCAAAATGTACATCAAAACTTTTAGCCTGTTTAAATCTGATCCCTTTAGACGGAGACAAACGTATCATCATTTCTCCGAAAGTAACCACTTTATCTCTGTGGTAGTAATCAGAATGTTTTTTTATTGGAACCGCAGCCGGCTTGTGTTCTTTTTGCCTTAAGACTTCTTTCCACTGTTCGATTTCTGCTTTCATCCTGGAAGGCTCCTTTACGTGTTTGACCAAGGCAGAAGCACAAAAAATTCCTTCCGGATCTATCTGTACTGCCTGTTTAAGCGTTGAAAGATTAATCCCCCCTGTATAGATTACAGTTAGATCCTTAAAAGGCCCTTTCCATGAACAGGAAAGTTCTACATTTGAAATATTCCCAGCAAAAGCAGGAAACAATTTGTAGACCCACTGATAGGGATATTTTTTCCTTAGCTCCTCAAGAGAGCATCCATATTCTTTGGCTTTCTGAGCAAGCTGCTTTCCAGCATCTGACAATCCGCCTGGTATGCACATTATATCCTTATTCACACAGGCAGCCACTACTTCAGGGATATAATCCGCTGATACTACTCCAGAAGCTCCTGCACTTATAGCATCCTCAGCCTGTCTGCGGGTCATTACAGTGCCTGCAAGCAGAAGAGCATCAGGATATTTTTTAATGACAGCTTTGATGCCTTCAACTGCATATTCAGAGCGAAAAGCAATTTCAAGGATGACTCCATAAGACTTACAAGTCTCATAGGCTGTAACACATTCTTCAATACTACTAGGGATAAGAAGAGCAATCAGTCGGTTAAGTTTAAGCTCTGAAAAAATTTTCCCGGGTCTTTTCATCCCTCACAGCCTCCTTCTTATTTATAACCGGCGGCAGGCCATCAATTGAAAGTTACAGCCGCCGTATATTCATTCCGCCGCTGACTTCAATAATCTGTCCGGTGGAATATCCAAGGTATCCTTTCACAAGTGCAACAACAGCTTTCCCGACATCTTCTGGGAGGCCCCAACGTTTTTGGGGAATCAAGCCTTCTGCGATAAGCCTATCATATTTTTCCTGAACAGGGGCGGTCATGTCTGTTTTAATTATTCCCGGCCGGACTTCATAAACATTTATTCCGTACTCAGATAAGCGGTCTGCAAAAATTCTTGCCGCCTGGCTGAGTCCAGCCTTGGAAATGCAGTATTCTGCCCTGGAAGGTGATGAGACATATGCAGAGATCGATGATATAAAAACAATGCACGGCTTCAGCGGTAATTCCTGCTCAATCTGCTTTATCATCTGGTTGGCGATTTTCTGTGTTAAAAAAAACGTTCCTCTTGTATTTACAGACAAAAGCCTGTCAAAACTTTCCGGAGTTGTTTCAAGAACATCCAATCTCTTTTCGGGTGCTACTCCGGCATTGTTTACCAGTACATCAAGCCTTCCAAACCTATCGAGGACTTTATTCAAGATTTCCTCATGGTCATCTAATGAGGAAATATCCCCTTGAACAGGCAGGAAAACAGCATTTAATTCTTCCACTCGTTCTTTTACTTCAAAAAGCCCGGTTTGTTTGTTTTCAGGATTGTATTTGATGTCATTTCCCACAACAGCAAATCCATTTTTTGCCAATTCGATTGCAATCCCCCGGCCAATACCCTGACCTGCACCAGTAACGAGAGCGATCGGCTTATTTTCCATCGTGATTCCTCTTGTCTGATAATATTATCATCCTTTTTGTATTTAATCCAAACTCTTATCTTTATAAAATAGTCAAAAGACACTATGGAGTTCGGACAAAACAGTACAAAAAGAAGTATTTCCGAAAGGAAATTCTTAGTGTAAAATAGACCATAACATGACATTCGAAATAAACATGAATGTCCGTTATTATATTTCATCCATAGGAGATTGACATGACAGGGAAAAAATCAATCACCAGGCGTGACTTTATCAAGCACACAATTGCTGCTTCCGCTGCATTTACAATCGTACCGCGTTATGTGCTCGGGGGCTCAGGCTATACAGCACCAAGCGATCAACTGACAAAAGCCGTCATAGGAGTTGGCAGTATGGGAAAGGGACATCTCCGGTATCCAGGAGCAAAACTCCTTGCAGTATGTGATGTTGATGAGAATCATCTAAATACAGCGCTTGAAATCGCCGGGTCCGGAGTCAGAGGATACAAAGACTTCCGAGAAGTCCTTGAACGCTCGGATATCGATATTGTACACATCCCAACACCTCCGCACTGGCATGCATTAATCTCAATCGCTGCGGCTGAGGCAGGCAAGGATATCTGGTGCGAAAAGCCAATGACCCGGACAATCGGCGAAGGACAAAAAGTTGTCGAGGCGGTACAAAAAAACGGCAGAATCTTCAGGCTCAATACGTGGTTCAGATTTAAAGACCAATATTACGGTTTTGGAACAACAGTCAAACCGATCAAAAAGTTGGTCCAAAGCGGTATGCTGGGATGGCCTTTAAAAGTGACGGTCAGCGGAATAACGGGTTTTGACTGGAAATTTTACTGGAGCGGAAAAACAAACATAAAACCAGAACCTGTACCTAAAGAACTGGACTACAACATGTGGCTTGGACCTGCGCCTTATAAGCCTTATAATCCCCATCGAGTACACGGCACATTTCGAGGATACTGGGATTATGACGGAGGCGGACTCGGAGATATGGGGATGCATTACCTTGACCCTGTTCAATATATTCTTGACAAAGATAACACAAGCCCTGTCGAAATCGAAGCCGACTGTCCACAGCAGCATCCTGATGCCTGTGGAAGCTGGCGGCGCATTCAACTGAAATACGCGGATGGCTGCAAAATCATTCTGGATGGTGAAAATAAAGATAAAAATGCCGCATTTATTGAAGGGCCGAACGGAAAATTATTCAAAGGTTTTGAATCTGACATTCCTAATTTAAAAGAAAAACTAGCTGCTTTGCCAGATCCTGAACCGCAGGTGACAGATTTTGCAGAGGCAGTCCGAACACGGAAAAAGTTTGCCCTAAACGAAGAAAATGGGCATCGTTCCTGTACCATTGTAAATCTGAGCAAGATTGCAGTCCGCTTAGGAAGACCGCTTCGTTTTGACCCGAATAAACAGCGCTTTATCGGTGATGAAGAGGCAAACCGTCTTGTCCATCAACCAATGCGCGCACCATGGCATCTATAAATCAGATTTTATTTGGAGCAACAAATATGAAAATTAACAAAAAGTCAATAATAATAATGATTTTAGGGTTACTGTTTATTGCCTCCTCAGTCACAGCTTCAGACGATGTAAGAACGCTGAAGACAAAAGTTGTGGACACCCTAGCCAAATTTCCTGCCAGTGATACCGCGGAAAGAGACAAATACGCTTCTGAACTCATCCGGCTTGGCCCGGCAGGAATTCTTGAAATTTGCAGGATGCTGACTCCCCCAGGGACAGGTGACGATACCAGAGTCCGCTTTGCCCTTAACGGCCTGGCAACTTATGTAAATCGAACAGGTGCTGAAAAAGAGCGTGAAATGTATGCCAAAGCAGTCATCAAGGCACTGGAATCAGCCACAAACAGCGAGGTTAAGGCTTTTTTGATCCGTCAACTTCAACTTGCAGGAAAAAAAGAATCTGTAAAACCCTTAATCAGATTTCTCCTGAATAACAGGCTGTGCGAACCAGCAGTTCAGGCACTGCTAGCAATCCGTACACCTGAAGCAGAAAAGGCACTCTTAAAATCAATTGATTATTCCACGGGTGCAAAAAAGACTACAGTTATCAAAGCTCTCGGGGAAGTTCGAAGTAAAAGGGCAACAAAAAAAATCATGGAATATGCAGCCAGTAGAGATAAAAACCTCCGGAGTGTAACATTATACGCTCTTGCTAATATAGGTGATCCCTCATCTGAGAAAGTACTGGATAAAGTTTCAGTATCAGCATCTCCATACGAAAGAGCAAAGGCTCCTTCCCTATACTTACTATATGCGCAGCGTCTAGCCGAATCAGGGAGAAAAGAGCAGGCGGCAAGGATCTGCCGCAGCCTTATTAAAAACTACACAGCACTCCATGAGACCAATATCCCTTGCAGTGCTTTAAGTGTACTGGCAGCAAATCTAGGCGAGAATGTCTTCGAAGACCTCCTGGCATGCATGGACAGTCAGAATAAAGAACTCCGCTGGCGAGCTCTTGCACTTGCCAACACTGTGCAGGGTGAAAAAGCAACAGCAAGATGGATCGAAAAAATGGCCGATGTTCCGCCAGAACCCCGGGCCGAAATAATAGCCATGTTAGGACGACGAAAAGATGAATCAGCACTTCCTGTCATTCTTGAGTCATTAAAGTGCGGAGAAAAATCTGTCCGGATGGCTGCAATCCAAGCAGCAGCACGACTCGGAGGTGATAAGGTAATTTCTGATTTATTTGCGCTCATGCAGACAGGCAAGGAAGACGAAATTGCGGTCTTGAAACAAACCCTCATGTGTTTGCCCGGCCCCCAGATCGTTTCCAAAGCAGCAGAATCATTGGAATCCTACCCGCCTTTAGCCTGTGCCGCTTTGATAGAAATGCTATCCGCGCGGCATGCAAAAGAACATCTGGATATCGTCTTTGCCCAGACAAAGAGCGAAGATGACTCAGTCCGGCTTGCTGCTCTTTCCGGACTCGAAAATCTTGTAAGCGAAAGAGATTTGCCGCGCTTAATCGATATTCTGCTATCAATTACAGACAGCTCAGAAATAGCAGCCACACAAAATGCCGTTATAGCAAGTGCTAATCTAATCCCAGATCAAGAAAAACGTGCTGAACTGCTGCTTGCTGCGATGGAAAAAACAGAGGGCACAAAACGGGTCGACCTGCTGATGCCGCTTGCAAAAATAGGCGGAGAGCATGCGCTTCAAACCGTAGCCGCAGAGACAAAAAACAAAGACCCTGTAATTAAAAATGCTGCTGTCCTTACCCTGGCGGATTGGCCAGAACTCAGAGCTGTGGATGCACTGCTCAATATTTGTCGAAATACTGAGAACAAAGAACATCAATTGGTCAGTCTCAAAGGATACGTACGCCTCGTGAATAAGGCCGAACTGCCTCCCGAAGAAAAATTGAGCCTGTTAAAAGAGGCCCTGGATATTGAGACAGAAACCGAAGCTACAAATATCGTGCTCTCCGGACTTGCAGATATAAAAACCATGGATTCGCTTAAACTTGCAGTATCTTATATGGACGACGAGAATTATCAAGTTACAGCCGCATGGACTGCAGCAAGAATTGCAATGCCTAAAACTGGAGATGAGACCGGGCTCAGCGGGCCTGAGGTAATATCAGTACTTAAGAAATCAACCAACCTCATAGAAGACAGCTATGAACAGGAAAGGATTGAGAAATATATCGGAACTATTCTGGAACAGGAAGGATTCCATCCTCTCTTTAACGGCAAAGATCTGTCAGGCTGGAAAGGCCTTGTGGGAGACCCTGTGAGCCGGGCAAAAATGACACCCTAAGAATTGAATAAAGCTCAGGCAGAGGCTGATTCGTTCATGAATGAGCATTGGAAAGTCGTTGACGGGACCCTCGTTTTTGACGGCAAAGGACACAGCCTCTGTACTGCAAGAGACTATACTGATTTCGAACTGCTGGTGGACTGGAAAATCGAAAAACATGGTGACAGCGGCATTTATCTCCGCGGGTCGCCTCAAGTACAAATCTGGGATCCAGAACAATGGCCTGAAGGCTCTGGCGGACTGTATAATAATAAGAAAAATCCTAACAAACCGCTGAAATGTGTAGATAATCCCATTGGAGAATGGAACAGTTTCCGAATCAAGATGATAGGCGATCGGGTAACTGTTCACTTGAACGATGTTCTGGTAGTTAATAATGTAGTAATGGAAAACTACTGGGAAAGAGACAAACCGATTTATCCGACCGGACAGATAGAACTCCAGTCGCATAACAGTCCACTTTATTTCCGTAATATCTTTATCCATGAGATTATCCCCGAGAAATATCACACCGGGCTGACCGAGAATGAAATCACAGAGGGTTTCGAACAATTATTCAACGGCAAAGACCTTAGCGGGTGGACAGGCGATACCAATGGATATGTGGCCGAAGAGGGCAAGATTGTCATATATCCAGAGCGCAGCAGCGGGAACCTGTACACGGAAAAAGAGTACAGTGATTTCATCCTGCGATTTGAGTTTAAGCTTACTCCTGGCGCAAATAACGGTCTGGGGATTCGCACTCCCTTGACCGGAGATGCTGCATATGTTGGAATGGAAGTCCAGATACTGGACAATACTGCCCATATCTATAAAGACCTAAAACCCTATCAGTACCACGGTTCTATCTACGGGATTGTCCCGGCCAAACGAGGTCATCTCAGGCCAGTTGGCGAGTGGAACTATGAGGAAGTAACTGCCAGGGGCAGAAATATTACGGTAAATCTCAATGGTGTCACAATTGTAGATGCCAATATCGACCATGCAAGCATATCCGGAACCATAGATGGACAGAATCATCCGGGTCTTAAGCGAGATAAAGGCCATATTGGTTTTCTCGGCCACGGTTCTCGCATAGAGTTCCGCAACATCCGGATCAAAGAGCTGAAATAGGAGATAAATACTATAATAAAAAACGCAATTCTCACTTCCGCCGGCTTTTATGCAGCGTTTTATACACGCGTTTTCTTTATTTTTTATAAGAAGGAGGTGGTTCTGTAATGAAAGCTAAAATGAATTACATGCAATTTGTCTTTCTTGTAATGATAGCTGCTGGTTCCATCTTTAGATGCGGCATTGTCTCAAAACCGGCTTTAAAAATAAAGAAAGAGGCCGTAAAAGAGATAAAAATTATTCCGAAACCTGTAAGAGTAGTTCACAAAAAGGGGAACTTTATTATTGACGACAAAACAAGAATTCTTTTTGAAGGTGGGGAAAATACAGAATCTGTCGGTGAATATTTTAGAGAAATAATAAAAAAGGCCAGCGGAATGAATCTACTGGTCACTGAATCTTCCGGTGCTGTCCAAGACAGCAATTTCATACTGCTTTCCTCAAACCTTTCAAAAGGCAAACTCGGTGAAGAAGGCTACGAGCTAAAATCAACAAGCAAATCAGTCACGGTTAAAGCCAATCATGCAAAGGGATTATTTTATGCTGTCCAAACCATCCGTCAAATGCTTCCGCCAGAAATCGAGCGCAGTGCCAATGAAAACTCAGATATCGTCTGGACAATTCCAGCTGCTGTCATCAAAGATTTCCCAAGATTTCCATACCGGGGTATGCATCTGGATGTCTGCCGACATTTTTTCCCTGTATCATTCATCAAGAAGTACATCGACTATCTTGCCATGCATAAGATAAATACTTTTCACTGGCACCTTACCGAAGATCAGGGCTGGAGAATTGAAATCAAAAAATATCCAAAACTAACTGAGGTGGGGTCGATACGCAAGGAAACGATCATTGAAAAAACCGAAGAATACGACGGCATAGAGTACGGCGGTTATTACACACAGGAAGAAATCAAAGAAATAGTGGAGTATGCCGGGAAGCGTTTTATAACGATCATTCCTGAAATAGAAATGCCGGGTCATTCTGTAGCAGCACTGACAGCTTACCCTGAATATTCATGCACCGGAGGCCCTTTTGAAGTCAGGACAAAATGGGGTGTTTCCAAGGATATATATTGTGCTGGAAATGATGAAACATTTAAGTTCGTGGAAGATATTCTGACAGAAGTCATAGAGTTGTTCCCATCAAAATACATACATATCGGAGGCGATGAAGCCCCTAAAGATCGATGGAAGGAGTGCCCTAAATGTCAGCAGCGCATAAAAGATGAGGGACTCGAAGACGAACATGAACTGCAGAGTTATTTTATTAAGCGAATCGAAATATTTCTCAATTCTAAAGGCCGAAAACTTATCGGCTGGGATGAAATTCTTGAAGGCGGACTGTCACCTGATGCCACTGTCATGTCGTGGAGAGGTATCGAAGGCGGGATCGATGCTGCAACACAAGGCCATGATGTGATAATGGTCCCCTACTCCCATCTATACTTTGACGGTTATCAGGCCGATAGTGAGATAGAACCACTCGCCATTGGATACTGGGCTCCGATAGAAAAAGTATATGAGTTCGAACCCATTCCTGAAGTTCTGACAAAAAAGCAGAAAAAACATATTCTCGGAGCCGAGGCAACTCTCTGGACCGAGTATATTGCTACCGAGGAATATGCCGAATACATGCTCATGCCTAGAATCAGTGCTCTTGCAGAAATCGTATGGTCTTCTAAACGAACACGAGACTGGGATGATTTTGCCATCCGCTTGCAGCAGCAATATGAAAGATATATGAAGATGGAGGCCAACTTTCGTATTCCGACTCCGCTGGTAGACAATGTGGTCAATCTGGATAAGACCGATGTTCTCGAGATAAAAAGCCAGATCGATATAGGCAAAATACGTTTCACAACAGACGGTAGTAATCCGACTCCTGAATCCCCTCTGTATACTAGGCCACTTGTTTTTAATAAGAACACAACCTTAAAATCAAGGTCATTCATCCCCAGCGGAAGAGGCAGCAGTATCATTTCAACCTATGTATTGATCAAAGACCTTGCACCAGAGGGCAAACGACACGACTTGTGAAAAAGTTAACTTTATTCATCGCCCTGCTCACGGTCAGTTACCAGGCCCTCAAATCAGCCCTTGCTAATCCTGTAAATGTGTTGAAGTACGAGTAAAAATGATAATGAACCAGGGCAAGCACAAAAAGTAAATTCTTATAAAATTAACGTGTGTGTTATTGCTGCCGATAGCGCTCGATAAGATCTTCAACCGGAACCTTATCGAGAACGAGTTGGGAGGATCCCGTGCCGTAGATCCACTCATCGTAAAGTTTATCCAGATTGTGTTTGGATCGCGCTCTGACATGCTTTAAAAAATCTTCCGATGTGGCCCCGGTTTTTTTATGTTTCTGGTAAAAAGTGCCCATTGCCTTCAGAAAGTCCTGCTCTCCCATGACATGGTAGAGGATGAAAAAAAACAGCATTCCTTTTGTGTAGGACAGGTCTGTCAGTCCTTCGTTGCCGTATTCGATAATGGGAACATCTTTGCATTTGGGATTTAGTTTGCACTGTTGGCGGAAGCGGTCGCTCAAGCGTTCGTACCCTTTTATCAAAGCATCCGGTTTGTTATCCAGCCTTTCCTGAACCAGATACTGCAAGAACATGGCCAGGCCTTCGGATTCGAAGCGGGCGGGAAGGGGATCGTTGGCCCTCGCATTCCATATGTGGGAAATCTCATGATACAAGGCCGTGAGGTTGTCCCGTTTTTGGAAGGCATCGGCAGTCTGAAGGATACTGGTAACGTCTGCCTAGGAGCCATACCCTTCGGGGACTTCGATAATGGCAAAGCCCTGGAAATCGTCGGCGGGGCCGAACCAGTTGGTAAAAAGCTGAAGGACGGTGTTCATGGCCTTTAAAATCATGGAGGCATTGTCCTTGTCTTTTGGGAAGTGGAAGATTTTCAGGTTATTGTGCTTATCTTCCACGATGCCGTAGGGCGCGATAGGCATATCCAGGCGCCATGCCGGCTTAAGATTTTTATAGGTGTATGTGGTTTGTCCGTCTATGGTGGATTTGCCGGCCAGTTTCCCCCCGTTGGCTACAACGAGGTCTTCCGGCACAGTGACGGAAAGAGTGTAATCATAGTTCTGGAGTCCTGACCGACGATTCACCTTATACGAGGGATATCCCACGATTGGATAGCCATAACCGTCCATCCTCATGAATGTGAATTCCTTGTCGATGTGGTCTTTGACGTAGCCCCAACCGTCTTTGGCGTAGCCGAATAAAAAGCCCTCGTAATGGATGACAATGGTTTTGGATTGATTAGATTCAAGCGGATTTGGTAACCGGGCTTCCACATAGTTTACTTGAAGCTGTTCCCAGTCCTCGAAGGACAGAACGTTTTGTTGATAGGGGATAGCCGCACCTTGTTCGTCCGTGATGGCCTTCACTTTCAGGAGACGGAAGAGAAGAAGAGGAATTTCAGAGATGGCTTCATCAGAGGGATTGTGGAGGGTCAGGCGGCAACAGCCGAAGATTTTTTCCGCCTTATAATCGACTTTGACATCCAATTCATAGCGCGTCGTTTTGAGCGAAAGAGTTTTTGAAAAAAACTGTTGCGAAAAAACAGGATAAGTTAGGATCAGGATAAAAATGAACAAAAAAGAGCCGATTTTTTTATACATAGTTTTTCCTCATAGAATATATACGTCATTGTCGGAAAAAGGTGACGATTCGTCACCGAATCTAATTAGACAGGTCATTCCTTTTTTATCTGGAGCACGACTTTAAATTTATACTGAAGGATTTTCTGATTGTTTTTTGGGTTGGCGTCATCTTCAGGGACAACGGGAGAGGCTTCGATATGAAGCGTGTAGGCCCCGCTCTTCCTTTCCTGAAAGGGTATTATGAGAGTCTCAGTCGATGTTTTTCCCGGTTGAAGGATTTTTTTATATGTTTTGTTGAACGTAACATTCCCCCTTTCTTGGAGGCGTTTCACGGTCAATCCTGTCATTTTTTGAGGGCTTCCCACGACACTCCAGGCACGGATTCTGTATTCCGTCAGCTTGACATTTCCTCTGTTCCGCAAAACAAGATAAACCTTGCCCTTCTCGCCGCTTTGAAATTCGCGCTTCCCGACAAAGCGGCATCTGTCGATGGCAAGGTCCACACGCTCCCGACTGTGAACATCAACTTGAGGAATAACCTCGATCTTTGGGCCCCTTCGGATCTCCGCCTTTCCCGATTCAACGATCGCATCGGACGACCAAAATTGTCCTTTAAGCTTGAGCTCGTACCTTCCATCCCCATCGACAATATCTTTCACCGGGAGTGATCCCGTGATCTGTTTCCTCTGATCCTGCCCCAGGTTTATGTTATTTCCTTTATAAAGCTCGGCTTCCTTGAATCCAGAGCTTCCTGTCACCAAGACATCCCCCTGAAAGGGATGCTCACTTCGGTTATACAGGGTAAAAGAATATTCCAGTTTTTCATTCTTGTAGTACTTCGCTTTATCAACAGCAAAATCAATCAGCTCGACACCGCAAGGGATTTGGAGCGAAGCATCGATAGTAAAAAATTTGCCGACGCAGTCACACATCATAAAATCCAAATTTTTCGGTATAATTTTTGGCTGAAAAATGCGGGAGTATTTGCCAGGACTGTTGAAAAACATATCTGCTTTGATCAGAATAGGTGCGAGCTCGATCTGCGATTCAGGGGCCATTTTAATCTCCATCTCACCGAGATACTGACCCAGTTCATTCGGATCGTTTTTTATATAAAGCCTCATTGTCCCAGAAATCGGATCGGCCGATGGATTTTCCAACTCGGCACGCATCTCGATATCTTCATTATAGAGATAACTGTCCTTATCCAACGTGAGGGAGCGAACTTTTACCTTATTGCTGAAGCAATAATCTCCATGGATTATGATATATTTGGAAAATGTAGAAGCTCGATACCGGGGGAGTTCAAGCTTAAATCGGTATTGACTCCCTTCGGCGAGTCCGTGGGGGACGGCCCATGAAAGATCCCGTTCTTTGAGCTTGGCTTTTCCGATCGTTGTGATTAGCGTTTCGTCACGATAGAGATGAATGTCGATATCCTCCTCGGCAAATCTGTCATCTCTCACATGCCAAACAATCGCTTGAGTTTTACCCATAACCAATCTGTCTCCCTGGCTGGGACGATACACTTCCAATACTTCATCCATCAGGGGGACCTGGAGGGTGATAAAGGAGCTTTTTGCACTCAGATTCGGTATGTTTAGGGAAACCACTTTTACGAAACACATGGCGGAACGCGCTTGATGGTCTTGCTTTCCCGTCAACAATTCCCAGTCCAAGGATTTTCCTTCCAAGCTGAAGGAGTCCCAGGAGTATGTTTCGGCGATGATTTCATCTTTGATAATCCCTGTCAGACGCTCTGCATTCCAATCCCAGAGTTCAATCCGAACTGCTTTATCAAAATCTTTGGCCTCCCAACTGATGCCGATCGTTTGCCCGATTCGGTAAGATTTTCCGGCTGACGGGATCTTAATTTTAAGAAAAGGTTGGGATATCATGATCGTCTGGGAATAGTCGAAATGGTTAAACATGTTGCCGTTGGCGATCTTGAATCTCCAACCCCCATGCATGAGTTCATCGATCACAAAATCGTAATAATTGTTGTTTTCGATGACATCTGAGCCAGTCTCTTTTCCATTGTAAATTTTTGTGATCCTGACCGTTTTCATTTCTTCACTCGACTCCCACGTCACTCGGACCGTTGATGGTCCTATCACCTTAATCATCTCTATTGGATAGGTCACGCGGATAAAAGATTCTTTGATTTCAAACGGGCCGCTCTCCGTGCTTGAACCATCTATGCTGACAAGAATTTTGTAAAGTCCGAGTGGAGTGGAATTGCGGTAAAATCTCCAGCGGCATGAGCCTTTATCTTCGCCTGTGTATAAAGTTTGTACAGTTTTTCCTGATTCGGCAGAGAGAAGGTAAACTCTGACCTTATCCAAAGCATTCCGCGGTGAATCCCAGGTTATGGTTTGGTAGTATCCTGTGTGCCAGGTGTCTCCGGCTTTAGGGGAAGTTATGGTCACAGAATAGAGAGAGCCGATCAAGACAAAGAGATAGATGAAAACAATCCCGAATGTTTTTCTCATTTTATGCTCCTGATCTTCATCCTTCGCATTTTGGGAATATTTTAACATATAAGGTTAACATGTGACAGGAAGCGAAGCGAATCATCTAAAATCTAACCGTAGAGGTATCATCTTGTCATTTAAAAATCTAACCATAGTGGACAGGAGGAATCGATGATTTTATAACCTAATCTTACTCGAAAGGAGGTTAGGTTATGAGTTTGGAGCTACACATGAAGTACTGTGAAACTGTTTATCGGCGTTACCGCAACGCCTCCAAAGAATCGAAGGCGAGGATATTAGACGAGCTCTGCCAGGTCTGCGGATACAATCGCAAGTATGCGATCTGGAAGCTGAATCGATTGCGGGATAAGGAAAAAGCGAAAACCCCGAGTAAACGCAGGCGGAGCAGGAAATACGGACATGAAGTTTTATTGATCGTGGAGAAGGTATGGAAGAAGTCCGGTTATCCCTGGTCGGTCAGGCTCAAAGAGATTCTGAGGCTCTGGCTTCCCTGGATATATTCTCGGAGCCGAGGCAACTCTCTGGACCGAGTATATTGCTACCGAGGAATATGCCGAATACATGCTCATGCCTAGAATCAGTGCTCTTGCAGAAATCGTATGGTCTCCTAAACGAACACGAGACTGGGATGATTTTGCCATCCGCTTGCAGCAGCAATATGAAAGATATATGAAGATGGAGGCCAACTTTCGTATTCCGACTCCGCTGGTAGACAATGTGGTCAATCTGGATAAGACCGATGTTCTCGAGATAAAAAGCCAGATCGATATAGGCAAAATACGTTTCACAACAGACGGTAGTAATCCGACTCCTGAATCCCCTCTGTATACTAGGCCACTTGTTTTTAATAAGAACACAACCTTAAAATCAAGGTCATTCATCCCCAGCGGAAGAGGCAGCAGTATCATTTCAACCTATGTATTGATCAAAGACCTTGCACCAGAGGGCAAACGACACGACTTGTGAAAAAGTTAACTTTATTCATCGCCCTGCTCACGGTCAGTTACCAGGCCCTCAAATCAGCCCTTGCTAATCCTGTAAATGTGTTGAAGTACGAGTAAAAATGATAATGAACCAGGGCAAGCACAAAAAGTAAATTCTTATAAAATCAATTTTCAGCGCATTAGAGCGTTGAAGAGCAGCTTGAAAGTGCCGTGCGTCTGGGAGCGGTGCTGGGTCCGAAATCCGATAAGAACCACCTGACCTTTGCCGTATACAGCATTGACCATCGCTGCCAGGTTGGCTAGATGCTTTTCCCCGATGAGCCAGCCGCTCTGCAGTAGATCCCTGTCTTGGTAGCGGACAACGATCTCATACAATTCATTGTGGTCGTTTGGGATGATCACGAACGCCGGGCTTGACGAGAAGAGAACCAGGCCTTCTGAAGGCATACCATAAGCTAGCGGATGAGAGTTGTCGAAGTTCACTTTAAGAGTCGAACCAGGGCAGAAAAATTCTTTCGTGCTGAGATTGTCCACGGCATTTGAAACGCTCAATTCGAACTTTTCGATCGCAAAGCCGCATGCCTCTCCGAGCGTTACCAGTGTTCCTCCATTTTTCACAAATGCTTTCAGCGCTTCGAGGCCCTCTTTTCCGATGCCGCTTCGATATTCTGGAGGAACCGACGATAAATAGCGGCGGTATCTGCCGCTTATATCACCCATGATCATACCCGTCGAATCGTTCGGCAGGATTATGGCGTCATATTTCTCGTTCAGGTTCCCCTTTTTGATCTCAACGTCCATCAGGGACTTATAAGGGAATTCGAACTGTTCGAGGAGAAATCGAGTCCAGCCCTCGTCCATGTTGCCGCCCCAGTAGCGCTGATACATGCCTACGCGCGGCCGCTTGACATTGTGAGTACCTTCTTTTATCTCACTTTTCAGTGCTTTGAAATCAACTCCTGTCTGCTCTGCCACATCCTTGAGGAAAGACTCCTTTCCTTGGGATACGATGAAGTCGCCGGGGCGGAGTCCTGAGAATGCCTTGTCAACACGCCGAACCGCAACCCCTTTCTTTAGAAGGAGATTTACTGCTTTAAAGCTGGCGTTCAGCCTGCCGTCAAGCACATAACCCGATCCACCTGCCTCGACATTCCCGGATCCCGGTACCTTACTGTTGAGTATCTGAAAGTCGCCTTTAACCGCCTCGTTAATCGGGTCGACACGAACACCCATGAACTCGTACATGGTGTGGGTAGCCATGTCATAAGGCCGCACCGGAGAACCGTCATCGTTCCGGGTCCAATCATTGTCAGGGTAAAATGTTCGTCCAAGTAAGTTTCGGATCAAACCCATCTTGGGCTGCGCCAGCGAGACGACAAAGGAGCCTTCCGGATAGATAACACCGCAGACGTTCAATGCTTCTTTTGCTTGCTTGATCTCGATACCGGACATCAAAAGGGTATTTATCATTTTTACAGCGGTCAAATCATCATGCTGATTTTTCGGGATGATATAAGCTTTAGGTTTACCCTGAGCACCTCGCTCTGTCTGCCGTTTGGCTTTCAAATAGGCATTCCAGAGCACTGTTTCTTTATTCCGTGCCGCCAGGTCTAGCAGCGCCCATGACGCGATCTTCTGCTGCTCTACAATATCCCGAAGTCTCCACCAACCGCCTGGCCATGGATGGGGGAAGGTAGTCTGGGCCTTATATTCTGGAAACTGACGGCCCCCACCGCGCAGCTGCTCAGGGTGGATATAGATGGGTGTTGCCAGTTTTGCACTGGCGGACTCAGTAAGCATCCCTGCGATATTGTGGAAAGGAGTGATCCAGTGCCATCCGAAATGACCCCAGCCGGAAAACTGGGCTGCGTTGATGATACCGGTTTTACCATTTTCCTCCAGCTTGTATGCAATGTGGGCACCATACCAACTATGCTCCCGCCAGATAAGAGGATCGGCATAAGGACGAATAGGCTCACAGTAAGGAGGAACATAGAGCCGGGCTCCATAGCTTCCCATATGGTGATGATCGATGTAAGCCTGGGGAACCCAGTCCCGGAACAATATCTTGGCTGCATATACCGACTCGATCATGTTGAGAAAGTCGCCATCCCTGTTGTTGTCGTGCCCTACGTATTTGTGGTAGAGCCAGGGAAGACCGGCGCCCTCGTACTCCGTGTCCAGGGTTCTTCGATACCAGTCGGTAACCATGATCTCACCGTCCGGGTTGAAGCAAGGTATCATGAAGAAGACCACGTTGTTCAGGATACGCTGTGTCTCATCATCGTCCCGGGTTAAAAGGTCATATGTCAGCTCAGGTGCCATTTGTGTGCCTCCGATCTCGGTGGCATGGAGGCTCATGGATTGGCACATGACTGCCTTTCCCTCCTTTACCAACTTTTTAATTTCTGCCTCTTCGACACCACGCGGGTCGCTGATCCTAGCATTTACTTCCTGCAATCGGTCCAGATTTGCCAGGTTATCCGGAGCGGAGATGATCACCAGAAGAAAGGGATTGCCCTCGGTTGAGGGGCCCATATTGACTACCTTGATCTTTCTGCTTTCGCTCTCCAAAAGTTTGAAGTAGTCGACGATTTTATCCCAGCGTGCTATTTTTCTATCGCTGCCGAGTTCGAATCCAAAGAAATCTTTAGGAGATGTGACCTTTTTTTGTGCTTCTGCGGTCCCGGTTATAAATCCTATAATAAAAATCACCAGCACAAGTATTTGAATAGAGCGGAAAAACTTGGCGTTTTTTCTCATAATTCCCTCTCCTATTTAAGCCCTTTCCGCTTCAGCACAGCATCAATCTTGGGTTCAGCTCCTCTGAACCGCTTATAAAGCGTCATAGGATCTTCTGTCCCGCCTTTTTCAAGAATATTTTTCCTGAACGCCAGGGCTGTTTTCTGGTCAAAGAGGCTTGTCTCCTTAAAAGCCTGATAAGCATCGGCATCCAAAACTTCTGCCCATATATAGCTGTAATATCCAGAAGAATAACCGCCGCTGAAGACATGGCCGAAATATGGACTCTTGTAACGTACAACAATTTCGGGAATCAGGCCTATCTTCTTCATGGATTCCGCCTCGAACTTTTTGACATCAGGCTCTTTGGCTTCTGTCAATGTATGCCAGTCCATATCGAGGTAGCAGGCTGCCATGTATTCAACCGTTGCAAAGCCCTGATTGAAATGGCCGCTCTTTTTGATTTTATCGACCAAACCTTGCGGAATGACTTCACCGGTTTCATAATGTTTTGCATAGTCCTTGATAACCTCTGAGTCACCTGCCCAGTTTTCCATAATCTGGGAGGGCAGTTCAACAAAATCCCTGGGGACAGCCGTTCCTGACAGTGTTTTATATGTACAATTTGAAAGCAGCCCATGGAGACCGTGCCCAAATTCGTGAAATAATGTCAAAGCTTCTTCAAAACTCAATAAAGCCGGTTTATCTCCAGTCGGTTTTGAAAAGTTAAATACGTTTGCAATCACAGGATGTATGTCACTACCGTCCCTTCTTGACTGCTTTCTGAAACTGTTCATCCAAGCACCGCCACGCTTGCTTGCTCTGGGGAAATAATCCTGATAAAGGATGCCGATATGTGAGCCATCGCCTTCCAGAACTTCAAACACTTTCACATCTTCATGATACTTGGGTATATCGGTTATCTCTTTAAATGTAATTCCGTAAAGTTTATTCGCCACGGCAAATGCGCCGTCCCGGACATTCTCAAGCTTAAAATACGGCCGCAAAGTTTTGTCATTCAGGTCATATTTTGCCTTCTTCAGCTTTTCCACATAGTACCACCAGTCCCAGGGTTCAAGCTTGAAATCATGCCCTTCCTGTTTAATCATTGACTGAAGATCCCTGGCCTCCTCTTTGGCCCTGGCTAAGGAAGGCTTCCAGATCTGATCCAGAAATTTATAGACATTTTCTGGCTTTTTCGCCATATTCTTTTCAAGTACGAAATCCGCATGTGTTTCATACCCAAGCAAATGTGCTCTTTCTACGCGAAGTACTGCCATTTTGGATAAGACTGCTTTGTTGTCCAACTCGTTATCATTATTTCCACGGCTAATATAAGCTTTAAATATTTTCTCCCTGAGTTCACGCTTTTCTGAATACTGAAGGAATGGAATCATACTCGGTTTGTGTAAAGTAAATACCCATTTGCCTTCATGCCCTCTTTCTTTTGCGCTTTCAGCGGCTCCTGCCACGACTGACTCAGGAAGGCCGGCAAGTTCCTCCTCTTTGTCGATCACCAATTCAAAAGCGTTATTCTCTTTCAGAACATTCTCACCAAACTTTAGCGAGAGCAGGGAAAGTTCTTCGTTTATCTGCCTTAATCTGGCTTGCTTTTCCGGGTTCAGGTTTGCACCGCCTCTGACGAATTCTTTATAAATCCGTTCAAGCAGCCTCCCTTGTTCCGGTGAAAGTTCCAGTTTTTCTTTTTGATCATACACAGCCTTTACTCTTTCAAACAAAACAGCATTCAGCTTGATATCATCCTCATGTTTCGATAAAAGCGGAGCTGCATCTTTTGCAATTTTTTGCATCTCAGCATTTGTATTTGCACCATTCAGAATATCAAAAACATTTCCGACCTTTGTCAATAAGCTTCCACTTCTTTCAACTGATTCAATAGTGTCTTCAAATGTAGGGAGCTCAGTACTGCTAACAATTGCCTCGATTTCCTTTTGCTGTTGTTTTATGCCTTCTTTAAAGGCCGGCAAATAATGCTCTTCCTTTATTTTATTAAAGGGAGGCACATTAAATGGAGTATTAAATTCTGAAAAAAATGGATTTTCTTCAGCTGCTTTTTTATGCGTTTGATTCGCGCATGAGAAAAGCAGTAAACTCACCATTGCCAAAAATAGAAACGTCTTTTTCATTTTAAATCTCCCCTCGGTTTTTTGATTTGCAATACACATGCCATAATAATACAAAAAAATTATAAATTAAACTTCTATAAATTCAATGAAATTTTTCAACTATTTATAGACATAACTACTGAATGATTCCCACTGCCAGAAGCACAAACATTGTTATCCCAAGCGCAAACATAATAAAGCCAGTAATGAAATGTAACCTGGCTAAATTCTTCTGCCGCCATATTTCCACTCGCGCTGTTGTAGTCAGCCCGAGCCCAACTCCAAGTGTTATAACCACAAAAGGCAAAATAAAGATAGCATTGTAGAGAAGTAGCAGCCAGACTGCCTGCATCCGTGTTGCAGTATCACCAAGCATCCCTATTATTACAATATAAGGGCCTGACGTACACGGTAGAAGAAAAAGACTGATCAAAAATCCCATGAAAAAAGCACCGGGGACAGAAGCGATATTCGACGTAATTTTTTTCAGTTTAGGCTGCCATGATTTCGGCACTCCAACACTTATCTTCTGCCCCTTCCGGAATACTTCTTTCATGTTCCACAGACCAACTAAAACGGCCAGCACAGCAACCGCGATATAAACATAATGCTGAATCCCTGCTACCCGGACAGCGGAAAAAAGTCCAAATCCCATAAAAAAATAAGAAATAAAACAGGCTGCTGTGAAGGCAAAACCAGAAGCGAGGACAGCTTTCCTTTTTCTATCTGAAACCAGCAGCACAGAACCCAAAAGAAGCACAAGGACAGCACATGCACACGGATTTATAGAATCCACTGCTGCTGATCCAATTACTGCAGGCAGTGTTATCTTAGTAGTTAATTTTCCTCCTTCTTCTCCTATTTGAATCCTGCTGAGTGGTGATTCTGTCTCAGATCTCAGAGCATACCTTACTGCTTCTTCGATTTTTCTCTGCACTATACGACTGCTCCCCTGAAAAGCCTTATCACCAATGAATACGGCCGGAGTGCCTTTTGTAAGAATATCCTCTGCCCTGTAAATCCTGGCCAACTCTATCAGCAAACTTGCATTTCCAGATTCATGAATTTCATATTCTCTGATACTGACAGCATAGTTGGGTTTTATTCGGTTTTCTAGAAAATCGTTGATCTTTTTACAGTCAGGACAGCCTTTCTCATAAAAATAAAGAAGTTCGCCTGCAGAGAGAGATGGGCAAAAAAAGAGCAGCAGCAAAATGACAGCAGCACAAATATTCCTCACTGTATCCCTGTTATTGCTTTCCTGAGATTAGAAATTTATTTCCATTCTGTCTTTTCCATTCTTTCATGCCACCGACGATACTTAGATACTTAGCATGACCTTTTTTTCCCAGGGATTTTGCTGCTTTATCGCTTTTACTTCCGTCTTCTGAAAAGAGATATATTATTACTTCTTCAGAGATGTTTTTTGACACACGAGATGCCCATTTGTCTATCATTTCGTACGGAACATTCACAGCACCCATTATATGCTCTTTAACAAAACGTTCCGGAGGACGAATGTCTATAAGAACAAAAAAATTATATGTCAATTCTCCTATAGGTGCTTGATAGGATTCCAAAGGGAGGACTCTGCCTCTTATGGCAAGCCTCAAAGGGCTGAGAGCAGTATTATTATAATGTACTTCGATATGTTTATCTACTGTAACGCCTCCGTAGCCGAGACTCTGAAAGATATATTCCAGTTCTATGCTCTCTCCTGGCTTCAGACTGCGTTTGGCTAAAGGCCTCGACTCCACACAAGCGGCAAATGTACGAATTTCTCTTATTACTAAATCATCAGATCCTGTGTTTGTTATTGTAAAAGATACGGGAATATTCATTCCTTCCGTTATTGAACCGAAATCGAAATAAGATTTGTTTGCCTCGAGCTTTTGCGCTGCATGAAGAGAAGTTGAAATCAAAAGAAAAAATAATGCTGCGCCAAAACAAACCAGTACTCTTTTTTTCACTTTATTCTCCTTCTCCAATTCATTTGTCCAATAAGCATAATTCAAATCCGACCAACTTATTTAAAACCTTTAAGTACATTACCAATCCAAAAACCCAAATAAAACCACTTGCAGAGAAAATATAACCTGCAGTTATAAAATTTATAATTTTATCTATTTTTTATAACTTCCAGTTATAAACAGCTCTCGGCATCTATCCTCAGTTTATAAAGCACTCAGTACAAAATATGTGGGGCAATAACTAACGCTTCTGGAAAAAGCACTGATCTTAATGGTTTAAAATAGTACCTTCCAGTTGACAGTTTTTTGATCATTAGATTCAAAATCGCCAGCAAATTTAACTTCGAGAATCCCATCTGTTATCTTATGAAAAAGGACTTCTGTGTCTGCATCAACTTGCGATACATTAAAGCCTTCTGGTACGTGAACAAACAATGAGTACGGTGCGCCCTTTACGATTTCCGAGCAGCCGCTAAGAATAGATTTAGAAGAATCCCACTCAAGGCTTTTTATGCTTACGGCCCCGGTTACATGCCTCGATGACGCTAAGAACTGCGGCCTTTCGAGCACAGGTCTTATCACATAGACATGAGTGCCGTGTGCAGGGATTAGAGATGTTATTTCATCATTCGAGAGTTCTTTTATTTTCTGGTTCCAGAAATCGAAAATCAAATATTCCTTTGTGGTATCCAGCCCTAAATCCTCTCCCAGAAAAACGGTTTTGGTCTCTTCTTCGTTTGCCCAGTTGTAAACGGCTACGACATCATAGACCCCGGATTCAGCATTTACTTTGAGGTCTAATACCCTGGGATATTCTTTAACATAAGGGCAGGACCAGACTACACCGTTTTTCCTATTGGATTTTATTTTATAAGGATAAAGGTCTATGGGCACGACACGGGTTGAAGGCATTGTCTTTCTATAAAGGTCAAGCCTCTTCTCAGGAAGCTTCCCTATAAAATCACTCGCCATATAAAGCTCCCCTGTCAGAGCAATAGTCGTTACAATTGTCCTGGCTTCTTCCATGGTCAAAGGATTTCTAACCATGACTGTATCAGGATCCGAGTGCCATGTAATATTGTTTAGATAATTCCCGCCAAAGATGGAATTAAAATAAATCTGCATGGACATGCCGCCTTCTTTTTCCGGATACCATACGGCCCTATCATCGCCTCCGATACGTGAGCCGTCAAAAACGCCAAACCCCAATCCAACTTCATGCATGGCACATCCGGTAATATACACATCAGGGCCCAGAGTCTCCCTCAATGCATCCTGAACTTCACGATAAACTTCACTGCTTCCCCTTGCCGGGTCAAAGGCATTTTCCTTGTTTTCATCATAATAGTCCATCCATGTTCCCCACCCTGCATCTTTAATATATTCAAGCCCCCAATCTTCTTTAAGAATCTTAAACATCGGTTTCAGATGCTTTTCAATTACTTCAGGATTTGTATAGTCTAGTCTTACAACGGTATTATCAGCAGTACAACAGGCTCCGGATAGATTGCCTTCTTTATCGCGCAGGAAATAGTTCTCAGGGTATTTTTCCGCACACTCCGGATGGGCATAATTCGAGCCGTATACATTGACCCAGAGCCCGGGTTTTAATCCTTTTTCCTTGATATATTGAAGAATCCATTTCCCGCCTTTTGGGAATGTCTTTTTCGTCCAATCAAGATAGTTGGCTTCTTCACCCCTCGTAAAACAAGCGTCGAGCTGGACATATTCAAGGCCGTAAGGTTTCAAATAATGCGCAAGTGCATCCGTTTCTTTCACCATATCTTCTTCGGTAGTTCCCATATAATAACAGTACCAGCTGCACCATCCTACAGGCGCTTTCTCGAAACGTTCAGGAGCCGGCTTGTAATATTTCAGTCCCAGCACATCGATGTAATAATCAGGGATCAGGGAAATATCCGTATCGGCATCAACAGGAAAAGTCACATCCATCAACTTTTGGTCAGAAACACTGCGTCTAAAATCACTTCCTTCTGGAAACTGGATCATAATGTCTGTCTCACGGTCAAACAGGCTGTAAATGTTTTTAGAAGAGACGAATCCAAGTGAAGTATACATTATTCCATTATCCTGACTCTCGATTCTGGCCGGTATCCTTCCTTCCGAGGCCGGCGCCAGGCTGCATAAAACTGCATTATCAGATGAACAGCTAATATCCAACGCCTTCTCTGAAGTTTTGAATATCCATTCAGTATTACTCGGCTCTTCGGTGGAAATGACCATTCCATCTTTTCCCTTTTTTACAGTCCACTTCGATAGGATATCGATGCT
>Ga0210003_1000811_pt1 | contig 28299 bp, 25 predicted proteins | sample LantaG_FD_182804 | JGI IMG/M metagenome (GOLD analysis project Ga0210003, IMG submission 182804) | Deep subsurface microbial communities from Baltic Sea to uncover new lineages of life (NeLLi) - Landsort_02402 metaG (SPAdes) (version 2) | ecosystem: Environmental > Aquatic > Marine > Oceanic >... | reverse complement strand
TCTCTCTTCTCCCACCAATACCTCAGATCTCCAACGGCTACGCCCCCGTGCTCGACTGCCACACGGCCCACATCTCGTGCAAGTTCGCCGAGATCGAGACCAAGATCGACCGCCGTTCCGGAAAGGAGCTCGAGGCTGCCCCCAAGTTCATCAAGAACGGTACGGATTTTATTTTAACCTTTTTTCTCCACCTTCTGCTCCTCCATTCTCTCCCGTTCTTGCTCCGTTCTTTTCCTCTGTGCTCACTCTTTCCATCTCTTCATCTTTCTTCAATGAAATCGACCGTGCCCACCCCCAAAACTCTCTCTCTCTCCAGGTGACGCCGCCTACGTCAAGATGGTCCCGACCAAGCCGATGTGCGTCGAGCCCTTCACCGCCTACCCGCCGCTCGGCCGCTTCGCCGTCCGCGACATGCGCCAGACGGTCGCCGTCGGCGTCATCAAGGCCGTCGAGAAGAAGGACGGCTCGGGCAAGGTGACCAAGGCCGCTGCCAAGAAGAAGTAGAGAGTACAGAGTTGTTGATGGGTAGTTGGTTGAAAGGGAGAAACTTGTTTTCTCTCTTTTGATCCTGCTGCTTCTTCTTCCTTCTGCTGCTGCTGCTTCTTTACTTTTTCGTTTCGAAGAGAGAGAGAGAGAGCGTGCTTCCTTTTGTTTTTTTCATGGGGCAAAAAAGGACCGTCGAGGTGTGTTTTTGAGTTCGGGGGGGTGTGAAAAGAGAGAGAGGGGCAACCCTCCTTCTTCTTCCTCCCTCCGTCCTCTTTCCCCCTCATTTGCACGGCGGTATCAGAGAGAGAGACAGAGACATTCACAGAGAGAGAGGGCGAACGCGCATATCCACAAGAAAAAAAGACAAAAAAAATGAATAAAAGAAAAAGAGGGGAAAACGAAAAAAGGGAGAGAGAAAAAGGTCGAGTGAGAGAGAGGGGAGAGGTCAAACTCTTTTGCTTGATCGCCTGGCCTCTTCTTCTTCTCTTTTATTTTTGAACGCCGCTTGTTTTATCGCGAGGAGGAGCTCAGCAGAAAAAGTCATTCGAGAAAAAGCTTTTGTAAAAAGAAAGTCTGGAGAGTGGCGCTGGCTCTTTTCGAGCGGTAATGAAAAAAAATTGGAATTCGGGTTTTTTTCTCGTTTTTCAAAGAATTTCAAATTTCATCTCTCTCTTTCTCTCTCTTTAAAAAAAAAGAAACAAATCACTGCATCTCCATCGCCACCGCCAACCCGTACGCCCGGGCCCTCGCCTCGCCCTCCGCGGCCCGCGAGGGGGCCTGCGGCAGCGACGTGCGGAGCGCCTCGGCGTCCTTGACGACGACGACGACGACGCCGTTTGAGAAGGAAGAAACACCTCCTCCTCCTGCTCCTCCTCCTCCTTCCACCAACGCGCTCTCCCGGAAGGCCCCGCCGCACACGTGCACGGCCAGCCTCCTCCTCTCGCGCCCCCCGGGGGCCAGCCAGTCCCTCCACAGCGCGACGGCGTCGGCCCTCGTGACCTTGCTCAGCTCCGCGAGCTCCTCCTCGCGGCAGAGGAAATCGTAGCTCTTGCCGCCGCCGCCGGCCCGCTCCCAGTGGCGCTCGGCCTCGTCGGACAGCGAGCGGTCCGCCTGCGACTTAAGGGCGCGCAGGGCGGCGACGTGCTGCGCCAGCTCGGCGTCGCCGATAGGCGGGGCGTCGGCCGCGAGGTCGGCGGCGGAGGGCGTCGTCGGGAGCGAAGAAGAAGACTTGCGATGTTTTTTGGCGTCGGGCGTCGTCGTCGTCGACGATTTCGACTTTTTCTTGCCGCCGCCGTTCTCCTCCTCAACTCCCTTCTCGCTTTCTCCTCCTCCCTTCTCCAACCTCCTCCCAAACTCGGCCATCCACGCGTCGATCCTCCCGTCCACGTGATCGGGAGAGTGCTCGCCCTTTTCGCCTCCGGAAGAGACGACGACGACGCAGTAACCCAGAACACCGTGCGTCGAGCGCGCGCCGGCGTGGACCGAGTACCCCAGCTGCTCGCGGGTGCGGAGCCTGTTGTAGCACGGCTCGGCCGCGGCATGCGCGACGAGATCCAACACAGCCCGGGCCCTGGGAGTGTCGGGCCCCAGCTGGAAGTAGACCTCGACCACCGAGTTGGGCTCGTCGGGGTTGAGCGCGGGGGCGCGGAGGAGGTGGGAGGTGCCTCGAGGGAGCAGCGAGACTCGCTCCTCGGGTCGGAGCGCGGCCGGCAGGAGCAAAGGAGAAGAGTTTGAACTTTCTTCAAACGGAGGCAGCGCCGCTCGTGCCGCGCGGGCCAGCGCAGAGGCCTCCGAGGCGCTGACGTTGCCCTGGACCAGCAGCTCGAGGTGGTTCCCCCTTTTCGAAACTCCTCCATTCATTGTCGTCGTCGAAATCGTCGTGCTTTCTTCTTCGGGGAAGATCCCGGCGAGCAGCGCCGGCGCGAGCCCCTCGAGTGTTTCCGGCGTCAGTTGTTCCAAGGCCTCGGCGATTTCCAGCGGCCTCCACAGCCGCTTCAGGCACGCCAGCCTGAGGTGCGTGGCGTGTCGCTCGGGCTTGACGTGCGAGTTGCGGTACTCGCGGGCGAGGGACTCGCGGGCCCTCCCGAACGCGGACTCGAAGTCGAACTTTTTTCGCTTTTCGCTTCCAGCGCTTGCGCTGCTCGAAGGAGAAGAAAGCCTTCCGAGGGCAGCAAACGCCGCCCCCGACAACTCCGGCAGCTTGTGCGAAAACCCCTCGACGCGGACCTCCATCCCGGCGCACCCTTCGGGCCAGGCGTCCACCGACAGGCCCGCCACGTCGGCGAGGTAGGCCTCCTCGCAGAGGGCGTCGTCCAAGAGACGAGAGCACAAATGAGCTGCCGCGGAAGCTCTCGCGCCGCCGCCGAAAAGAGAAGAAGACGAGTTCGGATCGGAGAAGGCGACCGCGGGAGTGAAATGCGCGTGCAGCGACGCCTTGGGCACGCGGAAGGAGGCGTCGAGCTTGTGCCACAGGCGCAAGCCTGGCTCGTCAAGGAGCAGGGAGGGGGGCTGGCAGAGCGGCGTGATGATGGCTTTTGAGAGTGGCTCCTCTTCGGGTTCCGTTGCTGCCGTCGCTGCTGTCGTCGTCATCGCTGTTGCTGTCGGCATCGGCAGCGTCGGAGGAGGAGGAGGAGGCAGCGAAGCAGAGGCGGCTCCGTTTTCGTCGTCGCAGCGCAGAGAGAAGTCCGTTGCGATGTAGCAGTTCCTCGGCGGCAGGGCCAGCCCTTCCTCGTCCCCCTCTTTGTCGTCGCCGGCGGCGGCGGCAACAACAACAGAAGGCGACGCCGACGCGCCGCCCTTTGCTGCGCCGCGCTTTGCTCTCGCCCGCGCCTTGGCCTCGACTTCGTCGCTCTCCTCCTCCCACCGCTCCACCAGCTCCTGCGGGAGGGGGGCCACGCCGAAGTCGAAGTCGAACCAGGGCTCGTGCTCGATGCGCGCCCCTGGGATGCTCGAGGCCCAGCGCTGGAGCGGAGAGGAAGAAGAGGAGGAAGAGGAAGAAGAGGGAAGAGAAGAAGATGAAGGAGCTTGCTCCGCCGACGCCAAAGGAAGCTCTTCTCCATCGTTCTCCTTCTTCTTCGAAACACCCGCGAACGACGAGCTCCTCAGGTCGATCCGCGCCTTTCGAGGCCTCAGCTCTCCCAGAACGGCGGCCACCAGCTCCGGGTCCCAGTCGTCGTGGAGGTAAGGGGCAGAAAGCGCGTGCGCCGGAGGCTGGTGGTGCAGAGAGGCCGCGAGCCGGCTCACGAATTCCGACGCCTCCTCTTCCTCGCCGGAGAACTCGAACCTCGCTGCGGAGACGGCGGCGACCTCGTCCTGGACCCACCGCTGCGGGCCCGCGCCGCGGAGCAGGGCCAGGTAGCGGAAGATGGTGCGGGCCACGGCGAGGCCGCAGCTCTTCCCGGCGAGGAGCGGGTTTTTGTTGCTTCCTTTGGTGCTTTTTCCGTCGTCGTTGCCGTTGCCGTTTGCTGCTTCTTCTTCCCCTCCACCTCCGCCTTGCACCTCCTCCTCGTCGCCCCTCAGCCCGGCCTCCGTCAGCGTCACGGCCACCTCGAACACAAAGCTCGCGCTCGACCTGTCCGTTCCCCCGTCCCCGACCCCGGCGCAGAGGGCGCTAGCCCATCCTTTCCGCTTCAGGCAGGACAACAAGGAGCCCGCGCCCTCGTGGCCGACCAAGTGAGAGCAGTATTCCTCGGCTTTCGCCCGGTACCGCTTCCCCAGCAGCGGAGGGAGGCAGAAGGCGACGTGGAGCACGTGGCCCGCTTTCACGGCCGGGAGGACGTGGAGGGAGCCGCCGGAATAAGGGGGGCCCGCTGCCTCGAACGTCGGGCGGAGCGGGTTTGGGATTTTCGTCTTCGGCGACGATCCGGCGGCCTTGACGAGGCCGAACTCGGCGCGCGCCATCCCCTCCATCTCCTCCAGCGAGTGCCCCCCCAGGATCACCAGGCTCATCCTCTCGGCGCAGTAGAGCGACTCCTGAAAGCCGACCACCTGGGCTCGGATGTCGATCCCCTGCGAGCGAGGGACGTCGAAGAGCGAGGCGCGGTTGCCCCAGAAGAAGCGCGAAAACGGGTGCTTCTTCTTTGTAGACGCCTTCTTCCTCCCGTCACCTTCTCCCTCCACGACTTCCACCTCTCTCGCCGTCTGGCACCGCAGCTGCGCCAGCCTGCACGAGTCGCTCTGCTTCACGCCCGAGAACTCGTTCTCTATCGCCTTGACCTCCCGCTCCAGCGCCTCGGCCTTGCAGAGGGGCGCGACGAAGAACTGGGCAAACCGGGAGAGAGCTCCGGGCAAGGCCTGCGGCTTGGCGTCGAAGTAGTAGACGGTCAATTCCAGCTCGGTGTAGGCGTTAGACATGCCTCCGTGGCGGGCGAGGAAGGCGTCATAGCTGGAGAGGGAAGAAGAGGGAGAGAGGTTGGGGGTTGAGAGAAAGAGAAGAAGAAGGTGAGCGAAAGAACGAAACGAAAAGGGGAAAAACTCTCTTCTCTTTCTCTCTTCTCTTCCTCTCTCATCAAAACGCACTCGTTCTCGTCCGGGTACTTCTTCGAGCCCATGAACAGCATGTGCTCCAGGTAGTGGGCGAGCCCCTGCATCTCGAGCGGGTCGCAGAGCGAACCGACGCCCACGGCGACCGCGGCCGCGGCCTTCTTGACCTTGCTCGCTTCCTCCTCTTCGTCTTCGTCGCCGTCGTCGTCGTCGCTGCCCTCTTCGGGGGACTTGCGCGATCCCTTCTTCTTCTTCTTCTTCTTGCCGATCTCGTCCTCGCTGTCGGACTCGGAGTCGGTTATCGCGCCGTCGGCGAGCGAGGAGCCGCGCGAGGCGGCAGAGTCGGAGTCGCTGTCGCTGTCGCTGTCGCTGTCGCCGCTGCCGCTGTCGCTGTCGCCGCTGCCGCTGTCGTCGCCGCTGCCGCCGCCATCGCTGCTCCCATCGCCTTTCCCCCCCGCCGCGTTCCCGTCCCTCCCAGCCTCTCCTTTCACCTCCGCCGCCATGTCTGGGTCGTGGATCAGTAGGGCCTGCATCCCGTTGGGGAGCGAGATCGCGCGGTAAAGGCGCTTGTCCGTGGGCGGGACGACGATGGGGCTTGAGTTCGATGGCGGGAGCAGCGACGACTCGAGCGAGGAGAAGTGGCTTGGACAAGGAGCGCCAGGAGCAGCGCTTGCCGAGGCTCCTCCTTCGGGGTACATGGTGCTCTCTCTCTTTCTCTCTTTTTGCTGTCCCGATTTAAAATCGAGGAAGAAGAAAAAGAAAGCGCACACTGGCACGGGAGGGGCGCGCGCTTTCGAATAGAAGAATTGTAAAAAAAGTGAATTCTTCAAAAAAAAAAAAAAAAAAAAAAATAAAAAAAAAAGAAAAAATAAAAAAAAAAAAAAAAAAAAAAAGCAAGCCCAAAAAAACGCATTCCGAAAAATGCCCTCCGTCCTCCCTCTGCGTCACGCCTGATGCCTCGATTCACATCGCTGTGACAGTCAGAACTGTAACCTGGCTCTGTCTTGAAAACAATGCAGAAGAAGCGCACGGCGACGGCGGCGACAAGGGGGAACGTCGCTGACGACTTTGACGAGCCTGCATGCGGCAAGAAGAAGGAGAAGGACGACAACAGCGATCTGAAGACGCTCCTTTCCTGCTCCGTCGCCGCGGCGATGCTCCTTCCCGACCTCTGTCAGGAATCTAAGATTCAGTACCTCGACGAGGGAATCGAAAGGGGTCGATCAGAAACCGGGAAAGCATCGAAAAAGAGGCGCAAAGACGATGAGGACGAAAGGCAATTGTCGACGCCGACGCCGTCGCCGACGCCGCTCGAACACGAACCTAAACCTCAACCTCCGCCTACTCCGCTCACGGCCGACGACCACGCCTTCTTCCTCGCCGCGGAGTCCACCCTGGCCGCGCCCGGGGGATCCCTGTCCCGAGCCTGCCTGCTCCGGTGGCAGCGGCTGCGGCCGCGGTTCGCGGCCGAGAGGGCTGCCTGGTGGGCGAGAGCGTGGGCTGGAGCCGCTGCCTCTGCGGGAGCTGCTCAGTCTTCTCCTTCTCCGTCTCCGTCTCCGGTGCTCTTCCACCCGCGCGTCGCGGCCTCGTACGCGGCTCTGCGCTCTCGGGGGCTGGCCAGGGCCCGCGGGGAGCTCCCGCGGCTGTGGAGGAAGGTTGAGGGAGGAGGAGGAGCAGGAACGGCGACGGCAACGACGACGACGACAACGCTCGACCTCAACTCGCTGCTTTCTTCTCCTTCTTCTTCGATCTCTCCGCCGCCGCCGCCGGCTCCTGTACCCCTGCGCTCCCCAAAGGGGCTCAAGAGGCTCAGGCACCCGCTGCTGCCCGGCGGGGGAGGATCGACGCTCCTGAAGTTCGAATCAGAAGGAGGGGGAGGAGGGGGAGGAGGAGGAGGAGCAGCAGCAGCGGCCGTTGCCCCTCTTGCTTCCGCCTCGGCTCTCCACCGGGACGCCGCGGCGCTCGAGCTCGCCGACAAGCAAGCAGGAGAGACAAGTTCGCCCCCTCTTGTCGTCGTCGCCTCTGCCTCGGCGCTCGTCGCCCTCTCCGGCTTCGCGCTGCCGTCGCCGGTCTCGCGGGACCCTGGGTGGAGACTCCCCGTCGTCGTCGTCGTTCGAAAGACGAAGAACCCCATCGCCTTCATCGGCGATCCCCTTCCGCCGATGGGGAGCGGCGGAGAAAGCGGATACCATGAGCAGTTCGACGAGGACGCGAGGAGGGCGCTGGGGCGCGTGGCGAGGAACGCCGTCGTCGCCGCCGCTTCGTCTTCTTCTCCGGACGACGGCGAAGGAGAAGGAGAAGGAGCGAACCCGTTCTTCTACGACCTGTGGCGCGCTCCTGATAGCAACGGCGATGGCAGGTCCGTGATCGTGAGGTGGCGCGCCGACGGGGCTGTCTGCGAAGAAGGGGATAGAGGAGGAGAGAAAGAGGAGGTCGCTGCTGCTGGTGCTGCTGCCGCCGCCGGCGCTCCCTCTTCTTCTTCTCCCTCTTCTTCTTCTTCTTCTTCTCTCCCGCGCCCGGTCTCCGTCGCGGCCTCGCCGCAGTTCCTGGGCCCCTTGCCCGAAGACGCGGAGGAGCCCGCCCCTTACGACGCCGCGAGGCTCGAGGCCGCGGCGGCGCTGAGGCCGTGGGCAGAGGTGGTCGTCGCCCGAGTGTTCGCTGGCGCGAGCGGAAGCGCAAGCGGAGGAGGAGGAGGAAGCGGCAACGGCAACGGCAACGGCAACGAAACGACAACAGCGACTCTTCCGCCTCCTCCTCTCCCGCGCCTGCTCCGTGTTGCCCCCGGCCCTTTACCGCGCCCCGCGGCGGCCTCGCGGGCCCTGGATCTGGCCGTGGGAGTCGCGGAGGCGTGCTGCCGCTCGCTGGCGTCGGCTGAAAGAGAAGGAGAAGGAGGAGGAGAAAACGAAGAAGAAGACGAAACCTTCTTCCTCTTCGACAGGGCTGCTGGCGCCGCGGAGGGGGTGCTGCTCCGGAGCGTCACCCCCGGCTCTAGCTCTTCTTCTCCTGCTCCTGCTCCTGCTCTTCTCACCTTGCCCTCTGAGAACGCCCGCAAGCTCCCTGGGGTCACCTACGACCTCTGGGCGTCGCTCGAGAGCGCGAGGAAACAGCAACAGCCGAGGATCGGCCCTCCCCCGCCTGCGCCGCGCGCTTGGAGGCCAGCCCCTCCTCTCTCGGCTTTCCAACACGTCCCGCACACCCCGCCTCCGCACAGGGACACGAAAAAGCAAAGAAAAAAGCAGAAACAGCAGCAGAACCAGAAAGAAAGGGAAAGAAGCAGCACCGACAAGGTCGTGCGAAAGAAGAAGCAGGGCGGAAAGAAAGGACGAGGGAAAGCACGCGAGCTGCGGAGGAGGCGCAGGCAGGAGGCTTATCTCAAAAGGTTCCCTCTCGCGGCGGAAGTGCGAGCCCCTGGGGACGACTTCGACGCCGTCTTCGACGCCGCCGCGGCGGTGAGCGACGTCGGGGCCTTTGCTGCGGCCGCGGAGGAGGGGCTTTGATTGTGTAGAATAGAACTGTAAAAAAAACGAATTCATCATCAATCAATCGAAAGTCGGGTTTTTTTTTTGTTTTCAAAAAAACTCTAAAAACAAAAAACTCTTTTTTTCTCTTCTCTTTCTCTGCTCTCTCTCCCCTTTCTCTCTTTTCTCTCACCCTCAAAAAAAGAAATAAACACCACGCGAGCAAGGGGACACGGATAAAACAAAAAGAAAAAGCTCAAAGAAAAAAACGAAGAAAAAAGTCAACTTTTTTTCCCTCTTTTTTCCTTCTTTCTTTTTTTCTTCTTTTCTTCTTTTCTTCTTTTCTTTTCATATTCAGAGATAGCTCGTCGGCGGCCTGCACGAGTCGCTCGCGATCATGTCGCAGGGGAAGACGTCCACCGGCTCAGGGTAGATCAGCTGCGCTTTGCCCTCCAGGTACCTGTTCAGCAACTTGGTCGTGGCATAGTTGAAGCCCGTGGGTTTCCGGTTCTGTGTCCTGCACGCGTTCATCTCGGTCCTCACTCGAGAGGCCAGAACTTTGCCCAACTCCACGCCCCACTGGTCGAACGAGTTGAGGCCCCAGACGAAGCCCTGGACCGCGATCCTGTGCTCGTATAGAGAGAGCAGCTGGCCCGTCGTGTAGGCGTTGAGGGCGGGCAGAACAATGGACAAAGAGGGCCTGTTTCCGGTGAAGGTCTTGTGCGGAATTAAATAGTCGGGCACGCCTTCGGCGCGGAGGTCGAGCGGCGACTTCCCGACGGCCAGGGCGTCTGCCTGCGCGAAGAAGTTGCACATCAGCTCGTCGTGGTTGGAGACGACCTCCCCCTTCAGGTAGACAGACTGCTGCGACTTGATGACGCCCAGAAACTCGGCCGGGACGGGCCTTCCCTGGTGGATGAGTTGGTAGAACGAGTGCTGCCCGTTTGTGCCCGGTTCGCCGAAATCGATCTCTCCCGCCTTGAAAGGCAGAGGGTGCCCGTCGATCGTCACCCCTTTGCCGTTGGACTCCATCGAGACCTGCTGGATGTGAGGAGCGAGCTTGGCGAGAGCCTGGCAATAGGGCAGGATGGCCAGAGACGAGTATCCCAAGAAAGTCGAGTTCCAGAGCCCGGCCAGGCCCAATTGCACCGGCAGGTTCTCCTCCATCGGCGCGTCGCGGAAGTGCTCGTCCATCGACCAGGCGCCGGCCAAGAAGCGCTCGCACTCTGAGAAAGAGTACTGCAGGGCCAGGGGCAGCATGCCGACGGCCGAGCAGACGGAGTAGCGGCCTCCGACCCAGTCCCAGAAGGCGAAGGCGTTGGCTGGTGAGGAGGAGGAGGAGGAGTTGTGGTTGTTGAAAAGAAAAGTAAGCGAAAGAGAGGGTCGAGGTTGAGAAAAAAACGAAATTGAAATTGAAAATTTTAACCCGAAAAAAAAACTCAAAAACTCAAAACTCTTACCAGGATCGATCCCAAACTCCTTGACCAGCTTCAGGTTGGTCGACACCGCCACCATGTGCTTGGCCACCGCCCCCTCGCCCAGCTCGGCCGTCAGCCACGTCCGCACGGTACGCGCGTTCAGCATCGTCTCGACCGTAGTAAACGTCTTCGACACCACGACGACGAGGGTGGTTTCGGGAGACAGGCCGTTGAGCGCGCGCGCGACGTCGATCGGGTCGACGTTGGCGAGGAAGCGGAGCTGCCTGCCCTGGGCCAGCTCGGCAGCCTCCTGGTCGGTGCGCAAGGCGGTGTGGACGAAAAGCGGCCCTAAAAAGGAACCACCGATGCCGACGGCGACGACAGAGGTCAGGGGCTTGCCAGTCGCGCCCTTCCACTCGCCAGACCTGACTTTTTCCGAGAAGGCCTTGATCTTGTCGAGCACCTCCCAGACATCGGGCACGACGTCCTTCCCGTCGGCGACCAGCTTGGCCCCTCGCGGGGCCCTCGTGGCCACGTGCAGCACCGCGCGGTCCTCTGTCGAGTTGATGTGCTCCCCAGCAAACATCGCGTGGATCTTGGACTTCAAGTTGGCCTTTTCAGCCAGCTTCAGGAGGAGCTCCTGGGTGCGCGGGATCTGGCGCTGCCTGGAGAGGTCGAGGAGGACGCCGTCGTGCTCGTGGAAGAGGGCGTCGCAGCGGGGCTCGTCGAGGAGGAGGTCCTTGAGGTGGCTGAGTGGGTTTTTGGGTTGGGTTGAGGTGGAAGAGGAGGTCGGGGTTGAGGAAAAGTGAGAGGCAACGCGCGAGCGAGAGAGGCGATGGAAGAAGAAAAAAATCAAACAATCAATCAATCGCTCACGTCTTTTCAATCTCCGAGACGTGCTCCTTGAGCGCCGCCCACTCGGCCGTCTCGGCGATGGTGGTGTAGGACGCGTCCGTCTGTTTGTGAGGGGGGTGGGAGAGGAGAGAGGCGGACGTGAGAAGGGAAAAAGAAGAAGAGAGGATTCGCTTTTTTTTTGCTCTCGATTGTCCGCGAGCCGAAGAAACCTTTTCGCCTCTTTTTGCTTTCTCGCGCTCCCTCGCCACCGCTTCTCTCTCACACACACCTTGACTGCGTTGGCGACGGCCGCCATCTTGCCGGAGCCTCCTGGGCGGTTGGAGGAGGTCCTGTGGAGGTAGGAAGGAGGGAGAAGAAGAATAAAACAGAAGAGGAAGAAAAAGGAGAGGACGTTCTGAGCGACAAAGAAGAAGAAGCAAAAAGAGGGGCGAAGAAGAGCGAAGAGAAAAAAAAGGGCGACGAACGACGAGCGAGCAAAAAGGCGAAGGAATGAAAAAAAAACGACATCGCATCTGCCACGCCAAGGTCAGTCCACGGAGCTAATCGCTCCGATTCGCGCACGAGGACCTGAGACAGACACGCATCTCTCCATCGTCACAGAAATACCACCGCCATCGCGAGTACTAACGCCTGTGCGAGCTCGAAAAGGGCTTCAAGGTCGACGCTTGGCCAGGAATCGTCAAGCGTTTTTTCTTTTTTTGCTTTTTTTGGTTCTGTCGACGTCGACGAGATGAACCCTCTTCGCTCCCTGCTGCACGCTCCCTTCCCTTTCTGCATTTAATTGCAGTAGACGAGCAAAGAGAAGACACGAGACAGCGCTCCCATGGAGTCGTTATGCGTCAGAGAAGAGCAAAAAGAAAGCTCTTGGCGACCCCAAACTGAGGGGAAGAGCCTTGAGAGAAATTCCATTTCTTCGTCGTCCTTACCTCGGCCGGGCGGTGGCGACCGCCGGCGACGCAGCGGAGCATCGCCTGGGCCTCGCCGCCTGCCTCACAGGCGTCACAGCTCCTGCTCCTGCTGCCGTAGTCTTCTTCGTCGACGCCGACGCCGCGAAGGGGGTCGCCGCGCGAAGAGAGGCGCGCATGGTGGGGGAGGAGGGGAGAGAGAAAAAAGTCGAAGAAGACGAAAAGGGGGGAAAAAAATCGAAGTGCGAAGACAGAGCTTGGCCGCTTTTTTTATTTTCGGTCTTCTTCTTCGGCGGCTTTATCTCTTTCGTCCTCTCGTTCTCTTCTCTCTTCTCTCTTCTCTTTTCTTCGTTCTGAAGAACGTGGGAAAAGGAAAACGGCTAAGGCGACCGGGATTACAGCAAACAGTGTGTGCTTTGAGGTGATATCAATTTCAAAACTTAATTAAAGAGGAGGTTTTCATCTTCTTCCTCTCTCTCTCTCTCCACTCAACTCAACCTTCACTTCTGCTGATGCTTCGCAGCGGCAGCGGCCTCGACCGCGGCCTGCAGCATGCCCAGCACGCGCTCGTAGGCCATCAGCGTCAGCGCCGACTGCGGCACGACCCTCAAAAGCGTCGGGCTCAAACCCTTGTAGAGCCCCCCGACACCCTCGCGGGCGATAATTGTCTTGAGGGCGGAGAAGAGGCGGTCGTACCGGACCGCCGCCGCCCCCGAGGCCGAGGCCGAGACAGGGGGAGGGTGGAGCACCGCCGCCGCTCCGGCGCCGGCGCTCTTCGCCGCAGAAGCAGCAGCACCCACGACCGAGGCCGGGAGCTGCTTCTGCTGCAGGCGGGCCCGCAGGACCTGTGCCGGGTAAGTCGCGACGCACGCGGCGACTTTGGAGGCCGCGCCGGCTGCCGCCACGGCCAGCGACGCAAGCTGCCTTGTGTCGTTGCTGCCGTTGCTTCCGCTTCCTCCGCTTCCTCCTGCTCCGTCGGCCATCATCCACAGGTTGTTGGCCCTCGCCAGCGACTTGAGCTCCTCGTAGACGGCGAACTGGATCGCGCCGTGCGAGACCAGTAGCAGCGAAGGGAGCAAGCCGCGGTAGAGGCCCGCGACCCCTTCCTCGGCGACGATCGAGCGGATCGTTCCTCGCACTCCGCCGCCGTAACGCCTGAGAGGAGGGCGCGGCGGTCGCGGGGGGATCGCGGAGCGGGCAGCAGGAGCAGCTGAGGGGGCTGCGGCGGAGGCTGCCGAGGAGACTGTTCGAGAAGTGGCGGCAGCGGCGGCGGGAGCAGCGGAAGCAGAACTCGAACTTGCCGCCGTCGCCGTCGCCGCCGGCGCCGTCGTCGCCACCGGACTCATCCCTCCGCGCGCCTGCAGCTGCAGCCTCGTCTTCACCACCCAGACCGGATTGGTCAGCAGGGCCACGAGCGCTCCGGCCTCGGCCGCGGCTGCCATGTGAGCTGCCGCGGGCAAGGAGAAGGATGAAGAGGAAGAACTCGAGCCCGAAGACGAAGAAGCCCTCGACGACGAAGAAGAAAAGGGGAAAGGAAACGTCGAGCCCCCGCCGCCGTCGCCGCCGTCGAGCCTCCCTACCCACCTCTCCTTGGCCGCGCTGTACGCCGCGAAGTAAGCGCCCCACGACAGTCCGGCCCCGAGCAGCGCCGGTGCCAGACCGGCGTAGAGGGCGACCCACCCCTCGGACCGCGCGATCGACGCAAGAGCATGGACGGTTCCCTTATAGGCAGTCGCCGCTCCCAGCGACCTCGCCACGCCGTCCTGGACCTGCAGGCGGGTCTTGACAACGTCGAGGGGCTGGAGGGCGAGGGTGGAGGCGAGGCCTGCGACGCAGCCGGCGACGGCGTGGGTCCTGCGGAGGTGTTGAGGGGAGGTTGAGGAGGTTGAGAGTTTTTTTCTATCGTCGAATGTGGAAGTGCGACTCGCATCAAACTCGGCTCGAATGCGCGCTGCTCCTGTCTCTTTTACGCAACGAGTTCAGCATACGGCCCTTGTCCTTGACCGCCTCTTCCTCCTCGAACTCGAATGGGGGCGAGAAAAGGGAAACAAAAAGAGAGAAATCAACCTCTCTCTCACCAGCTGTTGCTGCTCTCCATCGATGTCGACGCCACTGCTCGCTGCTGCTGATGCTTCCTCGGCCCCCTCCCGCGCTCTCGTCGCCGAGCGGTAAGGACGGGGGCCGCCGCTGGCTTGAGGGGGATCGTCTTTCCGTGAGGGTAGAGGCCGCGCGGAAACGGCCTCTCTTGCTCAGGAAGACGCGGAGGGCGCGAGAGAAGAGAGAGAGAGCGAGAGATGGGACGAGAGAGAGAGAGAGAGAAAGAAAAAAAATGAAGAAAAAAATCTCGACCTCGACCTCTTATTCTTCTCCTCCTCCTTCTTCTCTCTCTCTTCCTCCCCGCTTCTCCGATTTTGTTTGAGGCTAAAATGAATGATTTTTTTATTGATGTCACACAGAAGAAGAAGTTGCTCATTTTTTCCATTCTCCAACTCACTCGTCGTCGCAAAACACCTCAAAGGCCTCTGATGCCGGAGCGTAAGGAGCAGCTCGGAGCGCCGCCTCGGCCTCGGCGTCCCTCTCCGTGCCGGCAGAGATCTCGCCCAGCACCGCGCGCCTCGTCGCGGCAGGAGCAGCAGCCCTCCTGGGCTTCAAAGAGGCCACGGGAGCAGGGGGAGCAGGGTCCTTGTTCTCGTCGACCTCTTGGGCTTCGGCTTCGGCCCCAGCGGCGGAGGGCAGGCGGAAGAGCGTGTCCTCCCGGATCGACAGCCCGCCAAACAGGTCCCCTTCTTCTTCCTGCTCTGTCTCCTTCTGCTGATGTTGGAGCCTGAACAGCGTGTCCTCGTAAGGCGCAAAGCCGTCCTTTGGTCCCTCGTCGTCGTCCGAGGCGGCGGCGGTTGCTTCCGCTTCTTCTTCTCCGTTTCCGCCGCCAAACGCCGCCGCGAGCGCCGCCATCGCGTCGCGCGTCGCGAGCGTTGCCGTCGGCTCGAACAGCGCGCCCCTCGCCCTGGACTTTTTGTTCCGAGCCGTTTCGACCTCCCCGTCGTCGTCGTCGCTGTCCACGTTCGAGGCCCAGGGCGCGTCCCCGGGCAGGGCGCCGCAGAAGAGGGAGCCGACCGCGTCGAGCGCGTCGCGCGTCGCGAGCGTGACGTCGCCGAGCTGCCGCTCCTTGTCTTCTTTTTCCGCTTCTTCCGCTTGCTCCTTCTCCTTCTCCCTCTCCGCCTCGGAAGCGGCAGAAGCAGAAGCGGCGTCCATCCTCTTCTCGGCAGCGGCGGCCAGGGCCTCGCGGTGGTGGCGCAGCGGGTCGCGGAGGAGCGCGCTCGCTTCGGCGTCGTCGTCGTCGCCGCCGTCGGAAGGAGCGGTTGCAACAACGCCTCCTGCTGCTCCTCCGTCGAGCTGCCTCCTGAGGGCGGATCCTCTCCCCGCGGCGGCGGTCGTCGAGGGCACCGGCCTGCGTGCCCTGGTCTCGGGGACGGCGAACTCTTCGTCGCAGGGGATCGAGAGCGGGGGCTCGACCGCGGGAGCAGAAGACAAAGAAGAAGAAGAAGCTCCTCTCCTAGAAGAGAGCCTTCCTCCTCCGGTTCCTCCTCCGGTTCCGCCTCCGCCACTCGCCATCGTCTGCCCTACCCAGGGCGCCGGCGCGCGCTCGTTCTCCTTGATGGCCACGGCTCTCGAAGGGAGCGAGGTCCAGGGGGCGGCTGCGGGAGGGGGTCGAGGGGGGCGCGAGGAAGAACGACGAGCAGCAGCAGCTGTGGAAATCGGGGCTGCCGCCGCTGCTGTCGCTTCGCCGCCAAACTCCTCGTCGACAAAGACGTCAAGCCCCGCTCCGCCCAGACCTCCCGCGGCCCCGAGCGAGGCCGTGACGTCGTCCGGAGTCGTCGCGGTTCTCCTGCGAGGAGGGACAGCCGTGGCACCGTTGTTGGCTCGCGGAGCAGCAGCGGGAGCGGCGGCGGTAGCAGCAGCTCCTGCTCGAGACCCGAGCGCCGCCCTTCTCCTCCCTCCCCCTCCTCCTCCCCCGTTCGCACCCGCGTTCGCAGCCGCCACCGCCGCGGCTGCCGTCAGCTCCTCAGTCGTTCCGCCCTCGGCCAGCTGCCTCGCCACCCTCCTCGCCATCCGGGCGTGGAACTCGTTCTTGCGGGCTTCGAGCCTGGACCTGGGCTCGGCAGCGTTCTGCTCCCCTCTGCTGTACCACCCTTCGGCCGCCTGCCAGTCCCTGGCGAGCTCGGCCCTGGCGGCTCCGGCCGCGTAGAGCAGGGCGCACCGCGTGCCGATGCAGTTGTGCTCGAGGAAGGAGAAGACGTCGGTGGCGTCGGGGAGGAGGTCAGCCTGTTAAAGAAGAAAAAAGATTTTTTTTTTTAAAGGTCATTTTCGGGGGGGGGGGTTGCGAAAACGAGTGTGAGTGAGCGCCGCCATTCTCTTCTCCCGCGTGTCACTTTCTCTCTTTCTCTCTTTCTCAGCATAAAAAGAAGAAAAACAAATCCAACCACTCACGTATTGCACCCACACGCGGAGGTACCGCACGTCTCCCCTGTATTTTTCTCTGAGCCCTTCGTCGGGGCATGAGGGTCCCAGGGCCCTGGTCGCCCTCTCGAGCAGCGGCAGCAGGCGGGAGCGCGGGTTCCCGGACTTGAAGGTGGACTGGGTCCACTTGATGTAGCTGTGGTGTGTGTGATGGTGGGGTGGGGGTGGTTTGTGGAGGACGGGGGGTGAGGAGGAAGCGGAGAGAGGAGAGAGAAGAGAGAAGAAGAAGAAAAGGAAGAGGTCGAAGAAGAAGAAGAAGAAGAAGAAGAAGCAAAGCAAAAGCAAGGAAAACTCAACAGTCAATTGCGAGACCATGAGCCTTCCATTTTTTTATCTCTCTCTCTCCACTTTCGTACCTCAGCCACACTTCGAGCGGGTCGTCGCCGTCGTACTCCTTAAGCTGGGACTCGAAGCGCCTGTTGTTGGAGTGGGGAGGAGGGAGAGAGAAGCGGGTGTGAATCTGGTTTTTTTCTCGAGAGGCACGGAAGTTACGAATGTTTCTTTTTTCTCTTCGCGCCCCCCGCGCCTTCTCTCCCCCTCTGTCCTCCGCCGGTGTGAAATTTCGCGCATCAGGAAATGCGTGCTCGCGTTCTCCCTCTGCTGCAAGGAAATAAAAGAAAAAAAGGACTCCTCACTCGCGCTCGGCCTCGGCCCCCTTGGGCGCGGCGCATTCCAGGCCGAGCGGCATGCCCGCCGCCGCCAGCTCCTCGGGCCTGCGCCCCTTCTTCAGCGGCTTGAAGTTCTCCTTGACCGTCTCCCAGGCGTGAGCAGCCTGGGGGACCGCCGTGGCGTTCTCCATGTTTTTTGGCTGGAGAGCGTTATGAAGGGAAGGAGAAGAAGAAGAATTTGCGAGGAAAGGAAAGAAAAAAAAACAATTGTGAGCGAAAGACTTCGTTTTCGGAGAGAGAGAAGAGAGAAGAAACAACCTCTCTCTTTTTTTTCCCTTCATTTTCTTCTCCTTCTTCTTCGACCAAAAATTCGACGACTCTCGTTCTCCACACGCGCCTCGTTTTGACGAGGGCTCCCGATTGCTCTCTCTCTCTATCTTCCTTCGAACCGATCGAGACGTGTCTCTTATCTGCGCAGGAATGAGCGCCGCCGCATCCACCGGCTGCGCGCGAGGGAGGCAGACCCCGACCTCGGTCGATGATCAGTGTCGTCGTCGCCGTCGGAGGTCGACGCAAACAAAGGCGCAAACAGAGACTCGATCTTCTTCTCTTCTCGCTCCTTCCGCCTCTCACCGGCGGCCCGTTGCGATCCCTCGCGCTGCAGGAGGATCAGGCAGAGGCGGCAGCAACGGCGGTGGCGGCCCCGAAGACTGGCTCGAGCGGATCAAGCAAGGTGAGGAAAGAGAGAAGAGAAGGAGGAGAAGAAGAAAGAAAAGAAGATCGACGACCTCGGCTGGGGGGGGGAAACTATCTTTTTCCTCTTTTCAACCCCCCACTCCACGACGCGCTCACGCTTTGCCTTCACGCCATCTATACTGCGATCGAAATCGAAAACAATCAAACAAATCAATCTCAACAGGGATCCCGGAGGTAGAGGCCCCCGATTACAACAGCGACTCCTCCCCGCCTCCTCCTTCCTCCTCGCGACCCCGCACCCCAGGGACGACCCCCCTCGGCGCCCGCCCGCGCCGCGGCGCAGGGGGCTCCGCCTCCAGCTTCTCGTCGCTGTCATCCTACTCCTCGGACGACGAGGCCAGGGCCTCGGTGCGCAGGCAGGAGAGGGTGCTGCTGGACGCCTGGACGGGCGTCGGAGGGGAAGGAGACGGGACTGAAAGCGGGAAGGTTCTTCCTGCGGCCTCGGTGCCAGTGGTCGGGGGCTTCTCGGCGCTGCTGCTGCTGGCGCTGCTGGTGGCCGCGGGGCCTCCGAGTTGATGACAATTGAGAAATTTTGGACAGTTGATGGCGTCGTTGTTGGCATTGTTGTTGGCGTTGTTGTTTCGGAGGGCTTGCTGCTCCTTTCGAAAAGTGTAAAAAAAAAAAAACGTAACGAAAAAGATTTTTTTCCCTCCGTTCTCGATCTTTTCCTCACTTTTTTCTTGGCCGAGATTCTTCTTCTCTTCTTCTCTCTTCTCTCGCTTTCTCTCTCTCTCTCGCTTTCTCTCTCTCTCTCTCTCTCCCTGCTGTTCCAGCTCTCCGCTCTCCGCGCGAAGCACAAGCGAAACCATGATGGCGTCGTCGATGATGATGAGCGCTACGAGCAAGGCGGCGGCGATCGCGAGGCCGAGGACAACAAAGGCGTCGCTGTCCTCTGCTCCTCGATGCTCCTCGTCGTCGTCGTCGTCGACTTCTTCTTCTTCGACCTCCGCATTTGGCCGCGCCCTCCCGGCTCACCGCAGCAGCAGTTCTCCCGCCGCCTTCTCGACAAGGAGGCCTGCTCGCTCTGCCGCATCCGCCCGCTCCTCCGGTATCGCAGTCAGGGCCGTGCTCGACGTGGACGAGTCTACGTTTGAGCAAGAGGTCTTGAAGGTGAGATTTTTCTTTGATTTTTTTTTTTTTAGGAAAAGAAAAATCGCTTGGTGAAGAAGGAAAGGCTCAAAAGCTCCCGCCTTTCGTGGCTTTCTTTGGGGTTTTGAACTCGTTAGACTACAAAGAGCGGTCGAAGCTTGCTGCCTACGAAGAACTGGAAGAAATGAACAAGCGCAAGCAGTAGAAAAGGCCAAGCGCTTTTCGCCCTCTCTTCCTTCTTCTTCCGGCGATCGCTCGAAGAGATCGGAAACACCTTTCGACCCTTTTTTTTTAGCTTCTTCGTGACAAAACCTCTCACCCTTTTTTTCCTCCCCCTCAACCAAAAAAAAAACACCCCAGTCCTCCGTCCCCGTCCTCGTCGACTTTTGGGCCGTCTGGTGCGGCCCCTGCAAGCTCGTCGCCCCTCTCATGGCCGCCGTCGAGAAGGAGATGGACGGCAAGCTGAAGGTCGTCAAGGTCAACGCCGACCCGTGCCCCAACCTCGTCGAGAAGTACAAAGTTTATGGCCTCCCGACGCTGTCCCTCTTTAATCCGGGCAGTGACACGCCGTTCGCGCAGAGGGAGGGGGCGATCGGGAAGAAGGCGCTGCTGGAGTGGCTGGCTGCCAACGGGATCGAGGCCGGGGTGGCGAAGTGAGGGAAAGTGATTGTGATTTTGAAGAGGACGAGGGAAGGGGTTTTGAGTTTTTTTCCGTTTTCGATTTTTTTTTGTCTTGTGGAGAGAGAAAGAGAGAAAGACATAAGGAAACGCCTATTTTTTCTTTTCTTTTTTACGTGATTTCTTCTTTACTACGAGAGAGAGACGACGAGAGAGACAGCCGCGCGCACGCCACAAATTGTAGACATCCAAAAAGAAGAAGAAAAAAAAAGAAGAAACAAAGAGACGAAAGAGAGAAGCGGAGGGAGAGAGAATGAGAAAAACCCGCCGCGAAGAGCTCTCTCAAAAACCGCCGCTTCTCTTCTTCGCTCTCTCTCTCTCTCTCTCTCTCTCTGATTGATTGATATCAATTGATGTTGATTTTGTTTGCATGTGTGGGGACCGGACTGATTTCTAATTTACTCTCTCTGTCTGTCTCTCTCTCTCGACGACGATGACGGAAAAAAATGGGTTTTTGTTCAGAGTTTCCTCTCTCGCGCGTTTCTTTTCATTTTGTTTTTTGCTTTTGTATATCTGGAACATAGGTTTGTTTTTGTCAGAGCGGTACAGGAGGGAAGGGTTGTGCGTGTTTTCGGGGCGGGGAGGGAAGGGGACGAAGAGGGGCGAAGAAGAAGAAAGAAGAAAGAAAAAGAAGGGAGAGGGGAAGAAAACCCTTTCCTCCCCCTTTTTCCTTCAAAGAACGGCAACAGCGCCGCCGCCGCCGTTGCTCCCGCCGGCTCCTCCGCCTCCTCCTCCTCCGCCGCCGCCTCCTCCGACGCCGACGACCCCTCCGAGGCCAGGCACCCCCACGTCGTCGTCGAAGAGGTCCGCCACGCCCAGATGCATGCCCCCCGCGTTGACAGCGGCAGCGGCGTTGGCGTTGGCGGCGTTGGCGGAGGCGGCGGCATTCGCCCCTCCTCCTCCTCCTCCTCCTCCTCCGAGCCAAGCCCTGGCAGACGCAGCGACGCCGCCGCCCGGCGACGGCGAGGGCATCGGCAGGTGCGGCGGGCCCGCGGCGCCGGTCGGGGTGGTCATCGCCGTCGCCATCTGCATCTGCATCTGCATCTGCTGCAGGTGCTGCTGGTGCTGCTGGTGCTGCTGGTGCTGCTGGTGCTGCTGGTGCTGCTCCTCCTGGACCTCCTCCTCCATCATCGGCCCGGCCCCCGCAGCAGCAGCCGCGGCGGCGGCACCGGCGCCGGCGTCGGCGGCGCCCGGCGGAGCAGAGACCAACCACACTTCGATGCCCCCTCCTCCGTTTCCGCTTCCGCCCCCTCCATTTTCGCCTCCGCCCTGCGCCTCGCAGCTCAGCTGCGCCCTGTACCGCGGCGTGGGTCCCCCTTCGGCGTTGGGGTCCGGGACCACCAGCGACGTGCCCTGCGGCGCGGTGACCGCGAAGACGGTCTCCTGGTTGAAAGCGGCAGCGGCCGCGGCAGCTTGCGTCGGCGAAGAAGAAGTCGCCTCCGCGTTGTCCTCGTTTCCCGCTCCTGCCGCTGCTGCTGCTGCGGCCACGGCCGCGGCGACGTCGTCCGTCGTCAGGTACAGCCTCGCGCGGCACGCGGGAGCCGCGGCCAGCGCCGCCAGCGCCCCCTGCAGGCCCGCGGCGACGCCGTCGAGGGCCGCGGCGTCCGCTTTCAGAGTCTCGACCTCGCTCGAGAGCGCGCGCAGCTCACGCTCCTCGGCCGCCGCGGCCGCCGCGGCGCGCTCGGCGTTCTTGGCGGCCAGGGCGGCGGTGGCGGCGGCGGCGGCGGCGGCTGTCCTCTCTGCCTCGTCGGCGGCGTCCGCCGCGGTGTTATTGTTCCCTGAAGCTGGGAACAAGCCGTTGCCGCTGCTGTCGTTGTTGTTGTTGTTGTTGGCGTTGTTGTTGCTGTTCTCTGCCGCCCTCGCCCTGGCGTCGTCAGCGGCGGCCGCGGCCTCCGCCGCAGCCATCCCTTCCGCCGACAGCGCAGAACCCGGGGGCGCACCCGGCAGGGCCCCCCCTATCCACTGCACGAGGTTCTTCGACCTCTTGTCGATCAGCCCGATCCCTTCCAAGACATTAGTGATGTCGTAGATGCGCCTCTTTTGGACCCTGAGCGCCTCCGCGGCGTGGTTGAGGTCGAGGATTCCCGGGGTGGGGACGGCAGTGGCGAGTAAAACGATGAACTTTTTCGTAAGGAGGCCCAGAGAAGAATCGTAGCGGCAGCCGCTGCCGCCTGTCGGGCCCAGTGCGGCTCCCGTCGCCGTCAGAGCTGCCAGGGCGCTGGCGCTGCCCCCGCCTCCGGTGGAAGGGGGCGTGATCGTGTTGGTCGTCATGGCCGTGGCGAAGGCCGCGGAGGCGATCCCGGCGGCGGCGTTGGAGGCGGAGGCGGGGAGGAGCCCTTGCGGCGTCGGCGGCGTGTTGCCGTCGCCGCTGTTGGCGCTCGCGCTCGCTCCCGCTACCGCTGCTCGCCCTCCTGCTGCGGCGCGGGCAGAAGTCGGGCGGCGCCGGCGGCCGCTGCTGCGCGGCTGCTGGGGGTCCTCCGCGGCGAGCGGGGTGGGGTTGTCGGGCGTCTGAGGGTTTTGGGTTTGGGGGTTTGGGGGTCGAGGTTAAGAGGGGGAAGGGGAGGGGGGGTGGCGCTAGCGAAGCAAGCCGGAGAAGAAAAAAAACTCTCTCCTTTCTCTCTCTTTTCTGCCTCTTTCCGCTTCCAATTCCGATCCCTCACCTGCATGTCTGGCACGCCCTCGATGTCCTCTGGCTGCTGAGACAGAAAAGAGACCAAAAGAGAAGCAGAGCCTGTGTTTTTTTATGTGTTGGAGAGAAAGAATGAGAAAAAAGAAGAGGGCATGGAGAAGTTTTTTGTTGCGGCGATCGCTCTCGAAGTCGGGTTCGAAGAAAGGAGGGAACCCGCTCCTGCCCTGACGAGCACGAATTGCGATCTCAAAGCTGCATCAGCGATAGAGTCCTGGCATCTTCTTCGCCTCTAGTGGAAAGGAAAGGGCATTCGGACCGGGGCAGCGAGGAGAACAGGAGAGAGAGAGAGAGAGGTGTCTCCTTGAAAGGTTTGTTGATCTTTCAAGTTCGATGGGGGAAAAAATCAAGCCTCTCCTCCCCGCGCGTCGCACCTCTGCTGGGCGTCCCGAGTCGACTTCCGGGCGAGCTCCGAGAGAGGGCTCGAAAGCGCCGAGCTGTCGAGAAGGAGGGTCGTGCGCGCGAGCACAGGCGCGGGAAAAAAAAGCTATCTCTCTCTCTCTCTCTCGAAGTGATTGAGTTTGAGTGACGGGAAGAGAGGAAGGAAGAGTGAGCGGCAAAAAGAGTCGGCGGCAAAAAGTTCGACCCCATTTTTTTCTTCGACGACGACGACGACGCTCCCTTTTCTAGTTTTTTTTTCGTTTACTAGTTTCTCGAAGAAACAACGCCTCTTTTCTACAAGTCCTGAGCTCCTCCTCCCGTCAGCATGACGACCGCAGGTGCGTCTTCACTGCCAGCGTTACACAGAGAGAGCGCGAAAGAGAGAAAGAGGCGAGGCGCAAAAGACAGTCAGGCCATCAAAACCTTTCAGCCGTCGCATCAACGCCGCCGCAGCTTTCGCATCTCAATGCTTTTTCCCTTTTTCTCACGCCTTTTTCCTACTCCATCCCCTCCACAATCCCCTCAATTCTCATCAGAGCCCAAGCGTGACGCTTCCGTCATTGCCGCAGAGGCGACGGACGAGCTTCAAAGCAAGAAGCAGAGGCAGGAAGAGGCGCATGGCGACGACGATGTCGTCGTCAACGCCGCCGCTTCTTCTCGCTCGCCGGCCCTCGCCGCCGAGCTCGCCGCCGCGGCCGAGGACGCCTCGGCCCCGCTGCGCGCCTCGCTCTTCGGCACCGAGGCCGAGCGGGAGGCCGCGGAGAGCTTCAGGAGCGCGAAGCCCTTCCCTCACATCGTCATCAGGGACCTGATCGTGGACTCGGAAAGGAAAGGAGGAGAAGGAGAAGAAGGAGAAGGAGGAGAAGGAAGCAAGGCCGCTGCCGCCGACGGAAACCCGACTTCGTCTTCTCCTTCTTTTTCCTCTTTACCTCTCCCTTCCTCCCTCCTCCGCGCCGTCCGCGAGGAGATCCTCGAGCACGTCTCCGCCACCTACAAGGAGACCGACCTCTTCCGCGTCTTCCAGACGGGGGACCTCGCCAACATCGACGGCCTCCCGCAAGAGGAAAGAGAGACAAAGCTCCCGGCGCTGTGCGCGCTCCGGTCGGCGCTCTCGAGCGAGAAATTCGTCTCCCTCGTCGAGAAGATCACGGGCTGCGGTAGCTTGGCCCCCGGGCGCGTCGACCTCTCGTGCAACGTCTACGCCCCGAGGGGCCACCTGCTGACGCACGACGACGTCATCGGGTCGAGGAGGGTGTCGTTCATTGTTTATCTAAATGGCCCGGACGACCCCTGGTGCCCGGAGACCGACGGCGGCGCGCTCGAGCTTTATCCTTTGGTCTCTTCTTCTTCTTCTTTTTCAAAAGGCAGCAACGAGGGAGACACGGCCGGTCTCCCCCCGCCCTCCGTGGCCCCCTCTGCTCTCTTACCCCCCTTCTGGAACTCCATGGCGATGTTCGTGGTGACGCCCGGAGTCTCCTACCACTCGGTGCAGGAAGTCACCAGCAGGGAGGGAAAAGCTCGGATGTCGATCTCCGGGTGGTACCACGCCCCGCAAGCGCCGAAGGGCGTGGACTCCGAGGCCTCGCTGGCGCAGCTGCGGCTGGGGAAGGGGCAGGACGCTGTGAGGGACCACGCGGCGTTCGTTGACGTCGTCGGCGAGGAGGAAAAAGAGGAGAAAGAAAACGAAGACGCGGAAGCTCGCGCCCTGCGCTTGGCCTCCGTCGCCCCCACCGAGGGGGACCTCGAGCACCTCTCGCGCTTCGTCTCCGCGGCCTACCTCCGCCCGCAGGCCTGGGCCGCGGTGCGGCGCAAGTTCGAGGAGGACGGCAGCGTGCAGCTCCACGGCTTCCTGAGGCCGGAGCTGGCCAGGGCGCTGGCCGTCGCAACAAAGAAGGCCGACGACGACGACGGGTTGGGAAGAGCAAATGAGAAAAACTCTTCTCCTTCTTCTTCTTCCGCGCCGCGCCCTCCTCCTTCCGATTACCTCGTGGGCGCGAAACGGGGCTGGACCGCCGTGGGACCCCCGCACAAGCAGCGGTACCTGCGCTTCGAGGGGGAGGCGGCCTCGGAGCAGGCGCTGAGGGAGGTTGCTGCTTCTTCCACTTCGACCTCGGCCTCGGCCTCGGCCTCGGCGGAAGCAAACGACAAAAACAACAACCCGGGCCCTCTGCTCGCCGCGCTCCGCCGTGACCTCTTCTCCACTTTACCCTTCTTCCGCCTGCTCAAGCAGCTGACCACGATCACGCAGCTGGGCTCCTCGGGAGAGGTCCGCAGGTTCAGGCCGGGGCTGGACTACAGCGTGGCGCACTACGGCGTGCTGACAGCGGACCCGAGGCTCGACGCCGTTCTGTGCTTTGTCGACGACGGGAGCTTGAAACAAGAAGAAGCAAACGGCGACGGGAAAGGGAAACGAAAGCAGAACAACAACGATGACGACGAGAGCGAGTGGGCAGCGGGGGAGGTGGGAGGCTTCGAGGCCTACGTCCTCGGGGACGACGACGACGAGGACGCCGGCGCGGTCGAGGCGGGCGAGGGCGGCGGCGCGAAGAAAGGTGACCAGAAGAAGGACGCGGCTGTCTACAAGAAAGGCGACGGCGCCGGCGACGGCGACGACACCGGCGTCCTGAACGTTCCCGCCGCAGCAAACTGCCTTTCTCTTTTACTCCGAGACGAAGGTCTCATGCGATTCGTCAAGTACGTCAGCGCCGCTGCCCCGGGGTCGAGGTGGGACCTGGCGATGGAGTTCAAGCCGCAGGATGACGATGACGAGGATGAAGATGACGAAGAGAAGAAGGAAGAGAAGTGAGAAAGTTTTTTTTTAAGGGGTCGTTTCTTCTTCTTTTTTTGTTTAATGAAAATTACACTTTTTTTCTTCCTGTTGTTGTTTTACTTCAACTTTTTCTTGTCCTCGTCGTTGATCCGCTTCCTCTTCTTCCTCTTCGGCTTCTTCCTTGCCGGAGTGGGAGACGGCGCTGGCGCTGCTGCCGCTGATCCGACTCTTTCTGCCAATGATGATGTTGTCTTCTTTCGCGCTGGCGGAAGAAGACGAAGACGAAGAGTCGGAGTCGAAAAGCCCCCTCCTTCGCAGCAACAGCTTCCCGCCGAGCTCGTCGCTCCCGACGCCTCTCCTTTTCGAAACAGCCGGCTTGTGGTGGCCTTTGGCGCGCTGGTGGCCGTGGTCACTCCCGTCCGCGTCCCCCGGGACCACGCGCTCGAAAGGAGCGTCGTGGTGGCGGAGGTGGGCCGGGTGCCTCTCTGCGTCGATGCCGACGCCGACGACGCGGGGAAGCTTCTCGCTTCCGCCGCCGATGCCGCTTCCGCTTCCGCTGCGGCGGCCGAGAGCAGCAGCGGCAGCAGCTTCGTTCGACGACGCCGCTCCACCTCTTCCACCTCCACTTCGCAGCTCCAGGACCAGCGTCGTCAGGAGCAGCAGCACCACCGAGTACAGCGAGACGCGCACGCGCGCCCTCCTGCGGGCGCTGTCGCTCACCCCGTGCTCCCTCGTCCCGCCGCCGTCGTCGCTTCCGCCGCCGCCCCCGCCTCTTCCGCCTTCAACCCCAATCCCGTTGCCGTTCTCCAGCGCAGAGAGGGAGGACCTCTTCCCGCCCAGGTCGCCAGAGCTGCCATTGCTGTTGTTACTATCGGAAATCCCACCGCCATTCCCGTTGTTCGCCGCCGCGACGGCAGCCATGAAAGCGGCCGAAGTCGACGCCGACGACGACGTCCTCCGCACCAAACCGTGAAGCCCTCCCCTGTCCAATCCCAGGGCCAGAACGACGTCCCTGCCGGCTCTCTTCAGCCAGCTCGGGCACAGCCTCCTGTCGAAGTAGTCCCAGGCTTGCTGCAGGGGTTTGGGTAAGGGAGGGGCGGTGCCGCTGTACATAGAGACGGACAGCAGAGTGGCGGCGACGCCGACTAAAAACCAAGGAGAAGGCCAGAGACCAAAAAGCGGGGCAGCTCCCAGAACTGTTAACGCGACGGACAGCGCGTTGGCGAAGTTCTTCTGGATGTTGTCGGCGTACTTCACGACCATGCCCACGACGAGGCCGCCTGTTATTTCGAATTCAGAGAGAAAGAGAAAGAGATGGAAAAGAGGGTGAGTTTTTTTGAGTTTTTTTTCGCTTCTTTTTTCGCAACTTCAAAAAAAAAAACTTCTTCTCTTACCTCCCACTTGCAACAACACCACGCTCCAAACGACGGCGTCAAACCCTTCGAACGCCGCCTGGAACAAGCCCGAAGACCTCGAAACAGAGCTCTGGATCGACCTCGCCCGCAGAGCGCGCCCGTCAACTAGTAACGCGTAGCACGCCGCGAAGGGCGTCCCGTACAGCGACAGCTGCAAGTTTCGGACCCAGAGGCTCTGGCCGTGCCTTCCTTTGACGTAGCGCTCGAAGTAGACCCCGGCGAAGGCGCTGGACAGGCCCGAGAGGATCGAGGCCGAGAGGCCGATCAGGAGCCCGCCGGGGGCAGCGGCCGCGGTGACTGCGGACATCGAAGAAGAACTCGAGGAAGAGGTCGGACTCGAAGAGGTGCTCCCGTTGAGCGTCACGAAGACGGTCCCCAAAGCCAAAACCGGCAAGGAAGCCCACTGGCTCGGAGTCAGGGCCTGGCCCAGCAGCCAGACCGCGAACAGGGCCGTGGGCACGATCTTGAACGACTGCGCGCAGATCTGGAAGGTGACGGCGTCGAGGTGGGAGGCGGCGACGATGACGAGGATCTGCTGCGCGACGAAGAGGGCGGCGGGGACGGCCATCGGCCTCGAGGTCGCGAGCACCTCTCTCATCCTGTTCGTGACCTCCTCGAAGGGGTTTGAAGAAGTTGAAGAAGAAGAAGAAGAAGAAGAAGAAGAAGAAGGTGCAGAGATCGAAAAGGCCTCTCTCGCAGCTGCTGAGACTGGCAGCGGGGACTTGGGCGAAGGGGGCGCCCCTCCCACGCCGTCGCCGCTCGCGCCCCAGGCCGCGCCGGCCGCAGTCGCGTTTGCCGCCGCCGCCGCCGCCGCTCTCGACGCCGGCGTGGAGATTGTCGTCGTCGGCAGAAGCACCCCCGGCCTCTTGCCTCCTGTCGTCACCGTCGCCGCCGTCTTGTAGGTCGCCGCGGCGTGCATGAGGGCGCAGATGACGAGTTTGATGGCCTCGGTGGCGACGACGGCGACGGAGGCGAGGTAAGGGGTGACGCCGTCGCGGGCGCTGAGGGGGGGGAAGTGGGAAGAGGTTGAAAGAAGAAGAAGAGGTTGAGTTTTTTTTCTGTCGCAATCGACACCGACCGGTTTTTCTCGATCGTCAAAGCGAAACAAACAAAAAAAAGCAACGCGCTTTCCCACCCTCCAGAACTCACCGGCTGTATCGCAGCGTCAGGGACAGGGCCGTCCCCTGGAACACCAGCAGTCCCATGGACAGGAAGCCGAGCCGGCCGTGCCTGGAGCTCAGCATGCCGCCGGCTTTGGGGGCGATGATGCCCGCCGCTCCGCCGCTCCCCATTTGTTTGATTTTGAACTTCGCCCCCGCCTTTTTCTCGCGCCCTCTCCTCGGCCCTTTTGAGCGCACGCAAGGGCCGGTAAGCACGCAGAGGGGCGCTTACGGGGTGGGAAGGACGAGGAGAGGTGCGGAGAGAGAGCGAGAGAGCAAGAGAGAGAGAGAGGAGCGAGCGAGGAAAAACGAAAGCTTCTCCTCTCTCGCTCTTTTTTGAGTTGCCGCTGCCCGCCGAGACGAAGAAGAAAAAGAAGGAGAATGAACCTCGACCTCGAGCGCCCCGTCGTGCCCTCCTCCCGCTGCCCTTGCTCTCCCTCTCTCTCCCTCTTTCTCCCTCTCTCTCCCTCTCTCCCTCGCTTCTATAGTTTTCGTTTCTTTTTGTTGCTAGATCTCTCTACAGATGGATGTTTTCCCCCCCTCTTTAAACCAAATGAAAAGCACACACCACTCAAAAAAAAAAAAAAAAAACACAAAAAAACAAAAAAAAAAAAAAAAAAAAAAAAAAAAAAAA
>Ga0210003_1000810_pt1 | contig 28300 bp, 22 predicted proteins | sample LantaG_FD_182804 | JGI IMG/M metagenome (GOLD analysis project Ga0210003, IMG submission 182804) | Deep subsurface microbial communities from Baltic Sea to uncover new lineages of life (NeLLi) - Landsort_02402 metaG (SPAdes) (version 2) | ecosystem: Environmental > Aquatic > Marine > Oceanic >... | reverse complement strand
CAGAGATTGTAATTGACGTTAAGGATGAGCCAAACAATTTAGCTTATGCATCAAAGACTTCTAGATTTGCAGGCAGAGTACCTCCAAAGGGAACACCTGTGCCGCTTCCATTTAAAGGTAACATACCTAAGAATAAAGAAGAAAAGCAATTGGCAATGGCAGAAAAAAGAGTATCTCTTCTTGAAAGACTACAAGAAAGATTTCCACCTAAAGATAAATAAATTAAAAAAATGGCGTATCAAAAGTTAAATACAAGTAGAGCATGGGAAGTATCACCTAGTGATGACGCGCCCATTCCACAAATAATGGTAGTAGATGGAACGCAGACTGTTGTGTCTATATCAGGAAACACAATTACTGTTGACCCTGCCATAGACCTAGTAACATTAGGGTTTGTAAGAGGAATGATAATAGTTAATCCGGGAGGAGACTCAGCAATCATCACATCAGTTGGTGGTAACGAGTTAACTTTAAATATTCCTGCAACACCTTTTCCTGCAACAAGTAAGTTTAATGCGTATGGAGGAAACAATAATGGATGCTTACTTTATATTGGAGGTGCAGGTAATGTAGAAGTTAAGACCGCAGGTGGGGACAAGGTTACTTTTTCAAATGTAGCTGAAGGATTCGTTCTACCTGTAAATGTTATTCAGGTTTTTGCTACAGGTACAACAGCAACTAATATTGTAGCTCTTTGGTAATATGACTTATTGGACTACAGATACTTCATTTATGATTAAGGATTTAGATATTAAATATCAAATAAGATAATGACAATAGAAGATTTGAAGATATACGGATTAAACTCAAGCGTAATGGCGATTAGTTTTACACAACTTGAAATGGCATTGAAGATAATACTATTAGTCGCAACAATTATATATACTGTTAACAAAACTGTTACAAATATAAAACAGAACAAAAGGAACAAAAAAAAATAGCATCGTCTTTGATACTATTATTATTTCTCTAGACCATTGACATGAGAAACATCGATAAGCTTATCATACATTGCTCAGCCACAAGAGAGTGTGATGATTCTGTAAATGCATCTGTAATAGATAGATGGCATAAGGCTAGAGGATGGAAAGGGTGTGGTTATCATTTCATAGTTTTGATTGATGGAACAATTGAAACAGGCAGGACGATAGATAAGGTTGGTGCTCACGTAAAAGGCATGAACAAATCATCAATAGGTATCTGCTATATAGGAGGTCTTGAGAGAGACGGTAAGACTCCGAAGGATACTAGAACACCTGAGCAAAAAGAAAGTTTACTACTGCTTATTAAAACACTAAACAAGATATACCCGGAAGCTACGCTTCATGGGCACAATGAATTCTCTAACAAAGCATGTCCAAGTTTTGATGTGCAGTCTCAATATAAAAACATATGAAAAAAATTATAGATTGGTTTGGCGGTAGTGTAGTAAAAGATTTACTAGGAGGATTAGATAATCTATTTACCTCTAAAGAAGAAAAAATAAAAGCAGAGAATGTAATCAAGCAAATCCTTATTCAAAAAGAATTAGAGTTACAGAAAATGCAAACTGAAATCATAGTTGCAGAAGCTAAAGGAAATTGGATGCAAAGAAGTTGGAGACCAATCTTAATGTTATCCTTTGGCTTCATAGTTATTTATGTAAAGTTTGTGGCACCATTGTTTGATTTAAAAATTCCTGAGTTAGAAAATGAGTTTTGGAATTTATTACAAATAGGTATTGGAGGTTATGTAATTGGTAGGACAGGAGAGAAGATGATGAACTCCTATTCAGAGACAAAAAAATAAATAGTATCTTTGTATAAATATTAAATTAAATCAATTACAATGAAATTAGTAGAAGAAACAAAATTAACCGACCAAGAGTTATCGGATTTACAACAGGCTAATGAACAACTAACAAAGTTTAAGTTAGCTATAGGAGAATTAGAAATACAAAAGAGTGGTTTGTTTTCACAAGTTAAAAGCTTACAAGTTGAGTTTTCTAAATTGGAAGATGAGTTAATTGAAAAGTATGGCAAGGATTCTATTATAAATTTGAAAACAGGTGACGTAACAAAAAAGTAAATGGGAAAGATAGCAACATATCCAATAGTAAACCCTCAAGGAGATGATAAAATAATTATATCACAGACAACAGGTACGCCTGAAGATGTTACAAAAAACATTACTGTTAGTGGGTTGGCTAGTTATATAGGAACAGGTAGCGGAATACCGACACCTGAGATGTTTGTTATAAAAAGAAAATTTGTAGATGGTGTAAGTCCTAACGAAGATTGGGGATTAAATCATCAACTCTGCATAAGAGGACTTGTCGGAGCCGATGAATCATGGTTAGACCCTGCTAAAGAAGCAAGGCTTTTCATGTATACTAAAAAACCAAACAAGCTTACTACGGAATATGCTGTTAATTATCCAAAAAGAAAAGGAGGTTGGACCCATCCAAGTCATCTTAATGGAACATACACTACAGCAAGATTTGGAAATACTAATTGGGGTAATGGCAGTCAAGAAGGTTTGGATGCAGCAACAGGAAATCAGATTGAATATCCTGATATCGTAACAGAGTGGGACATAGCTACAGAATTAAAGATATTAGCAACGGGTGCAACAGCTGATTTCTCAGACCCAACTTTAAGACAAACTACATATATACAAGTTCCTTTTAATCAATGTCAATTTTTAGTACAAACAATATCCCCAATACTTCCAATTACTGATTTAAACTATCCGATAGGAATTGATTTGTCAAAAAACAAAGTAAGGAACGCTGTTAGACCCACTTATAATTCTTTGAACGGAGGATATAACACAAACACTCCTTGGTTCACAGGAGGAGATGTAAGGCTTTCTAATAAAATAGTAATGAGATTTGTTATTGGAATTGTTAACCCCGACTTTACATTAACAAATCATACCGTACCATATATATTTGGTCAACCATCAGAGCCTGTTACATTGGTTTATCAGAACAACGGTAGCGATTTTGTTCAAAAATCTGTGATAGCAGTAGGTCATGCTCCACAAATTCATAGAAGAGTGGCATAAAAAATTGGGGGTGAAGGTAAGTAATACTCGTTTGTCGAGTGCTCTGTACGCATAACTTATTCGTTGAGTTGGCAGTTATTCTATCCCCCCTCGAATAATACCTCTGTTTTCAGGGGTATTTTTTTTTGCCTATCTTTGTTTTAAATCAAATTTAAAATGGACATTAGAAAAATCTCAGTAGGTCCTGATTATAAATCGGGAGCAATGCATTACCTTGTTGGTCAACCGGTTCTTGGTGGCAACTATATTATACATTTAATAAAATTTAGTATAGAAGAAAACGCTTATCAAATTTATATAGAAGATTCTAGTGAGAAGGAAATTTTATTGTGGAAACAATTTAACACAACAATGCCTGTGTCCCTAGAATACAATATTAATTTTTAATTAAATGCAATCACCAAATCAATTTATAGTCACACCTTCTAACAATAGAAGGTATGATAATATAAAAACAATAGAAGGTTTAGAAATAATTCTAGATACTTCTGAAGAGTCAGCTTCTTTTTCAAATCGTGAAGCTGTCGTAGTAAGTCTGCCGCTTAACTACAAAGGACCTATAGAAGCAGGAGACACCCTTTTGGTTCACCACAATGTATTTAAGTATTACAATGATATGTATGGTAGAAGACAAAGCGGTAAAAGTTTTTTCAAAGACGATAGGTTTTTTATAGATGATACTCAATACTATATGTATAAAAAAACAAATCAATGGATTGCTATTGAGCCTTTTTGTTTTGTTGCTCCACTACCTGCAACAGAAACTTACATATACAAACCCTTTAGTGACGAACCTTTAATGGGTGTAATGCAATATACGTGTAAGTCTATAGAGAAACATGGTATTAAGAAAGGAGATATAGTTACGTTTAATCCTGATTCAGAATATGAATTTAAACTTGACGAACAGAAATTATATAGAATTAGGTCTAAAAATATTATTGCGTATGAATCTCCAAGAAACTAAACTAAAGATAATTCAAGCAGGTTACAGAGCAGTAGACCAACTAATCAAAGTTGCTAAGGAAGATATTATTAAGCACGACCCTGAAGATGATATATCAGCAGACAGATTAAAAAATGCCGCAGCTACTAAGAAGCTGTGTATTATGGATGCGTTTGAGATACTAAATAAAATTGAAGCAGAGAAAGAAGCTTTAGACCTAGGGCAAAGCAAGCCTATGACAAAGCAGGGATTTGCAGAAAGACGTTCTAAATGATTAAAGAAATAAAAAACTATATACCAAAAAATGTGCTCTCTAATAAAAACAGAGGACGCAGTTGGCTGTATGGTTATAATAAGAAATATGATTTAGTTATAATTTCTCGTAGTGGTCAGATTGGTAAAGTGGTGGTAATTTCTAATTTAAAAATTGCACTACCTAAAGAACCAAAAGAAGTATACGCAAGAAATGAAAACAAACTAAATCAATATTGGGAAAAGAAACAGCTTCCAAAAAATCTAGCTAAAATAAAAACTATCTTTCAATGGAATGAAATGCCTAATTCTTTTAAAGACCAATACATTGACTATATAGAAAACGAATTTGATTATAGAGAACAAGGTAATTGGTTTATGAATAGAGGAGTGGCAACCTATATAACAGGTTCACACTACATGTATCTGCAATGGACTAAGATTGACGTAGGCTCTCCTGATTTTAGGGAGGCTAATAGGGCATTGTTTATTTATTGGGAAGCTTGTAAAGCCGACAACAGAAGTTTTGGAATGGTATATTTAAAAATAAGACGTTCCGGTTTTTCTTTTATGGGTTCAGCTGAATGTATTAATACAGCTTCACTTGCAAAAGATGCAAGGATTGGCATACTTTCTAAGACAGGTGCTGATGCTAAAAAAATGTTTACAGACAAAGTGGTTCCTATATCAAATAGTTTACCTTTCTTTTTTAAACCCATACAAGATGGAATGGATAAGCCTAAATCAGAATTAGCTTATAGGGTTCCTGCGTCTAAGATTACAAAAAAGAATATGCATGAAACGTTTCAAGATGATATGGAAGGATTAGACACCACCATTGATTGGAAGAACACAGACGATAACTCTTATGATGGTGAGAAACTATTGCTATTAGTACACGATGAAAGCGGTAAATGGGTTAAGCCTAATAATATTTTAAACAATTGGAGGGTAACTAAAACCTGTCTGCGTTTAGGTAGTAAGGTAATTGGTAAATGCATGATGGGTTCAACCTCAAATGCACTAGAAAAAGGTGGTGATAATTTTAAAGACTTGTATTACGATTCAGATGTCACTCAAAGAAATCGTAATGGACAAACAAAGAGTGGAATGTATGCATTGTTTATTCCAATGGAGTGGAACATGGAAGGGTTTATAGACAGATACGGAATGCCTATCTTAGAAAATCCACCTCATGAAGTAGAAGGAATAGATGGGGAGATGATTTATCAGGGAGCAATAGACTATTGGGAGGCAGAGGTAGATTCTTTAAAGGGAGATGCTGATGCACTAAACGAATATTATAGACAGTTTCCTAGAACTGAATCACACGCCTTTAGAGATGAAAGCAAACAATCTATATTCAATCTAACTAAGCTGTATCAACAAATAGACTACAATGACTCTATGATTAAAGAGCATCACATCACAAGAGGAAAGTTTGTTTGGGAGAATGGAATAAAGGATACAAAGGTAGTTTGGGTTCCTGATTCAAAAGGAAGATTTAACATCTCTTGGTTACCATCAAGTAACATTCAAAACAACGCACATCAAAAAAATGGAAGTAAGTATCCGGGAAATGAACACCTTGGTGCTTTTGGTTGTGACAGTTATGACATTAGTGGAGTAGTAGGTGGAGGTGGCTCTAATGGAGCTTTACATGGTCTTACTAAATTCCACATGGATGACGCACCAAGTAATGAGTTTTTCTTAGAGTACATAGCTAGACCTCAGACTGCTGAAATATTTTTTGAAGATGTATTAATGGCATGTGTTTTTTATGGTATGCCTATATTAGTAGAAAACAATAAACCTCGTTTGTTGTATCACTTTAAGAATAGAGGCTATAGAAAATATTGTATCAATAGACCTGACAAACAATTTAACAAATTGTCCAAGACAGAAAAAGAATTAGGAGGGATACCTAACTCAAGCGAGGGGGTAAAGCAAGCACATGCATCGGCTATAGAATCATATATAGAGAAGTACATAGGTGTAGATTTTGAATCAGTATTTAGACCTTCTGATGAGATGGGCACAATGCCGTTTAACAGAACTCTAACGGATTGGGCAAAGTTTGACATTAACAACAGAACTAAGTTTGATGCTAGTATTAGTTCGGGTTTAGCTATTATGGCATGTCAAAAACATCTTTATGTAACTGAAAGAAAAGAGTCAAAAATAAAACTTAACTTTGCAAGGTATACTAATACCGGCATACAAAGCGAAATAATTAGATGAAAGATGTAAAGGTAAATATAAAATCTGCAGCTTTCCCAAGTCAATTTGTATCTGACGCTGAGAAGGAAACTAAAGAGTATGGACTACAAATAGGTCAAGCTATTCAATATGAATGGTTTCGTAGGGATGGAGCAGGTTGTAGATTCTATGACCAATTCCGTCAATTCCACAGGTTGCGTTTGTACGCAAGAGGAGAGCAGTCAGCAGCAAAATATAAGAATGAGATAGCCGTTGATGGCGATTTAAGTTATTTGAATTTAGATTGGACACCTGTTCCTATCATTCCAAAATTTGTTGACATAGTTGTAAATGGGATGTCTGATAGGTTATTCAAAGTAAAGGCATATGCTCAAGACGCAATGTCTCAATCTAAACGAACCAAGTATCAAGATATGATTGAGGCACAAATGGTGTCTAAAGATTTTTTACTGAGTGTCCAAAAGAACTCAGGCTTTGACCCATTCACTACAAGTCCTGACGAACTACCTCAAACCGATGAGGAGCTTTCGTTGTATATGCAAATTAATTATAAGCCTTCCATTGAAATAGCAGAGGAAGAAGCTATCAATACTATTTTTGAAGAGAATCACTATTTAGATTTGAGAAAAAGATGCGACTATGATTTAACGGTTATAGGAATTTCTGTAGCTAAGCATGAGTTTCTGTTAGGCTCAGGAGTTCAAGTATCATATGTTGACCCTGCAAATGTAGTGTATAGCTATACAGAAGACCCACACTTTACAGATTGTTTCTATTGGGGTGAGGTAAAGACTATGCCTATAATTGAGTTGATGAAGATAGACCCAACTTTAACTAATGAAGATTTAGAAGAGATTAGTAAGTATAGTCAAAATTGGTATGACTACTACAATGTAGCTCAATACTATGAGAACGATATGTTTTACAGAGACACATGTACTCTTTTATATTTTAATTACAAGACTACTAAGAAAATAGTATTTAAGAAAAAAATTATGGCAACCGGTGGAAGCAAGGTTATCGAGAAAGATGACCAATTCAATCCACCTGTTGAAACAATGGAAGAAGGAAACTTCGAAAAAATTGAAAAGACTATTGATGTATGGTATGATGGAGTAATGGTTATGGGAACTAACATTGTATTAAAATGGGAGTTAGCTCAAAACATGGTGCGTCCAAAATCATCTAGTCAACATGCTATTCCTAATTATGTAGCAGTAGCACCAAGAATGTACAAAGGAAATATAGAGTCTTTAGTTAGACGAATGATTCCTTTTGCAGATTTAATTCAGATTACCCACTTAAAGTTACAACAAGTAATTGCTAGAGTTGTGCCTGATGGTGTCTATATAGATGCTGATGGTTTAAATGAAGTTGACCTTGGAACGGGAGGAGCTTACAACCCTGAAGATGCATTGAGATTGTATTTTCAAACAGGTTCGGTAATTGGTAGAAGCTATACACAAGAAGGTGACTACAACCAAGGGAAGGTTCCTATCAAAGAACTAACTACTAGTTCAGGCTCAGGAAAAACACAGATGCTTATTGCAAATTATAATCATTACTTAGGAATGATTAGACAGGTGACGGGATTAAATGAGGCTAGAGATGCTTCAAGTCCTGACCCTAATTCTTTAGTTGGTCTACAAAAGTTAGCAGCATTAAACTCTAATGTAGCAACTAGACATATTCTTGATGGTGCTTTATATATTTATAGAACTTTAGCTGAGGCATTGACTTATAGAGTTGGAGACATTTTAGAATACTCTGACTTTAAAGATGACTTCATTAATAAGATTGGAAAATATAACGTTAGTATCTTAAATGATATTTCGGATTTGTATATATATGACTTCGGAATATTTATAGATGTAGCACCTGACGAGGAACAAAGAGCACAGTTAGAACAAAATGTACAGATGGCTCTGTCTAAGGGTGACATTAACCTAGAGGACGCTATTGATATTCGTGAGATAAAAAACTTGAAACTTGCAAATCAATTATTAAAATTAAAGCGTAAGCAAAAAGAAGAACGAGAAAACCAACAGAAATCTCAACAGCAAGAAATGGCTTCTCAGCAACAAATGCAGATAGTACAAGCTAAATCACAAGCTGATATGCAAAAAGCTCAAATGGAAATGGAAAGCAAGATGCAGTTAAAACAAGCAGAGATAGCATTCGAGATTGAGAAAATGAACAACGAAGCTAACTTGAAGAAGATGCTAATGGCAGAAGAGTTTAATTATAATCTGCAGTTACATGGCATGACTGAACAAGCTTTAGAAAGTAGAGAGACTCAAAGAGAGACTGCTAAAGGTAAAAGAATCTCACAGCAAAATACTGAACAATCACAACTTATAAATCAAAGGAAAAATAACCTTCCACCAAAAAATTTCGAATCAAATGAAGACAGCCTAGATGGTTTTGACCTAGCTGAATTCGACCCACGATAGTAAATAATTTAAACGAAAAACATTTATTAACTTTGTAAAAATTAAATCAAATGGAAATTACAGTAAAAGACCTTGGGTCAATAGATGAAAAGTCTATAGCTCAAAAAGAACAAGCACTTTTAGATAAGGCTGAAGGGAAAACTGCAGAAGGTGTAGCCCCAATTACAGTAGATGATGTTTCAAACGGAACACCACCAACAACGCAAGACGTAAACGCTGATGATGGTTTAGATAGCACAGCAGCAGCTCCACCCTCAGAGCTAAGTGAGGAGGATGTTCTTTCATTTATTAAGAATAGATACAATAAAGATGTGTCATCAGTTTCAGATTTGTTTGCTACGAAAGAAGCAAACGAACAAATACCTGAAGATGTTGCTGCATATTTAGAGTACAGAAAAAAAACAGGACGTAGTTTTGCAGACTATTCAAAGCTGAATAGAGACTTTGGAGCTATGGACGAAAAGCAACTTCTTAGAGAATACTATTCCGCAACAGAAGATGCATTAGATGCTGAAGACATTGATTATATGATGGATGACTTTAGTTATGATGTAGATATGGATGATGAAAATGTAATTAAGAAAAAGAAAGTAGCTTTTAAAAAAGAGATTGGTAAAGCTAAAAAGTTTTTCGATTCGCAAAAAGAGATGTACAAAGAGCCACTTGAGTCAAGTACGGCAGCTTTTTCTCTAGAGCAAAAAGAACAACTAGAGGCTTACAATAAATATGTGTTAGAGGCTAAGACATTCGATGAAGAGGCAAAAAGAAAAAGAGATTGGTTCTTAAATAAGACCGATGAAGTTTTCCACAATGAGTTCAAAGGTTTTGACTTTAAAGTTGGGGAAGATAAGACAGTAACTTTTTTGCCTACAAAGAATGTGGATGAGATTAAACGCTTGAATTCTGATTCATCAAACTTATTTAAAAGGTTTATTGATGAAGAAACAGGTTTAGTGTCTGACGCAGCAGGATACCACAGAGCAGTTTCGATTGCTCAAAATCCCGAAAGGTTTGCTAAGTTCTTTTATGAACAAGGGCAATCTGATGGAACGACAGATGTAACAAGAAAAATGAAAAATGTTAATATGTCTACGAGGGATGCACCTCAAGTTATAAAGAAGGATGGTATGACAATCAGAGCAATCAACCCAACAGAGGGAAGAGGACTCAAGATTAGAAGTAACAAAAAATAATATTTAACATTTAAAATTTAAAAAAATGGCAGGAGCTTTAAACGTAACTCCGGGATTTTCTTTACAGCCTAGTGCTCAGAAGGTTCCATTGGAGTCTAATTACATTACTAACTTTGATTTCTTAAATCAGTATCTTCCGGATACTTATGAAAAAGAATTTGAACGTTATGGAAACAGAACACTTAGCTCATTCTTAAGAATGGTAGGAGCTGAGATGCCTTCTAATTCTGACCTTATCAAATGGGCAGAACAAGGGAGATTACACATTAAGTATACAGATGTTGGAACAGCAGCTGCAGCAGGAGCTGCGACAGCAACGTTCCAAATTAATGATTCAGCTATAGGGGCTAACCCTGTAGGTACAGTAATCACAGGTAGCAATCCTTTTGACGCACAAGGTGCACCGGCTCTTAGAGTTGGTCAAACTGTTGTGATTAATCAGAATGGTGGAACAGGTGAGAACAAAGGTATTATCACAGCAGTTGCTGTTGGTGGTAACGTATTACAATTCACAGTTGCATTTTATGAGGCTGCAGGTTTAGTAACCGCAGGAACAGGAGTAGGTAACGGTGATGTAACTGTATTTATCTATGGTTCTGAGTTTCAAAAAGGAACAGCAGGAATGGATGGTTCATTAGAATCTGATGACTACATCTTTGAAAACAATCCAATTATCCTAAAAGATACATATCTAGTAAATGGTTCTGATATGGCTCAAATCGGATGGATTGAGATTACAACAGAGAATGGTGGTTCAGGATACTTATGGTACCTAAAGTCTGAGCATGAAACAAGATTACGTTTCGATGATTACTTAGAGACAGCAATGATTGAAGCAGTACCTGCAGAGGCAGCTTCAGGAGCAACAGCTGCAGGTTACATTGGTTCAGAAGGTGTATTCCACGCAGTAGGAACAAGAGGTAACTTATGGGGAGGTGGAAACCCTGATGCATTAGCTGACTTTGATGCGGTTATTGACCGATTAGATAAGCAAGGTGCAATTGAAGAGAACGTAATCTTTGTTAACAGACAATTTGGATTCGATATTGATGACATGTTAGCGGCTCAAAACTCTTACGGTGCAGGTGGTACGTCTTACGGACTGTTTGACAACGATGAGGAGATGGCTCTTAACTTAGGATTCACAGGATTCCGTAGAGGTTATGATTTCTACAAGTCTGATTGGAAGTACCTAAATGACCCAACGATGCGAGGTGGTTTATCAAACAACCCTGTAATTGCAGGTTCAGGTGCTATCACAGGTTTATTAGTACCGGCAGGTTCAACAAGTGTTTACGACCAAGTACTTGGTAAAAACGCTAAGCGTCCTTTCCTTCATGTACGTTATAGAGCTTCAGAAACTGAAGACAGACGTTACAAGACTTGGATTACAGGTTCAGCAGGTGGAGCAGCAACTACAGACATTGACGAGATGAGAGTAAACTTCTTATCAGAAAGATGTGTTTGTGTTATGGGTGCCAATAACTTTGTATTATTTGAAGAGTAGTAATAAGTAGTAATATTTACCCTCGTTATAATGACGAGGGTAATTATTTTTTTTTAAATCAAATTAAATTTTTATTATAATGAAAAACAAAAAAGAAATTAAGTCACGAATATATCGTTTGACTAGAGGTATGGCTCCGTTAAGTTTCATGCTTCCTTCCAAGAGTTCAAAGCGTAGACCCTTACTTTACTTCGATGAAGAAACAGGTCAGAACAGAGAAATAAGATACGCAACAAATCAGATGAGTCCTTTTAAGGATGAGCAAGATGGCAACGCTATTGTTACTCCTGTTATATTTGAATCAGGATTGCTTAGAGTTCCAAAACAAAACCAAGCATTACAATTATTTTTAGCTTATCACCCTTTAAATGGTTTGAAATTTGAAGAAGTAGATACCGCAGCTGACGCAGCTAAAGAAGTAGAGATGCTTAATGTAGAAGTAGATGCGTTGATTGCAGCTAAGCAAATGTCCTTAGAACAAATGGAAACTTTAGGTAGAGTAATACTAAGGGGAGACATAAGTAAAATGTCTACTGCAGAATTAAAACGAGACATGCTAGTGTATTCTCGTAACTATCCTGCTGAATTTCTACAGGCACTTGATGACCCATCTTTAAAATTGTACTCTATAGTTCAACAATGTTTTGATGAAAGATTATTAGCATATAGAAACAAGAACAAAGATGTTTATTTTAATCTGCCATCAAACAAAAAAAGATTACTAACTATCCCATTTGGTGAAGACCCAATGCATGTTATCTCTTCTTACTTTAAAACAGATGAAGGAGTAGAGAAACTTGAATATTTAGAAAAACAATTAAAATAAATTGCTAAGGCAAACAATTCTAGGAGACCTCTTTAAAAACAAAGGGGTCTTTTTTTTTTTCTTATCTTTGTGTAAAATTATTTATGAATGATAAATTCGGTACGAAATACGGTATTAGCTATTCTTAATAAAAATAATTATGGATACATATCTCCGCAAGATTTTAATCTGTTTGCAAAGCAAGCACAGCTAGATATATTTGAAGATTATTTTTATCAATATAACTATCAACTAAACAAAGAGAATAAGAGATTGTCAGGCACAGGATACGCTGACATCACAAAAGGATATGAGGAGGTAATCAATACATTTTCAGTAACACTACCTTTAACTCAAAGTTCCCCAAACACTAATAATTATTTATTGCCATCTTTATTGACTACCAATAACGATTATTATTTAATTAATAAGATGCTTGTTAATGATGTGATTCTAGCAAATGGAACCACGACAGGCTTTGGCTTTGGTAATGATGAAATAATAGATGCAGGAGCAGATTTTATTTCAATAGGGGTAAAAGTTGGAGACATAGTAGGAATAGTAGTGGGTGGTATAACATACAACCTTTCTATAATTGATGTATTAAGTGCGACAAATTTGAGGATAACTCCTAGTGTAGTTAACACACAACCTTTAGATTATACTATATATCAGCAGTACAAGTACAAAGAAATAGAGAAGGTTACACACAGTAAGATAACTTTATTAAATAATTCTATCTTAACTTCACCAAGTCTAGGATACCCTGCATACACAACAGAGAATTTATCTAGCGATATATTCCCTCCTACGATTAACAATCCGGGACAAGTTATTTGTCAGTATATAAGATATCCTTTTGACCCTCAATGGACGTACACTTCCTTGTCGGGAGGAGAGCCTGTATTTAATCAGTCCAACCCATCTTATCAAGACCTTGAGTTACCATTAGATGACGAGCCAACTGTGATAATGAAAATTTTACAATACGCAGGTATGTCAATAAGAGAAATAGCTGCAGTACAATTCGCACAAGCAAGTGAGCAGTATGAAGACAACAATGAAAAATAATAGTTTATGTATATAACACCATATCAATATTACGAAAACGGAGGTAACCCACCTGAAGATGCTAATTGGGGTTCATATCAATATGTAAGCTTAGAAGATATTGTAACTAACTTCTTATTAATGTACTCAGGTAATCACTCCTTAGTAAATAATGAAGAGAGATATAAGATTTTGTTTCATGCAAAGAGGGGTATACAAGAACTAAACTATGATGCTTTTAAAGAAATAAAAATATTAGAGCTTGATGTTTGTAATACTTTAAGATTTGTATTGCCTCCTGACTATGTTAATTGGGTAAGAATTTCTGTGTTTAGAAATGGATTACTTTATCCTTTATCAGAAAACATTCAAACCAATTGGAGTGGTGCTTATTTACAAGACAACAATTGTAGAATTCTATTTGACAATGAGGGAAATATTTTAAAACCTGAGTATTCAGATTTAGATTTTCAAAGAATCACAGGTGGACTTAAAAGTATTTATTTAAACTCTAATAGTATATTTGACGGAGAAGAGGGATGGTGTTGTGATGGTGCTTGGTATTTTGATTATGGTATTGGAGCACGATATGGTTTAAATACAGAAACAGCAAATGCTAATCCTACCTTTTCTATAAACAAAAAAGGAGGGGTAATAAACTTTAGCTCAGGAATGGCTAATGAAAAATGTATTTTAGAATACGTTTCAGACGGAATGGAGAATGGAGATAATTCCTTGGTTAGTGTCAATAAATTATTTGAAGAATATATTTATGCATATATAGAGTATTCTATTCTAAGTTCAAAGTTAGGTGTACAGGAGTATGTGGTTAATAGAGTAAGAAAAAACAAACAAGCTTTATTAAGAAATGCAAAGATTAGAATAAGTAATATTCATCCCGGAAGATTGTTAATGAATATGAGGGGTAAAGATAAATGGATAAAATAAATGGCAAACATCCAAAGAAATTTTGTAGCAGGTAAAATGAATAAGAGTCTTGATGAAAGACTCTTGCCTAATGGTCAATACATAGATGCTATTAATGTACGCTTAGGTTCAACTGAAGCCTCAGAGATTGGTACAGTAGAAAATTCTAAGGGGAATGAATCCTTAACTACTTTATCTTATAATGGAGAGGTGCTTTCTACTCAAGCACGATGCATTGGTGCATTTGCTTTAGGTGAGCAAGAAAGAATGTTTTGGTTTGTGCACGACCCTGCCTTTGGTTTAGGACCAACAGGAAAGTGTGATATGATAGTATCATATGAAACTAAGTCTGAGATACTAACATACCATGTAATAAGTTTAGATGATGGTGGTGGAGTTAATACAACATTAAACTTTAACAAACAAGAGTTGATGTTAGGTGTAGACTTTGTAGGTGAACTATTGTTTTTCACAGACAACTTTAATCCACCTAGGTTTATTAACGTTAACAGAAACTATGAAAACCCAACAGCTGCTTTTGTTGACCAATTTTCAGCAGAGTCTATATTAGTAATTAAAAGACCTCCTTATACATCTCCTTTGATTGAACCTAAAAAAGGAGCAGGAGAAAATAATTATTTAGAAAATAGATTTGTATCCTTTGGGTACAGATATAGATATGCAGATAATGAATACTCTGCTACCTCCCCATTTAGTGCACCCTCATTTATTCCGGGTCCTTTTAAATATAGTTCAGGTCAAGCTAATAATCAAGGTATGTTAAATACTACGAATATTTGTGAGATAACGTATAATAGTGGAGGAGAACTTGTTGTTGGTGTAGATTTATTGTTTAAAGATATAAGCACAAACGTTATTAAGGTTATAGAGAAGCTTAATAAAGCTGACCTTGGTATAGCTGACAACACAGAATCCTTATATACTTTTAGTAACAGTAAAATATTTACTGTACTAGCTGATACAGAAATTTTAAGATTGTTTGATAATGTACCGTTAAAGGCTAAGGCACAAACCTTAATGGGGAATCGTTTAATGTATGGTAATTATTTAGAAGGACGTGACCTAATAGACTATACAGGAGAGCCATTAAAACTAGAATACAACACACAGCTTATTAGTGAGCCTGTTGAATTTAGAGTGTTAGAACAAACAAAAGCAGCAGGGCAATATACGATATCAGGAACTACTAGAAATATTAACGATGTTATTGTAAATGTTGACTTTACAGGAGCGGAGTTAGTGCAAGGAGCAGGAATAAGTATTGAACTTGATTTGATTCACGACTCTTGGGACGCTTCATTTGACCAACTCACAGAAACCAATAATAACATTCAATTAAATTTTCAGTATAAACTAAGACAGGCATATAACAATATATTTGAATTAGCTCAAGACCAAGACTTTATTGATGCTATACAATTATTAGAGCCTGTTTTTTTAGACGCATGTGATGGAACATCATTAACAGATGAGCTTAATTGTGCAGCTGAGCTTGTCCTTGATGTTAATTATCAAAAGCAATCAAGTGGTATCACAGGTATAATCCAACCTTTTGATATTATAGTTTCACCAACGGAACCCGATATACTAGGAATACAAATAAACGCATTACAATATGTTGACCAATTAGACCCGGCTAATGTGGCTTATGAATACTTAACTATAAGTTTGGCTGAAGCTGAATACACTAAGATTGCAAATGCTACAAGTCTACATAGCAATAGAGGATATGAGGTTGGTATTATTTACATGGATGAATTTTCAAGAGCCACAACAGCTTTAGTTAGTGAGAACAATACACAATATGTTCCATGCGGAAACCTAGCAGACCAAAATTCTATACAGGTAACAATACCTACAACACAACTTCCTCCTGCTTGGGCGAAGTATTATAAATTTTGTATTAAACCTGATAAAGAAAATTATGACATTATATATAGCAACTTGTTTTTTAGAGATGCTTCTCTTGGGTCAACTTGGTTTTTACTTAATGGTGAGAACTCTCAAAAAATTGAAATAGGAGATAAGCTTTTAGTTAAAGCAGATACTAATGGTCCAAAGCAAAGATGTACCACAGTAACGGTTCTAGATAAAGACGCAAAAGAAGCAGACTTTATTAATCCACCACCTGCAGATGTTTCAGGTAATGAAGCTGTAGTTCCGGGAGGAACTTATATGAGGATTGCAACTAATCAAATTGCAACTGAGTTAGGAGAAAACCCTGTAATTGAAGACGATGTTTCAAAAAACGCAGGTGATGGTAATTGTCCGAAGGCATCTTTAGATGTGTGCTCTTTACCAAACCCTGATTTTGATGCAGGAACATATAACCCTTTTGACCCATCAACATTTGCTTTTCTTCCTTACGAAATTCCTGAAGGCTCTACAATTCAGATTAATTATTTTAATAAAAGAAATGGTGGTGCAGGAAACAGGTGCGAGCTAAGAGAGTGTATATGGGAGACTGAAGTTTTATCTAGTCAAGACTACTCTAGCCTAAAAGCTTTTTGGGACGGAGACAACATAGGAGGGTTAACATCTACAGCTGAGTGTAGAACAGATACAAACGATGACCCATCAGAATTTCAATACAACCCTGCATTAAGTACATGGGATACAGTAAATTTTTTTGGGTTTGACGTAGTGTTTCCCGTTATTCCTTGTGACTTAGGAATAAACCACATACAGTTTTTGGATTATAACGGAACTGATAATGCACTGTCGGGTAAACAATTATTATGTTTTACAGGGACAAAAGGTTGTGGAAGCAACAGAAACAGAAGGTCTAATTTAGATGTAGAGGTAACTATAATAAGGTCAGATGCATTAATAGTTTTTGAATCAGAACCTCAAGATGCGTTACCTGATTTATGGTATGAGTCACCGACAACTTTTAAAATTTTTAATGAAGAGTGTGAAATAAAATTAGAGGTAGATGCAGCTGAACCTAGTCCTATAGTTTTTGATTATGATGTGAAAGGAGTTACCACAAGTGTAACGGTAAATCCCGGTGCAGGAACAACAACAGTTTATGGAGATTGTAACTCAGCTGTAGTAAGTCCAAGCACTCCTCCTTCAAACATAGCAAATATAACTATTGATTACACCACATTAAGCGGAGCAATACATGAAGGCAATGTTCAGAGTCAAACTGACTCAGTACCTGCTATTATAGATACAGAATTTTTTAATTGTTACACATTTGGAAACGGAGTTGAAAGTTTTAAGATAGAAGATTCTATAGTAGGTAAGCCTTTAACTCTTGGAAACAGGGTGACAAGTACATCAGCTCAAGACTACAAGCAAGCACATAGATTTGCGGACATTACTTATAGTGGTGTCTTTAATGATGAAACAAACTTAAATAAACTAAATGAATTTAATTTAGGCTTATTAAACTTTAAACCGCTTGAGGATTCCTATGGTCCCATTACTGTATTAGACGGTAGGGAAACTGATATACTAACACTACAGGAAGATAAAATTTCTTATGTTTTGCAGGGTAAAAACTTGCTGTCTGATTCTACAGGTGGTGGAGCAGTAACCTCTGTGCCTGAAGTTTTAGGAACACAGATTGCTAGAATAGAAGATTATGGAAATAGTAATAACCCTGAGAGTTATGCTGTTTGGGGAGCAGATAAATTTTTTACAGATGCAAAGCGTGGAGCAGTCCTTCAATTAAAAGGCAGCTCAGCTCAATCAGAACAGCTTCAAGTTATATCTGAGTTTGGGATGAGGTCTTTCTTTAGAGATTTCTTTATTGAAGATTTTAATACTTTTAAACTAGGTGGATATGACCCATACATGAATGAATATGTATTAACCAATTCTAATTTACAGATACCTCAGTTACCGCAAGAAATAAATTGCGGTATTTCAAGAACCATAACTTTAAATGGAGAGTCAGAACAGTTTATATATCAGCTTGGTAATTTAGTAGGTCCTGTTACTGTTACATTTTTTGTTACAGACTATAGTGGAGTACCTATTCCTTATACAGGGACATACAATGGAGCTGTGGTTTTAAGCGGCAACATTACATCTGATGGATTGGTCTCTATTACTTTTGATAAAAACATTGTTTCTCAAGACGAGTTAATTCTTAATTTCGGAGCATATGGTTCTTCTACAAATACTTTAGTAGAGGTAACGGTATCCTGTCCTGATGCACCAACAATAACTGTTATTCAAGTAGCAATAACATCTAACAATGAGGAGGGTCAGTTTGTTCATAACGAGTATCGTTGGCTTGATGGTACATTCGTTAGTGCTTTACAGTCAGAGCAAGTAGAATTTAATAGTGGAACAGGTTTAATTGTTTCTCAGTATACATCTACATCAGCACCTCAAGGTGGAAACTTAATTCCTGCCAATGGTGCTACTGTAAGAATTATTAGCAACAAAATATCTGCGTTAGGTGATGACTTCGTGTTTAATCCTGCTCTGAATAAGTTTAGATATCACAGAAGCTCAACCCTATATACTAATACACCTGCTCAAGTTCAGGCGTTATTAAATGTTGCGACAACAGCAACACCAATATCGGGAGCTGCACCTACATATGAGTCTAACTTCCCTATGCCTAATACTAGTGACGAATTTTTATATTTGATTTGGGACTATAGAGCACCAACGCCAATAGAATTATGTTTCTCTGACGTTTCGTGTGCAGAAGCTTGTTGTGAGTGTGAATCTGACCCGGTGCCAACCGACAACTTGTTAGTTGAATTGTGCTATGATTCGTTATCAACGACAACTAGTCCATTAACTGAGGTGATACCTCCTACTTCAGGTGTGACTGTTGGGTCTTTTGTTAACCTAACAATTAATCCTGATTGTACATATGTGGTTACTGCTGTGACCCAAGCTAGTGTAACAGATACCGTATCTAACATACAAGGGACAAAAAGAGATTGTTCCCAAACATGTGACCAATATGAATTTTCAGCAGTTGGTCTTTCATCGGGTACTTATAGTTATGTAGATTGTTCAGGAGTAATTCAAAACGGAACTGTTCCTGCAGGACAATCAATACAGGTTTGTGCAAACAGTATTTCAGCTTTAACAAATATAACAGCAACTCACTTGTGTGGATGCTCTTTAAATTTAATAGTTGAAAGATGTCAAGAACCAAATACGGGTACTCCTGATACACAAATCATAAGTTTTAATGGAGAAAACATAGGGCAGCTTGTCAATTTAACAGGCGGTCAATTTACAGGATGTAAGTACGAAGTTATAGCTACAACACTAGACCCTGTTACTGCGTCTAAAGGAAGTAATGAGACCGGACAATGCTGTAACGCATACTTTGTGGAAAACATTACTCCAACTACTCAGTTATTTTCCTACGTAGATTGCTTTAATATAGCTCAGAGTTTTAATATAACAGCAGGGGGTGTACAAATAGTGTGTCTTCAAGATTTTACTCAAGAACCTCTTAACTTTAGTGTAACATTTCAAACGTGTGATTGTACACCAATATAAATAAAAGATATGGCAGCAAGCTTAGGAAATTATTTTATAGACGGACCAACATTGTCAACTGCTTCTGCGGTATATACTGATGTGGACTTAACTATATGTGCATCAGATGGATTTTATTCAGATGGTACTGTGTGCAGACAGCAATTGTCTTGCGTGCTTGGGGTACCAACTCCATGCCCATCGTGCTTTGCACCTTGTGATTCTACTATAAGTGCGTCAGGCTCACAAGGAGTCTATAAGCTGACTTTTAGTACAGGTGGGGACTTTGGTGCCATACTAATTTACTTCGACCCTGCAAGTGTCCCTGATGGTATTAGGGCTACATTTGATGGAGTGGTATATAATAAGCTTACTTCAAATACATTTGGTTATGCTGCAGCTGCTGCAGGTAATTTAACTATAACGGGTAATGCATCTAATGATTGTTCACCCGGAGTGGGAACAACCCTAGATGGTGGGGGGTATTCAGGTTTAGAGGAGTTCACATACAATCCTACAACAAATTCTTTTGACTCTGTTGGATTTAATGGAACCGCAACAGGTACTTCTGCAGATGTGTTTTTATATGCTGCAGGACCGGGGTTTAATACACTAGTGGTTCCTAGGGTAAATAATAATAGTGATGCGTGTGAAGTGGAAATTGTAGGCTACTGTGGAACGGGTTGGGACTTAGAAATAAATTGCCCTGCTGCATTACCTTCAGTATCTGTTAACCTAGGCTCAGATAATTGTGCGACAACTTCATTCCCTACGTTCTTTTTTCACGCACCTAATAGAGGAAACACTCCGGGTGAACCTCAAATAAATGAATTTGTTTTCCAAGACAGTAGTGGTGTAACACCGCTACCTGCAGGTACATATGTAATGAATCCTCCATCAGGAAAAGCAATTGTAGAAGTAAACACTAACGGAGTAATAGCAAATATAACACCATGTCCATAAACAAACCGACTATAACTTATAGTGAAGACTCACAGGGGTTTCCATCATTCTATTCATATGCTGCAGAGTTTCTTAAGGGAATGAATCAATATTTATATAGTTTTAAAGGGGGTAATCTATGGAGACACAATACAAATGAGTCAAGAAATAACTACTATGGCGTTAATTACCCATCTAGAATAACAAGTGTTTTTAATCAAGAGCCTTTACAAAACAAAATTTTCAAAACATTAAACCTTGAAAGCGATGACGCATGGGGTGCTAAGTTGTTTACGGATATACAACTAGACGGTGAGATAGATGTAAATTATTTTGAAAAAAAAGAAGGTGCTTGGTTTGGATTTGTTAGAAGTGACGGACCAACAGGACCTGATACTAATGATACGCAATGGGAGCTAAGAAGTGTAAACGGTCTTGGCGTAAACAATGCTATTAACTCTGTAGCTCCTGCAAATGTTACTGTAAGTTTTGATACCAATATATCTATAGGAAGTATAATTACCGCAGGAGATTATATGTATTATGCTGCAGGACCTAATTATGATACACCTCAATTTGTAGGGGTATTAACTGAAACAATTGTTAATCTCCCTGCAGGGCAAAATAATATTACTATTAACACTACAGCTGCAGCAACAGGTGGTTTTGCAGGAGCACCTCAGCCTACTTTTATTCCTACTGTAGATGGATATTGGTTCTTTATTAAAAACCCAACAGCAGAATCTCATGGTGTTCTAGGACACTACTGCGTATTTGAGTTGACACTAGATGTTACTACAGCTTCAGAACTATTTGCAGTGGAATCAGAGGCAATGAAAAGTTTTCCTTAAAATTTAGTATCTTTGTTTTATGATTGAAAAAGAACAATCACTCATAGCTAAAGAAGTTCTCGGTGGCATCCCACAATTAACAGGTATAATGTGGGATAAAATTAGAACATTTGAAGATAATTTGAGAAGTTTAGATGGAGCAATGTCCCATCAGCCGGGTGAGGAACAAAGTGAAAAGATGAAACAAACTTTTCCTTTAAAGCAAAACTTAGAAGGAGGCTTATATACAAGAGAAATATTTATGCCAAAAGGTAGTGTTGTGGTGAGCATGATACACAAGCAAGACCATCCTTCATTTGTATTAAAAGGATTAGTTTCTTACTTAGACGATAAAGGTGTAGTAAGGACTGTTAAAGGTCCTCATAAAATATTTACAAAAATAGGCACACAAAGAGTATTGTTTGTACATGAAGATACAACTTGGTGTTGTGTGTATAAAACAAACGCTAAAACTTTTGAAAAAGCAGAAGCCGATGTTTATACAAATAATTATAACGACCTTCCTAAAAAGGTTATTAAAAAATTTAAAAAATTATGGCAGGAGTTGGAACAGGTTTCCTAATAGCAGGACTAGCTATATCAGCAATAGGAGCAGGAGCTTCTTTTGCTCAAGCAGGAGCATCTAAAAGAGCACAAAGAGATGCTGAGTCTAAGGCAGATATGATGATGCGTACCGCAAGAAAAAGATTAGGCGTAAATTATTTTGAAGAACTTTCTATTAAGAAGGAACCATATGAGTTACAAAGAGAAGCACTCCTTCAACAGGGAGCTACGGCTTTGCAAGCAGCACAAGAGGGAGACCAAAGAGGTGTAGCGGCAACAGCAGGTAGATTACAACAAGCACAGACAGCAGCACAAGGTCAAGTGCGTACAGCTATGGGTCAAGAGTTAACAGCACTAGATAAGGCGGTAGCGGAAGAAGACTCAAGATTAAGAGACTTAAATGTTCAATTAGACTTAGGTGAAATAGCAGGAGCACAACAGGCTGCTGCAGATGCAGAGCAACGAGCACAGGCACAAACAGCCCAAGGGATTCAAGGTGCTGTTAACACAGCACAGCAGGGTTTATCTATGATAAATTTATATGGTCAAAATACCAATGCACAAAAAGCAGCTTTAGGAGAGGCTTCGTTTTCTGATACTGAGATAGCTGACATTGGAGATATTAATGGTGTGGCATTTGACCCTGCAGCTATAGGGGCAGGAAGCAAGGCTGATTTTAGAAAATTCAGAAGAAGTTTAGATGATAAACAAAAAATGCAAATCTTTGGTAATCAAAATTATCAAGCTGCATTTGGTCAGGCTACAGCAGGAATGAATGCTTTTTTTCCTACTCAAACTCCTGCAGAACTAGCAAAACAAAAACAGATACTAGCACTTCAAGCTAAGCAAACAGCAGGTACAATTACTCCTCAAGAACAAAACGCATTAAATATGTTACAATCACAAGCAACTATGTATGAAGATGCTTTCCCAAAATAAAAAATAAAATATGGCAACAAAGTTTGGATATGTTAATAGAGAAGCGACCAATGCAATTGATTGGTCTGCTGTTGCTTCGCAATTTACAACCGTATTAAAAGAGGAGGCTTCTGTTAGAGAACAAAAGAAAGCTGAGCTAGCTGAGTCATCTCGTGAGATGACTAATGCCCTGCAGGAAGCACCAACAGGAGAATATGTAGACGGTAATACTTTTATAGGTAACTATACTAGTGATGCATCTCAAGTTTTATTAACTCAAGACAGATTATTAAAGCAGGGTATTTTAAAACCTCGTGACTTTGCTATTGTTAGAGCTAACTTAAATTCTTCTAACGAGCAAATGTTTAAGTTGGGTGAGGCTTACCAAGCAGCCTATAAGACTAAGATGGAACGCATCAATGCTGCTGACCCAAAAAAAAGAGCACAGATGTTAGAGCAATGGAAGATGGAACAGGCTGAAGGTTTGTATAACCTTAGAAACTCTAAAGCATTAATTAATCCTAGTAATGGAATGGTTTCAATAGGGTTATGGAAAGACGGGAAGATGGATACCGACCCTAACTCATTTCAAACTGTACCTGAACTAATGGGTAACCTTGCAGGTGAGTATAATTATTATGATGTAAGGGCAGAACTTGATACGGCGGTAGAAGGTCTAGGAATAATTGATGAGATAGATATAAAGTATGCAGGACAAGGTGGTCTTGAAATGATATATAAAACTTCTTCTCAAGGTGGAAAGTACACAGGTGATGATGAGGTTTTAAAAGAATACTTTGAATGGGCAGGATATACTGCAGATGCTATGATGGCTAATCCATTTCATGTAACATCTATATTAACCAATGAAGGTCTTATAGAGCCGACAACCAAAGAACGTTACACGTATACATATGAGCCTGACCCTAAAAAACGTAAGGCTAATGAAATATTTTTAGATAGAACTAATAATAGAGGCGGTGACCCTGTGTTTACAGAAGCTCAAGAGAAGCAAGTTAAGGGTGCTATTATAGAAAGGCTGAACGATAAGGTAGACAAGACAATAACTACTACTTCATCTCGTAGACCCTTTGACCCTGTAGCGGTTACTAATAAAAAAGACCAACTACTCGAAGACAAGACTACATTTAATATGTTATCAGACATATACTATGGTGATGCAGCATCTGTTAAAGCAGCTGAGACATATTTTAGAGATAACTTTGATGGAGTTTCTGAGGTGCAGAAAAAAGGTAATTCAATATTCATAACCATGAATGATGGTACCACTAAAGATGTTCCTTTAGTTGGACCTAATGGACAACTTATGGGCTTTGAGGCGTTTGCACAATCAGCTGTACTATTAACAGGAGTGCCAAACATTTTAGATAGTGTTGACTTAGCAGGTGGATTAAGACAAGGTAAGGTAAAAGAAACTAGAACTACCGAAACAAAAGGCGAGTATGAAGTGGTGTTTGAAGATGGTAGAGTAGAAACAATTCAAGGAGAAATAACTACATCACCATACAAAGTAGGTAAAACATATGAGTTAGGTTCTATCACAAAGGATAGTACAGGTGCAGGAACTTCATCTCAAGAGTCAACTCAAGCATATGGTAACAGATATGTTGATACAGTATTGACAGCTGATAATATATTACTAAAGGATACTGAGAAAGGACGTGTTTTAATAGGAGATGATGAGGAAGTACAAAATAAATTACAACCATACTTAGAAGGCTTCGGGTTTACAATTAACAACGCAGGAAGCTTTAGTGAAGAGTTGGAAATTATTAAGCCGGGAGCAAAGGAAGGGGACAAACCATTTACGTTTGTAATAGATAGTGATAGAACGGTTATGGATAGACAGCTACTAGATTTACGTAATTTTATTAAGAGTAATTTACCTGCTGCAATGATTGATTCGCAATCAGACTTTATAAGAGGTACCAAAACAGGACCAAGGAAATCAGGAAAAGGTAGCGGTGGAATACTAGACCCTTAAGGACCCTAAATAACATAGACAAATAAATGGACGAATTAAAAAAGTTATATGACGTTTTAATTAGCGAAGGTTTTTTTACAAAATCTTTTGAAGTATTTCAACAGGAGTATCAAAACGAATCTTATAGAGATAAAGTTTTTGGAGTGGTAACTTCAGAGGGTTTGTTCACTAAATCTAGAGATGTTTTTGATAGTACCTATAGTTTTGAAACTACACCTGAGCCTGTGGATGTAAGCACTTCTGCTATAAATCCTGATGCAGGTGTACCTGAAGCTGTGCCTGAAAAAAAAAATCCATTCGAAACAGACCCGGAGCTTCCACAGGAAGTACCAAACGAACTATTTCCTCTACCACAGACAGAAGGAGATGGGGAATTACCTTCAGGTTATTCTCAAGGCGATACTTCATCGGAGTCCTATCTTACAGGGGGTAGCTTTGATACCACAGACCCCTTTGCAACTTCTATTTTAGGTGATAATTATAATAAAGACTTAGGAGAAAATGTATTTATTGCCAACGTCAACTCAATTGATTCTGAACTAACAGGAGATAGAGAAGAGGGCGAGGTAGTTGGTGAGATGAATTACAAGTTCAATCAGTATGGTTTTGATTTTGAGGAGGCAGGAATAGGAGATAAGATGGTGGTTAAGTCTGCTAATGGTGAAGAGTTAACAGTCCCATTAGATGCTTTTGGTTTGCCTTTTGCAGACGCATTAGAGATAGGAGCCAAGGGTAGAGCTGAAGAGCTTCGTCAGTTTCTAATTAAAAATAAAAAAGCATCAGTAGAGGCGTTTAACCAAGCCTCAAAAAACGAACAAAAATATTTAAACAAAATTCAAAACAAAGAGCAGCTTGTAAAGCTTAATACTTTGTTCAATACTCAGGTTGATAGATTTTCAGATGATGTTAGAAATTATTCAGCAGAAAAACTAAGACTAAATAGAATTTATAAAGAATCTTTTGCAGGAAAAAATGCAGACGAGCTACTTAATAATCCACTATATCAAAAATACCAAGAAGCCACAAAGGTATTAGATTCTGCACGAACTAGCTTGATTAACAGACAAAATTCTTTTGTAACAAAAGGAGCACAGCTTGATGAGATGGTAGGTGAGTACACCTTAATGCAGAACACATCAGGTGATAGCGGTCAAGCAGTAGAACGTCTTCTTACTTCTGTAATGGGAGGTGTAGGTGGAGCTTTTCTATCTGTTTTTGAAGAGATAGGTACTTATGTTGCACCTAAGCTTAAAAACTTTGATGCATCTGAGAGCAGGTTTGCAGCAGATGAACATATAGATTATGCAGTTGCACAGCTAACAAACAATATAGAAGGATTTAATCTAGATGATTTTAACGTATTTACTTTAGGAGCACAAGCCGATGAGCTTATTGAAATTAAAAGTTTGCTTGCTAAAAAAGAACTTGATGTAATAGACCAAAAGAAACTTAAAGTTTTGTTATCGGAATTTAATCCAAAGGATTTACAAGTTGTATTAGAAAATATTGAGAACGCAGATGGGGATGATTTGCATTCTTTAACCGAAAGCATATATGAAGACGTAGCAACTAAGGCTATAAGAGAATACGAAGACACAGAAGTATCTTCATTAATGAAAGGCAGGGACGATATAATGGTTTCTGAAACAATAACTGACTACGATAAAGCGAAGAGTGCTGCCATGGGTGGAGCCTTTAACAGGAACAGGTACACAGGCGTGGTTTCACAGATGGATTTAGAAGAAGGAACTCGTGATAAGTTTAGAGATTTTTTTAGCACATATGTGGGTCAAGAAACAGATGGTAGGGCAGCTTATAGAAAGGCAATAAAAAATAATGGTAATGATATACAGAAAGCATTTCATGGTGTAGCTTATTCTATCCCTGCTTTTGTAGGTATTATAAAATCAGGAGGGAAAAAATCTATAGAACTTACTGCAAAGTATGGTCCTCAACTAGGTAAAAAATTATTAAAGAATAGGAAAGCTAACAACAAAGCCACAAGAATATTAAGGCTAATGTCTCAGTCTAATGAGGCACAGATGAATAAGATGGCTAACAATCCTAACTTTGACAACATAGATTTGGATGAGCAAAGAGCTGTAGCTGTGCCTGTTGCAATTGTTACTGCTGTGTTAGAGGACGTAGGTTTTAGAAACATAGTTAACTCTAGTGGTTTAGTTAATAGCTTAGCTGCAAGAGCCATATCTAAGTTTGCAAAAGTCAAAGCAGTCAACCCAACTGCAGGAGGTAGAACTTTTGCTGAGTTTGTAAGACAAGACCTTAATAATTTAATGGGTAAGGGTGTAGGTCGTACCTTAACTAAGGGAGGATTAACAGTATTAGCCGGTGGTGCTGCAGAATTTGAAACAGGAGCACTACAATCTATAGGTGAGCAGACTGCTGAGATGGTGTATAATACATACAAACGTAACATGGATGGTGTTGAAGGTGAGATGTTTGATACTGTTGATTCAGTAGGAGAATTTTTAACAGAGGTTATGTACCAAGGATATCTAGAAATGTTAGGTGGTAAAATTATGGCTGTGCCTACCGCTATAAGTGTCATGGGAAACAATCCTGCTGACCTAAACATGGTAACTGATGAGGCATTTGAAATGTTTCAAGGGATGTTGCAAGACCCTCAGTATAAAAATATGTTTACTACCAATTTAAAACAAAGGGTAGCAGATAAAACAGATGCTCTTACACAAAAGGATGCTGATGCAATGATGGACACCTTTAATAAAATTGAAGGGTTAATGCCATTGGTTGCAGGAGATATGACTGTACAGCAACAACGAGTAGCACTAAGCTTGGTAATGGAAAGACAAGCATTAGAGTCTGAGATAGCACCTTTAGCTCCTGAGTTAGCAATTAATCAAAGAGCTAGAATTAAAGAAATTACAAAACAAATTGAAGATATTACACTCATTGCAAATGCAGAGCAAGAAGCAGCAATGGAAGCTGAGCAAAGTATACCTGACATAAACTCCAAGAGTAAAACAAACACAGACCCTGCTGTGGAGGCAGACCCTGACATTTCTTTAGAGGAGCAAGAAGATATTCAAGAAAGGTTTGGAGAAGACCCTGCAACATCCCCTGAAGAACAAGCAGAAGAACAGGTAGAAGAAAATTTATTCTTTAACAGAA
>Ga0210003_1000809_pt1 | contig 28312 bp, 14 predicted proteins | sample LantaG_FD_182804 | JGI IMG/M metagenome (GOLD analysis project Ga0210003, IMG submission 182804) | Deep subsurface microbial communities from Baltic Sea to uncover new lineages of life (NeLLi) - Landsort_02402 metaG (SPAdes) (version 2) | ecosystem: Environmental > Aquatic > Marine > Oceanic >... | reverse complement strand
CTTCTTCGTGCAAGGCCGCGCTGCGCGACGTGCGCAGTCGTGCTGCGCGTTATGCGCAGTCGTCCGCTACATCAATAGGTATGGCCGGCCGGTGTGTTAGCAGATTTCGGCGGCGGCTGATGTGGCATATTGCAACTGCCCCGGCGGCAGGGCGTTCAATGGTCGATGCAGCCCGGCCCGGCGGCGCATATCGGGTTGCGGGCGGTGTTGAGTAAATGAAATGAGGGGCCAATTATTCTGCCGGACGCACAACCGCGCAGCGGCATGTTCAGGTTGCGTTCGGCCGCGGCGTGCGTCGCCCAACGTGTCGTCTCATCGACTACGGATCACTAGTTTTGGGGAAGGAGAAGGCATGTCTTTGAAGGAACGCGTCGAGACTGCCGTCAAACAGAAATCGAAGGTCGTGCCTTTCAACGAGGTCACCAAGGGCTATTGCCAATGTGCCGACTGCCCCACGCACGACCAGTGCCAGAAGAACGAAGTAGTTTTCTGCTCGGCCGGCAACAGCGACAACAGCGAAACGATGGTGCCGAAAGGCTGCCAGTGCCCCGAGTGCGAAGTTTTCAAGCGCTACAGCCTTTCAGACGGTTATTTCTGCATGCACGGCGAGGTGAAGTAGCAGCAGTACGGAAGCTGTTGTGCATGGCCGGAAGGAACCTGAGGCGGTTCCTTCCGGCTTTTTCACCGGAAGATAATGCCAAGCCAGCTTGAATCCTGCGCGCGGTTGCGCTATCATCGAGCTTCACTGCACACTGCAACGCCGTTGCGGCCGGCAGCAAGACCACAGACACGACATTTGGCACGGACGAACGAAAATGGATATCCGCGAGCAGTTGGAAGCATTCTGGTCGGGTCAACGCCCAGACAGGATTCCCTACACGATCTACGAATGGTTGTTTGACGGCGTGGCTGACGATCCTGCCTGGCTGCCGATGTTCGATGCAGGCCTGGGTGTCACGTATCATATCCCGCCTTACCGCGAGTGGAACGATGCGGCCGAACCGCGTGAAGCGGAATACGAAATCGACGGACAACGCTACAGGCACACCGTGCTGCGGACACCCGTCGGCGAGATTCACAGCAACACGATGGGCGGCTGGCGCCAGGAATACTGGCTGAAGACCGCCGAAGACTACCGCGTCATGACGTGGATCGTCGAGCATACGCACATCGAAAGCAATTACCACCAGTTCATCGAGCGCGAACACTCGATGCCGCATTATGGGGTGGCGCTGTCGTATGCGGGCCGCTCGCCCATACAGACGATCCTCGTCGACTACGTGGGCCTCGAGAATTTCGCGGTGCACCTGTTCGACCTCGAGGAGGAGATGCAGGCGCTGTATGACGCGCTGCTGAAAAATTTCCGCAGGCGGATCGAAATTGCAGCCGGAGGCCCCGGCCGTTTCGTGTCGGTGCTCGAGAATTTCACCGCCGAAACAATGGGCCCCAAACGGTTCGAGCAGTTCCACCTTCCGGTCTATAACGAGTTGTTCGGCCTGCTGCACGAGGCCGACAAGGTCGTCGGCACGCATTACGACGGGCGGCTTGCATCCTGCGCCGACGTCATCGCCCGGTCGCCGATCGATCTGATCGAATCGCTGACTCCGCCGCCGGAGGGCGACCTGACGCTCGCCGAGGCGCGGCGTGCCTGGCCCGACAAGCAGTTCTGGTCCAATATCAGCCTGCGGAATTACCAGTTGCCGCCGCAGCAGCTTCACGATACCGTCCTCGACCTCGTGCGCCAGGGGGCAGTCGACGGCCGGCTCCTCGCGTTTGAGGTGTCGGAAGAACTGCCCGCCAACTGGCACGAGACGATACCCGTGGTGCTGAACGCGCTCGAAGAAACCCGCACCTGAATCGCTCCTGCCCCACAAGAAGACAATGCCGCTATGACACCCCGCAAAGCCCGCTCATCCGATCATATCAGGCAGATCAAGGTGGTTTCAAACACGCACTGGGACCGCGAGTTCATGACGCCATACTACAAACGCATAGCACGAATAGCCGATCCGCACGGCATCGACATCCGCTGGATGGACAGCGACGGCGACATCCGGCAGCTCATTCCGCTGTGGCTGGAATGCGGCGTGAACCTGCTCACACCGCTCGAGGCGGCGGCAGGCGTGGACGTGGCGGCGTTGCGGGCGGAAGCGGGCGCTGCGTTCAGGGCGAGCCGGCGGCCGCCGGTTTCGCTTCGCTGTGCGCCATCTCCCGGATTCTCGCCGCAAGCAGATACGCCACGCCGGCCAGCAGGATGAAATTGCGGAAAAACGCGAAGCGGACGGAATCTATGAAATGGATGATGGCGGAATCGTGTGCGATTCCCACCATGGTAAGGTCGAAGCAGCCGCAGGCGATGTTCAGCCCGCGAATCCATGCCTGCCCGGTTGCGGCTATGAAGAAGCCGAACAGCACCACCTGCACGCCCAGCGCGGCCTCGGTCCAGGAGTTTGCCAGCAGCGCCAGGCCGCACAGCAGCTCCACCCACGGCACCGCCATGCCTGCCAGCCGCAGGAGGGCGTCGGGCAGGGGCAGATCGTAGGCCAGAATGCTCGTGTAGAAGCTGTAAGGATCGCCCATCTTGCCCACCGCAGCCCACACGAACAGCGCCCCCAGCACGAGGCGGACGGCTGTTCTGAGGCCGCTCCTGTTAACGTTGGGGCCGATTTTCATTTCGCCGCGTCTCCCTCGTCCAGCGCGGGCGGCAAGCCTCCGTGCTGATCGGGCCGATTTCCGCCAGCCTCCTTCTGCCGCCATTCCGCGTAGCCGCCGGGCATGTGCAGCACGTTGCGGTAGTTGTAACGCGATATCAGAATCCTGGCCATTGTGTCGGAGCTTGCGCAGGTCTTGTTATCGCAATACACGATCAGGATTGCCGTATCGGGGTCGAACCGCTGCATGAAACCTGCGATTTCATGCTCAAACGTCGCAAACGGCAGCGAAACCGCCCCCGGGACGTGGCCCGCGCGATAGGCGGCCGCCGAGCGGGCATCCACCAGCGTGGCCTGCTCGAGCAGCGCCTCGGCCTCCTCCCAAGTCACCGACTGGGGCGGGTCGATCTCGTCGAGCGGATCTCCGGCGTTGCCAACGGGATCGTTCCCGCCGACGTGTTCGGTGGAATCGGCCCCGCCTGCGTCATCCGATGCCTGCGTCTCCCCGGCGCCGACGTCACCCGCCGTTTCCGGCTGGCGCCAGCCGATTGCCGACGTGTGGACGCTGTCCAGGGCGATGCCGAGGACAATCGACAGCGCGACAATGAGTGCGCCGCGCACCGCAAGTATCCTGAATATCGGAGTGTTCATTTCCTGCTCCTATCAGGATTATACATCCCATTTCCGTCAGTTTCAAATCCATTCCAAGGCCGTGGAGATTGGGGGCGGAAAAACGCGGTCAATGCCGCGGGCGGGCCGGCGGAATGGCCCGGAACAGCAGTGCAGGCTACCGAACCGGCAGCCACTCGGCCAGGAGGGCGTCTATGCCGGAATAGTAAGCCAGCACACCAAGTATCAGTGCGGGAATAGTGGTAACGATCGTCGCCCAGAAGGCGCTGCGGCGGTTCATCGCAATCAGCGGGAACAGCGCGTCGCCATCCTGGCTGATCGCATTCGCGAGGAGCGCGCTGAAGGGGATCATCCCCTTCGTGAACAGTGCCACGAGAATGATCTGCGGCCCGCAGCCGGGTATCAGCCCAATTGCAGCGGCCACTATCACGGAGGCCAGGCCGGCGGCCTGCATCAGCGATGCCATTTTTTCTTCGCCAACGTCGTGGCTGCCGCCGCCCCAAGCGTAGACAAGCAGTTCGTAGGCAACGTAGGCCACGAATACCCAAGTGGTTGCGAATGCGGTGTCGCCCGCGTTGTGCACAAGCGTTTCACGGAAGGAAAACAGCTTGTGCTCCTGCTCCTCGAGCGAATCGTCGGCGAGGAATGTATGCCCGGCTACCAGGAGCACGATCGACAATATTATGCCTCCGATGCCGATCACTGTGCCGATTTTCGGAATGCCCAAGGCTTCATTGACGTCCACCTGAAACAGCAGCAACACTCCCAGCACCAGCCCTACGGCAACAAAAGCCCAATAGAAAAGATATGCATGATGCGTGATGCGATGCCCGAGCGTCAGTCCGCGCGCCGGGCGCCGGTGGTGGATTGCCATGTCGATGGCGTCGCCCTCCTCGTGGCCGAAGTGCGGCAGATCGCGGCTGAGCAGCACCTCGCCGGGCGCCGCGGGCGGGGCCTCGATGGCCTGTTCGATCTCGGCGTGCCGGGCGGCGGCTTCCTCGTAGCAGTGTTCGATGCAGCCGAGCCGGCGGCCCAGGCCGGCGGCGTCGATCACGTAACCTGATGCAACACCCGCCGCGAAACAGACAGCGTACGTTATGGCGGCATACAGCGGCTGCGCGGCGATCAGCACGAAGGCGGAATCGCCGGCGGTGGTGATCAGCGTGGCAACGACCGTCCCGAAGGTTACAGTATTGCGGATGAACAGCGGCATGACGAAAATGGCGCCGCCGCAGCCGGGCGTCAGGCCCAGCAGGGCGCCGAACAAGGGCTGCCAGCGGCGGTTCGCGCCAAGCATTCGAACGAACCCGCCGCGCGTGCGGTAGTTGATCAGCCCGAAAATCAGCAGCATACCGCCCACGAACACACCCACCTGCAGGAAGGAGTTTTCTGCGGACGACAGCACCAGGTCCAATATATCTTCAAGCATTGTTGAAACGCTCGCGGTACAAATGGTTCAGTCACACGAGGATTTTATCATACCGGGCGGGGCAATCGTTGGCAACGAAAAACCGGTCGGGGGCGCGTCAGCCTTTTTCTGCGGTGCGTGCGCGTGCGTAGGCTACCCACCAGCGGTTGAACTCGTCGAACATCTCGAAACCGGCGTGCGGCTTGCCGGTCGGGCGGCCCTCGAGCAGCCGACGGGTCGGCGTTGTGACGTGGACGCCTGGGCTGAAGCGGATGATGTCTTCGATGAACAGGCAGAAGTTTGCCATGCTGTGCTGCTGAACGCGTTCCGCGAGGTAGTCGTAGTAGAACTTGTCGGCAAGCACGCGTAGATGTGCGGCGAACTGGTCTTCCCGGAAATCCCCCACGAAGATATCCAGCACGTCGTGGGTGTCGACGATCTCCTTGGGGCCGGGGTCATACTTGAAGGGTTCTCTGTAGATTACTCCGTGCATCCCGTGCCTGCTGATCGGTATGTACATTTCCCCCAGATCGCCGTCGATCGTCGCGGGCTTGCTGCTCTTTCGTTTAACCTCGCGTTCTTCCACGCGGCCGTAGCTGATCATTGCGATCTGGCCCCACTGCACCTGCAGGGGTTCGCGGTTGTAGGTTTCGACCTCGAAACAGTCGTGGAGGCAGTTGGCATTGTTGATCGGGAATGCGGGGCCGGGTTCGGTGAAATAGGTGGTGGGCACGACGAAGGCGGGTACGTTCTGCTGTTGCAGCCGGCCTTGCAGTTGCTGCGCCTTTTCTATGTTGTGGAATTTTGCGAAGATGTATGGCCGGCTCCTGGCCTGTTGGATGGCTTCGATCTGATGCAGCCCGAACATTTCCACGAGGGCATCCGCCAGCGGCCGGAAAAACGGCGGTTTCATCCTTGCGTTTATTACTGCGAAGGTTTCTCCTGCCATCCTGCGCCTCCTTCGTACAATGGCGCCAGCCGGATGTCGGCCAGCTTGAGCTGCCCGGAGATGATTTCGAATCCGAAAGGCCCGTTGAGGCGCGCGTCGGTGGGAACGCTCCGGCCCTCCTCGCCGTTCACCCACACGGTTATTATGCCCTCACGCACTCGTATGCGCACTTCGTTCCATCGGCCGATTCGGAAGTTTTCGGAGAAGATGCCCATCAGGCGTGCTTCCTGAAAGCCCAGCGGGCCTACCTCGCTGCTGACATGGCCGCCGAGCGCCCTGCGGCCTTTCTGGATCAGGTCCTGGTCGCCGCTTAGCCACAGCTCGTGCACGCGGTCGAGGTTGCGGATGCCGCCGGACTGGTTCAGCGGCACGTTGCGGTTGCGGTCTATCTCGAACCAGACCTTCGCGTTGCTGCGGCGGGTCTGCGCGAAGGTGTCGTCGCAGAATGCTACGAGGAACATCGACGCGCCGGGGTCGAAAATCCGGAACTGGATTTCGCTGTTGGCCCAGGTGAAATCGTGGGCACGAACGGAGCCTTCCCTGATCGTGATCTCGCCGTTTCCGGCCACTTTCATGCAACTGCCGGGTTCCGCCCGCCATTTGATGGTGCTGTCGGGCACGCTGATGCTCGTGCCCGTGCAGCCTGCGAGCGCGGCGGCAAGTGCTGAAATCAGCAGTGCGGCGGCTGGAAGGCGAACTCGAGGATGGCTGTTGCAGGTGTTTCTCACAATTTCAGGTCCTTGAACGGCCGATATTCCTCTTCTGCGGGCGTGCAGTTGCATTGGCCTTCGTTGAGGTTCTGGCCGCAATGGGGGCACAGGCCGCGGCAGTCGTGGCGGCACAGCGGTTTCATCGGGAGTGTTTCGCGGATCATCTCGGTAACGCGGTCGGTCAGGTCGATGTATTCACGGTACAGGAAAACTCCGCCCTCGGCGGTTCGGGCGTGCGGGCCTTTGTCGGCGTGTTCGGCGGGAATGAACAGCATCTGCGACCTGGCTTCGAGGTCGTGGCGGAATTCCTCGAGGCATCGCCCGCAGGAAAGCTTCACCGCCGTCCTGACCGTCAGGTCGACGTAAACGTCGAACCCCATCCGCGTGACCACGGCCGTAACGTCGATCGGCTCGAGGAATTTTATCTCGTCGGTCGGAATTCCGGCCGCTTCGGCGGACATGACATCGTGGAATGCTGTCCGGCCCTGAGATAGTCCCCCGGTAGTTATTCTCATAGTTCTGCCTTCCTCGCCGCCTGAGGCGGCGGAGCGGTTCGGCCTGACGCCGTCGGCCGTTTTCCTCACCGTTTGATTCGCTGCTCTCTGTCAAGCGGGGCGGCGAGTTTGACGATACATGCGTCAGTGAGTACCCAACACCATTATATGGCGCGATGGGTGCGCTGGTCAACGGGAAAATGCAACGAAGGGAAGGCGGCACGCTGATGGATGATCGACCCGAGCGCGTAACGATCATGGGATTAGGGTTGTTCGGAGGGGGGCTGGGTGCGGCGCAATATTTCGCGCGCCTCGGCAGCCGCGTTACCGTAACCGATCTCAAACCCGAGCAGGAGCTGCGGCAGTCGCTGGAGAAACTGTCCGATCCTGCATGCACCGAGGCCGTGCAACCTGTTGTGCTGCACCTGGGCGGGCACGTGGAATCGGATTTTACCGAAGCCGACCTCGTGGTCGTAAGCCCGGCGGTGCCGCGCAGCTCGAGGTACATCGCCCTCGCGCGTGAGGCGGGCGTGCCGCTTGCCACCGAGATTTCGCTGTTCTTCCAACGCTGCCCCGCGCCCGTCGTGGGCATAACCGGCAGCAACGGCAAAACCACCACCACCGGCCTGGCCGGCGCAATGCTCGCCGCCGGCGGGCGGCGCTCGCACGTGGGCGGCAACATCGGCGGCTCGCTGCTGGGCGACCTCGGCTCGATCGCGCCCGATGACGTTGTGGTGCTGGAACTCAGCAGCTTTCAACTGGAATGGCTCGACGAGCTTGGCGCCTCGCCCCAGGTGGCCGTGGTGACGAATCTGTGCGCGAATCATCTCGACCGCCACGGCACGATGGAAGCTTACATCGAAGCGAAGAAGGCGATCGTCCGCCACCAGGATTCAACCTGCACGGCCGTGCTGAATGCCGACGATCCGCGCCTGCGGGAATGGGAACGCGATGTGCGGGGCCGCTGCCTGTGGACCACCACCGCCGGCGAACCGGAGCAGGGCGCCTTCGTTCGCGACGGCCGGATAATCGTGCGTTGCGGCGGCAGGGAAATGGCCGTGGGGCCGGTGTCGGCCTTGCGGTTGCCGGGCGATCACAACCTGCACAACGCATTGGCCGCTGCGGCGGCGTGCGCTGCCGTGGGCTGCCCGCCCGAGGCCATTTCAGCCGGCATCGAACGGTTCGAAGCCATGCCGCACAGGCTCGAGTTCGTCGGACGGCGGCGGGGCATCAGCTTCTATAACGATTCCAAGGCCACTACGCCGGAGGCCGCAATTGCCGCGCTCGATGGATTCGATCAGCCTGTCGTGCTGATAGCCGGCGGCTACGATAAGCACGTGCCGTTCGATCTGTTGGCCCGGAAAATTGCGTCGTCTACGCGTGCGGCGATCCTCATCGGCAATACCGCCGCCGCGATCGCCGGCCATCTGGACGCGCTCGGTGCCGGCGCGCGATACCAGCGCGCAGAAACGCTTGCTGCTGCGCTCGAGGCGGCCATCGCCGAGGCGCGGCCGGGCGACGTGGTGCTGCTGTCGCCCGCGTGCCCCAGCTACGATATGTTTCCCAACTATGAAGTGCGGGGCGAGGAGTTCCGGAAGCTGGTGCTGAATACCGATTGACGCGAACGCACGTGCTTTCTGCCGCCCTGCTTGCGGGGGCTTATGATGAAGGGGGCATACGCGCGTTCCACGGGCTTACGCCATTTGCCGCTACGTACGCAATGCTCCTGCCGGTAAGGTACGCGATTCATGCCGATGTTTGAAAATGTATTTCGCAACGGTGCGCCGGCCGGTCATTGCTTGGAAGGTTCCGCCGCTTCGTTTTCGGCTTCGCCGAAGAATCGCAGCACGGCGGTGAAGGGGCTGGTGAGATATTGCACGCTTACCAGCGAGATGCTGGGTTTTTCGACGGTGCCGCGGACGTCGACGGTGGTCAGCGCGCTCCGGAGCGGGCTGGTGAACAGGCCGAACAGCCATCCAAGCAGCGGCACTTCCTCGAGGAACGGCTTGCGGTATCCGACGCCGGAGCGAAGCTTGAGCTTTCCGTCGAAGCCGATGGTGCCGCGCACGTATACGTTGAATTTCTCGCCCGACAGCTCGATCCGCTCGATGTCGACGGTCTCGTTTTCGACGGTGAATCTTGCGCTCGCGGAGGTGAATATGATTTCGCCGGGTAACTGGAGGTTGAGGAAGTTGATGATCGACACGATAAGCGGCAGTTGCTCGATGTGTCCGTCGGTTATGAACAGCTCGGCGTCAAGCTTCAGCAGTTTCAACTGGAGGTCGTCGCCGTGGAACTGGAGCGTGCCGGATAGCTTCCCGGTCCGTTCCCCGCGATATTCCTTCGGAAGTCGGCTGAGGTCGACGTCGCTGAGGATCAGCTCTCCCTCGAACGAGCGGTTGCCGCGTGCGAAATTGAGTTCGATGTCGAGGTCGGCGCTGCCGGCGAGCAGCCTGGCGGTAAGGTCGCTGACTATGATGCGTTCGGCGGCGTATTGAACTGCTGCGTTGATGCTGGACGCGCCGACGTCGGGGAAGTCGACGAGCGAAACTGCGAAGTTGTCGAGGCGGCCGCGGGTGTCGACATATACGGACTCGGAGGCGAGCGCGAATTCGCCTTCCACCGGCAGGCGCCCTTCTATTCGAAGGTTGCTGGTGACGAACTGCGGCACCTGCGGCAGGCGCTCGATGATGTCGTTTGTGATGGCGATTCCTTCCGAAGCGAAGAACACCTGCACGTATTCGCGGAGCGGGTCGAACGTGCCTGTGGCGGTGACGCGGCTTTTGCTCGAGCCTGTGCCTACGTCAACGTCGATCTGGTCGAATATTGCCGATCCGCTGGGCATGATGCGAATGTGTGCCTGCGCGTCGTAGGTCGGCACGGGGAAATCGAGGAGCACGGTCCGGCCGCGGAATGCGATGTCGGCCCAGGCTCGCGGAACGGCCCAATCGGGTTTGTGAAAAAGCCGCGCCGAGACGCTGGCTTCGCCGTTGATGGAGACGAAGTCGGGGACCTTGCTGAGGATCGGCAGGTAAGAGAAGAATGCGTCGGATACGAGCAGGTTGGACAGGCAGACGTCCATCTCGAATGACGCATCGGGATGTATTGTGCCGTCGACGTTGAGGACTGCTTCGGTGCCGGAGATCGGCAGCAGGCCGCGAAGGTTTTCGAGCTTGACGCTGCGGCCGTCGGTTGAGATGCGGCCGGTTGTGTTTGTGAGCGAGAGCGGGTATTGCAGCGAGTGTATGCCGAGGTTCTGCAACTCGGCGGTGATCTTGAGCCGTTCGACGACGTTCCTGCGTCCTGCGATGAGGGCCGAATAGCGGAGGCGGCCGCTGGGCATGATCGTGCGGAGGATGTCGATATCGGGCGATACGGGGAGCTGATTCATCGTATCGAGGCCCACTTCGATGGAACTGCTCTCGAGCGACACGATGTAGCCGGCGTCGTCGAGGTCGAGGAAGATTGCAGCGGCGCCGGCGCCGATCAGCGGGCCGTTGATCTGGCCCACTCCGAGCACCTGCGCGCGTGCAAGGCTGACGGGGCGGAAAGCCATGCGGGCGCTGTCGACCTGGATCGGTTTCCATGTGAAAGGCGCGAACGAGAATTGCAGGTTGGTGATTTCGCTGTAGCTGGGCGGATACACGCGTATCGTTGCCTTGCCGTCGCGGTCTTCGGCTCGAAACAGACGGTCGATGTTGACACGGTCGCCCTCGAGCATGCGGAGGTTGAGCTGCACGTCGTCTACGATTGTCGTTCCAAACTGAAGTCGGCCAAGGACCAGGGGAAACAGGCGCGGCCTGGCGCGGGCGCTGCCGATCTTGAGGACAGTCTCCCTGTGTGTGCGCCAATCCAGCACCAGCTCGATGTCATGTGTGTCGGCGGCGCCGAACATGTAATAGGATGCCTTGCCGACCTTCACGTAGCCGTTCATCGCTGCGGGCAGGAACAGCTCGATTGCGATTCTGGCCCCGCCAAGGGCAAGGAATGTGCCGACGACGAGTATGAATCCCACCAGCGCGACTGCGAACCGCAGCAGTATCCGCCTTAGTGCCGAGCGTTTTTTCGCGGCCAAGCATCCCCCCCGGCGCCCGCGGCATCGGCGTGGGCGCGGCGCAGCCGGGATGCGGCCGGTGAAGCCGTTGCCTTGCCGAACGCCGGTTAAGCGCTCTGAAACTGGTTTCGGAAAACGGGGCGCGCAAGTTAGCGCAGCCCCGGCCGGCGGCGGCCGGCCGGGCACCATGCAGCGGCACGCTACGGAAAAATGAGAAAAAAAAGAGAAGTCGTCCCCTGTTTGTAGTATGACATAAAGCATTAATTGACAGTAACTTACGACTGTCGAGCGGAAGAAAGGCGATTTTTTTCGGAAGCAGCACTTGACAAGGCCTTTTTCATGTGGTATTATTCCCTGAGCATGCGGGCAGGGTCTGCCTCCACCCCATATGACCCTACGCTGTCAATCCGTACCATAGCGAATATGCACCGGCGGTTGGCCGGCGCCCGGTTTTGCAGGTTGCAAAGCGAACACTGTTGCCCTATACTTGGCCTTCTGTCAAGGAGAGACCGTCATGAAATGCGTGTTGATTGCCGGCTTGGTGTGTTTGATCGCGTCTGTGAGTCTGGCCGACGGATACCTCAACGATTTCGAGTCCGACGGCGAGGTCTACGTCGAGGGTTATTTCGACGGCACGAGCGTGACCGTCTATTCGGCCACTCGAGATGCCCTCGAAGAGGTGGATTCGTTCAGCCTGAGCGCAGGCCAGAAGAAGACGCTGCAACTGCCGGAAGGCAAATACCTGCTGGAGGCGAACCATCTGCTGCGGCTGACGGGCGAGGTCGTGGACGAGGTCGAGCAGCCAGCACCGCCGCCGGAGCCTGAGCAGCCGGTTTATCGCGGGCTGCTGGACGGCGAGCCGGTGCCCCCGAAGGTGTATGCGGTTCGCTGGCGAGGCACGCTCCCCCACGAGACATACAACGGCAGGAAGTGCCGCGTCAAGGCGTACTCGGTGGCGGGAAGTTCCGCACTCAGCCGATACAAGTGGGACCTGTCGGACGGCTACACTACCGGCTGGCTCAGCGGCGCCGGCCCGAACTATCAGCTCGATCACACCTTCCCCAACGCTCCCGAAGGCCAGCCGTGGACAGCCACGATCAGCGTGGAAGATACCGCCGGCCTCACGGCATCCGCCCAATATCGCATAGTGGTGAAGCCCGCCGATCTCGACACGAAGCGCAATATAGCCATCGACGACGGCCTGTGGTACCTGCATCGAAGCATGATCCGCAGCACGTCGGGCGGGCATCCGACCGGTTACTGGCGCGCACAAAACGCCCTCAACGCATACTATATGGGCGCCACCGGAATGGCGGTTACTGCATTCGAGAACAGCGGCTTCCTGCCCGACGGCGACCCGACGGACCCCTACACCGAGACGGTGCAGCGAGGCTTGAACTACCTGTTTTCACGGATGTATCGCCATAATTTCACGGAAGCGGACAAGTGGTTCGACATGAACGCGAATGGCTATGGTTTCAAGACGGACTGCGGTCGAACGTTCTACGCGGGCGGTGTGGTCTTGCTTGCCGTATCCGGGGCACGTAACGGCAACCTGATCGTGCCCAACGGCATCTCGGCCACGGGCAACACCGCCATTCACGGCCGGACGTATCGGGACGTCGCCCAGGAAATGTCGGACTATTTCGGCGGCGGGCAATACGACAGCGGCAACGGGATGGGCGGCTGGCGCTACAGCTACAACGAATGGCCCGATATGTCGGCCGTTCAGTGGCCCGTGCTGGGCATGCACGCCGCCGAGGAAAACATGCAGGTGCAGGTGCACGAGACCGTCAGGACCCGCCTCCGCACTAACTGGCTGGTGTATGACCAGTATAATAACCCGGGCAATGTGCACGACGGAGGCTTCGGTTACGCCCATCCCTACGACAACGTTAATGTTACCAAAACGGCCGCCGGCCTGGCCTGCTTCTGGTGGACCGAACAGCTCGACCAGACCGGGACAAAACAAAGCAAGGCGATTGCCTATATCGGCAGGAACTGGTCGAGGAATTCAAGCAGCGAGGGCAACGTCGGGAAGTTCTATCCGATGTACGCGGTGATGAAGGGCGCCCGGCTGGCCGTGCCCGAGATCGAGATGTTCGGCTCGCACGACTGGTATGCGGAGTACTCCAACTGGATCGTCACCAATCAGCAGGCCGACGGCTTCTGGAACGACAACGACACCTGGATCGCGCCCTACCTGGGTCCGCATATGCGCACAGCCATGGCCGTGCTGATCATGACCACCGCGGTGACCACGCAGCCGCCGGTTGCGTTGTTCAACATAACGCCCAACCCGGCGGACGTCGGCTGGCAGATAACGTTCAACGCATCGGCCTCGTATGATCCCGACCCAGAGGGCGGCGAGCTGAAGCTCAACTGGGTGTTCGGCGACGGCAACACTGCCGGCGGCGAGATCGTCACGCACACATACACCGAATATCCTGCCGCGGGCGATGAATTCACCGTGACGCTGACGGTATCCAACAGCGCCGCTCCGCCGAAAAGCGGTATCGCCGCCCAGCAGATGCGCGTGCTGGCCGGCAACCATCCGCCCGTCGCCGACGCGGGCGGCCCCTACCACGGCTGGATCGGCCCGGCCACCAAGCCGCCGGTTCAACTGGACGGCACGGGTTCGTATGAAATCGATGAAGGCGACAGCATCACCACCTATGCGTGGGAACTCGACGGCGTTTATGATCCTGTAGGCGGCTACGATTTCGATGAGGCACTCACAGCGATTGCACAGTGGACGTGGGAAACGCCGGGCGAGTACGATATCGCGCTGCGAGTGGGCGACGATCCCGATTCCGGCCTGCCGAATGCCGGCCAGACTGCGGTGGAGTGGACGGTGGTAACCATCGAACTGGACAATACCCCGCCAACCGCCAACCTGGCGATCGACCCGGCAGAACCAGACGGCGCCAACGGCTGGTACGTATCGCAGCCGGTCGTTTCGATCTCCGCCAGCGACGACGAATCGGGAATGAAGGCGATACGCTATTGGTGGGCTGACGACGACCCGACGGACGTGCCGGGAGATTCGGCCGAAATCAACGCGCCCAGCGGCGACCTGCTGCTGCATTACGGCGGCGTTGACAATGTGGATAATTTCGCGGAGGACGTCGTTGCGATCAAGACCGACCTGAGCACCTCGACCGCGGCGATCACGCTGGACGGCACCGGCCCGAACAACGGCTGGTACAGCTCGGCCGTGGAAGTCACGCTGACTGCAGACGCCGGCCCGTCGGGTGTTGCAACTGCCGAGAAAGACATCGACGGCGCCGGCTGGGTTCCGGTCACGCTGCCCGATACGTTCACCATCGACGTTCAGGGCGACCACACCGTTGCCGTTCGTTTCACCACGGTTTCCGGCAAGGAAGCCGCAGCCGATCTAGCCTTCAAGATCGACAGCATCGCGCCTGAAAGCACCGCGGCCGTAACGCCCGATGCGCCAACGGGAGCAAACGGTTGGTACGTGACCGTGCCGACGATCGACATCACGGCCACGGACGCTCAGCCCGGCTCCGGCGTGGCCACGATAGTCACGCAATGGGATGCCAATCCGCCGGCGGCCAAGGCGGGCTCGTCCGTGAGTGTTCAGCCGTTGGAGGGCGAGCATACGCTTGCTTTCTTCGCGAGTGACTTCGCAGGCAACAACGAGGCCGCACAGACTATCGCGATCAAGCTCGATACGAGCACGCCCAAAACGGGTATCGGCCTTGACGGCGACGGCCCGCACGGCGACGGATGGTATCATTCGGCCGTCGACGCGACGTTGTCCGCGAACGGCGGGACGTCGGGCATTGCGGCCGCCGAAGTGAAAATCGACGACGCCGAATGGGCGCCGTTCACCAACGGACAGGTGATCAACATAGGAAGCGACGGCGCCCACACGGTATCCACGCGCCTGACAACCAATTCCGGCAAGGAGGCAACGGCCGAGACGTCGTTCAGCATCGACCAGACGCCGCCGGCCACCACGCTGGCAACCGATCCGGCGGCGCCCGACGGCAACGAGGGGTGGTTCGTCACGCTGCCGCAGATAACGCTGACCGCTTCCGACGCCGGCGGCGAGGCGATAGCCGAAATCCATTACTGGTGGGACGGCGAGGACGAAGTTATCGTTCCCGGCAACACCGCAGTTTTCGACGGCAACACGTCCGCGGCGAACCTGAACTTCTACGCGGTGAACGAAAACGGCAACCCCGAAGAACCGCAGGCGGCGGAAATTCTGATCGACCTGCAGGCACCGAACGCCACAGCCGCATTCGATCCGCCCGCCGACGGCGACAACGGCTGGCACCTGACGCAGGCCACGATCTCCATATGGGCGAGCGATATCGGAATCCCGATGGGCGATCCGCCAATCCGGTGGATTTTTGTTGGACAACCGTCCGGCGTCAAACTGATCCGGTATCATTGGGATGACGACCCCGCGCAGGAGCAGCCGGGCGCCGAGGTTACGCTGACCGCGCCCGCCGGCGAGCACACGCTGCACTTCCAGGCGGTGGACGTGGCAGGCAACGAAATGGCTTGGGACTCCGTTGTCAGCAAGTATGACGATTCCACCGTAACGGTCGACATCGCGCTGGCCGGCACGAACGAGCCGGGCGGATTCTACACCGGCACCGTCGATGCCACGCTTACGGCAGACGGCGGCATGACGGGCCTCGCAACCACGCAGTATCGCATCAACGGCAGCGCCTGGATCGATTTCGTCAGCAATGACATCGTCTCGATCTCCGGCGAAGGCACCAACACTATTGAAGCCAAGGCGGTTGCAGTGTCGGGCAAGACGGCCAACGCAACCGAGACGTTCATCATCGACAACGGCCCGCCGGCCACGGCGATGGCAACAATCCCGGCTGCACCCGACGGTAACGACGGCTGGTTCCTGAGCCAACCGCAGGTGAAACTCACCGCCGTCGACGCAGGCGTTGGCGTGAAGGAAATACACTACTGGTGGGAAGGCAGCCCTGAGGTGGTTGCACCGGGTGCTTCGGCGCAATTCCCGGCGCCGGCCGGCATCAATACGCTGCACTACTTCGCGGTCGACCTGTTCGACCAGATCGAGGCGACGCACGATGCCGAGGTCAAGTATGATGCCTCGACGCCCGGCGTCGCCATCGAACTCGCAGGCCCGCTCGCCGGCCCAGGCTGGTACAAAGGCGACATAACCGCCACCGTTGTGCCTGACGGCGACGGCGTGGCGGTTGCGAGCGTCGAAACCAGTATCGACAGCGCCGCCTGGACGGATTACGTTGACCCGGTGGTCGTCTCCGGCGAAGGCTCGCACATGGTTCAGGCTCGGATAGTAACCGCCAACGGCAAGATTGCATCGGCCAAGGCGTTGTTCACAATCGATTTCAACCCGCCCACGACAACGCTCGCCACCACGCCGGCCGCGCCAAACGGCCTGGACGGCTGGTTCATCACCAGGCCGAGCGTTACGCTGACCGCAACCGACCTCGGCAGCTCCGTGCGGGAAATCCATTACTGGTGGAATGATGGCGGCGTGACGGTCGTCCCGGGCAAGAAAGCCGTTCTGAGCGCGCCCGACGGCATAAACACGCTGCACTATTTCGCGGTTGACGTGCATGACCTGCTTGAGGCGGCTCAGGAGTTCGTGATCAAGTACGATGCATCCACGCCGGGCGTGGCCATCGAACTTGCAGGTCCGGCGGGCGGCGCGGGCTGGTATTCCGGCGATGTGACGGCGACCGTGCTGCCGGATGGCAACGGTGTGGCCGTGGTCAGCACCCAGTGCAAGATCGACGGCACAGCCTGGACCGATTACACCGATCCGGTAGTCGTTACCGGCGAAGGTTCGCACACGGTGCAGGCACGCATCGGAACCGCCACCGGAAAAACAGCTCAGACAAGTACCACGTTCATCATCGACACCAATCCGCCGACTACAACGCTAGCCACCACGCCGGCTGCGCCCAACGGCCTCGACGGCTGGTTCATCACCAGGCCCAGCGTGGCGCTTAGCGCAACCGACCTCGGCGGCGGCGTCCGCGAAATCCACTACTGGTGGAATGATGATGCCGAGACGGTGGTTGCAGGCAGAAACGCAACCGTAAGCGCACCGGACGGCATAAACACGCTGCACTATTTCGCAGTGGACGTGTATGACCAGGCCGAGGCACCCCGGCAAGCCGAGATCAAGTACGATGCGTCTGCGCCAAGCGTTACCATCGAACTGGCCGGAGCCGCAGGCGGCGCCGGCTGGTACGAAAGCGCGGTCGACGCCACGCTGACGGCCGACGGCGACGGCGTGGCCATAGCATCCGTCGAGATCAGGGTAGACAGCACGCCGTACGTAGGCTACTTCGATCCCGTTACCGTAACGGGAGAAGGCCTGCACAACGTCTACGCCCGCGCAACCAACATCTATGGCAAGGTCGCGCAGTCGAGCGTTCAGTTCATGATCGACTACAACCCGCCGACCACGATCCTCGCGACAGACCCGCAGGCGCCCAACGGCTACGACGATTGGTTCATCTCGCAGCCCAGCGTAACGCTCACCGCCGGCGATGCAGGAGTGGGCGTGGATCGGATATACTACTGGTGGAACGACCAGCCCGCGGTGTTCGTGGAAACCTGGTCCGTGCGGCTGAACGCGCCGGGCGGCGTCAACACGCTGCACTACTACGCGGTAGACGACTACGGCCACGCCGAAGCCGAGAAAACCGCTGAGATCAAGTATGACGACAGCTCGCCTTCGGTGACGGTTCAGCTCGCCGGAACGGGCGGCCCCGACTGGTTCACCAGCGACGTCGAGGTTACGCTGCTGCCCGACGGCGACGGCGTGCCGGTGGCGCTGACTGAGATTCGGATCGAGGCGGGAAGCTGGCAGCCTTACACGGTGCCCGTGAATATCAGCGGCGAAGGCTCCCACGCCATTTACGGCCGGGTGACAAATGCTCGCGGCAAGCAGGAAACCGCCTCCCGCAGCTTCGTTATAGACGTTAACGCGCCGAACACCACGGCGACGACCACACCGGCCGGCCCCGACGGCCTTGACGGCTGGTACGTCTCGCAGCCGCAGGTGCATCTGCGTTCGACCGACGCAGGCGGCGGCGTGAAGGAAATTCGATACTGGTGGAACGACGACGCACCGACGGTGGCCGCAGGCTCGGCAGCCAACTTCCCGGCGCCCGGCGGCACCAACGTCCTGCACTACTTCGCCGTCGATGTCTACGACCAGCAGGAGGCCGAGCAGCAGATTCAGATCAAGTACGACGACACCCCGGTGGCGATTGATATCGCGCTGGCCGGGGAAGGCGGCCCTGCCTGGTTCAGCGGCGACGTTCAGGCAACAATCGGCACGACCGGCCCGGTCGAGATTGTGCAGGTTCGCGTCGACGGCGCCGCACTGTGGGAATCCTACGCCGGCCCCATCGACCTCACCATCGAAGGCGACCACAGCGTTGCCGCGCGCGCGATAACCGCAACCGGCAAAACGGCGCAGACCACCAGCGCGTTCGGCATCGACCTGCAGCCGCCTGCAAGCTCGCTGAGTGTTTCTCCGATCTCGCCCGACAGCATCGTCTGGGGATGGTATTCGACCGTGCCCACGGTGAGGATCAACTCGCTTGACGCCGGCTCGGGCGTGGCCCAGATACGCTACCAATGGGACGGTGGCCCCGAGACGGTCGTGCCCGGCGCAACCGCCACCACGAAACCGGCCCAAGGCATGCACGTGCTTACCTACTGGGCGATCGACAAACTCGGCCGGACGGAGGCTCCCAAACAGGAAACCTTCCGCGTCGACAGCCAGCCGCCGGCCATCGCAACGCCTTCGCGAGACCCGCAAAGCCCCGACGTCGATGACGACGTTGAAATCAGCGTGGAAGTGACCGACGCGATGGGCGTCCAGATCGTCAGCCTGTGGTACACCTACGGCACCATCTGGACACGTCAGCCGATGGGCCGCACACCTGGCACAGACACATACACCGCCACCATTCCGGCCTCCGTCGTTGCCAAAAAGGTGCAATACCAGATCAATGCCACCGACCTGACCGGCAACGAAGGCGAAGTATCCGGCTTCTGGTACTATACCGGATCGGTCGACCTGACAGTATCCGCCATCACCTACAGCGGCGACCTCCGCGACGGCGGCGCCTCGAAGGTGGCTGCCACCATATACAACAAAGGTTCAAACTCGCTGCAGAACGAAGCGATTGTCGAGCTGTTCGTCGACGGCAAATACAAATCGCAGGCCACGGTTAACGACATCCCAAGCCTTGGCGGCAAGACCGTCGATCTGCCATGGACCAGGACCGCCGGCACGCACAACATACTGGTGCGCGTGGATTCCGACAACCGCATACCGGAGGTGCTCGAGGACAACAACGAGCGCACTGCAACCGTCGATGTCGCCATTCCCAATCTGATCGCCGAAAACCTCGTTGCTCCCACGGCGATCACAGCCGGCAGCAGCGTGACGTTCTCGTTCGACGTGCGAGCCGAAGTAGGCACCGCCAGAACGTCGACCGCCGCATTCAAGATCGGCAACGGCACCATCGGCTCCATCTCGGTCGGCCCGCTCAACACAGGGCAAACCGTAAACGTCAAAGCTACGTGGCTTGCCTCGGGCGGCTCGCACGTGCTGACAGCCCTCGCCGACGCCGGTTCTGTTGTGCCGGAATCCAACGAAGCCGACAACATGCTTCAGCAGGCGCTGCCGGCTATCGAGAAGCCCGACTTCGTCGTCGATTCATTCCAGGTATCGCCGGCCGATCCGCTGCCCGGAAACACGGTGGCGCTCGAGGCGGTAGTCCGAAACGCCGGCGCCGACTATCTCGCCGGCGTCAGCGTCAGGTTCACCTGCAACGGCTCGATCGTGGGCAGCATGAACATTCCGGGCATGACGGCGGGCCAGGCGAGCACCGTCAACGCATCGTGGACGGCCCAGCCCGGCAACAACGTGCTGCAGGTTATTGTCGATCCGGCCAATCACATTGCGGAATCGAACGAAACCAACAACACGGGCAGCGCAACGGCCGACGTGCCGGGCTTGGCCATCGCCCCCAATTTCGTGAACGTATGGTCAAACGAAGCTCGGACGCTTACATTCAACCTGCTCAACAGCGGTTCGGTGGTGCTCAACATCACTGAGCTGAGCAGCTCGAGGAGCTGGCTGACACCGGCGGCGGCCGTGCCGTTCACGCTGATGCCAGGCCAGACGGCCTCGCTGCCGTTCGACCTCGATCCGCTTCCCGGCGGCTCGCACAACGTATCGATCGGCGCAACGAGCGTCACGCCAAACGGACGCAACCTGGCGATCTCCGCGCCCGTGACGATCAGCGCGGCCGAAGTGACCGCGTCGTACGAGGTGAGCCTCGCAGCAAACACAAACGTCAGCCGCGGGCAGCAGGTGGGCGCGGTGCTTACCGTCAGAAACACGTCCAACCAATCCGGCGTCTTCGACATCGCCCTCAGCGGAGCAGCCGCTCCGTGGGCGGTGTTGTCGGTGCCCCGCGTGACACTCGGGATCAACCAGCAGACGACGATTTCGATCCTGGTGAGAGTGCCCGGCGCGCCGGCCCCGCCCGCAACGGCCGTGTTGCAGGCAGATGTTTCGCGAGCAGGCACAGCCCTCAGCCGCTCGGCTTCCGTCACGTTCAACATGTCGGCAGGCCCGATAATCAGCAGCCTCGACCCCGCCGACGGCACCACGCTGGGCGCCAATACGGTGGCCTTCCACTGGCAGACCAACCTGGCGTCGTCGACGAGCGTGTTTCTCCGCGAGAAGCCGCAGGGCGACCCGGTTGTGAACGAATGGACCGAACTGACGGGAGCGGCCGGTGTCAGTCATCACGTGGCTTCGCATCAGCTAGCCCGCGACAAGTGGTACGAGTTCTATGCCGAAAGCTCCACTGCATACGGCACCACCTCGAGCGGCATCCGCAGCTTCTTCGTAGCGCGCGGAGTGGTGTTCGTCAGCAACTCGTTCAACTTCACCATCGAGCGCGATTACGACCAGCGGCGCGATGTCAAGATCCGCAACAACGATATCCTGCCGCACCAGGTGCTCGTGTCCGTCGAAAATGTGCCGGAGCAGTTCATCGTCGGGTTCGTCGGCAGCGGCTCGCAGGATCAGCTCCTCACGCTCAATCCCGGCCAGACCGCAACCGTGGCGCTCGTGATGCACGCGCAAGATGTTGTCGATCCGAACCTTTCATTCACGGCGAAGCTGAATAACTTCGGCATCCACGGCGAGAACGAGGAAATCTCCGACTCGGCCCTTGTCAACGTCAACGTGCACTTCGTCAACTTCGATTTCTCCGTCACGGAAACCGGCACCAATCCGACCACGCTGGCCAAGACATTCCGGGTCACCAATCTCGGCGACGCAGTCACCGACATAAGCGTCAGCCCGGGCGGCGACCTGGCCGGAATGACGATGTTCGATCCGGTGATCGAACACGGCTACCTTCCGGCTGGCGGCAGCGTCACCTTCACCGTATCGCCTTCGCTGTACGTCGGTTTCACGAGCCTCGCAGGCACCATAGCCGTCCGAGGCGGCAATCACAGCGTTGTCAAGCCCGTCCAGTTCACGCTGCCCGACGGCATGGGCGTGTACGTCGGTGTCATCGGCGGGATTCCTCCGGTGCCTTCGGTCGACATGGGCGTGAATGTTTACGTAGACGACATGAGCGCCAACACGTTGATCGTCGAAATCGGCGACGGCAACGACTCGTGCACGACCACTGTGCAGGTGTCGTCGCAACCGGCGGCCGCATTCGCCCCGCCGCAGTTCAGCTTCTACACCGACGGCCAGGGCCGGCAGTGCGCGATGCTCGTGATCGTAACACAGCGGCCCGACGGCGGCTGGCTGGAATGGACAATGGAACTGATCGGGCTGTGCGATTCGGCCTACCAGTTGCCCGGCATGAACATCCTGATCGCCGAACTCCTGTACATGGCGGAGTGGCAGCTCAACCACGGATTCATCAACCCGGCGCAATTCCAGATGCTGATAGGCGCCGCACACCACATCTGGCCGATCTGGGAAGTGATAAGGCCCTGGCTGAATCCGCAGACGGGCGATGTTTCCGACCCCGAAGACAGCGGCCCCGGCGGCGGCACAGGCAGCACAACCACAACCTCCGATCAGGGCGCGAGCGACGCCGCCAACGACGCCGCTGAGAACAATGGTCAGCCCAATCCGCCCAGCCCGGGCGGCAGCTCGCCATACAACGGCCCCGGAGCATCCACCTCTGCAACCAGCAGCAACTGGTACTGCACCAACCGGCCGCGCATCGGCAATCGCGTTGGCATTGGCAACAACGCCAACGGCCGCGGCGGCCAATGGCCCGACTGGCTCAAGGACCACTTCAACCAGGAAGCCGAACGCCGGCGCAAGCTGTCGTTCATCTGCCTCGGCGTTTCAGCATACGGAATGTTCGACGCACACCGCGACCCGACCAACCCGTTCAGCATCCCGACATCCGGCGATCAGCCATACATAGACGCCGCCAGGGGTGCGATAGACATCGCACGCTCCGCAGGCCAATACCGGCGGATGGCAAACGATCCGCCCAATCCGCTGTACACGCTCATCAGCCCGCCGGCGATCCCCGATGCAGCCGACCCGATCGGCCCGATCTCCGACATGTACCTCATATCATACGACGTCAGCCAATCAGCCGTCGCCGAGGAGAAACTTGTCGAGGCGATGGTCGATGCAATGGAAGCCGCAAAGGGCGCCCAAGACGCCGGCGACGACCTGTGGTACAAGCGCCAGGGCAGAATCCTCCGCAAGCTGACAGACCTCTGCCACGAGCAGCAGCGGCAATCCGCCGCAGCGCTCCGCCAGCTTGCCCAGGCGATGCAAGCCCGCTGGCCCGGCGGCTTCGGAAAGGCCGAAATCCAGGCCATACAGCAACGAGTGGCCGAAACAGGCCTCACCGTCACCGAAACCGAGCGGCTCCTCGAGGTCATCAAAGACCCCGGCCTGATCCCCGGTTTCATCGACTGGTTCACCGGGCTTGATTTCAGCGACATGCCGGCCGACGCCATCGGCGCACTCGAGGAAGAAGCCGCAGGCGTGACCGATCTGGCCGCACAACTCAGCGACCATAAAATCTACAATCCCGACGTCCAGAACGTCCAGAAAGTGTTCCTGACAGGCACATTCAGCCTGCCATGGCCGCCGAGCACCTATCATCCGCACAACGTGGACGTGCTCGTGAATAACAACCTGGCCGCCAAACTCAGCGACACCATTCCCAATGGGTCGTACAACTGGGAAATCGATCCGTCGTTCCTCATCTATGCCGACCAGGGCGTGGCCGACAATTACGTAAGCTTCGAAACCACGCACCTCAACGGCGGCCACTACGTGGTTTCCGAGAAGGTCGAGCTTACGCTGCAACTGACGCAGATAGCCATACCGGTGATTGCCGCCAACCAGGAACAAGCCAATCAGGCCGTATACAACGTGCCCGGAGTATCGCAGGGAGCGCCCGACGTAGCCATATTCAAGGGCGATATCGTCCTGTTGGGCGAGGCTAACGACCGCGACTCCGTCACCGTGCGCGTGCGTGTGCGGAATCTCGGAACGGCCTACGCCGACGCAACAAACGTCGGCCTGTACCTCGGCGATCCCGAGTCCGGCGGCGAACTCCTCGGCGAAACCACGATGTCGCTGGTACCGTTCGGCGAGCAGCCGATGGACGTGGTATGGAAACCGGCCGCAGCCGGCGAGGTCGTGCTGTACGCGGTGGCAAGCGCCGCCGACGGCGAAATCGTCACGACGAATAACAAGACATGTGAAACCGTGAACGTGCAGCATATCCAGGGCGGCGACATCAACGCCGACGGCAAGCTGAACATTCTCGACATGATCGCCCTGAGAAACCTGCTCAACAGCGATTCAACGGCCGGCCCACACGCAGACCTGAACGGCGACGGCAGGATCAACATCCTCGACCTGATCCAACTGCGCCTGCTGATGTCGCAGTGACAGGCCTGCGGCAGGAAAATCGGTTTCTGATATGAAAGTCGCCCCGGCCACGGCACACGTCGTGGTCGGGGCTGTTCTATGTGGCCGCGCAGCCGCGTCGCCTTACCCCGAGAAATCCTGGCGTCCCATGCCCATAGGTCCTATGTGTCCCATGCGTCTCATAGGATCGAAGGGGGGCGGTGGATGATGTAACAGCAAGGAAGGTTCACGCGGCGCGGTAGGGGCGGGCCTCTGTTGCCCGCCCGGCGGGCGTCCACGCCCGCATTCGCCACGCCGCCCAATGGCGTGAGGTTAAGGCGGTCCGTCCGTTGTAGGGGCAGGGCGCGCGAGTCTTCGAGCGTGTTCCCTGCCCTCTTGCAGCCTTAATCTCATACCATTCTGCCACGCCGCAAGCATCATCCCCAAACAGGGCGGCCGCAGGTGTCATCCATCATTCACAACCGGCAGCATCAGCACGAAGGTCGCGCCGGTTTCCGATTTCGGCTCGAGCACCAGGTCGCCGCCCAGGTTGCGGGCGAGCCGGCGCGAAATTGCCAGCCCCAGCCCCACGCCCTGGTGAACAGTTGCCCCTCCTGCTGCGGCGCCTGAATCGCTCCCCCGTTGGAACGGCTCGAAAACACGCTCGGCGTCGCGCTGCGGAATGCCGCGGCCGTTGTCGCCCACGCTGATCCGCAGCGAGGCGCCGGCTCGGGCCGCCGCCACATCCACGCGCGGCTTGGAAACGGCGCCATACTTGATCGCGTTGTCGATCAGGTTCACCAGAATCTGCTCCACCGCCGACGGATCGGTCAGCAGCATCACGTCGGCCGCCGAGGCGTCAGGCCCGCCGAATTCGATTGCCATCTCCACGCCCGCCCGGCGTGCGCGTTCAGCCGCGCGCGTGGTTGCCTGTGCGATCAGCTCGCCCGCCGTCAGGCGGTCGCGCCGGTCGGCGGTCGACCGCCCCTGCTCGATCCGCGCATATGTCAGCACGTTTTCCACCACACGGCTGAGGTGGTCGGCTTCGTCTTGCAGCGTCGCGAGATACTCCCGCCGCGACTGCTCGTCCGGCACCATTCCTTCAGCCAGCATCTCGCAATACATTCGGAAGGTTGTCAGCGGTGTGCGAAGCTCGTGCGTTACGGCCGAAACAAACTCGCCGCGCCGCCTGCTCAGGTCCACCGCCGCCCCCAATACTACGCCCACTGTGATGACGGCCGCGGCCATCACCGCCCACGACAACCCCAGAATGCCGCGCATCGGCGTGAACAGCGGAGCCGCAACGGCCGCGAATCGGCCCGGGCTTAGCTGCGCCGGTATGCTCGCAAGCATCAGGCCCGGGTCCGCGGTCGACGGATCGGTCACCGGCCGCACGTCCGCCCCCGGCAGCAGATCGGGCACCACGCTCAGCAGCATCGAGCGCACCGCCGGCCAGTCCGCCCAGATGCCCTGCGTGAAATGCTGCCCGCGCACGCTCACCTTCCGCAGCAGCACCAGCTCAGGCCCATCGGCGAATTCGCGCCACTGCGGCACGAACGGCTCCACGCCAACCACGTCGTCAACCGCGTCAGCTTGCTGCTCGTCCTGCATCTGCGGCTGAATCTTCTGCCATATTTCTGCCTGCTGAGCAGGCTGGAGGGCCGTGTTGCGCGTGATGACTTCCTTCTGCATCGATTGCATGCTGGCCTGCCGGTTGCCGTATTCCTGGGCCGACTGAGCCTGCTGGCCCTTCGTGTTGGAAATCTGCAGCACCTTCTGTTGCAGCAGCTTGTTGAACGTTTCCTGCCGCTCGATGCTCGAGGGCACCGCCCTGCCATTTTCGTCGATGCCCAGCATCGCGCCGAGCTGCACAAGCATGCGGTTCCTTCGCTCGATCTCCTCGTGCGTGGTGTAGCGGGTTTCGGCTTCGTCGCGAAGGTTGCCCGTGGGCGCCTGCGGGCTGGTGAGCGTGCCGTCGGGTTCGATCTGGAAATGCAGCCTCACGAATGAATCGGAGTATGTCAGCAGGGGCGACGGCACCAGCACCTCGCCCGGGCCGACCGGCATCAGCAGGCGGGTATATGCCCGGTGCGGCGTGTGGAATGGCGCGTAGTGGAAATACGGCCGTGCGCTTTCCTCGGCCAGCCGCGCAGCCAGCGTCGATTCCATCCGCCACAGCGCCAGGCGGATGCGCCCCTGGCGCTCGGCCTGGCGGCGGGCGTCAAGCTCCGCCTGCTCGAGGCGCAGCAACATGCAGGTGGTCCAACCCAGCACACCCGTCAGGGCCGCCACGCATGCTGCATAGATGATCCAGGTGCGCCGGCTTCTGCCGTGCATCAGTCGGCCTCCGCGTCGAACGGCCCGAGCATGTAGCCCCGGGCGCGAACCGTAACGATCACCTCGTTCTCGCCGTTGTTGTCGTTCAGCTTGTCGCGCAGCCGCGCAACGGTCATGTCGATGGTGCGCGTGGTAACGTTTCCGTTCAACCCCCACACGCGCGCAAGGATTTCCTCGCGGCTGATCGTGCGGCCGGCGTTCGAAGCCAGATACCTGACCAGTTCCGCCTCGCGCGTGGTTAGCTCGCGGCGGCCGCCCGACGCCAGGCGCACCTCGCACCGTTCGAAGTCGATGGCGCGCCCGGCGATGACAATACTGCGGCAGCCGCGCGGCCGCTCGGCGGAACGGCGCAGCACCGCCTCCACGCGCGCAAGCAGTTCGCGCGCGCTGAACGGCTTCACCACGTAATCGTCGGCGCCGCCTTTCAGCCCGCGCACGCGGTCGTTTTCTGCGCCGCGCGCCGTCAGCATTATCACCGGCACGGCGGGCTTGACCTTCCGAAGCTCCTCGAGCACCTCGAAACCGTCCATCCCCGGCATCACGATGTCCAGCAGAACCATGTCGACGTCGCTGGAAATGCCGATCTCAAGCCCGGTGGCGCCGTCGGCCGCATCGAAAACCGAATAGCCGGCGAATCTGAGAGCGTCCACAACTCCCCGGCGGATGGGGCCGTCGTCTTCGATAACAAGCACCGTCTTGGCCATTACGTTGTGTTCTCCCGTACCGGCAATGTTAGCGCAGGCTCGCGGTCATGTCAACGCCTTTCTGCGGCCATGGGGATTGCAGATTCTCGGGTGCGGAAAAGAACCTCCCTCCGCAGCAGCTCTCTCCACTGCGGGCGCTACGGCTCCGGCGCCGTAACCAGCACGCTCTTCTCGTCAACGCGCAGCAGGATCTCGCCGGAAAGTGCCAGCACCGACTGCCGGTTTTCCTTCGTCAGGCGAGCCACCAGCTCGAAATACTTGTCCGAACCGAACACCACCGTCTCGTCGGGCTTGATGTCTTCTTTCGCATTTACCGTTTGCGAGTCGAGCCAGCGGTTGCCGCGCTGGAAAAACGCGCGGTCGTTTATCTGCTGCACATTCGACACCTGCACGCGCTTCATGTCCGCATCGTAATACGCGTTGCGCCGATTCTCCGCTACCTGATCCGCCTGGAACTGGTAGTTCTTGAGCTGGTTCACGGCGCCCTTGCCTGCCCGTGATCCCCATGCACGCGAGCCCAACGATTTTTCAGCCATCTTCAGGTTGGCTGCCGTCGCGGCAAGGTCCGTGCCTTCGCGCGCCAGAAACGCCGTGTATTCGGTCAGTATGCCGAACTCGGTCGACAGCCTCACTATCTCGTCGACAAGCTCCTTCATCCTGGGGTCGTTCATCCCCACGTTGCCGGCATTGAACGTGTTGGCGCCGGCGGCTGCTCCGGCCTGCCGGATTTCCTCGATCAGGAATGCCACCTTCCTGCTCGCCCACAGCCTCGGCACGAAGCTGTTGCGCGTGGTGGCGTGGTCGAGGTTGAAGGTGAACCTGAACGTGCGCGGCTTGCCCTTCAGCGATCCGCTGAGCGCAAAATGCAGCGGCTCCTCGCCCTTATACTGCCCCATCACGATCAGCTTGTCGCCTTCGAACAGATCGGGCGGCGCCGCCGGCTGAAGCTCGACCGCGCGCCGGGTCGTCACCGCTCCGTTCTCGTCGAATGTCTCCAGCTTCGGCATCTCGAGCACCGGCCCATACAGCCGCCGGTAAACCTGCGATACCTTCACCTCAACGTCTTCCTCGGGCAGAACAACAGTGCTGACCGCCCGGCTCTTCTCCGCAAGATGATTCAGCAGCGGCGCGTTGACGTCGAACCCCACGCCGAACGTGAATATGCGCCGGTTGTGCACGTTGCCCTTCAGGGCGCCCTCGCGGATGCCAAGCTCAGTGCGCTCGCCCACCGTCGGCAGCCCGTCCGTCAAAAACAGCACGATCGGCAGCATCCCCTCGATCGGCTTCTGCCGCAGAGCTTCGACGAGCGCGTCGTTGATGTTCGTGCCGCCGCCGGGGCGAAGCTGGCGGATGTAATGACGCACCTCCGCCGCGTTCTTTTCATTCTTGACCACCGGCGCCGGCGCGAACGACGACACCGCGCCGGAAT